>Ga0114932_10001730_pt1 | contig 24335 bp, 16 predicted proteins | sample 2SBtaG_2_FD_87286 | JGI IMG/M metagenome (GOLD analysis project Ga0114932, IMG submission 87286) | Deep subsurface microbial communities from Kolumbo volcano to uncover new lineages of life (NeLLi) - 2SBTROV12_ACTIVE470 metaG | ecosystem: Environmental > Aquatic > Marine > Volcanic ...
ATTTTGAACCATAGTTTTTAACAAGGGCATTATTTCTATTCGAGAAGTGCCAATGCTAGTCCCACTCATTTTGGAGATTGACTTTGCGACATTATCTCGGAGATCACGAGAGCCTCTAGATGCACCTAGTCTTTGCCAGTATCTAGGAGGACCGTATCGCGTCCATCCACCTTTAGGAGAAGGGTTTCGAGATACTGCAACTCCCGTAACCATTATATCTCTAGCATATCGCCAATAAGAGTAATTCTGAGTTGTACGAGTACGGGTGAGCCACGTTTCGGCACGGGATAGATGGTCATAGGCGCGAGATAATTCGGAGCTATCAAAATCTTTGGGTACGTTTTCATCTATCCAAGACAGAAGGTTGTCTGGCGTTTCATTGACGTCGTAAGATGATGTAAGTGCATCCCGGGGTTCCAAATTTTTGAAGAGATTATTTAAGAATTCGAAAATATTTTCTTCACGATTTCGAGAGCTAGTTACTATATTTTTCCGAGCCAGACTTCCGTCTATAGAAACAGTGGCCTGTAAGTCATTTATAGCCCCTCGTAGATCGCCACTATTTTTTTCAGCGATGAATTCTAGTGCTCCGGTTTCAGGAGAGATAGTTTCGCTATGACAGATGTCACGCAAAATGGGCAATATCGATCTGGAAGAGATGTCATTAAATCGTATTGCTTCACAGACATTTCGAAGTCCTCTGCTCATATTGTAATAATCGTTCGCGATTAGAACGATCGGCTGTGAAGATTCTTTGATTAATTTGGTGAGTGCTGCGGCCCCACCACGATCATAGGTCCCATGTAGGTTATCTGCTTCGTCGAGTATCACAAGTTTTTGTCCAGAAGATCCTCCAGAGATTGTTCCAGTATTGGCAGCATTGCGTGCAATTCTATTGATGATTTTTGCAGTACGTTGATCCGAAGCATTTAATTCGATCACGTCCCATCCCATGTCCGATGCAAGTGCATGTGCTGCAGAGGTTTTTCCGATCCCAGGGCTTCCATGAAGAACAACTGCAGGGGATTGGAGATTCCAGCTGGAAGCCCATTCCAAAAATGCACTAATTGCTTTGTCGTTTCCACGGACTGCATCTAGTGTTTTTGGGCGGTATTTCTCGGTGAGACTTGCCATTGAAGATAACATAGATACGAGGGGGTTTAGTGGTTACGGAGAGAAAGCTAGGGCATAAGATACTGCGGTGTGAAAGGTAAAATATGCCAGTCAAAAAAGAGATATTAAAAATCATGGGGGGGACGGTGATAGTATACATCGTGCTTTTATCCATACTGGCGATAATTCTGTTTATAATCCCCACAATTTTGCTATAAATAAAAGGAGATATTGGAAGGTTAAAATGTTGGTAAAGGGTAGAGAAAGGGATTAGAAAAGAATTGTTGAGACGTTAGGCATATATGACAGACTCAGAATCGTCGGAAGTCCTCTCGTCTCTGGTCAGTAGATTGACTGCGGTGATGAAATCGCCTGCTAATATTTCAGTTCGCTCTTCGCGGATTGCAGTCATTCCGGCCTCAGTGCAAATTGCTTTGATATCGGCACCACTACTGCCAGGAGTAAGCTCAGATAAAAGTTTGAAGTCTATTTTATCTGCAAGATTCATATTTTGAGTGTGGATTGCAAAAATTCTCTCTCTTGCTTCTTCATTTGGAAATGGGATTTCAATTAAACGGTCGAATCTACCAGGACGTAAGATGGCCTCATCAAGCATATCAAAACGATTAGTTGCGGCTATTAGACGGATATTACCACGTTCGTCGAATCCATCCAAGCTAGCGAGTAATTGCATCATAGTTCTTTGGACTTCAGCATCGCCAGAAGTCTTGGACTCTATACGTTGGGACGCGATTGCATCTACTTCATCGATGAAAATAATAGCAGGTTCATTTGCTAGAGCAAGCTGGAATATATCCCTCACCAAGCGAGATCCTTCGCCAATAAATTTGTGTACGAGTTCAGAGCCTGCTAGTTTGATAAAGGACGCATTTGTTTTGTTTGCAACTGCTTTGGCTAACAATGTTTTTCCAGTCCCAGGTGGTCCGTGTAGCAAAACGCCTGCAGGAGGTTCCACACCCACTATTTCGAAAATTTCAGGGTTCTCAAGAGGTATTTCAACGGCCTCCCGTATTTGTTGGATTTGATCGTCTAACCCCCCAATGTCGTCGTAAGTAACCGTGGGGCATTCATCTATTTGCATGGCTTGAGCGCGGAGATCGGTTTCTTCGTCGAGTATATGGATGATGGAGAGTGCGCTATTGACTGCAACTCTAGATCCGGGTTTGATTTCGTCGTGCAGTTCAGGGAGTGAAACTGTGATTGCTTCTTGATTGTTTCCGTGTTGCCGTATTATAATTCCTTCTTTGGATACTTCTTGAACAGTAGCAATGAACAAGGGAGGTTGGCGCAATTGTTGGTTCTCGTGATTGAGGCGCTCTAATTTCTGTAAGAATTTGCTATTTTCTGCAGTGATGTCTAGCAACTTGTCTTGCATCTCGCTATGTTTATCGCGGGCTTCTTGTAGTTGTTGAACGAGGGCCTCAAGTTGTTGTTCTAGTGGTAAATCGTCTTTAGAAGAAGAATCTACACTATCGGTGGCATCCATTATGTTCGGAATTGGGGGCCATTACTTATGAGTTTTCGGATGGGAGAATGGTGCTAGTTTCAAGAGATAGGAACGTTTTCGGAGGTGGTCGTCGGACGTTGGTCATGCCTGTGGGAAATGCGTGAAGAGAAACAGAAATATGTTTTTAGGTAATAAAATTGTATCGAAAATATTAATACCAGACATTATATAGTAGGAGCATGGCTACAGGAATTAGAAGGGATTTGCAGGCAGTTGTTATCGAAAAAAGTAGCAAAGAGGGGCTCCCACCTAGTGCGAAATTGGTATTGAAAGTTTTAGAATATAATGAAGAATTGACACAAAAGGAGCTAGTACAAGAGACATTACTACCATCCCGCACTGTGAGATATGCTCTTTCGAGATTAGAAAGTGCCCGTTTGGTCAAGGTTAGATTCTCCACATTGGATGCCCGAAAGAGAATATATTCCATAAACATATAGAACCTACTGAAAATATGGAGGCCTAAAGAAAATGATTTAGGAATGAAGAATAGTAGTTACACATATGGGGCGAATAGTACATACAGGAGATACACATATTGGATATCTCCAATACCATTTGCATTCTAGAAGGGAAGATTTTTTATATGCGTTTAGAAAGGTAGTAGAAGATGCGATAGAAGAGAAAGTCGATGCAATTGTTCATTCTGGCGATCTATTTCATAAGGCAAATCCAGACCTCATAGATATCGCAGGTACGATTGAGATTCTACAATTAGCTAAAAATGACGACATCCCGATTCTTGCAATAGCGGGAAATCACGAGATGCAACGTGGATTGCAGTGGATTGATGTATTTGAGAGATTGGGTTTGGTTACGCATCTTGGGAAAAATCCACATACTATCGAGAATGAGGAGGGGGGTATTGCAATATATGGAATGGATTACGTCCATCCAGATAAAAGAGAAGGGCTTGACTATCAATTTGAAGAGAGCTCATCAAAATATAAAATTCTAGTTTCGCATGGTCAGTTTACTCCACTAGTACTCGTTCCAGGAAGGAATACATGGGACATAGAATTGGTGTTGAAATCTTCGAACGTTGAATTTGATGTGGTGTTACTGGGGGATGAACATATCCAAAAACAAAAGAAAATAGGGAATGCGTGGGTAACGTATTGTGGTTCTACTGAAAGGGCATCAATATCAGAACGTGAAAGAAGAAGTTATAATATTATTGATTTGGAGGGCGGGGTGAAAATTGGCACAAAAAATATTCGAACTCGTAAATTTGTATATGTGGAAGAAGAAATTCCAGAAGGGGAGAATATTGAATATTTGTACGAAAGGATAAAGGAAAAGGAACATGAATTTTCAGATGCGATTGTGGTTGTTGCCGTAGGAGGCGGCGGAGTAAAAATACCTATTGCAGAAATAGAAGAATATTGTAAGGGCGTGGGTGCAATTCATGTAATAGTCAAACCAAGTAAAGGGGAGATAGAGGAATTGGGAGTGAGAGAATGGGTCTATTTTGAAGACCCAGCAGAAGTAGTAGAAAAAGAAATGGAGTCACTGGGATTGAGTGAAGCTGCACGGTGCATAGATATGTTGGTGAGGGATAGAAACATAGTAGATAGCAATCTCAAAATGCATGTAAAGGAATCAATAGAAGAGATGATGGGCGAAGCAGAAAAATTCGAGAAGGTTCTCATTCAGGAAGGAGAGGGAGAATCGTCAGTAAATAATGAGGAGAAGAATGAATATACTCTCGGGGATTTTTCATGAAATTCAATCAATTGCAACTGCGGAATTTTAAGCCATACAAAGAAGTTGAAGTCGATTTTAAAGAGGGTGTAACTATAATTTATGGACCAAATGGATCTGGAAAATCGACGTTGTTGGAAGCGTGTTTTTTTGCACTATATGGGAAGGTATCTTCAAGGGGAAAATTGGAAGAGATAATAACTAAAGGTGAAAAAAAATCACAGATTAGTTTAACTTTTTCCCAGGGTGAAAAATTATTTCATGTTGAAAGGGAAATCACGATGAGAGGGGATGCCGCAGTAACTACAAAATGCACATTAGAGACTCCAAAAGAGGTCATATCGGGTAGCGGTCCAGTTGGGAAGGAAATTGAAAAAATACTAAGCATGAGTTCTGAAGACTTTGTAAGTTGTGCATATGTTCGTCAGGGTGACATAAATAAATTAATAGAGGCAACCCCGACTGAGAGGCAGGCGCTAATAGATGGACTGTTGCAGCTCGGTTTGCTCAAAAAATATGGAGACAGGGTTTCAATATCCCGCCGGGCTGTTGCAGAGATGGCTTCAGAACAAAAGGGCGCGATTGAGGAACTAAATAATCAATTGGATCGGAGAGGGAGAGATGATTTATCAAGAGAAATTAAAGAGTTAGAAGGAGAAAGAAATAAGATTGATAAAGGAATTGCACAGCTAGAAAAAGACCAGGAAAAGAAACAAAATGAAGTGAAAAAACTTAAAGAAATTATTGAGTCTCACAGTGAAGCACAAAGGGAAATGGGAGATCTGAGAATTAACATTGACAAACTTAGTGAAGATTTAATTGAGTTGCAGATTAGCGCTTCCAAGATTGGAGAAGGGATATCAAAGGGGCGACAAAAGATACAGGAGAAGACAGGAGAAAAACGAGGGTTGCAAGAAGAGATAGACAAAATTTTAGAAAAAAGTGGAGAAGAAACGCCCTACGAACTATCCCAGATAGATTTCATTATAGATAAAATAACTAACTTGAGAATTGAGATAAAGACTAATCAAAATGGAATTGAAAAAATGGAAAAATTGATAGAAGAAGGGAAATGTCCAGAATGTGGAAAAGAGATAGAAGGGGCACCGAAAATTGCATCGTTGCAAAAAGATAAAAAAACACTGTCTGAAAAAAATCGTTTGTTAGAGGAAATGGATAAAAAATGGAAAGTGTGTAATGAATTAACAGAAAAACTAAAATTGTATGAGAACATCAGTGGTGAAATTAAGCTAAATTATGTGCAATTGAATACACTAGATTCGGGTGAAGAAATAGTAAAAAATGGAATTAGAGACAAGCAAGAGTTACTTACAAAAAACCAAACAAAATTGAAAAAATTAGAAGAAAATTCGAGTGAAAACTCGGAATTGAAAGACATCGAGAATAAGATCAAATTGGCAGATATTGGATTAAAAAATATTGAAGATGGATTAGAAATATCGAAGAAAAAGAAAGAGGAGATAGGTATAGAAAAGGTACAGAAAGAGTTGGAAAAGAAAGAGCTTAAAAAATTAAATGAAAGGCTCGAAATTCTCGAAGGAGATAAGAAAAATATAGAATCAGTTATAGATGAAAGTGAAAAGTTAAAAAAATTCTATGAAGAACTGAGAGTGGAATTGCGACAAAGAAATCTCAATCGCCTAGAAGTTTTGTTGAATGATACATTTCAGATAATATATCAAAATGATGCATATTCTCAAATTGAACTTGATGAATCGTACGACTTATTGGTTTATCAAAAAGACGGTGAATCTCTGAATCCCAGGCAATTGTCAGGAGGGGAGCGTGCATTGTTTAATCTAAGTCTTAGATCTGCAATATATAGGCTGTTGATAGAGGGGACTCAAGGGATAGCCCCCATGCCACCTTTGATATTGGATGAACCCACAGTATTTCTAGACGGAGGTCACGTTAGTAAACTAGGTGAATTAATTAGTTCAATGCAAGAAATAGGAGTGGAACAAATTTTAATTGTAAGTCATGATGATGAGCTGCTTGGTTCTGGCGGATCTATTATCACGGTGGAAAAAGAACCTACTTCTAATCGATCAGAAGTGACTACACATTGAGAAGATTTCTTTTATTGTGTTAATTTGAAGAAATATTTTTTTTAGCGATTCGATAATATCTCAAAGCATGGATTGATCCGAATGCACCAAGCAATAAAGAGATAGTACCGGGGAGGTATCTTTGTTCAAACCACAATAAGAGGAGACCAATGGAGAATGAAAAGAATGAGAAGTTGAATAAAAATACAATGATCCAGAATTGTTTTGAGAAGGGGTGGTCTATGAACATGGGTAATAAGAGTTGATGAAAGTACAGGAGGGACTAGGATAATAATCTGCCTAAAAAATTTGGTCTGTTGGGAAGTGGACGAAGTGATTCAAGGGGATTACAGGGGTTTTTTAGGAGTGGCGCCCTAATAGCTAAAAAATGGGTCAATCAAATCTAGGTTTTTTTGGAGAAGAAATGAAAACGGAAGGAGATACAGAGGGAAAATTGGGAATTGACTTGGGAGAGGCAAGGGAGGAGAAATTAGATGGGTTTGTAGAAATAGCAGTTTTTCAGGTGAATTATACACTTAAGAGAATTGGAGATGTAGAAAAACCAATAATACATGTTTTTGGAAGGACTATAGAAAATAAAGCAGAACGTGTCCAGGTTCATGGGTTTCGCCCATATCTATATACACTCGAATCTTCATTCAACAGAGACGTGGCAGAGGGCATTCCAGGAGTAACAGGATGGGAACGTGAAAATGAAAAGGGTCAGCCATATGTGGGAATTAAGGGGGAGCAACTAGTCAAGATATATGGCCAGACTCCCAGAGATGTGGGAAAATTCAGAGAAGAATTTGATCACTATGAAGCAGATATTTTATTTCCAAATCGATTTTTGATCGATAAGGGTATTGAAAGTGGGATACGAATACCAGAAAAAAGAGCCCCAGATGGGACTCTGGAAGTGAGTCACGAAGATGTGGTTGCGGTGAACGTGTCCAGTAGTTTGAGGATTAATACATTCGACATAGAAGTAGAGGATAGAAACGGGTTTCCAGAAAATGGAGAGGAGACTATTTTGTGCATATCGAGCCATGATTCATACACAAATGAGTACACTGCGTGGATACATGGTTGTGATGAGAAGAAGGTTGACATCAAAGATCACAAATTAATAGACGACAGTTCGTCTATTGAAACATATGTCTTTGAGACAGAGGAAGAAATGCTTGAAGCATTTATGGACTACATCGATGAGAGTGATCCGGATGTGCTTACAGGCTGGAACTTTGTAGATTTTGATATATCATATTTTGTAGCGAGATTGAAAAAATTAAGCAAGGGTACAAAATATGAGATTGATTTCAATAGGTTATCGAGAGTAAATGAGGTCTGGGAGAATAATTGGAGGGGTCCAAATATCAAAGGCAGAATTGCATTTGATTTGCTCTATGCATATAGGAGAACCAATTTTTCGGAATTGGAATCATATAGACTTGACGCAGTGGCCATGACAGAACTAGGGATTGGGAAAGAAAGGTATATTGGAACTATTGGAGCTCTCTGGGAAAATGATCCTGCCCAATTGTTGAAATATAATATAAGAGATGTAGAATTGTGTGTTGAGATTGATCGTAAGCAGAGAATCATTCCATTCTGGAAAGAAGTTGCAGCATTTGTGGGTTGCAAACTAGAGGATGCAACTACACCAGGGGATACGGTGGATATGCTAGTGCTTCATAGAGTATATGGGAAATTTGTACTTCCATCAAAGAGAAGAGCACAATCAGAAGATTATGAAGGTGGGCAAGTTCTTACCCCAACAACAGGGGTGAGAGAGATGGTAGCAGTACTAGATTTGAAATCGTTGTATCCAATGTGCATGGTAACGCTCAATGCATCTCCAGAAACGAAAGTGGAAGAGCAATACGAAGGGGAAGTATATCGGGCTCCGAATGGCCAGATGTTTCGAAGGGAGCCGATTGGCATAATTAGAGAGATGGTAGATGATTTATTGAAAGAGCGAGAGGCTAAAAAGGAACAAAGAGAAAAATATGATCGTGAAACAGTAGAATATGATAGATTTGATCGTCAGCAAGCGGCAGTGAAGGTCATAATGAATTCGTTATACGGCGTTTTGGGGTGGGAACGTTTTAGGCTATATGACAAAGACATGGCAGATGCAGTTACTGCAACAGGAAGGGAAGTGATTCGGCATACTCAAAAAATGGCCAACGAAATGGGATACACAGTTGCGTATGGAGATACGGATTCCATTATGTTGGAATTAAAAAATCAAAAAATGAATTCTCAAAATTTAGAAAATATTGAAGAGGGTTTATTAAAGAAAAGGGCATTGGAGACTGCGGTTGAAGTCCAAGGTAAAATAAATGAATCATATGGAGAATTTGCAAAGCAAAAATTGAATGCGGATGATCATCATTTTGAAATTGAATTTGAAAAGTTATATAGACGATTTTTCCAAACAGGCAGAAAAAAAAGATACGCAGGACATATAATTTGGAAAGAAGGAAGGGATGTGGATGATATTGACATAGTTGGGTTTGAATATAGGAGATCGGATAACTCATTAGTGACGAGAGTGACGCAGCAAGCGGTGATAGAAAAAATAGTCCGGGGGAGGTCATTGGATGAAGTGAAGAAATATATCCAAAAGGTGATAAAAGATTTTGAAAAGGGAAATTTGGACATAGAAGAAATTGGAATACCAGGAGGCATAGGAAAGAAACTAAAAGAATATGAAACAGAACCAGCTCACATTCGAGGGGCAAAGTATGCAAATGCGGTTTTGGGGACAAATTTCGATCGCGGGTCAAAGCCAAAGCGCGTGTATCTTAAGAGGGTCGATTCTGTGTTCTTTGAAAATTTTAGAGAGAAGAATCCAGACATATTTCCTGCAGAAGGAATAATTACAGAAGATCACAGGGGGTTGACGGCAGGACAAAGAGAAAAGAGAAATACATTCACAGAATTTCAAATGAAACAAGATGTGATATCATTTGAATTTGCCGACCAGATCCCGGATAGTTTTGCTGTGGATTGGGAGTTAATGTTGGAAAAAGATATTAAAGGGCCTATTGAAAGAATATTAGAAGGAATAGATATGTCGTGGGACGAAATTAGAAGTGGACAGGAGCAAACGGGATTAGGACAATATATGTGATTTTATGAGGAGTGAAAAATGAGGACATGAAATCTAACTAGACAAAGTTTAAATCAGTTAAAAAGCTAGATTTTCTTACGCAAATTATGGCAACTTTACGAATAAAGAATTTACATGCAGAAGTAGCAGGAGATGGAGAAAAAATACTGAAAGGGGTTGACCTTGTAGTATCTTCAGGGGAAATTCACGCCTTGATGGGGCCAAATGGGAGTGGAAAATCAACACTATCAAAAATTATTGCAGGTCACCCTGCGTATGAAGTCACAGGGGGGGAGATAATACTGGAAATTGACGACAATGATTTTGAGGAGATTGGGGAAAGTATACCAAAAGATAAGAGATCTTGGAGTATTTTAGAACTAGAACCAGATGAAAGGGCAGCACTAGGAATATTTTTAGGTTTCCAATATCCTGCAGAAATTGAAGGGGTAACCATGACTAACTTTTTGCGGACTGCCCTTAATGCGACAATAGAAGGTAGGTCGGAGTTGATATTTGGCAAGGAAGAAGAGGAAGAGGGAGAAGTTAAAAAGGTACCCAGTCCAATGGAAGGCCCTATTGATGATGGCCCAGTGGGAGTTATGGAATTTCAGAAGCTATTACAGGAGAAACGAGAATTGTTAGACATGGATGTGAAATTTATGCAGAGATATCTTAATGCAGGGTTTTCAGGAGGAGAGAAAAAGCAGAATGAAGTACTCCAGGCTGCAGTGCTAGAACCAGCAATTGCCATATTGGATGAGATTGATTCTGGTTTGGATATAGATCGTCTTCAGGATGTTGCCAAGGGGATTAACGCATTGAGAGATGAGCAGGGTTCTGGTATTTTACAAATTACTCACTATCAACGTATTTTGCAGTATGTGAAACCAGATAAAGTTCACATAATGGTCGATGGAAAAATGGTCATGGAAGGTGGACCAGAACTTGCGATTGAACTTGAAGATAAAGGATATGATTGGGTCCGACAGCAGATATCTGAGGATAAGTGAAATCGAATGGCAAATGGCGTTGATCTAGAATTAACGGATGAAGTGATTTCCCAGATTTCGGAAGGGCTTGAAGAACCAAAGTGGTTACTAGAAACTAGATTGGATGCAGCAAGTGCATTGGATAGACTAGAATTTCCAAAGGTAATTAGCACTCCGGGGAGGATATGGACAGATTTGGCTGATTTGGATTTTGAGAATTTAATAGACCCACTTACACAGAAACAAGAAACTTTCAGGGATGAAATCAAAGGGGTAGAAATTTTATCATTTGCTGATGCTGTGAAATCGGAGGAATCCCTTGTCCAGGAAAATTTTGGAACAGTTGTTGACCCAAAGGAAAATTATCTGGTTGCACTGTCTACAGCATTATTCACGGGCGGGACGGTTATTCGAGTTCCTGAAAAAACTAATATTGAGAAGATATTAATACAAACAAAAATGGAATCCAAATCTCTATTTGACTATACACTGGTCGTGGCAGAAAAATCGTCTTCTGCTACAATTGTTACTTCACAAGAAACAGGAGAGGGGAGTGAGGGGGATAAATACTATGGAGGTATAGTGGAACTGATCGCAAGAGAAAATAGTCAGATAAAATATGGATCATTACAGAATTTGTCAGAAGATACATACAAATATTCGATGAAACGTGGTTCGACGGATAAGAACGCAAAGATAAATTGGATCGAAGGGGATGTAGGTTCTAGATTATCAAAAACAACGGTAGAAACGGAGTTAAATGGGGATGGATCGGAGACAAAAATAGTATGTGCATTTTATGGACATGAAGATCAACATATAGATGTTGATGCGAAAGTTTGGCACAATGCAGAAAATACAATTGCAGATCTAGTAACTCGGGGAGTGGTAGATGATCACGCCCGTTCTGTGTATGAAGGGACACAGTTTGTAGGACAAGAGGCTTGGAATACGTCATCTTACCAGAGAGAAAGTACATTGATGTTAAGTGACGAGTCAGAGGCAGATGCCAGTCCCAAACTGATTATCAATAATCACGATACATCTGCCAGCCACTCTGCCACAGTTGGCCAAATAGATAAAAATAGTCTACTATATATGCGTACTAGAGGAATACCAGAGAAAATAGCATCTAACATGCTAGTTAAGGGATTTTTCGGGCCAATATATGAGGAGATAACAGTAGACGAGTTTAGAGATGATCTTCGTAATCAAATAGAGATAAGACTTCGAACATAAACTTTTAACATAGACCAGGGCCAATCGAGTCTAATAGTCCTATAGTGTAGTGGCCAATCATAGCTGCCTTTGGAGCAGTTGACCCTGGTTCGAATCCGGGTAGGACTATTTTTTCAGCGTGTTAATTCGACCCAATTATCTGAACCACCTTGCCACTCCTGAAATGCTTCTTCGTCCCCAGATTCAGAATAGAACTTACCACCCGAACCATCGTTTAGGGTGCAAGGAATTGGATTTGCCTCCCGTTCTTCTCGAGAGATAGTCATTTGAGCACGACTCGTAATACCTCGTGCTTGATATTCGGCGAACACTTCATCGGTCATAACATCAAAAAACGAGATGTATTCTGTGTCGGCCCCATTACTTACTGCTACAGCGATTTCACCTTGGCCGTGGGGGCGCATGATATAGCCAATATGTTGTCCAGCTGTTACACTACCGCCACCAGCAGCAATGAATTCATCAAGTAAATCTACGTGATGGAAAGTGAATACAAGTTGCGAATATCCCGTTGGGCCAATATAAAATTGATATTCAGTGCCTTGTTCAATTTCTTGAGGTATTAATTGGTACATATTCCCATCCACGGGAGAATAAAATTTTACAGCCCCTCGTGTGTCATAAGAGCCGAAATTACCATCCCAACGCTGTTGTTCGGTGTATGCGTCGAAGTAGTGTTTCATACTCGAACAGGACTTTCCCGTGGGGTCATAATCGGCTGAACCATAGTTATAATTATGGCCATATACGGCTCGAATTTTAGTAATCCGAATATAAGGGTCGAGGTCAATGAAATTACTGGTGGCGAGTTTGGGAGGATTGGCCGGATCGATATTTGGCTGGGCACTCTGTTGATTTGCTTCAATGTATTTGCTATGGTCCACCGTGGGAGGGGGACCCATGTTCTGGCTATAGTCCATATGGGCGCCAGTATTCATCGTTTGCCTCATGTGCATAGATTCAGCCATATCCATCATTTCTTCCATGGACATGCCCGTTGATTCTCCCATGTCCATCATTTCTTCCACAGACATACCCATTGATTCGGCAACATTCTTTAGGTCATCCATGGTCATTCCACGAGATTCGGCCATAGTTTTTATTTTTTCCATCTTTGCAGGGGTCGTCGTTTCTGCCGGGTCTGCTACTATATTTGTAGATTCTTCGGGTGAAGTGGATTGCGCGCCGCCCATGGATCCTCCTGAGCACCCAGCAAGAATGAGACATATGACTACGAGAAAAATCATACTTGGAGTTTTCTTATTGTTCCCGTTCATATTTTTTCCTGGATTAATGCTTGTTAAATTAGCTATCCCGTTACAGGTTCAGTTACGCCATTGGAGGTCTCTTTAATTGCGGTATATCTGCAACCCGGAGAAACCATTTGTCCCTGTGGATAATTGGAACTATCACCGGACCATGTCTCATAACTATCCATCAAATCCTGAATTTTTGCTTTGTAAATAAGTTCGACAGAGTCATCTAGATGCATGGTTGGACAGTGGTTGATTACACCCATATTTTGGCCGGGCATGGCCCCTTCCCGGATGTATTCATATAGAGTAAGTTCAGCACGGCCATTAATGCCAGAGTTAGTGGTATCGGGCCAGTTTCCTACATATCCAAGTACCTGACCGGCTTCAATTGTGGTGCCTTCTTTGATGGCCTTTCCATTTATCGTAAGTGGTAAGTCGCACGTAACGGGGTTTACACCACTACGGTCGCAATCTATGCTTACAATATGATCGAGATTAACGCCCCATTTGGAACCCTGCGAAGGTGCTATAATTAGATCCCAATCGTCCTGTTTGTAACTAGTCGTAGGCTGCCAGGTTATTCGAGTGACCACGCCACTGATTGGAGCGATTACTATTGCATCTGCGGGTGCTTTGAACTCAAATGTAGGATTATCATATTGATTTGCTGCTCCCGGATTATGCAACATTCCAAAGTCATCAAAAACTGTTTTAGAGTATCTTGCATCGAATATTAGATCTCCAAAGGTTGCACTTGAGGAATCCCAAGGACCCAAGTTCTGCATCATCAAATTCTGGAGTTTTGGGGCCGTTTCTGTAGAAGGGCCATAGTGCCCAGAAGGCATAGAACTAGAACCACCCATGTTCATCATGTCTTCTCTACTCATGCCCATGGATTCTCCCATTTTCATCATGTCTTCCATGTTCATTCCCATGGATTCTCCCTTTTTCTTCATTTCTTCTGGGTTCATGGATCCCCCAGGGGGTGCAGTGTTTCCTGCCTCCACAGAATTTTTCGTGTCCTTCTTTTCTGCTACATTTGCAGGTGCTGTTGTCGTGTCTGCTACTGCATTTGCAGGTGCTGTTGTCGTGTCTGCTACTGCATTTGTAGACTCCACGGGTATGGAAGGATCTACTGCACTTCCGGGGGCATCTGAACACCCCGCAAGGAGGAGACATATGACTACGAGGAATATTGCATATGGGGTTTTCTTATTTTTTCCATTCATATTTGCTCCGGGTCACGATTCGTGTTTATTGAATTTATTACAATTCGCATTAGTTTGGACGTAAGAGTTCTACTATAATAAATTAGGTAGAATTCAAAAATCAGTCATCGAGATCCGTTCGGGTGTTTTAGAAACGGCTATGAAAGACAAATATATGCTCACGATAATCGCCAAGAATCCAAAGAGTGCATTTGTCAAACGTAATGCAAATATTAACTCGTAGTAAGATTGCAATATAATAAAAACCACCCCCATAATGACAGGTGCGAGAGTCGCCCCGGCTCCTTTTGCGGTTTCTCCAAAACTTATTAAGACGCCTCTGAAGGATTCGGGTGTGAATTCAATTATCAAAACTCGCCAGAGTGAAAACAAAAGTCCGAATCCCAATCCTATGCAAAACGCCCCAACGGCCATGTGGAGAAGTGATTGAGATAATGCAACTAACATCAGACCGCCTCCGATGATCACAGAAAGAATTGAGAAAGGATAAATTAGGTTGGAAAAATAAGAATATACTCTCCCAGATTGGGAAGCGGCTATTGCAGATGCACCGCTGAATAGAGATACCAGTAGACCTGCTTGTCCAGCAGATCCACCTATTCCAAGTACAATTATCAAAGAGCTGTAAGTCACATACGCCGTGAAAACAAAAGAAGTTATGAACATTCCAAGAACCGCGGCGGAAAGCCGGGGGTAGAGTAATAGCGCTGGTGCTTTTTTCATTATTGTTCTAAATGAAACTCTATTTTTGGATTGGCCTTGAGAGGCAGAAGCAGATGGCTCTTCTAGAAATAGATAGATAATGAGTGCGATGGGGAGGGGAACTGCATATAGAAGAAATGGATAGTTCCATGCAATAAGTACAAGGAAACCAGAAAAGATGGGGAAAAGTGCGCCGCTCAAACCGTGGCTAGTGGAGCGCAACCCTTGGGCAGTTGCACTTGCAGATCCAGTATAAAGATCGCCTAGAGATGCCACAATAACAGGCAGGATACAAGCCCCACCTACTCCCTGTAAAAATCGGAGAGAAAGGGTCAACAGGAAAGATGTGCTTAACGTCATCAGGAGTCCCGAAATTCCGAATGTTAGTAGTCCAACAATCAATAGTGGTTTTCGTCCATAAGCGTCTGTGAGCCCTCCTGCGATGGGGGAAAGGATCATCAGAGGGGCAAAAAATGCAGTTACTAGCAATCCGACGGCGGCAGGGGTTGTTGACAAAGGTATGATTAGAGATTCTAAAACGGGGGAAATCATGGTAGTCCCCATAGGGTATACCATATTGGCCAGTAACAACAGCTGCAAACTCCGGTCAGAAAGTATATTTCCTTCAGAGCCAAGTAAATTTTTTAAAGAAATCACGAGAGGAGATCTGCATGGCGACTTATTGCATCTGCGAAAGATAATATTTTATATCCAAACTCGTCGCGGGCGCGATCGTTAGATATGTTAAATTGGAATGTGGGTTCTCGGGAAGGGTCGGGGACGAAATTGCCACCTAAAACTGTGTTAACAGTTTCTGCTATTTCAGAGAGAGAGATGAGATTCCCCCCCGTATTATAAACATCAAAATTGAGTTTTTTTGCCAGAGTTACTTTTTCAAATAAATCAACAACGTCGTCGACGTAGACGAGTCCAAATGTGGAATCGGGATGCATGGGAACATCAGTCGTTTTTCCAGCAACAGCATCTTCTACGAAACTACCCACCCAAGGATATCCAGTATATCTTCCAGGTCCAAAAACGGTGCTGGGTCTAATGGCACATACATCTAAACCTTCACGTGAAGAATATAACAACGCCTGATATTCATTCATATGTTTTAATGCGGAATAATATGAAGCAGTATTGAATGCAGTATAAGGGGAATAAGGACGGGGAGAATCTTCAGTTACTACGAGTCCGTCTTCATAATCTAGAGAGCTATAAACACCAAGAGTACTCGCCCATACAACTCGGGGGACACTAGATTCTACAGATGCTCGGAATACATTATCGACACCTAGAAGATTAACATGTAATGATAAACTAAGATCTTGAAGTGCCCCACGACCAACGAGATACGCGAGATGGACTATTCGATCGGGTTCATGTGTATTAATAATCTGTGAGACTTCGTCGTAGTTCGTGACATCTCCTTGGATCAATTCTACACCATCAAGATTTGGAGTTGCGTTTGTGTCAAGATCCATGCAAACTACGGATTCGCCTTGTTCACTTAATTTTGAGGTAAGGTTTCGCCCGATTAAACCAGAGGAACCGATGATTAAAGTTTTCATAATACAAAGTTTTGTATCTGTAATATTAAATGTCCTCGGTTGGATTATCCATAAAAATTATGGAATAAAAGTAGAATAGAGCCCTTTAATTATTGGAACCCAACACGAGTTCTCTGAGCGGAAGTAGGAAGTCCAGTACTGCCTTTAAACTCATCTTGGATTGTGTGATAATACTTTAGAAGGTCGGCGGTCATCGTCGGGCGAACTGAATCTAAAGCTTTGCGGAAGTGACGCATTTCTACTTCGGTTGAATCGGAGTCTTCTCGGAGTGCTTCAATTGCCGCTTCTCGGGCTATACTAGCTACATCGCTGCCAACATAGCCTTCGGTTATTTCAGCAAGTTCGGTTAAACCGACTTCGGATGCCAACGGCATATCTTGGGTATGGATTCTGAAAATCTCTTTTCGATCTTCTAACCCCGGTTCCTCTACCATGACTAGTCTATCGAATCTTCCAGATCGTACTAGTGCGGGGTCGATCATGTCTGGGCGATTGGTTGCTGCAATGACCACTACGTCTGCAAGTTCTTCTAGTCCATCTAATTCGGTGAGTAGTTGGTTAACAACTCGTTGGGATACATTGCTACCGAATTCATACCCCCTGTTAGGAGCAAGTGCATCCAGCTCGTCGAAAAAGATAACTGCTGGCGAAACTTGGGCAGCTTTTCGGAATACTTCTCGAATTGCCTTTTCAGATTCTCCGACCCACTTTGAAAGGAGTTGGGGGCCCCTTATGGAGATGAAATTTGCATCAGTTTCTGTTGCTACAGCTTTTGCTAGAAGTGTTTTCCCAGTCCCAGGAGGACCATATAACAAAATTCCAGAAGGAGGAGAGATCCCCATTCTAGTGAATCTTTCGGGATTGGTCAGTGGCCATTCGACAGATTCTTGAAGTTCTCTTTTTGCAGTTTCAAGTCCTCCAACGGCATCCCAACTGACATTGGGAACTTCAACCAAAACTTCCCGCATTGCACTAGGACTTATTTCATGGAGAGCTAGGTCGAAGTCTTCGTTGGTGACAATCATGGTGTCAATTAGTTCTTCGGAAATTTCTTCTGAATCGAGGTCAATTTTTGGCAAATATCTTCGAAGAGTTTTCATTGCAGCTTCTTTCGTTAGAGATTCTAGATCTGCGCCAACAAAGCCGTGGGTGTCTCGAGCTAATTCAACTAAATCAATAGAGTCGTCAAGTGGCATTCCACGTGTGTGTATTTGGAGGATTTCGTGGCGATCGATCGCAGAGGGGACACCAATCTCGATTTCCCTATCGAAACGCCCAGGTCGTCGAAGGGCAGGGTCAATTGCATCGAGGCGGTTGGTAGCCCCAATGACAATGACTTCTCCACGAGATTCAAGACCATCCATCATAGTGAGTAATTGGGCAACTACGCGACGTTCTACTTCGCCAGTGACTTCTTCACGTTTAGGTGCTATAGAATCTAGTTCATCTATGAAGATTATAGAAGGAGCTTCCTTGGCTGCATCTTCAAAAATGGAACGTAATTGTTGTTCAGATTCACCATAATACTTTGAAATAATTTCGGGTCCTGCGATGGAGAAAAATCTTGCACTGGTTTCGCTTGCCACAGCTTTTGCTAGAAGTGTTTTCCCAGTTCCAGGAGGACCATGTAAAAGTACCCCTTGGGGAGGGTCAATGCCAAGTTTTGCGAATATGGAGGGGTGTTTGAGAGGCAGTTCTATCATTTCTCGGACTCTGTGGATTTCGTCAGACAGCCCGCCTATATCCTCATATGTGATGGCGTTGCTCGATTTTTCATACCCAGACGCAGGTACTTCACTGAGTTGGATTTCAGTTTCCTCGGAGATCACAACGATCCCGGTCGGGACTGTTTCGACGGCGATGAGTGGAATGGCCTGTCCAGGAGATCGCATGAATGGGTGGCTTGTAGTAGACATTATGGGCACCACATCCCTTGAAAAGATAGGCCGTTTAAGGATCTGCCTTCGGATCATACTAGCTGCATCTTCACCGAAACGAACATTACTAGCAGGAGGGGGAGCGAAAACTACTTTTTCTGCAGGAATGGCATCTACTTTTTGGATGGAGACTGATTCTCCAAGGCTAACATTAGCATTCTGGCGTGTGAAACCGTCTATCCTAACGGTATTCGTATTCCAATCTTGTCGATCCGCCCTCCAAACTTTTGCCGCAGTTTGTTTTCCACCGGTGATCCGAATTATATCCCCAGGACTGAGTTTTAAATGAAGAAATGTATCAGGATCTAAACGTGCAATTCCGCGGCCAGAATCATTGGAATATGCTTTTGCCACTTCTAAGTCGACTAGTAGATCTTCAGAGGACATAGTATTATTTTGTAATTAGCACCTGGAGTTCATAGAACATATGCTTTATCTATTGAAAAAAGTAAGAAAACCAGTATGTACTCCGTGATTGGGTGTGACAGATGTCAGACGATATGGATAGTTGGCATGCGGCCGAAGACTGTTAAATGCCCCAGGTGTAACAAAAGGCATAATTTTAGGAAGCTTAGAAAATTCGCAGAGGAAGGAGACATAGAGGTTGCTCGAGTGGTACGGACACAGATGTTATCAGAGAGAATGGGAACGGCGAAAAATGAAGAAAACTTACAGGAAGAAGAATAGTTATCTTCCGAGTCGCTCGTGGGCGGTTGAGAGATCCCGAGACCCCAGTGCAGAAAGTAATGACAGTTCCCCTGCAAGGACACCGGATGATATTATTTCTGCAAATGCATCCGCATTGGATCCAGGAGGGGTTCCTCCGCCACGGACACCCAGGATATCGAGGGCTTCAGATTGAGAGGGTAAATGGGTCCCCCCTCCAATGGTTCCTATTTCAAGGCTTAGAAGTGTGACACTTAAATATAGGCCCCCATCTCGGATATCGGCGGTTGTGATGACGTTTGCTCCTTCTACGACTTGTGCTGCGTCTTGGCCCGTTGCTAAGAAAATTGCTGCAATGATATTTGCCGCTTGGGCGTTGTGGCCTAGACTAACCGCCCTAGCACTACCAATGTGGTTTTTGTGTGTATTGATCTCCACGATGGCTTCGGGAGTTGTGTGGAGTTTTTCTTCTACTATTTTTCGAGGGATTAGAACATCAGCTGAAACGGTCCTACCACGACCCTCAATTGCGTTAATTGCAGCTGGTTTTTTATCAGAACAGAGATTTCCAGAAAGGGAAATGAGTTTTGCAGGGGTTTGTTGTTCTAGGAATTCAGATACTTTTTTTGTGGAAATTGTAACCATATTCATCCCCATTGCGTCTTTTGTGTCGTAGGAAAATCGTAGAAAAATGGAATTCCCAACTACATAAGGTTTGATTCCTATCAATTCCCCATGACTAGTGGTAGAATTGGCTATTTCTTCTATTTCTGAATAATTAGTAGAAATCCAATTTATGAAATCTAGAGATTCAGAGACATTAGCGACTTTAAACACAGGGGCCCGGGTCATTGCATTGTTGAATACCCGGGTTATGGCCCCGCCTGCGTGCCGAATGGCAGAACACCCCCGGTTTACGCTAGCTACTAATGCACCTTCAGTGGTTGCTAAAGGGAGATAAAAGGATCCCTCTGTTGCAGATCCAAATACGGTGATTGGGCCAGCTATCCCCATAGGTATTTGTACAGATCCAATCATGTTCTCGATATTGGTAGAGGCTAATTTTGCGTCGAAAGTGTAATTTCCAATAGAAGAGAGTTTGACACTTAATTCTGACTCTAGTATCTGCAGACGGACATCAGCTGCCATATCAGGATCTACGTGTTCCTCAAGCTCGTGGAGTTTAATTTCCCCTTTTTGGACACGTTTTATTATGTCGTTTGTACTCATACTGAAGAGATAAAGCTGCTAAAGCTTAAATGGTGATTAAATGAACGCCTTATTTCATGCACTGGATGCAAAAATTCTCTAATATTTTAGTTCCCAATGGTGTCAGGAAACTTTCGGGGTGAAATTGAACGCCCTCGTGGGGCTTTTTCGTGTGACGAACCCCCATAAGAAGAGAGGGTTCGCCAAGGGTCCGGGCGGTAGGAATGAGGAAATCGGGCATGTTGATTTCTTCAGCCATTAACGAATGATAACGTCCGGCAATAAAGGGATTGGGGAGGTCTGATAAAACACCAGATCCATCATGAGATACATGAGAGATTTTTCCATGCACAACGGAGGGGGCGTGAATAATAGATACCCCATTTGCGGCGCACAGGGCCTGATGGCCTAGGCAAACTCCGAGGGTAGGGTAATTTAACTCCGAAAAAATAGACATAGAAACACCGGCATTTTGGGGGAATCCGGGGCCAGGAGATATGATGATTCCATCGGGGCCTAACTTCTGTATTTCATCTATAGTTATAGCATCGTTTCGGTGTATATCTACGCTTGCCATGGTTCCAATTCCCTGAACTAGGTTGTATGAAAATGAATCATAATTATCAATGATTAAAATGTGAGGGGAGTCCATGGTAGTAGGTGGTTGGTAATTTCTAAGTCATTCCAGAGAGGAGGGGTCCGAAAGTGTTAGGTTCATTGCTTGGACTAGGGCTCTAGCCTTAGAAAGAGTTTCCTCATATTCAAGTTCAGGAGAAGAATCATGTACGATGCCAGAACCAACAGGAAGAAAGTAAGTCTCATTTTGATGGATAAAAGTTCGAATGATTATATTCAACGTGGCCCGGTTGTCAAAACCAAAGATCCCAACGCTGCCCGTGTAAGGACCCCTGTAAGAAGTTTCTAGTTCATTTATTATCTCCATGGTTCGGGGTTTGGGGGCACCAGTGATGGTACCACCAGGGAACATTGCTTTGATTATGTCAAGTATATTTTTAGTAGGGTGCAGAGTTCCTTTGACTGTAGAAACTAGATGCATCACTGCAGAGTATCTATCCACTCTGCAATATTCGTCGATGTGGACGGTCCCATATTCGGCTATTTTTCCAATATCATTCCGACATAAATCAACGAGCATTGCATGTTCCGCTCGTTCTTTTGGGCTATTTATAAGCTCATTTTCGAGTGCGAGATCGTCAGAAGCATTGGCACCTCTAGGTCTAGTTCCTGCGATTGGTTCTGCTATAATTAAGTCATCTTCTAGTCGAAAAAGTAATTCAGGACTTACTCCGATTAGGTCGATGTTGGGGAATTCGAATAGTGAAGAATAAGGAGCGGGATTTATCTGTCGAAGTGCACTGAATAAGAGACTGGGAGATATATCAGAATTCAAAGTTAGGTTGTGTGCCGTATTGACTTGGAAAGTATCACCGTCACGTATATGCTGTTTAATTTCTCGTACACGTTCGCAAAAAATTTCATTCCCACAATCGCTCTTAAAATCGGTTATCGAGGGGGCATCAGACAGATTGTCGAAAGGAGGGGATGGAATTTGGAGAGACCTAGCTAAATCTATTGTTGTTGTTAACGTGGTATCAAAAGTTTCTTCGGGAATTTCTACGATTGGACAGGAAGTAATTCTGAGTGTTGTTTTTTCATCACGGGGTTCTTTCCAAGATACGATGCAATCGTAAAGTCCAGCTTGAAGTAAAGGGAAGGGGTTTAAAGTATCAGTACGGGGCGGGATATTTTCTATTTCTTTTGCTAATTCATAAGATAGCCATCCGACTACTCCGCAAGGGTACGGGGTTTCACATCCATTCCGTACTAGGTGTTCTTTGGCAAAAAAATCATATAATTGAGATAGTGCAGATGAAGATGTTGGGGAATCGGAATTGATCTCGAGGAAAGCACTGGGCCGGATACCAAAATACCCCCAGCCGGGTGTCCCACCAGTAGTTTCTAAATAAAAACTTTGGGAACCTTCCCGGGAGTTGAGATATGCTTTAAATGGATCGTCTACAACAACTCGGACTTCCACAGGGATCCTAGAGCTAGATGGCGAAGTTGCTGCGACAGATAGGTAATCGTGTTTGTCAGTGTATACCTCGATCTGAGGATTGGGAGAGTCCACGGTGACTAATAGATTACCGATGGCAAAAGGTATTACTCGAATGAAATGGAGTTGAAAGTGAGATACTACAGTTGGGAGCGTACTGCGTTGTTCATTACACTCACGGGGGCTTTTTTACCAGTCCAGATTTCAAAGGCCTCCACTCCTTGGTACAAAAGCATCCAGACACCGTCGATAGTAAGTGCACCAGAATCTTTTGCTTCTCGGAGTAATCTGGTTTGGAGAGGGCGATAAACAGCGTCCATTACGACAAGGTCAGAATGAAGGAACGTTTCAGGTATAAGGGAGAGATCAGTCTCCATGCCAACACTAGTTGTGTTGACGATTATATCGGCGTCTGGGAGTAACTCAGTTAAACTAGATAATCCATATCCAGTTGAATTGGGTATTGATTCAGATAGAAAACGTGCTTTACTTTCAGTTCGGTTTACAATAGAAACATTAGATCCTTCGTCAGATAACATGAAGGCCAGTGCGCGGCCAGCTCCTCCTGCCCCAAGAACAACAGAATTTTTTCCGGATAAACTGATATCGTGGTGCTCAAATGATCTACGAGCACCAGCCACATCGGTATTGTATCCCATTGGTTTTTTTCCAGAGAAATCGATTGTGTTGACAGCCCCGATTCTTTTTGCTAGTTTGTCAGGTTGGACATGGGGTAAGACATCTTGTTTAAAAGGTATAGTGACGTTTAACCCAGAGATTCCATTTTGAGGGGCTTCGGTTATAATTTCTTTGAGTTCAGAAGCTTCGGGTTCCATTGTGATATATTTAGCATCCATGAGTAAATGGGAATATGCTGCTTGATGCATTACAGGAGATAGGGAATGGCCTACAGGATTTCCCAATAGGCCAAAGATCTGCATTATAGGTTAATTACAGATCTCAGGATACATAAATTCTCTTTAGAACTACCCGTGGCTAGTTACAGCCAAATCAAAATTCCCTACATGATAAACCAACAGAATGATGAATATAAGATATAAGACTCCCCCAATCAAAAATGGGAGATTGCTCAGAGTCTCGTCTGTGGAATATCTAGCACGGACGTAAAGGATAGAAGCACCTAAAATTGCGAATACAGCAGAAATTGCATTTAAAAATCCAACAGTGCCCCAGGTAAAAGAAAGATTCCATGATGTGAAAACGATTCCAAGTGTCACCGGAAGAGTTGATTGAAATACCAATGCCCCGGTGATATTTCCTAGAGCCAAAACATCCTTGTCACGAGATATCCATATTATGCTGTTAAATTTCTCAGGGAGTTCAGTTGCCAAAGGAGCAAGAAGAAGAGCAATTACTGCGAGGGGGAGGTTTAACACATCGTGAGAAAGCCACTCTACCGCATGGATGAAAAGATGGGCACCTGCGATGATAATTCCAAGTGCGGCGAGTGCTTGGAAAATAACCAAGCGAGTGGTAGGGTCGGAAGCTCGGGGTTTTTTCGCGGCAAGGATAGGTACTATCTGTGCTAGTTTGTCAAGTATAACACCAATTTGTAAGTTCTCGAGAGATTCTGCTTCAATCGCAATACCACTAGAAAGAGTTCGTTGGAGATAAAATAAATAAAGTATCACTAAAGTGAAAGCTATGAGTAAGGACAAAATTCTCCAAGGGACAAGTGCGGCGATTATTGCTAGAGAATATGCGATGATAAAAAAGGATAGGTCTCTCTTAGTTGAGGAGGAGTATATTTTTAATTTTAGTCCAGAAGATCTTCTGGGTTTGAAATATATCAAACTGCAGCCTATGAGAAACATGGCGATGGTGGCTAGCATGAAAGGGGCGCCCAAGATGGCACCCACTCCGATCTCATCTGCAGAACTTGCCCCACCAGTTCGCCATAC
>Ga0114932_10001731_pt1 | contig 24315 bp, 29 predicted proteins | sample 2SBtaG_2_FD_87286 | JGI IMG/M metagenome (GOLD analysis project Ga0114932, IMG submission 87286) | Deep subsurface microbial communities from Kolumbo volcano to uncover new lineages of life (NeLLi) - 2SBTROV12_ACTIVE470 metaG | ecosystem: Environmental > Aquatic > Marine > Volcanic ...
TGGGTAATCTGACAGCGACGAACGCGAGCATTACGAATCTGAGTGGATTAAATACGTTAACAGCCACCAACATCAGTGGTACACTGACCACAGCTGCTCAGCCCAATATCACCAGTGTAGGTACACTGGGTAATCTGACAGCGACCAATGCCACGATTACTACTGCCAATATCACGAACTTAAGCGGAGTGGGTACATTGACAGCCACCAATATCAGTGGTACATTGACTACAGCCGCTCAACCGAACATCACCAGTGTGGGAACACTGGGTAATTTGACGGCGACCAATGCAAGTATCACGAACCTGAGTGGATTAAATACGCTTACTGCAACGAATATCAGTGGTACATTGACAACAGCCGCTCAACCCAATATTACCAGTGTAGGAACACTGGGTAATCTGACAGCGACGAATGCCACGATCACTACCGCCAATATCACGAACTTAAGTGGAGTGGGTACATTGACAGCAACGAATATTAGTGGTACACTGACGACAGCTGCTCAACCCAATATTACCAGTGTGGGTACCTTGGGTAATCTGACAGCGACGAATGCGACGATCACTACCGCCAATATCACGAACTTAAGCGGAGTGGGTACATTGACAGCAACGAATATCAGTGGTACATTGACCACAGCTACTCAGCCGAATATCACGAGTGTGGGTACACTGGGTAATTTGACGGCGACCAATGCAAGTATCACGAACTTAAGCGGGGTGGGTACATTGACAGCAACAAACATTAGCGGTACACTGACCACAGCAGCTCAGCCGAACATTACGAGTGTAGGTACATTGAATAGTCTTACCGTAACCGGTTCCGCATCAATCGGAACAGCTACAGGTGCCAACTCCATTATGATGGCAGTGGGTACGGGTAATTATTCACTCGATGGTGTGACTTCTTCAATATATACAATGGGAGCTTCAACCACAACAGGAACCATTACGATAGGAGGTACTGCACAAACGGGAGCAATTACATTAGGCTCTTCGTCTGGAAGCCAGACTCTGAACCTGGGCACTGGAGGTGGGGCTTCTACTGTGAATATTGCCAATGGCACGAATGGCAATACGATTTCCATAGGGAATGGTGCCAATACAGTTGCTCAAACCATCAATATCGGAGCAGGCGCGAGTGCCGCTAATAACACTATTAATATCGGCTCGGGAGTGAATACTGCCGGAGCAATGGCTGTTACGATTGGCAGCAATACCAACCTGGTCAACACAACCATTATTCAGGGCGGTAATGGAACAGGAGCTATCACATTGACTCCCCAAACTACTGGCACTATTGTAATCGGTGCATCTGCCGGAACGGGCGCCATTACAGTGGGATCTTCCTCCGCTGCGCAAACGATCAATATTGCAGCTGGTACCGGGGCAGCTACCGTGAACATCGCCGGTGGAGGTATATCAGTAGTTAACCAGATCAATATAGGAACAGGCACAGCCACTGTGGCGGGTGGAAATACCATCAATATCGGAACAACAGCCCCCACAGGCTTGGGTACCAATATCATATCAATCGGTGCATCGGGAACAAATAACGGAAATGGCATCCGTTTCGGAAGCAGCCGGATACTCAATGCCGAGTCCATATTGGCAGTTACAGCAATAACTAGCATTACACCTACCGTTACGCAAATCCTGGATGCAGGCATATTTCTTATAACTAGTAATCTTAATGAAACACTTACTATGCCTACTGCACAAGGAGCAACGGGATTGGTGCAGGCTTTGCCTTCTGCGGTTGTCGGGGATGTGTTTAGATTTGTTGTTTCCTATAACGGAACTGGAACCATTACATTGTTACCAGGTACTGGTGTTACTATTGCAAATTCCGCCGGATATGTGGGACCTGTAACCAGAACAGTATATTGTCAGGTTACATCAATTACTGCCGGCTTGGAAACGATCAGTTGTTACTAAGTGCAGGTCTTAATAATTCACAAGATGTAATGTATGTGCTGCCTGCCAAATTAAGATGTAAATTGAGTAGTTAAAACGATCGGTTTGATAAAAAAGTTGACGATAACCATGATGGGGCTGCTCTTTTTTCTGAATGGCTTTACACAAAAGCATCCAGGAAAGGAACCAGCTCCATCTGTCAGGATAAAACTGAACTCTGCTTCTGATTCGATGCAATACATATTGGGAGCATTCATAGCACAATGGGTAAATGGCAATGGATTTGTGATCAATAATCCAGCCTTGTTCTCGAAAGGGATGAATGATATGTTTCAAAATCATCCCCGCGCAGTACCAGATTCAATCATCGGTCCTGCTGTTGCTGCTTATCAAAGAACCCTGCAAAAAGAACGGTCTGTTAAACAGGAGCAGCAGTTATTTGCCATCCTGCGCGACAGACCCGGAGTAGGCAAATTACCCAATGGAGTGAGCTATGTAATCCTGAAGGCAGGGAAAGGACCACATCCAGTTGATACAGATTCCATTTTAATACATTTGAATGCCAAACTGCTCAACGGAACAGTAGTGGAAGACACCTATCATGCCCATAAGCCGTTTGCCGCAACAACAACCAGTTTTTTCACGGGTTTGAATGATGCTTTACAAATGATGCGCGAAGGATCCAAATGGCAATTATTCATTCCTGCAATCCTGGCTTATGGCGATAAAGGAACCACCCTCATCCCCCCTAACAGTGCTTTGATTTTGGAAGTGGAACTGTTGGCAGTCAGCAAAAAAGCCACCCTATAAAATGTGGATAAGCCCAACTAACATCGAACTATGGTCGGATAGGAGCCGGATCAGGCATGAATAGCAGACGAATTGGCCCTGGGTAGCGACCAGCCGGGAAATAAGTGACGGGACACTATAATTTAATCGGCACCCTATTGTGAAATCACCAGAATGATTACCTTTGCCGCTCGAAAAAATAACTAAACACTTTATGGCTGACTTGAAATTTCAACGCAACTTCGGTATTGCCGCGCACATCGATGCCGGTAAAACCACCACCACAGAGCGTATCCTGCGCTACACCGGTATGATCCACAAGATCGGTGAGGTGCACGATGGCGCCGCTACCACCGACTGGATGGAGCAGGAAAAAGAAAGAGGTATCACCATTACTTCTGCGGCCGTAAGCTGCCAGTGGAACTTCCCCACCGTACTGGGTAAAGCCACTCCAGAAACCAAAAAATATTATTTCAATATCATCGATACTCCGGGCCACGTGGACTTTACCGTAGAGGTAGAGCGTTCCATGCGCGTACTGGACGGTCTGATCGCCCTGTTCTCTGCTGTGGATGGCGTTGAGCCCCAGTCAGAAACCGTGTGGCGCCAGGCCAACCGTTACAAAGTTCCCCGTATTGGTTTCGTAAACAAAATGGACCGTTCCGGTGCCGACTTCCTCAACGTGGTAAAACAGGTGAAGGAAATGCTGGGCGCCAAAGCCGTGCCTTTGCAGCTGCCCATCGGCGCTGAAGACGATTTCAAAGGCGTGGTAGACCTGATCAAAATGAAAGGGATCATCTGGCACATGGAAACAGAAGGCATGACTTTCGATGAGATCCCTGTTCCTGCAGATATGATCGAAGAAGCCAATGAATGGAGGCAGAACCTCGTAGAAGCAGTAGCAGAATACGATGAAGGACTGATGGAGAAATTTTTCGAAGACCCCAACAGCATCACCGAAGAGGAAATGCACGAAGCGATCCGTAAAGCAACGATCGACCTGAGCATCGTTCCTATGATGTGCGGTTCTTCTTTCAAAAATAAAGGCGTACAAACAGCGCTGGATGCGGTTTGCCGCTACCTGCCTTCACCTGTAGATATCGAAGATACCGTAGGTACCGACCCCGATACAGGCGAACACATCACCCGTAAAGCCGATCCGAAAGAACCTTTCGCGGCCCTCGCTTTCAAGATCATGACCGATCCTTTCGTAGGACGTCTGGCCTTCTTCCGTTGTTACAGCGGACACCTCGATGCAGGTTCTTATGTATTGAACGTGCGCAGCGGAAAGAAAGAGCGTATCAGCCGTATCATGAAAATGTTTGCTAACAAGCAAAACCCCATCGATTTTATCGAAGCGGGAGATATCGCTGCGGCAGTAGGTTTCAAAGAGATCAAAACCGGAGATACCCTTTGCGATGAAGACCATCCCATCACCCTGGAAAATATGTTCATCCCCGAGCCGGTAATCGCCATCGCGGTTGAACCCAAGACCCAGGCCGACGTAGACAAAATGGGTATGGCCATTGCCAAACTGGTGGAAGAAGATCCCACCCTGCGTGTGAATACCGATGAAGATACCGGTCAGACCATCCTCCGTGGAATGGGAGAGCTGCACCTGGAGATCATCATCGACCGTATGCGCCGTGAATTCAAAGTAGAAGTGAACCAGGGTGCACCCCAGGTGGCTTATAAAGAAGCATTCGGAACCACTATCGAACACCGTGAAGTGCTGAAGAAGCAGTCGGGTGGACGTGGTAAGTTCGCCGATATCCAGTTCTCAATCGGACCAGCCGATGAAGAGTGGATGAAAGAAAACGAAGGCAAGCATTTCCAGTTCGTAAACGACCTCTTCGGCGGATCTATCCCCAAAGAATTCGTTCCGGCCATCACCAAGGGCTTTGAAACAGCCATGACAACCGGTGTACTGGCAGGCTACCCTGTAAACAACATGAAAGTGAGGGTATTTGACGGAAGTTACCACGATGTGGACTCTGATGCGATGAGCTTCGAATTGTGTGCCCGTGCAGGTTTCCGTGAAGCCGGCCGTAAAGCCAAGCCCACACTGCTCGAGCCTATCATGAAAGTAGAAGTATTGACACCCGATCAGTACATGGGAGATGTAACAGGTGACCTGAACCGCCGCCGTGGTATGCTGGAAGGTATGGACAGCCGTGCCAACCTGCAGGTAATCAAGGCTAAAGTGCCCCTGAGCGAAATGTTCGGTTATGTAACCCAACTGCGTTCACTGTCATCTGGCCGCGCTACCTCTACTATGGAGTTCAGCCACTATTCACCTGCTCCGAACAACATCGCTGAAGAAGTGATCGCGAAGAGCAAGGGTAAAGTGAAGATCGAAGACTAAGCGTTATCTTTTCGAGTATATAATAAGGTTGCCTCATCAAGAGGCAGCCTTATTAGTTTTATTTAAACAATGAAGAATGGCTATTAACCACAATTACTGCGGATGATGGCTTCCGCTGCCTGATAACCTTTAGCCTTTGCGGCCTGTAACAGGGCACAACCTTCTGCTTTTTTACCCAAATTGATCAATGCAGCACCTTTGAAGAATTCTGATTTGCCGTCGGATGCCTTTTTCGATTCGATTACTTTATCGAAATACACAATGGATTTGGCATACTCTTTCATATTGAAGTAACTGATAGCGGCATTTTCATTATTACTGTAATCTTCTGAAGAAATACTGGCAGCCTTAACGAAATAGAGGGCAGCATTATTGAAATCGTTCCTTCCGAATGCATCTTTGCCAGCAGCCTGTAATTGCTGATAAGTAGACTGTAAATTGGGGGGAACCTGGAACCCATTGGTAGGAATGCCCATGCTATTGATGATTTCCTGTCGCCTTACAAGTAAATCCGGATCCTGTGGGAAAAGATGAAGGGCGCTATCAGCCATTGACAGCAACTCTTTAGTGCCTTTTTGCAAAACATTCAAAGTACCCATCAAGTACATGTTCCAGCCAAAAGGCTGAAGTCGCCGATACCGGGTATAGGTAAAGAATGCTTTATTGATAGCAGCGGTATCTTTCTTTTTGGCGCAGACTGCAATCAATGTCTGATAATAAGTTTTTGCCCGAGGCCTGTTGTAATAGGCAATGGTTGCGTATTTGTAAGCACTGTCTACCTGATTCCTTACATAATAAACATCGGCTTTCATGAAGTCGCTGTAAAAAATATAAGGATTGGCTTTGGACCCTTTATCGAACAGTTGAATGGCCTGCTCGTATTGCTTGTTCTCATAAAAATACCTTCCCACTATGGCATCAATGGGTTGGCCAGTAGAGGTCAGATTGGGAATAGAAGGGAAAATATGACTGACCTGGTTCAGAGGTAATGTCAACGCCTCATTATCCAGATCGGGTAAAACAACCAATTGGGCACGCAAAGATTGATAGGTGAGGAAAGTTAGATTGATCACAGGAAGCATGGCAAGCATGGTAAAGAGCGCATACGAAGTACTGGGGGGTATTGCGTTGGTATCCTGGGAAGTCTCTACAGCCTTTGCCTGGCCGGAAGCAGCAGATTCCCGGCTTTTGTTAAAAGCCGCTACATTCAACGCCGTAATCAGCGCAAAAAACACCTGCATTACGGGACGCTCGCCAGGGAAATTCAATGCAGCGTCTACAAAATAGCCCGCCAGTGCAAGCAACGAGAATACAGCCGCCAGCTTCACATGATTATCGGCATTGCTGCGTAAGGTCCGGACAGTATATACAATAAGCACTACGAACAAGGCAAGCAATAGCATGCCTCCCGCTAGTCCCAGTTCAGCTGTTGTTTCAAGAAAATCATTATGCGAATGTGCGGGAACGTTCAGGTCGTCGATGTATTCCTTTTCGTAAGGTATGGAAGCCAGTTTCCAGTTGCCGAACCCGCATCCCATCAACGGGTGATGTTTGCTGTAATCGATGGCATGTCTCCAAAGAGTAAAACGATAACTGGATGCATCATTGGTAAGGCCAATCGTGCCGAGTCGTTCGGTTACAGTGCCATATCCGCCTTTTTCATCCTGGAAACTTTGGGCGCTTGTAAGGATCATGTTTGCACAAAAGAGGGCAATGAGTAAAGGGAGCAGTAAATAAGCGGCACGGTAGAGCAGCAATTCTTTTCTTTTGTCTTTCCGAAAACTAAGCAGGCAAAATGCGATATAAATACCGGCTACCAACAACAGGCCAACATAAGAAGAACGTGCATTTACAATGAAAATAGACAGTATTCCCAGGAAAAGGGCAGCCAGGTTGAGAATCCTCCCGGATATTTTCTGTGTATAAATACAATAAAGCGCAAAAGGAACCTTTACTACCAGGCTGGCCGCAAAAATATTTTTGTTGCCAGTATTGCTTTTCAGGCTAAGGATCAGCGTATCCAGTTTCACGCTGCTGATCCCTTGAAAGAATGTATAGAGAGCATATAAGGACTCCAACAGCAACACCATCGAAACCACCTGGGCAATCAGACCGAATAAATGAACACGGTTGTTGAGCAGAACAGACAGGTTAAGAAAAGCAACGACTGTAGTGACCAGGCGTACGTAGCAAACCAGCATTTCTGTTTTGTTGATCGCGGCAAAGATTGACAAACCTGCCAGTAACACCAATGCCATGTATAGATGCGTGAAACGGTTGCTGAAAATACGCCGGGCGCCGGCCTTGTAATCGCTTTTATTAAGCAGGATGAAAATGGCGGCTACAAAGTCCAGCAATGCCAGGTAAAACCATTGACTACCCATGACATCGTACCCGCCAAGATTAGGAATAAAGTGTACAGCCATATAAAGAACACAGCATAGAAGCAGAAGACCGCCATCGCGTATTTCTTTGAAAGGGGGGGGTGATACCGGGGGGGCAGTATGAGAGCGCATGGTATGGTTTTGAGTAGCCATATTATCAAATTGACGTGAAATTAATATTTTTCATGGTATTACATCTAACTGTTTGATAGTCAGATTATTTTTGAAACATTGAAGGATACCTGGGCATTGAAATATGGCCATAGAAGGATTTAGCCTGTATATGTTAAAAATTCTTTTGAAATTTCTTGCCCATTCAGCATCAACTCCATACCTTTGCAACCCCAAATCGGAAGATTCACGAAGTCCTTAAAAAAAGACAACTGAGTCTTCGTAATACGAAAATTGGGTTTCGACTATGTCTCAACGAATCAGAATCAAATTGCAGTCTTACGATCACAACCTGGTAGATAAATCTGCCGAGAAGATCGTAAAAACAGTACGCAGCACAGGTGCCGTAGTAACAGGTCCAATTCCTTTGCCCACACACAAAAGGATTTTCACTGTTCTCCGTTCACCCCACGTAAACAAGAAGAGCCGTGAGCAGTTCCAACTGGCTACACACAAGCGTTTACTGGATATCTACACTTCCTCTTCCAGGACTGTAGATGCGCTCAGCAAACTGGACCTGCCTTCTGGTGTTGAGGTAGAGATCAAGGCGTAAGTTCTTAAACATAATCATCTGCCAATCCTGTTCAACGGGAGAAAGCAGCTCTGATCAAAATAAATTACATATAAACAGGCCCTTCGAGGTTTGTTTGCTTCCGGTACTTCCTCTTCCCGAACATGGTTCGGGAAAACAATGGAAAAGGTCGGCAGAAACAAGGATTGAATCCCGCTTCATCGGTGGGATGTCCTCATAACCTTGCGGGGCATAAACCGCAAAACGATGAAAGGTATTATTGGTAAAAAGATCGGGATGACCAGCATCTTTGCCGCTGATGGAAAGCAGACAGCCTGCACCATCATCGAAGCTGGTCCATGTACCGTAACACAAGTCAAGACTTCAGAGTCTGACGGCTACACAGCATTACAGCTGGCATTTGGCGACAAAAAGGAGAAACATTCCAACCAGGCTGAGATCAATCACTTCTCTAAAGCTCAGACCGCTCCTAAGAAGTTCGTAAAAGAATTCCGCAATTATTCCATAGAAAAAGCATTGGGTGAAGCCATCACCGTAGACATTTTTGCCGAAGGCGAAACTGTTGAAGTGGTAGGCACCACCAAGGGTAAAGGTTTCCAGGGTGTTGTTAAGCGCCATGGATTCTCTGGTGTGGGTGAAGCATCTCACGGTCAGCACGACCGCCAGCGCGCTCCCGGATCTGTGGGTGGATCATCTTATCCTTCCCGCGTATTCAAGGGAATGAGGATGGCCGGCCGCATGGGTGGCGACAGGGTGAAAATGAAAGGCCTGAAAGTGGTAAAGATATTCCCTGAAAAGAATTATATCCTGATCAGCGGATCGGTTCCTGGCCATAACGGTTCCATCGTTTTAATCCAGAAGTAATCACACTTTAACAAGAATGATCATGCAAGTAGATGTATTAAATATAAAAGGACAGAAGACCGGCAGAACGGTAGAATTACCGGCTGAGATTTTCGGTATCGAGCCAAACGATCATGTGATCTACCTGGCTGTAAAACAATACCTGGCTGCAGGCCGTCAGGGTACACACAAAGTGAAGACCCGTGCCGAAGTACAGGGTGCCAGCCGCAAGCTGCACAAGCAAAAAGGTACCGGTGGCTCCCGTAAGGGTAATATCCGCAACCCTTTATACAAGGGTGGTGGTACCATCTTCGGACCCAAGCCACACGCTTACGATTTCAAACTGAACCGTAAGGTGAAAGACCTGGCCAAGATCTCTGCACTGAGCCATAAGGCAAAAGAAAATGCGATTGTAATTGTGGAAGATATCCAGCTCGAAGCGCCCAGGACCAAGCAAGTGGTAGAAGTGATGAAGAACCTGAAGGTGGCTGATAAGAAAACGCTGGTGATATTACCCGAGTGCAACGACAACCTGTATCTCAGCACCCGTAACGTGCCCAATCTCGACAGCACCCTGTTGTCAGACATCAACACTTACGAGATCATGAATGCAGATGTACTGGTACTCACAGAAAACACTGCCAAGATATTTGCTGAGAACGAAACCGAGACCGTAGCTTAATTTAAGAACGTTTCAACTTAAGATATATGAAACAGAATGAAATTTTAATCAAGCCGATCCTGACCGAGAAAGCCAATGCCCAGCAGGAAAAACTGAGAAGGTATGCTTTCAAAGTGAATCGCAAGGCCAACAAACTGGAGATCAAAAAAGCGATCGAATCGTTTTATGGTGTAACGGTGATAGACGTGAACACTGCAGTAGTGCCTGGTAAAAACAAAACCCGCTATACAAAAGCAGGTTTTATCCAGGGGATGAAACAGGCTTATAAGAAAGCGCTGGTAACTGTAGCAGAAGGAGAGACAATAGACCTGTACGCAAACATTTAAATTATAGCAGCGGAGCTGAAAAATCCGCATTAAAAAAGAAGAAAAATGGCACTGAAGAAGTACAAACCAATGACCGCCGGAACACGCTGGAGAATTGGTAATGCCTATGCTGAACTCACTACCGACAAGCCCGAAAAGAGCCTGTTGGAGCCTCAGAAAAGCACTGCCGGTCGCAATGTGCAAGGCCGTCGTTCCATGCGTTACAAAGGTGGTGGACACAAACATCACTACCGTATCGTTGATTTCAAAAGGGATAAAAAAGATGTTGCTGCTACCGTAGCAACCATTGAATACGATCCAAACCGTACTGCATTCATCGCTTTGCTGCAATATGCAGATGGCGAGAAAAGGTATATCATCGCTCCCCAGGGCTTGCAGGTAGGTACTACCGTGATCTCCGGCGACGAAGCAGCTCCCGAGATCGGTAACGCACTGCTGATGAAAAACATGCCGCTGGGTACCATGATCCACAACATTGAGTTGCAGCCGGGTCAGGGTGGAAAGCTGGTAAGAAGCGCAGGTTCTTCAGCACAACTGGCGAACAAGGAAGAAAAATACGCTGTATTGAAAATGCCTTCGGGTGAGTTGAGAAAAGTATTGATCAACTGTTATGCTACCGTAGGGGTAGTTTCTAACAGCGACCATAACCTGGAAACAGCCGGCAAAGCGGGTAAGAACCGTTGGAAAGGTGTTCGTCCGCGTGTACGTGGTGTAGCCATGAACCCTGTAGATCACCCAATGGGTGGTGGTGAAGGAAGGGCTTCCGGAGGTCACCCGCGCAGCAGAACAGGTAAGTATGCAAAAGGAGAGAAAACGCGCACCAAAGGAAAAGGCAGCGATAAGCTGATCATCCAGCGCAGAGACGGGAAAAAATTAGCTAAGTAATTACGAAGCTGATCAATCAATAAACTAATAGACCAGTAAACAAAAACAATTATGGGTCGTTCGATTAAAAAAGGTCCTTATATAGCCGCCAGCCTGGAAGGCAAAGTGGTAGCTATGAATGATGGCAAATCCAAGAAAGGTGTAATCAAAACCTGGAGCCGTCGCAGCACCATTTCACCTGATTTCGTTGGGCACACATTCGCTGTGCACAATGGAAACAAGTTCATCCCGGTGTATGTAACAGAATTTATGGTGGGACACAAATTAGGTGAATTCGCCCCTACCCGTAACTTCAAAGGACACGCAGGAACTAAGAAATAATTAGTCAATAAGTAAATTCGGCAATTTGACACTTATAAATTTCATTATCAAATTGTCTGATTGTCAAATTATCAAATTTAAGAAATGGAAGCAGTAGCTAAACTGAACAATTATCCAACAGGGCCGCGCAAGATGCGTTTGCTGGCCGATGTGATCCGTGGAATGGAAGTGGAGAAGGCATTGGCTATCCTGGAGCATCACCCGCAGCACAATGCAGTGCCGTTGGCGAAACTGCTGAAGAGCGCCATCAGCAACTGGGAGCAGAAGAACAATGGTGCCAGTGCGGCAGACAGCGGACTGGTAGTAAAAACCGTTTTCGTAGATGGCGGCCGTGTTTTGAAACGCATGCGTCCGGCACCTCAGGGCCGTGGCTACCGTGTTCGTAAGCGCAGCAATCATGTAACATTAATCGTAGATTCTAAAAATTAATTGAAACCATTATATGGGTCAGAAAGCAAATCCAATTGGTAACAGGTTAGGTATCATCCGCGGATGGGAGAGCAACTGGTATGGTAGCAAGAAAGACTACGCATCCAAGTTGATCGAGGATCATAAGATCCGTACTTACCTCAACGCCCGTATCAACAAGGGCGGTATTGCCAAAATTGTCATCGAGCGTACCTTGGGTAAGCTGATCGTTACCATCCATACCTCCAAGCCCGGTATCATTATCGGTAAAGGTGGTAATGAGGTAGACCGTATCAAAGAAGAGTTGAAAAAGCTGACAGGTAAGGATGATGTGCAGATCAACATCCTGGAGATCCGCCGCCCCGAGCTGGACGCCAACATCGTTGGTGATACCATCGCCAAGCAGATCGAAAACCGTATCAACTTCAAACGCGCCATCAAAATGGCCATCGCCTCTACACTCCGCATGGGTGCAGAAGGTATCAAAGTGAAGGTAGCCGGACGTTTGGGCGGTGCTGAGATCGCACGTACCGAAGAGTTCAAACAAGGACGTGTTCCCCTGCACACATTCCGTATGGATATCGACTATGCCAACGTGTTTGCACAAACCGTATATGGTAAGATCGGTATCAAAGTATGGATCTGCAAAGGAGAAGTACTCGGACAGCGCGAACTGAACCCCAACTTCGTTGGCGGTAAGAACGATATGAGTGAGAGAAGGGATGGCGGCCATCATGGACACGACAGGCGTGATGACAGGAGAGGTGGTGGAGATAGAGGCGGTGATCGCAGAGGTGGTGGAGACAGGAGAGATAACCGTGGCGGAGGAAGAGATCGCAGAAACTAATAGCGCAATGTGCAAATGGCGCGATGGCTCAATAAAAATGAATTGCGCCATTGAGCAATTGAGAAATTTTCAAATTATAACAAATGTTACAGCCTAAAAGAAGCAAACATAGGAAACAGCAGAAAGGACGCATACGCGAAGTAGCCAAGCGTGGCACTTCCATTTCATTCGGTTCTTTTGCACTGAAGGCGCTGGAACCCATCTGGCTAACCAACCGTCAGATCGAATCAGCCCGTCAGGCCATGACCCGCGCCATGAAGCGTGAGGGTAATGTGTGGATCCGCGTATTTCCTGATAAGATCATTACCCGCAAGCCCCTGGAGGTAAGGATGGGTAAAGGTAAAGGTAACCCTGAATTCTGGGCTGCTGTGGTGGAACCAGGACGTATCATCTTCGAATGCGATGGTGTAACACCTGAGACTGCTAAAGAAGCGATGGAGCTGGCTGCACAGAAGCTGCCCATCAAAACCAAATTCGTTGTTAGAAGGGATTTCCAGGCATAATAAATTGAATAAAAGATGGCAAAGAAAACACAAGAATTCAACAAGAGCCTGAAAGATCTGAACGCAACAGATCTGAAAGCAAGGATCCAGGAAGACCAGCTGCGGCTGAAAAAATTGGAGTTCGCCCACGCGATCTCTCCCCTGGAAAATCCGATGAACATCCGCGGTCTGCGCAGGGATATCGCCCGCCTGAAAACGGAACTGAAGAAAAAAGAAATGGGTATCTAACCATAAATTTAAAACAATGGCTGAAGTAAGAAATTTACGTAAAACAAGGATCGGGGTAGTAACCAGCGACAAAATGGATAAGACCATTACTGTAGCGGTGGAAAGAAAAGTAAAGCACCCCATCTATGGTAAGTTCGTAAAGAAAACCACCAAATTCCATGCACACGACGAAAAAAGTGAGTGCGGAATCGGTGACACCGTAAAGATCATGGAAACTCGTCCCCTGAGCAAAACAAAGCGCTGGAGACTGGTAGAAGTGGTAGAAAAAGCCAAGTAATATTGGCTTCAAGCTGCCGGCTGCAAGCAAACCGCTTCCGGTCCCAGCCTCTGAAAAATAAATTCATCAATTTTCTTTGCCCCGGGCTTCAGCCCGAGGGAAAGAAAAAGAAAAAGAAAAACAATGATTCAGCAAGAAAGCAGACTCAACGTAGCTGATAACAGTGGTGCCAAAGAAGTACTTTGTATCAAGGTGCTGGGCAACAGCGGACAGGATTATGCCAAAGTAGGCGATAAGATTGTGGTGACTGTAAAAGATGCCATTCCCGCAGGCGGTATCAAAAAAGGTACTGTTTCCAAAGCGGTAATCGTACGTACCAAAAACAAACTGCGTCGTAAAGACGGATCTTATATCCGCTTCGACGACAATGCGGTGGTATTGTTGAACAACTCAGACGAGCCCCGTGGTACGCGTATATTCGGACCAGTAGCGAGAGAATTGCGTGATAAAGGTTATATGAAGATCATTTCACTGGCTCCGGAAGTTTTGTAAGAACGCAAAACGCTGAAGGCTGAATGCAAAATGCAGGAAGTTGGAAGTGTAATAAGATAAATAAAATTAAGCTAAGCGTTTAGCGTTTAGCATTAAGCTTTAAGCACAAAAAAATGAGTACAAGATTTAAACCCAAATTCAACATCAAGAAAGGTGATACCGTAGTGGTGATTACCGGCGATGACAAGGACTTGAAAAAGCCCCGCAAGGTGTTGGAAGTGATCGTAGACAAAGGCCGTGTAGTAGTGGAAGGCGTGAATATCGTAACCAAACATACCAAGCCTTCTGCTCAGAACACAAAGGGTGGTATTGTAAAAGTAGAGGCCCCCATCAACATCAGTAATGTGATGGTGTGGGATGCAAAATCTGGCGCCGCTACCAAAGTAAAACGTACCAGGGAGAATGGTAAATTAGTTCGTATATCTAAAAAATCAGGGGAGGTAATCAAGTAATGAGTACTGTAAAATACACTCCGAGATTAGCAGACAAGTACACGAAAGAAGTGATACCTGCTTTAATGAAGAAGTTTGCTTACAAAACTGTAATGCAGGCTCCTAAACTGGAAAAAATTTGTATCAACCGTGGTGTGAACGGAGCAGTGACCGATAAGAAACTGGTTGATATCGCTGTGGAAGAACTGAACATGATCACTGGTCAGAAAGCAGTTCCTACCGTGTCTAAAAAAGACATTTCAAACTTCAAACTGCGTAAAGGCATGCCCATCGGCGCACGCGTTACACTGAGAGGCGAGAAAATGTACGAATTCCTCGACAGGCTGGTATCTGTTGCCCTGCCGCGCGTACGCGACTTCAAAGGCATCAGCGATAAAGCTTTCGATGGCCGTGGTAACTATACCCTGGGCGTAACAGAGCAGATCATCTTCCCCGAGATCGACATCGATAAGGTGAACAAGATCACAGGACTGGATATCACTTTTGTTACCTCTGCCAACAGCAACGAAGAAGCATATGAGTTGCTGAAAGAACTGGGTATGCCTTTCAAAGGAGCTAAAAAAGACAATAATTAAAAACTGAAAGTCTGAAGACTAATATTCAAACAATTGGTTTTTAGCTTATAAACACAAGAATTTCAAAAACTATGGCAAAAGAATCAGTAAAAGCCAGACAAAGAAAGCGTGAAGCATTGGTGGCCCAGTATGCTGAGAAGCGTGCGGCCCTGAAAGCAGCAGGTGACTATGCAGCCCTGGACAAGCTTCCTAAGAATGCATCACCCGTTCGTTTGAAAAACCGTTGCCAACTGACCGGACGTCCCAAAGGTTACATGAGGTACTTTGGCCTTTCAAGGGTGATCTTCCGTGATATGGCACTGAATGGCAAGATACCAGGTGTGAAAAAAGCAAGCTGGTAATCTGGTTGTAATAATAAAATTGTGAACAGACTTAATTCAAATAAACATGGTAACTGATCCTATAGCAGACTTCTTAACGAGGATTCGTAACGCCCAAATGGCTGGCCACAGGCTGGTAGAGATCCCTGCATCCAACCTCAAGAAGCGTATGACAGAGATCCTGTATGAACAGGGTTATATCCTGAAGTACAAATTCGAGGACGATAACAAACAGGGCCTGATCAAGATCGCATTGAAATACGATCCTGCTACCAAGCAACCTGCTATCCGCTCCCTGGAAAGGGTAAGCCGTCCCGGTTTGCGCCAGTATGCAAAACCCACAGAGATCAAACGCGTGATCAACGGACTGGGTATCGCTATCCTGAGCACATCTAAGGGTGTACTGACCGACAAACAGGCGAAAGCTGAAAATGTTGGTGGCGAAGTACTTTGCTACGTTTCTTAAATAAGGTATTGTCCGGTTTGACAATTATGCTTTTAGTCGGAGCAGAACACGGGCCGGAATATTCAGAACAACAATAAAAAGCTAAACGACTATGTCACGTATTGGAAAACAACCGGTTAAATTGCCCGCAGGGGTTACGGTTACTGTAGGTAGCGATAATGTGGTTACCGTAAAAGGGTCTAAAGGAGAACTGAAAGAAGCCATCGACCGCGATATCACTGTTACAGTGAACGACGGGCAGGTAACTTTTACTCGCCCTACCGACCAGATCCGTCACCGCGCTATGCACGGTCTGTACCGCGCATTGATCGCCAACCTGGTGAAAGGTGTAACCGAAGGATTCAAGAAAGAACTGGAACTGGTGGGTGTGGGTTATAAAGCCGCCAACACTGGTAACCTGCTCGACCTGGCCCTGGGTTACTCACACAATATCATTTTCGAAGTTCCTAAAGAACTGAAAGTGACTACTGTTACTGAAAAAGGACAGAACCCCAAGATCACCATCGAGGGTACCGATAAACAATTGTTAGGACAGGTAGCTGCCAAACTGCGCAGCTTACGTAAGCCTGAGCCTTACAAAGGAAAAGGTGTTAAGTACACTGATGAGGTACTGAGAAGAAAAGCTGGTAAAGCAGCAGGTAAATAAAACTGTTAACTGACCGCCGGCCGAATCGGGGGTTGATAAATAAAACAAGATGAGTAAATTAATCAAAAGGCAGAAGATCAAATACCGCATCCGTAAAAAGGTGTCAGGTACTGCGCAGAGTCCGCGCCTGGCCGTATTCAGGAGCAACGCAGAGATCTATGCTCAAATGATCGATGACGTGACTGGTGTAACACTGGCGGCAGCCTCTTCAAAAGATAAAGAGATCGCTGCACAGAAAGGTACCAAGAGCGAAAAAGCCAAACTGGTTGGAGCAGCTATTGCCCAAAAAGCAACAGCGCTGGGACTGACATCCTGCGTATTCGACAGGGGTGGTAACCTGTACCATGGCCGCGTGAAATCCGTTGCCGACGGTGCAAGGGAAGGAGGTCTTCAATTCTAATTTGCTAACAACAATTAATCGTTAGATAGATGTCTAAAATAAACGTAAATAAGGTGAAAGCCGGTGGCGATATGGAACTCAAAGAAAAAGTAGTTGCCATTAACCGCGTGGTGAAAACTACCAAAGGTGGTCGTACTTTCAGCTTCTCAGCCCTGGTGGTGGTAGGAAATGAAAACGGAATCGTTGGACAAGGCCTGGGTAAAGCCAAAGAAGTGCAGGAAGCCATCACAAAAGGTATTGAAGATGCCAAGAAGAACCTGGTAAAAGTACCCGTGATGCACGGAACCATTCCTCACGACCAGTGGGCGAAAGAAGGTGCAGCCAAGGTATTGATCAAGCCGGCAGCTCATGGTGCGGGTGTGATCGCAGGAGGCAGCATGCGTGCCGTACTGGAAAGTGCAGGTATCACAGACGTACTGGCAAAGAGCCTGGGTTCTGCAAACCCGCACAACGTGGTAAAAGCTACTATCAAAGCACTGGGCCTGTTAAGGGAGCCGGTAGCAGTGGCCAAGCAACGCACAGTGAAGCTGAGCAAAGTATTTAACGGATAAATCAACCTCTTTGGGATATGAAAAAGATTAAGATCACACAGGTAAAAAGCGGCATCGACAGATCGGAACGCCAGAAACAAACACTGGTTGCTTTGGGCCTGAATAAGCTGAACGCTTCAAAAGAAGTGGAAGCTACTCCGCAGATACTGGGCATGGTTAATAAAGTTAACCACCTGGTAAAAGTAGAAGAAGTAAAATAATTAATAATTGCTCAATGACCCATTCTTTGCCCCATGTTTCAACATGGGGAATAAGAAAAGCCCATTGAGCAATTGAGGCATTAAATAAAATCGCGAGGGGTGATTCCCCGTAAAGTTCAAAATCAACACAAAATGAAATTACACACGCTCAAGCCCGCAGAAGGCGCAACACACAGGGAAAAACGTTTAGGACGTGGTGAAGCATCCGGTAAAGGTGGTACTTCAACAAAAGGTAACAAAGGTGGACAAAGCCGTGCAGGTTATAAAAGCAAAATGGCACACGAAGGTGGTCAGATGCCTATCCAGCGCCGTATCCCCAAACGCGGATTCAAGAATAACAACCGCGTTGAATTCAAAGTATTCAACCTGGGTCAGATCGAGCAACTGGCAGAAAAATACGGTTTTACAGAAGTCTCACTGGAAAATCTCTATATCAATGGCTTGATCAGCCGTACCGACAAAGTAAAGGTATTGGCCAATGGTGAACTGAAAGCAAAACTCAGTTTCAAAGTAAACGCTGCAAGCGAAAAAGCAAAAACCGCTATTGAAGCTGCAGGCGGAAGCCTTGAAATTGTAAAGTAATTTTACCGTAATTTGCCAGGCGCATCGGAAGGTGCGTCTTTTGGTTTTCAAGTATTAACGCTTTCAACAGATTCAAGTGAAAAAATTATTGCAGACATTAAAGAATATCTGGGCCATTGAAGACCTGCGTAACAAGATCGTTGTTACCCTGGCACTGGTACTCACTTACCGTTTCGGCAACCACATCGTATTGCCGGGCCTCGATCCGAACGGGATCGAAGCTGCACAAAAAGCGGCCAAAAGCACCGGATTGCTGGGCATCTTCGATATGTTCGCCGGTGGTGGTTTCTCCCAGGCCTCCATATTGGCATTGGGTATCATGCCTTATATCTCCGCTTCTATCTTCATGCAGTTGATGACCATCCTGGTTCCGCAACTGCAGAAAGTTCAGAAAGAAGGCGAGAGCGGCCGTAAAAAGATCAACCAATGGACCCGCTACCTCACTGTAATCGTAACCCTGTTCCAGGCCGGCGCTTATGTGGCTTACCTGAACAGCCCCGGATATGCAGAAGCCATCCTGCCCGCTTATAAACCTTTCTTCTGGTTCTCTACCGTAGTAACCCTCACAGCAGGTACCCTGTTCGTGATGTGGCTGGGTGAGAAGATCCAGGACAAAGGATTGGGTAACGGTACTTCCATCATTATCATGGTGGGTATCCTTTCGAGGTTTCCCCAATCGGTGATACAGGAGTTCAGCGCCAAAGGCGAAAGAGGCGGTGGCGGATTGCTGGTGTTCCTCATAGAGATCGCGATCCTTATCACCATCATCATGGGACTGATCATCCTTGTACAGGGTGTGCGCAAAATACCTGTGAACTATGCCAAGCAGATCATCGGTAACCGCCAGTTCGGTGGCGCCCGCCAGTTCCTGCCGGTAAAAGTGAACAGTGCAGGTGTAATGCCCATCATCTTTGCACAGGCCATCATGTTCCTGCCTACATTGGTTTCATTCACCAATATCGATTCGGCACAAGGCATTGTAAAAATATTCAACGACCACAGCAACGCATGGTATATGGTTATTTATGCGGTGATGGTGATCGGATTCACGTTCCTGTACACTGCTTTGATCTTTAACCCCAAGCAGATCGCAGAAGACCTGAAGAGGAACAATGGATTCATACCCGGTGTGAAACCCGGGCAGCCCACAGCAGATTATATCGGATCCATCATGGATAAGATCACCCTGCCCGGCGCTATCTTCCTGGCTTTCGTAGGTATCCTGCCCGGCTTTGCACAAAGGCTGCATGTTACACAGGGCTTCAGCACTTTCTTCGGAGGTACTTCACTGCTCATCATGGTAGGTGTGATCCTCGATACGCTTCAGCAGATCGAAACACATTTGCTCATGCGCCAGTACGACGGCCTCATGAAAGGCGGTCGCGTGCAGGGCAGGCAGACAGTTTCTACCACTACTATTTAAGATTTAAGAAAATAATAGCGAACTTTGCGAACCTGCCGTATTTGGCAGGTTCTTTTTTTTTTTGAATGACGAGAAGAAATAACATGATGATCCATAAAACAGAAGCAGAAGTCGCTTTGATGAAAGAATCAGCTACGCTGGTCAGCAAAACGTTGACGGAAGTGGCCAAAGTACTGAAACCGGGTATGACTACCTTGCAGATCGACGAGATCTGCGCTACTTTCGTGAAAGACCATAAAGCCATCGCCTCTTTTTATAATTACCGCGGGTATCCTTATTCTGTGTGCACTTCAGTGAACGATGTAGTGGTACACGGTTTTCCCAATAACACGCCTTTGAAAGACGGCGATATTGTTTCAGTAGATATGGGTGTGATATTGAATGGCTGGCATGGAGATCATGCCTATACTTTTATACTGGGCGAAGTGAGCGCAGAAGTACTGCAACTCGTGCGCGTAACCAAAGAATCTTTATACAAAGGGATAGAAAAAGCCGTTGCCAATAACCGTATAGGAGATATCGCTTATGCCATACAGGAGCATACCGAAAAAAAATACGGATATGGTGTGGTGCGCGAACTCGTAGGGCACGGTCTCGGCAGGGACCTGCACGAAGACCCGCAAGTGCCCAATTACGGCAAGCGTGGCAACGGCCCCCGTATGAAAGAAAACCTCGTACTTGCTATTGAGCCCATGATCAATATGGGCACCAAAGATGTATATACAGAAGATGACGGATGGACGGTAAAAACACAAGACGGCAAACCTTCGGTTCATTTTGAACACGATGTTTGTGTGAAGAGAGATAAAGCCCTGATCTTATCTGATTACAGCATCATCGAAGCAGCTGAAAAAGCAAATCCCAACCTGAATACCAGCTATTATTAAACCCCATTTAGTAGTCATAGGCGGAGGCGCCGCAGGTTTTTTCTGCGCGGTGAATGCGGCCCGCATGAATCCGGCGCTGAAAGTAACCCTGCTGGAAAAAACCAACAAACTGCTTTCCAAAGTAAAGGTCAGCGGAGGCGGGCGATGCAATACCACGCATGCCTGTTTTGAAATACCGGGGTTGGTGAAGAAATACCCTCGAGGGCAAAACTTCCTAAAAAAAACATTTCACTGGTTCTATACACAAGATACCATTCAGTGGTTTGCCGAACGGGGTGTGGCATTGAAGACCGAAGCCGATGGAAGAATGTTCCCGGTAACCGATCAATCACAATCCATCATCGACTGCCTGCTGCGCGAAGCGGACCGTTATGGAGTGGAAATTCGCATGCACACAGAAGTAACAATGGTAGATCCATTGGAAAAGGGTTTCCTGCTTACTACGAACCGCGAACAGTTTGGGGCCGATTTTGTTTGTGTGGCAACGGGCGGCTATCCTAAATCTGCCATGTTTCAATGGTTGCGTGCACTCGGACATAGTATTGAAGAACCGGTTCCTTCACTTTTTACCTTCAACATGCCGGGCAATCCCATTACTGCGCTGATGGGGGTGAGCGTTGATAGAGCACTCGTAAAAATAACCGGTACCCGGCTGGCAGAAGAGGGGCCGTTGCTGATCACGCATTGGGGCATGAGCGGCCCGGCCATCTTGCGCTTGTCGGCCTGGGGCGCGCGCGAATTGGCCGAACGCAACTACAGATTTACTTTATTGGTCAATTGGGTGCCTGAATATCATGAGCAAAGCTTACGGGAGGCATGGGCCTTCATCCGCAACGAACATGCTGCACAGAGGATAGGTAATAAAAACCCGTTTGGCTTGCCCGGGCGTCTATGGCTTTTCCTGCTTACTGCGAGTGGCATCCAACCAGATCTGCGCTGGTCGGACCTACCTGCAAAAGAACAAAACCAGTTGATGAAGCACCTGACTGCACATGTATTCGAAGTACAGGGAAAAACAACGTTCAAAGAAGAATTCGTAACCTGCGGGGGCGTTCGTCTGGCCGAGATCGATGCCAATACCATGCAGAGCCGCCTGCGGCCTGGACTGTTCTTTGCCGGGGAAGTGATGGATGTAGATGGTATTACCGGTGGTTTTAATTTCCAGCATGCCTGGACCAGCGGGTGGATAGCGGCAACAGCCATTGCAAAATAAAAATGCCGCCAGGGATACAGGCGGCATTCTCTATTTGGGGAGAATTTTGCTGAGGGCTATGCTGCTTTTTTCTTAGTCTTATCTTCTTTATTCTCTTTGAAACGCTTGTCGGGAGTACCGTCCTTCTTGGTATGTCCGGGAGCTGCTGCTTCTTTTCCCTTGTTTTCTTTATAGCGCATGTCAGGAGTACCGTCTTTTTTGGTGTGTGCAGGAGCTGCTGCTTCTTTTCCTTTGTTTTCTTTATAGCGCATATCGGGTGTGCCATCGGCCTTGGTATGGCCAGGCGCTTTGGCAGTGGCGGCAGTTTTTTCTTTTGCCTTGTCGTCTTTTTTGGTCTGGGCAACAGCAACAGATGCCATACCAACGAAAACCAGCATGGCCAGGAGGAGTTTTTTCATAGTAGCTTTAATTTTAGATTAGGGTTTAAAATGCTAAGTCAAGATAAGGAAAAAAGCAGCATTCAAAATCATAAATTTTAATGCCTCAAGTATCCTGTAGTCAATGAGTTAGCTAAAAACTTCCATTTCCAGCTTTTTTTTATGTAACTTTGCCGCCCCGAATAAAAGCATCGGGATATTTGATATGAACTTGATTAACAAACAATTAAACGCAGATGCACAGGAGAATGCAGCCGCCTCAGAGGCAGCAGTTCCTACTGCGACAACAAATGCACCTGTAGAAGCGCCTGTTGTAGAAACAGCGCATGATGATTTCGACTGGAGCATCGACAAACGCAATGTGAGTCATTATGCTGAAGCCGACCGTGTAAAGTACGACAAAGTGTACGACAACACTTTTGTTCAGATCGAAGATGGTGAGATCGTGAGAGGTGGTGTAGTAGCCCTGACTAAAACAGATGTTGTGATCAACATCGGTTTTAAAAGTGACGGACTGGTATCGCTGAACGAATTCCGCGACATCCAGGGCCTGAAAATTGGCGATGAGGTGGAAGTGATGGTGGTTGAAAAAGAAGACCGCAACGGTAACCTGCACCTGAGCCGCAAGTCAGCACGTATCTTCCGCGCATGGGAGAGGATCGTTGAAGTACATAAGACTGGTGAAGTGATCACCGGTACTGTTACCAGCAAAACCAAAGGTGGTCTGATCGTGGATGTATTCGGCATGGAAACCTTCCTGCCCGGTTCACAGATCGACGTTAAACCTGTTACCGATTATGATCAGTTTGTAGGAAAGACCATGGAGTTTAAAGTGGTGAAGATCAACGAAGCCATCAAGAACGCCGTAGTATCTCACAAAGCACTGATCGAAAGCGATATCGAAGCACAGCGTGCAGAGATCATGAGCAAACTCGAAAAAGGCCAGGTACTGGAAGGTGTGGTGAAGAACATCACCGATTTCGGTGCGTTCATGGACCTCGGTGGTCTCGACGGTCTGCTCTACATCACCGATATTTCATGGGGCCGTATCTCTCACCCGAGCGAAGTGGTGAAGATGGACCAGAAACTGCAGGTGGTGGTACTGGATTTCGACGACGACAAAAAACGTATCAGCCTGGGTCTGAAACAACTGACTCCGCATCCTTGGGATGTGCTGCCTGAAGGACTGGCAGAAGGTTCTGTAGTAAAAGGTAAAGTGGTGAACATCGAAGATTACGGTGCATTCCTGGAAATCCAGCCTGGCGTAGAAGGCCTGGTGCACGTATCTGAGATCACCTGGGCGAATACGCCTATCAACGCGAAGGAATTCTTCAAGTTGGGAGATGAATACGAAGCCAAAGTGGTTACCCTCGATAAAGATGCACGCAAGATGAGCCTGAGCATCAAACAAATGAGCCAGGATCCATGGAATACCATCGAAACCAAATTCCCCGAAGGAAGCAAACACAAAGGACTGGTGAAGAACATCACGCCTTACGGTGTGTTCGTTGAACTCGAGCCCGGTATCGGCGGTATGATCCACATCAGCGACCTCAGCTGGCTGAAGCGTTTCGCTCATCCTACAGACTATACCAAAGTAGGTGAGACCATCGACGTAATCATCCTGAGCATCGATAAAGAGAACCGCAAATTGCAGCTCGGACATAAACAACTCGAAGAAGATCCCTGGAATGCCCTCGAAGATACTTTCGCAGTAGGCACACTCCATGAAGGAACTGTTACCCGCAAGGACGAAAAAGGAGCCTTGGTACAGTTGCCCTACGGTCTGGAAGGTTTTGCCCCTAACCGCCACCTGAACAAAGAAGATGGCAAGCAAGTGCAGGCCGACGAAACAGCCCAGTTCATGGTGATCGAGTTCGACCGTAACGAAAAACGCATTGTATTGAGCCATGCCCGCATCTGGGAACAGCACATAGCAGAAGAGAAGGAAGCGGCTAAGAAAGAAGCCAGAGTTGAGTCTGACAAGACCAAGAAAGCTGTGAAGACTATCCAGAACAAGGTAGAAAAAGCCACCCTGGGCGACCTGGGTGCCCTGGCAGAGATCAAAGCCAAATTGCAGGAAGGAGAAGGCGGCGAAAACAAATAACCGTCTTCGTTGTAATAGTGAAAAAAGAGGCTGTCTCAAAAGGGCAGCCTCTTTTTATTTTTAAGGGTGGGTTTGTGCACAATGGAGGTGAATAAAAAGATATAGGTTATCATACAATAAAGAGGGCTTTTTGAGTGTCTTTAA
>Ga0114932_10001732_pt1 | contig 24311 bp, 20 predicted proteins | sample 2SBtaG_2_FD_87286 | JGI IMG/M metagenome (GOLD analysis project Ga0114932, IMG submission 87286) | Deep subsurface microbial communities from Kolumbo volcano to uncover new lineages of life (NeLLi) - 2SBTROV12_ACTIVE470 metaG | ecosystem: Environmental > Aquatic > Marine > Volcanic ...
ACAGTTAGCGCCGACGATTTCGGCTCAAGCGCCCAGCTCGTCGTGCCGATGAGTCAAAAGGCCCACGACTTGGCTGTTGGCCTAGGGCCGATCGACCCCGGAGTCGAAGTATGAACGTGATGCGAACCAATCGATCGCACGAACGAACTAGGGGCGCGATCATTGTGGAAGCGGCCGTTGTGCTTCCGCTCATACTGGCTCTGTTCGCGGGGTTCGTTGACTTTGCCTGGGTACTGAACGATCTTCAGTCCGTTCGTCAGGAGACCCGTGAGGTTGCCCGTGACGCAGTGGTGGGCAATTCTGGAGCGACGGGCTGTTCGCACAGTGCCGGCACCGTCAATGCCGCAACCGAGGGCCTTATCTGCGAGGTCAAGTCTCGGCTCGGTTCTGATGTAGTGGTCCGGTTGGAGCTGCCCGACACTGGAGGCTACGTCGAGGGCAATGCGGTACGGGTTTGCGTGCAGAAGCCGTACGAATCGCTGACCGGCGTCTATGCGACGATGATCAACGACGGCGCCGCCACGGTGAAGGTCGAGTCAAGAATCGAACAAGTTGCAGCAGTGGCGTTTGAGTCATTTTCCGAACCGCCCCTGACCGGTCAAAGCTGGGGCTTCTGCGCATGAGGAGCGACGAGCGAGGAGCGGTACTTCTCATCGCCGCGGCGAGTCTTATTGCGCTTCTGGGTTTCGCGACGCTGATCGTCGATCTAGGCGACTCCCGTCAGCTAACCCGCCAAAATCAATCAGTAAGCGACATGGCGTCCTCAGCAGCCGCAATCGAGTTGTCGTCGAGCGCTTCTGATCATCACGCCACGGACAACGCCCACCTTGTGGCGGCCGATTTCGTCGGGCGAAACCTTGACGTCAGCATTGCCAGCACTGTGTGTCGGACGCCAAACGCTGATTTGCTGTGCTACGCCGCTGGCGACACCTACGTCGAGATCGAAACTCCGCATGCCGGGCTCAGCTCCGTTCCCGCCTATCAACAGGTTTGGGTCAACGTCTGTTCTCAGTCGTCCGGGTTCTTTGCGCCGGCCCTGGGCCTGGCCCCCAGCGAAGTCTGCCGTGACGCCACGGCGATCTTGGACGAAACCATAGTGATCAGCCCGGCAATTCTGGCCCTCGACCCGACCGGCCCCCAGGCGTTTCACCTCGAAGGGGTGGCGCGGGCCGTTGGTGTTGGTGGATCGCTGGTCGCGAACTCGTCGAGCTCGAGCGGCTTTCATATGAAGGACGCCACGTCGGCGACCGCGACCGACCCAACGTCGTGTATCTGTGCCGTCGGCGGAGTGAGCCTTGCGGGCGCAGCGACGGTGTCACCCATCGCAACTGCTGGGTCGATGGTGGCTACTGACCCATGGGCATCGCTGGTTGAACCCACGGTCATTTCATCCGGTAGCTACAACTCGGCCACCAAGACGTTCGCCCCTGGACTGCACGGTTCGATCATTCTCGACAAGCCAGGTACCTATACCTTCTCGCCGGGCATCCACGAATTCACCGGTCAGTTCAAGATCGAGGGCGCCGGCATCCACGTTGTGGCAGAGAACGTGCTGTGGTATTTCGGGCCGGGGTCGAGCGCTAGCGCCAGCTGGGCGTCGGGACCCAACACTATTCGTGTCAGCAGCCGACCCTCGAACGAGTACTACGGAGGCAACAACGGGGAGTTCCCGCCGATTGCCATCCTCCAGGCCCGAACCAACACCAACGCCTTCAGTCTCGGTGACAACGTGAGCGTCGGCCATGTGAGTGCCAGCGGTTGCGTCGTTGACTCATCGGCGGGCATAACCGGCGGTGTGTACCTCCCGACCGCGGAACTGCAAGTCCGAGGCAACACCGGCTCGGGTCTGTGTACCGAGGGTGCACCCGTGGTTGCCTACCGGGTTCAGATCCAAGAGACCGGATTTGTTCAGGGCGCAACCGACGGCTCAGCGGGCACCAGCACCCGCTCCACCCGCCTCGCCGACTGACCAGCCAACGCCGACAGGCCGAGCAAATGTGCGCCGGCGGTCAAGGTCAGGAGTGCTAGCAACAACGGCGCCCGCCAGTGGCCGCCGGTGGTCGCAAGAGCGGTTATGTCCAGGACATAAGTTCCGCCCGGGTCCGCCGCGGCGAGAATCGGATAGGGGTTGACCGCCGCGCCGTCAGGCGCTCTGACGCCGAAATGAAGGTGTGACGGCGTGTTCTCGGCATTGCCCGAATCGCCCACGAACCCGACGGGATCCCCGGCGTGGACCTCGGTTCCAGCCTTGATCCCGGGAGCGAACGCCTGGTCGTAGAGGTTCTCGCCGTTATCGGTTCCCGGTTCGTCGTTGTTGAGGTGGATGTAGAAATAGCGAACGCCGTCGGCGCCTTCGAGCACAACCATGTTTCCCGACAGTCCCGTGTTCGAGTGACGCACGAGCACGATCGTGCCGTCGACAACCGCAACAACTGGAGTGTGCTTGTCGGTGAACACATCGGTGCCTTTGTGCAGACGGGCACCTCCATCGCGCGGAGCATGCCAGTCGTTGCTGAAGCTGTGGTCTGCTGGCACCGGAAACACAAACGAAGTGAGTCCCGAGCGGTCAGCTTCGCCGCCGTTGATGGGAGCGTCGGCAACGATGGTGTGATCGTCTGGAGCCGAGTCGTCAGCGGCAGCCGCGGCCGCAGGCGGCAAAGCGAAAAGCGAGAGGATAAGGAGCAGCACGCCGCGCCGTCGGGAGCTCATCTGTCGACCGTAGGCCGATTAGCACGGCCGGCGCCAGCGCGGTCTTCGGTTTTAGACATGATTTAGCGTGCCGCCGCGGCGCCACGCGGCTACTCGCGTCTCTAGCGGCGTAACGGGCGTGGTCGCGAACCGATCCCCGCTTGACCGGTGATTACGCCCGCTAACGAGACGAGGACCACACCCATGGCCACGACCTGCAGCCCGGTGAGTGGTTCGTCCAGGAACGCCCACGCGGCCGCCGCGGAGATGACCGGGACCAAGAGAGTGAACGTCGATCCGAGCCATAGCGGGATCTGTTGCAGCGACCAGTTCATGACCGCGTGACCAAATATGCCGGCGCCGAAGGCCATCACCAGCAACCAAGCCCAACTCTCGCCCGATGGCCAAGCGAGGCTCTGGCCAAAGAGCAGGGCTAGTGGCGCGTTGATGATCGCGACCCAGATCGCCGCACCAACGGTGTACTCGTTGGAGGTGATTCGACCGGCGGAACGTTTGGCGAAAATAAAGTAGGCCGACCAGGCAAACAACGCCCCGACGGCGAGGGCGTCGCCTCGTAGATCCGCTGGTGCGTCGGCTGCTGCTCCCATTACGACCACCACGACGCCTACGAGCGCTAGTGCTCCGAGGGCGATATCGCGGGCCCGGATCACCTCACCGAAAACTCGGTTGGCGATGATTGCCACCACCGCCGGTTGCATAGCCCCAATTACGGTGGCGTTGGCGACCGTGGTGAGTTTGATTGCCGAGAAGAACAGCGCCACATCGCAGCCGAGCGCGATGCCGCCCATCATCGACCCCTTCATGATCCGCCAGCCCACCCGGACACCGCGTACGTTCATCACGATGGCGACCACAAGTCCGTACGTGCCAAATCGGTACGTGCCGATGGCTAGGCCGCCCATATCGATCTCTTTGGCAATGACGCCCGAGGCGCCCCAGACCGAGACCGCCACCAAGGCGCCGACGACCCCGAGGCCGCGAATAGAGTCCGACTCGGGTTCGACATCGGTGGTGGTCATCGGAGCACGCTAGCTCCCATGGACCCATGCCAATGGATCCGTTCTATGGTCTAACGATGGCCGCCGACTGGTTAGACCCCTTAGGACTGCGAGGGATCGCCGACAAAGTGGCGACCTCGGCGGCGCGGGTGCTCATCGGCCGCAGGGTCGAGGTTGAAGCCGCAGAGATTGTTGCGACCGTCGCCGCGGTTCACGAGGCGGCCCCGGCCACCGGGGTCAGCGCCGCGCTATCGGCCCAACTGGGGCTTTGGCGTCGTCTCGACATCGATTTCAGCGAGGTAGCGGTGCGCGGCGTGTCGTTGGAATCGGCTCGAATCACCGCTCGCGACGTAAGAGTCATCGATGCCTTGCCTCAGCGACTCGGAGCCAAGCAGGTCGATCTGGTCGTGGGGGCATCGGCGGAGCAGACCAAACAAATACTTGATGCCAACAACGTCGGCGGGTCGCCAGCGATAGTGGACGGGTTGCTGATGGCTCGGATCCCGGGGTTTGGTAAGTGGGGGCAAGTCGTCCTTGAACCCTGGGTTGATGGCCGGCGAATCGGCGCCGACGCCACCCGGGCCCGGGTACGTTCCAAGTTGGTGGCGCTGCCTCAACGGTTCCAGCGACGGTTCGAACGCGAACTCGAATGGTTGCCACCGCGCACGACCCTGCAGTCGTTGACGCTCACCGGTTCTGGCCGTGCCGAACTGAGGGCCACGATCGGCGACTACGACATCGCCGTCGACGTGCCCCGCCTTCTGGCCGATCTCGGTGCGCGAGGGACTACGAAGGCAATCGACGTATTTCTTGGCGACTGGTAGCGCCCTTGCAGCCGACGCCGCCCACCGCGATCGACCGCACCTGACCGCCTGACACCTCGAATTTGCTGGTCACGAGACTTGGTCGACCCATGTCGAAGCCCTGCTCGGCCCGAAGGATGTGAGGGCCGTCAGTCGAGCAGCCTGCGAGGTGGTGACGCACTGCGTAACCCGAGATTGCTCGATTGGTCGTGCCGGTGGCCGCGGCCTCGTTTGTGCCAACGGCGGGGCAGAAATCGCGGCAATAGATCTGGTGAGACGAGTCCACGGGGTCGAGCGAAAATGGGGCCACCGTTTCGATCCCGCCAGCGCGGCACAACTCGGTCAACCGGTCGAAGTCGGGGTCGAGCAGCGACACTTCCTTCCGGTCTTTCATCACCAGGATGAGGTGGGCGAAATCGGAATCGCTGACTTCGAGTGGTAGCGCGGCGAACGATGCCGGCGTTGTGCCGAGGGCGTCAGCGAGCAGCGCGGCATCTATCGGGGCGGACCGAAAGGGCGCGGGTGCAAGGTCGAGCATCACCAGCAGACCTCCGTCGCCCTGTTGGCCAATCGTGAGCGAAGCGGCATCGGTCGAGGTGTAGAGCGTTAGCGGTGATGGCTTGGTCGGGTTGGGGAGCAGGCCGAGGTCGACGAGGGCGGTCAGAAGGGCAATCGTGCCGTGCCCGCACATGCCATATTCGGTCTTGGGTGAAAAGAATCGAACCCGAACTTCGTCAGGCTCGACCGACAAGACGAAACATGTCGCCGGCGCCCCGTGAGCGGTAGCGATCGACTGCATTTGCGGTTCGCTCAAGGCCTCGGCGTCCAACACGATCCCGGCCGCACTTCCGCCATTCGAAACGGCACTGAAGGCCAGGTACTCGAGGATCTCTACGCTCAACTGCGCTGATGCCATGGCTTCGTCTTTTCTATCAGACGGCTGAGCCGCAACAGCGTGGCTTCTTGCCCTAGGCCCGCTCCTATTTGAACTCCGACCGGCAAACCGCCCACCGAATGCAATGGCAACGAAGCAGCCGGTCCGCCCGTGACATTGAACAACGGAGTAAAAGGAGTCTCGTCGAGCATCGCCATTACGTAGCTGGGCCAGTCGGGTGTTGTCTTGGGTCGAAACCCCAGTGGTAGCGGGGGCGCAGCCAAAGTTGGAGTTAGCAACACGTCGAAGCGGGTAAAGAACTCGCCGACCGCGGTGGTAACCGAGCGCACCGTTGCGAGCGCTTCGACGTATTCGACCGAGCTGATCGTTTTGGCGTAGCGAATAGCGGCTCGGGTCGCGGGCTCGACCAACGACTCGGCATTGGCAATTCCGGTTGCTTGAACCGCGGCGGCGATGTTGACCGAAAAGATCGTGCTCAGCACGTCGCGCAACAGTTGACCATCGAAGTCGGGCCGACTGATCTCGACGATTCCGCCCAGCGATTCGATGGCCGCCGCCGCGAGTTGGGCGGCCTCTTGGCAGGACGGATCGATCGGTTCGCCAGCAAAACCATCGAGCCACAAGGCGACGCGGGGGAGCGGTGCTACAAGTTGTTCGTCGGCGATGGCGGCAAGAAAACCCGATGGCGCGGGGGCTGCGTAGCCGTCGGTGTGCAGCGGCCCCGCGGTCAGGTCAAGAACGAGAGCCGAGTCGCGCACGCTGTGGGTGAGCGCGTGAGCGGTGCTGAGCCCCGCCAATCCTTCAGAGGCGTCGTTTCCGAGTGGGACCCGACTGCGAGTGGGTTTGAGGCCGAACAGACCGCAGTTGGACGCGGGAATGCGGATCGATCCGCCGCTGTCGGTGCCATGAGCGGCCGGCACGACCCCGAGCGCGACCGCGGCGGCTGATCCGCCGCTCGACCCACCGGCGCTACGACTGGGATCGAACGGGTTTGGAGTGGGACCGAACCGAGTGGGGGCAGTGCACACGTCCATCCCGAATTCCGGCGTATTGGTCTTGCCCAGTATCACCAGACCGGCGGCTTTGTGGCGCCGGACCAGTTCGGAGTCCGCCGATAGCGGTTCGTCGCTCGCCAAGTTGGTGCCGTTGATGGAGGGCAGACCGGCACAGTTGGTGTTGAGATCTTTGAGTAGCCAAGGGACCCCAGCGAGCGGACCCGATGGGGTCACAGCCTCTTGGCGAGCTTGAGCAAACCGTTCGGCGATCAGAAAATTTGCCGTCGGGTCGAGTTGTTCGATGGCGTCGATGGCTGTTTCGCAAAGCTCCGATGCCGTGACCAGTCCGCTCTCGACCAAACCGGCAAGCCCGGTGGCGTCATAGTCGGCGTACTCGTCGAACATGAGGCGCTGCGGTCACTCGCCGTTTTCGGCGAGGAACGACTCGTAGATGCGAATCAGCACTTGCTTTTGATCCACCGAGAGATCGTCCTGGGCTCTAATGGCGCCCAGAAGGTCGGACCGGGGAGCCTCGTCGAGTATCCCGGCACGGACGTACAGCGATTCGGCCGATACCTCCAGGGCCCGGGCCAGCTGCTGCAAGATCTCGGCGCTTGGTTTCTTGAGACCTCGCTCGATCTGGCTCAGGTACGGGTTCGAGACCCCGGCAAGATCGGCCAGCTTTCGCATCGACAGTTCGGCTTGGCGGCGTTGTTCGCGGATGTGTTCGCCAAGTTCGTGGAGTGCTTCTCGGGGATCGGGCATGGTTCAGCCTCCTGAAAACCGTCAGAGCCGGACTGCATCATCGCAGTCCGGCTCTAACGAGGGGGGAATTTCGGAGATTCTTTACGCCTTCTTGGCGGCCTTCTTGGCCGGCTTGGCTACGGAGTCTTCGACTTCGTCGGCGGTTTCGACGGCTGGCGCCTCGATGCCGATGAAGTCCCAGGCTGCGGTGCGACGATTTGTCACCACGTCGGCGACCTGGTCGGGGAGGTTGCTGACGAACTTGGCAGCGAGGGGCTCGGTGCGACCGCGAAGGTCGGTGAGAGCTTCGGTGGCCTTGTCGCGAGCGATCTGAGCGTGCTCGGCGACAGCCTTGGGGGCCTTGACCTCGTGGCCGACGATGGCGTCGGTCACCAGCAGGTTGACACCTACAGAGGCGTAGGCGGCGGTCTTGACCTGTTCGAGAACTGCAGTCATGGGATTCTCCTATGATTCATTTGAGAGGGGGAGTGCACACTTCAGGAGTGCGATGCGCTAACCATAGTTAGCACGTGGGCGTAATGCAACCACGTTTATAGGTTTTTGCTAGATTTTGTTAGCAACCGTATTTGTTGGGCCGAAATCGCAGGGAAGCGCAGAAATGGCGATGTCAAAACTCGAAAAAATCGACGTCGCCGGCCGGTACTGGGAAGAGGACCGAGACGTTAGGACCTCCCTCGGCGCGCTGATGCACGCCGCAAAAGACCAAGGCGAACAAGCCGCGGTCGATGAGCTTGCTGCGTACATGGCGGCATGGGCACAAACGCTCGACATCGGCGACCAATCGGTCATTGTTGGCGTTCCTTCATCACCTGACCGTTCGGGCCACGTTGTGAGCGCCATTGCCGGCTCAGTAGCGAACGGGCTCGGTATCGAACTCGCCGATCAGACGCTGACCCGAACCACCTCGACCCCGAGGCTGAGAGACCTGGACCCAAACGAGCGACGCGCCGCGGCCGTCGCCGGTGGCTACATCGTTGAAGCCGTAGTCGCGGGGCGCGAAGTGGTGTTGGTTGATGATGTGATCCTTACCGGAACCACTTTGAGCTATCTGGCCGAGTTGATTTTCGACGCCGGGGCTACCAGCGTGCGGGCCCTAGTGGCGACGAGGGCCCGGCGCAGGGATTAGTTGTCGTCGCCGATCAGCTGCGAGAGGAGCTGGCTGGCAGTAATGGTCGGGTCGCCGGGTGAGGTCGCCGACGCGTCGAGTTCGACCGTGGAGACGACGATCCCGTTGGGACTCGACCCCGCGATGGCCAACAGCAAAGCATCGCGGTCTTGTGCCGTTGGAACGGTGCCGGAGGCGATGACGTTGTGATCGGCCGACGAGAACCGCACCGAAATCGGCGCCGGCGCATCACCGACATGGGCGACGATCCAGACCAGCGAGAAGGCCAAAACGACCAGAACTGCGGTGCCCAGCTTGGCTTGTAGCCGGCCCGCAGAAGCGAGGGGCTCGAGGGTCGTGAGCGGGCGAGTCACCCCATGACGGTAGTGCTCAGCTGGACTGGAGTCGGCGATCTCGGAGTTTGGTGATCCATGTCTTGTAGGACTCGAAGTCCTGAGCACCTTGTATTGGCAGGATGTCGTCGAGCACCATCGTGGGTACCGCGGTGACCCCGCTCTCGATCGCCGAGTTGTGTTCGGCGATTACCTGGTGCGTAAGCGCTGCTTGGTGCTCACGCAAGTTCTCGAAGAACTGGCCGGAATCGAGTCCGACCTCGACCGCAAGTGCCGCGAGGACCTCGCCGTCGGAAATGGTGCGGTTCTCGCCGAAATAAGCCTCGAGGAGTCGTCGGTGATAGGCCTCGGCGTATTGCGGTGCGTAAGCCGCAACGAGTTTGGCCGCCACCTGGGCGGGGATGCTGCTCTCGGGCTGGGGATTGTTGGTGGCCCACGGCCGGAACGTGGCGAGCGGTTCGGCTTCGGCGGGCCGCAACCATGACTGCGTGTAGGCCACGAACTTTTCTTGGTTCGGTGTCGTCGGCTCGGGGCGCAGGAGAAATGATCGCCACTCCACCGCCACGTCATCACCGAAGTGGCGCTTGACCTGATCGACTCGCACCGAGCCGACGTAGCACCAGGGTCAAAGGAAGTCGGACCACACTGTTAAACGCACCGGATCTTGCATGACATCAACCTAACCGGGTCGCTCGGACTACGTCGGCGGGACCACCAGCGGCTTGCTTTGGGACCAAGGCCACGATCGGTGGGCAGTCAGCGCCAATCATCTCTAGCAGGTAGCGGTTCGTGTCGTTGAGGGATCGAGCCACAACCCAACTACCTCGCTGGACAGGAAACCCATGAGGCATCACCGCCACCGAGCCTTCGCCGCTCGACGGTCTCGCGCAAGCCGTTTTAGCGCAGCTATTGCGACTCTTGCCCTCTTCGTGAGTGTCATTACCGTCGTTGCCCCAGGCACCGCGTCGGCCGGTATCGCCACGTTCAGCATGGAACTGATCGGCGGTGAGCGAACGGTTAGCTCGGGTGAATATGTGCAATACCGGTTCAGCTACAGCTGTTCGGGGTTGGACAGTTCGTGCGGCGCGACCACCATCGTCGACACGCTCGACTCCAACTTGGAATATGTCGATATCACTGTAGGTGCCGGCTGGACCGGCTCATATGACTCCAATACGCGCAAAGTCACCGTGTCTAGTCCGGACTTTCTCGATGGCGAAGCGTCCGAAGCAACCCTCACTGTCCGAGTCGCGTTTGGCACCGCTGGAAGCGTCGCCATCCCCAACAACGGCACCATCACGTACGCAACACCAAGTGGTGGCGGATCGGGTGTTGAGACCTCTGCCACCTACACCGTCACTACCGCCGCGCCCAGCGCCAGCTGGACCGTAAGCAAGTCCAAGACCAGTCCTTCAGGGAATCCCGCGCCTGACGGCGACGTCGTCTATTCGCTGTCGTTGTGCGCAACGACCGGCCTCGGCAATGTCGACCTCGCAACCGCGAGCCTGGTCGACACCATCCCGGCCAACACCACGATCACCGATGCCGGCGGCGGCACTGTCAGTGGATCGACCGTCACCTGGGATCTCAGCACCGTTTCGATCGCGACGCTGTACGCCGGCACCAACGGCACCGGTCAGCGCTGCGTTTCTCGCAGCCTCACGCTCAATTATCCGGCTACCTCGTTCGCTTCAGGGTCGGTGGCCACGAACAATCTTGAAGGATTCGGCGACAGTGGGTCGGGCGTCGGCTCGATCGGTACGACCAGTTACAACGTCACGATTATCGACCCGGTCCAGCTCGTCACCGTCGCCAAAGCGGGCACCGCAGAAAATATTCCGACCGGCCGCCTCAGCTACACCCTTCGTTGGGATGCCACCGGGTCGAACGTGAACGTGCACAACATGGTGCTCACCGATCAGCTACCGACGGTGCTCGATCTGTTCGACGTTCGCGCCGGCAAATGGACCCCATCAACGATCAAGGCCAACATCGAGTACTCGACCAACGGCACCACTTGGACGAACATCGGTACCGTTGACGGCACTGCCAACACGATCTACACGGTTGCTGCGGGCGACATTGCGTCCTCGGCAACCCATGTTCGATGGGTCTTCTTTGACGACACTTCCGGCAGCGTTGTGTATGAGGTCCCGCCCGAATTCAACGAAGGGACTCGGCCCCGGATCCGCATGGACGTGCCAGCGTCGTACGTGACCCCTGGAACCATCCAGAACTGCATCGACCTTACTTACGACACTGCTTCGACCGCCCAAGACTGCACGTCGGCGAGCATCATTGCTCCGATCCCGAGGCTCGACGCCGCCAAGCAACTCATCACCTCGGGCTCGATCTCGCCCGGCGACGAAGTCGTGTGGGAGCTACGGATTCGAAACACCGGCTATCTGCCGATCACCGACCCGGTCGTAGCCGACCTGCTCCCAGCCGAGCTCGAATTCGTCACGTGGGACAGCGTCACTTTTGACGCTGGCAGCGTCACAACGCCGAGCAGCACCAAGCCCAACATCGAAGTAATCGACAACTACAACTCGACGGGACGCACGCTGCTTCGATGGACCTGGACCGATACCCCGCCGAGCGGTTCGTATGCACTCGGGGGAGCCACGGCGGCCGCCAACGGCATTGACGTCAACTCCACCAGCAAGTGGATCCGGATTCGATTCACCACGACCATTGCCGCCGGCACCGCGACCGGCTCGTACTCGAACCAAGTCGCGGCCTTTGAAGTGAACGAACCGGCGTGTGCCAACGCCAGTCAAACAACCGCCGATAGCGGCGACCTTGATGGCGATGGCAGCACCGTCGACCAAACTTGCACCACGAGCGCTGGTTGGTCGGTTATCCCTGCCGCGGTCGTCAAGTCCCAAGCGTGGATTTCCGCCGACGATGGCCTCGACCACGTCGACCCTGACACTCCGACGATCTTCCCCAACCCCACCTGCCCCGACAACAACGGGGCCACCAGGTATCCCTGCGTAGCGCGGTCGGCGCCCGGTGGCACTTTCACGTATCACCTCGAGCTCGAGAATGCCGGCAACATCCCGCTGAAGGATTACGTCGTTTACGACATCTTGCCGTACCGGGGCGACACCGGTATCTCACAGGTGCTGCAAAACGTGGCCCGCAGCAGCGAATGGATCCCTGACATGGAGGGGCCGATTATCGCGGCCGATTCCTACACCGCAAGCGTCAGCTACACCATTGCCTATTCGATGTCGACCAACCCGTGTCGCCCCGAACTGTCAAACAGTGCTGACGAGAGCGGATGGCAGACAACGTGTGTCAACGACTGGACCGCCACGCCATCGGACTATTCGCTGGTCAGGGCGTTCAGGATTACGGCCCCGTTCAGCACCACGTCCTGGGCCGCTACCAAACAACTCCTGTTTGACGTGCCGATGCGCGCACCTTACGGCGCCGACTACGACTCGGTCGCCTGGAACTCGATGGCGCACCGAGTCACAAACGCCACAACGGCGTCTCGACTCGGTGCTGCTGAACCTCGCATGATCGGCATCATGGTTCCGAGCGCCGCCCTGGCCGTCGGCACCACCTTCGACCTCGCGTTGCGCAAACAACTCACTGGTCAGACCGCCGACCCGATCTCGGTCGGCGACAAAGTCACCTACACCATGGAAGTGTTCAACCAAGGCACCGTCGACGCGACGAATGTCATCGTCACCGACATGGTCCCGAGCGGTCTCACGTTCAACGCGGCCGACAACACCGGCTGGACCGGATCCAACGGGGCCACCTTGCCCACTTACACGATTTCGTCGCTCACCGCCGGCACGTCCACGACTGTCGACATCGTGTTGGAAGTTGCGGTTGGTGCATCTGGATCAATCATCAACGCCGCCGAGATCAGCGGTGCTACTGGTGGAACCGACATTGACTCGACGCCAGACCAACTCGACAACGACCTGCTGCTCAACGATGTCATCACCAACGACGGCACCCTCGACGAAGACGATCACGACATCGCCGTGTTCAGCGTGGGCGCGGCCAGCTATCGCATCGGCAATTTGGTGTGGAACGACGCCGATAACGACGGTATTGCTGACGTCGGCGAGTCCGGCATTGCGGGGATGACCGTCGAGTTGTGGCAAGACGACGCCACCGCTGGTCCATCGGCAAGCGACACGCGAGTTGGTGTGACGGTTACTTCCTCGACCGGCGAATACGAGTTCACCGGTCTCGCGGCAGGCAACTACTACCTCATCTTGCCCGACGACGCCGGACGCACCGGCTGGAACTCGGTGTCTACGTCGGTGGCCGATGCCAATGCCGACGTCGACAACGATGACAACGGAGCAAGCGTGGCCGCGGTCACCAACGGTCCAGCCGGCATTGCCTCTGGGGTCGTGACTCTCGGCGCCGGTGAGCCGACCAACGAAACCACCCGATCCGGCTCCGGGGTCGATGCCGACAACGACACCTTCACCGACAGCCGTTCGAACTACTCGGTTGACTTCGGCTTTCACCAGATGCGGGTCGGCAACCTGGTGTGGTACGACGACGGAGCCGGCAACACCGATGGCAACGGCGTCGCGACCTCATCTGAAGACGGCATCTCCGGCGTCAAGCTCCAGCTCTATAGCGATCTCGACGCTGATGGCCGAGTCGACGCGGCCGATCCACTGGTCGCCAGCACCACCACCAACAGCAACGGCATCTATGGCTTTGCCGGCGTTATCGCCGGCGACGACTATCTGATCGCCATCCCCGCGGCCCAGACCGGCCAATCGGCGGGGGCCGCCAGCTTTGATCTACAGGATCTCGACTCGTCCTACGGCGCCAGTACAGGCGACGACAACGACCACGGCACCGCCGCGACATCGTTCCAAGCTGTGTCGATGACGTTCGCGGTCACTCAAGACGCCGCGCCCACAGGGGAAACCGACGGTACGACCGGTGCCGACGCCGAAACCGTGGCCGACACGCTGGTCCTCGGAGCGGTCGATGTCAACTCTGATCAAACCGTCGACTTCGGTTTCGCCGAAGACCCTGCGTACGCCATCGGCAACTTGGTGTTCGACGATCTCGACGGTGACGGCGTCGCCGATATTGGCGAGCCCGGCATAAGCGGACTGACCGTGCAACTTTGGAAAGACGACGGCGATGCAACCGTCAACGCCACCGACACCCAAACAGGAACAACGACTACTGACAGCAGCGGGAACTGGCAGTTCACCGGCCTGGTTGCCGGCGACTACTACGTGGTTATGCCCACCGGTCAGCTGAGTGGCTTTTTGGTGTCGCCCAATACGGCCACCGACCCCGACGACAACCTCGACAACGACAACGACATCGTCGCTACTGCTGCTGTCAGCGGCGGCCCTAGCGGCTACGTGACCGGTGTGCTCACCCTCGGCGACGGCGCCGATGCATCAGACGAACCCACCAACGAAGTCTCTCGCTACCTTTCCACCACTGACGATGATCCCGGGACGCTCTTGCGTGACGACCGAACGAACCTCTCGGTCGACCTCGGGTTCTACCGAATCAGCCTTGGTAACCGTGTTTGGTACGACACCGACGCCGACGGGACCTTCGACAGCGGCGAATCCGGCATAGCGAGCGTGCTGGTGAACCTTCGCAACGGTACGACCGATGCGTTGGTTGCCACCGACACGACCGACATAAACGGTCATTACCTCTTTACCGGCCTGACCCAGGCCGCCACCTACGTGGTCGAGATCGACGCCACCAACTTTGCATCAGGCGGAGCGCTCGAGAATCTCGTCTCAACCGATGGCGCCGTCGCTCCCGACACCGACATCGACAATGACGACTCCGGCATCGACCCGGTTAGCGCAACCTCGGCGGTGCGGGCCGCGGCCGTCACCCTTGCCGGTGGCACCGAGCCGACGCTGGAAACCGACGACAACGACGCGGTGACTGCTGACGCCAACGAAAACCTCACCGTTGACTTCGGATTTACCGGCCTGTCCATTGGTAACCGGGTGTGGTTCGACTCGAACAACAACGGTGTTGACAACACCGAAACAGGGATCAGCGGGGTGACTGTCAATCTGCGACTAGCTTCCGACGACTCGCTGGTGAAAGCAACCACAACCGACACCGACGGCCAGTACCTCTTCTCCGGCCTCGACGCAGGCAGCTACATCGTTGAGATCGCGGCCAGCAACTGGTCTTCGGGCGGGGCCCTCGTGGCCACGCGTTCGGTGCCCGACACGGTTGCCACCGATGTCGACAGCGACGACGACGGCATCGATCCGGTCGCCGATGGCAGCGCCGTACGTTCGGCGACCGTCACGGTGGCCCACGGCACCGAACCAACCAACGAGAGTCCCGATAACGGCATGGCCGTGATCCCTGATGCCAACGAGAACCTCACCATCGACTTCGGGTTCCACGGCCTAGCACTCGGTAACCGCCTGTTCCTCGACAGCGAAACTGTCAACGGACTTCTCGACTCTGACGAGATCGGCATCGGTGGGGTGAGCGTCGAGCTCCACCTGGCCAGCGACGACTCTCTTCTCGACACGACCACCACAGACTCCCTCGGGCGATACCTGTTCCTTGGCCTCTACGACCAGACCAGTTACGTGGTCACCGTTCCGTCGACGGAATTCGCCGATGGGGCAGTGCTCGAGGGATACACCTCCGCAACCGCAAACGGCGAGCCCGCCCCGGACCCCGACAACGACGTCGACAACGACGACAACGGCATCGCCGGCGCCTCGGTCGATTCGTACCCGGTCAGTCTCACGGCGGCCGGCGAACCGGTGAACGACGCCGACATACTGCCCGTCGGAGCCGACATCGGGCCGATCGATGACCCCAACACCAACCTCTCCCTCGACTTCGGATTTGTTACGGCCACGCCGCTCGGACTCGGCAACCGTGTTTGGAAAGACCTCGATGCCGATGGCACCGTCAACAGCGTCAACGAGGATGCCGCCGGCGTCGCTGGCGTCACCGTGAACTTGCATCGCGACGACAACGGTGACGGCCAAGCCGACCGAGTCACGCCGTTTGCCAGCTTCACAACCGACTCGGGCGGCTATTACCTCTTCAACGGGCTAGTAGCCGGAGGTTGGCTCATCGAACTCCCCGTCGAGAACTTCGCGACCGACGCGGTCCTCGACGGCTGGCACTCGACCAGCGGGGTGGTCGGAGCGGGCGACAAGAACGACGACGGCATCGACCCGGCAACGGTTGCCGGCGCCGTCTTCTCGGGCCCGATCACGCTCGCCGCCGGCGCCGCACCAATCGACGAAGCCGACAAACCCACCGGCGGACTCGCCTGGGACCTACTTGGCGACAGCAACGTCGACCTCACCTACGACTTCGGGTTCTCCACGTTGTTGATCGGCAACCGAGTCTTCTACGACGAAGGCGCCGACGGCACCTTTGACGACGGAACCGACCGCGGAATCCCCGGAGTCACCGTTGAGCTCTGGTCCGATTTCGATCTCGACGGAACCTACGTTCTGTTCCAATCAACCGTGACGGTGGCCGGCGGTTTCTACGAATTCGGCGGACTGGCCAACGGTCGGTACAAGGTCGCAATTCCCGCCACCAACTTCTCGTCCACCGGACGCCTCGACGTACTTCAGTCGTCACCAAGCGCCAGCGACGCCGACCTCAACATCGACAAAGTCGACGACGGCGTCGACCCGAGCGCATGGGGAGAAGCAGTCACCACCATGCTCGTTGACATGAGCGCGGGCACCGAACCCACCGGAGAGAACCCCGACCCTTGGGGTCAACTGGTGGACGCCAACGGCAACCTCACCGTCGACTTCGGATTCCGCCGCCAGTGCCTCATTGGAGCTATGGCCTGGCACGACACAACCGACAACAACGTCCACGACATCAACGAGAACCCGGCGGCGAACGAGACCGCCTACCTCTATAACAACGACACCAACACGCTTATCGAAACCGGCACCGCCGACCAATACGGCTGGTACCTGTTCGAGCACCTCACCCCCGGCATCAACTACCGGGTGCAATTCGACGCCACCGATGTCGACGATCAGTTCCCAAGCTGCGTCCTGTATTGCTAGGCCCAGTCTCCCCCCGATCTACCCTGGAAAGTAGCACCACCCAAACCCCGTACCGGTAACACTGAGACCCTCAGAGTCGCAGTCAGTTCCCGCCGGTACGGGGTTTTCGGTGATCTCGTGAGTGTGCGATGGTAGGCGCATGTCGAACTGTGCATTTATTGGGCTCGGAGTCATGGGCTATCCGATGGCTGGCCACCTCGCCGCCGCTGGTCACGAGGTGACCGTATACAACCGCACCGGTGCCAAAGCCCAGGCTTGGGTCGCCGAACACGGCGGAACCGCCGCGCCTACGCCAGCCGGCGCGGCCGCCGATGCCGAGTTCGTGATGCTTTGCGTTGGTGATGATCCCGATGTGCGAGCGGTCGTCACCGGCGATGATGGGGTGCTGTCAGCAATGAAACCCGGCAGCGTGCTGGTCGATCACACCACTGCATCAGCCGAAGTGGCTCGCGAAGTTCACGCCGCGGCAGATGCGGTGGGAGTCGGGTTCGTAGATGCGCCCATTTCCGGCGGTCAGGCCGGTGCCGAAAACGGTGTACTAACCGTCATGTGTGGCGGCAATCAAGCGGACTTCGACTCGGCCGTCCCAGTGATCGACGCTTACTCCAAGGCGTGCAACTTGCTCGGTGGACCCGGATCAGGACAGCTGTGCAAGATGGTGAACCAAATTTGCATCGCCGGCATGGTGCAAGGGTTGAGCGAAGGTATCGACTTCGCTCAGAGAGCCGGTCTCGATGTCGGGCAGGTCGTCGACACCATCTCCAAGGGCGCGGCCGGTTCGTGGCAGATGGAGAATCGGGCTCAGACAATGGCCGACGGCAAATTCGACTACGGGTTCGCGTTGGACTGGATGCGCAAGGATCTGGGGATCTGTTTCGACGAGGCTGGTCGTAACGGGGCCACGCTGCCAATCACGGCGATTGTCGACCAGTTCTACGCCCGTCTTCAACGCCAAGGTCACGGCCGATGGGACACGAGCAGCCTGATCGACCTGTTGCGCGATCATGGCTGAAGTTCCCGAGATCCCCGCCGGCGTCGAGGAGATCACCGCTGCGTGGATGAGTCGTGCTCTTGGTTGTCGCGTAGAGACCCTCGAAATCGAACAGATCGGCATCGGCGTTGGTGTCGCCAGCGCCTTGTATCGCGCCCGCTTAACGGGGGACGGTCCGGCCAGCGTGGTGGTGAAGCTGTGCGCGCTGGCCGAAGAAGCCGCCTTCACTTCGATCGTGCTTCGTATGTACATCCGAGAGGTGCGGTTTTATCAGCAGTTGGCCGCCGATAGCCCGATAAGGGTTCCCCAGTGCCACTTCGGCGCAGTCGACGAAGAGACCAGCAACTTTGTGCTGGTGCTCGAAGACATGGGCGAGTTGAGAGTCGTCGACCAAACTTCGGGGATGTCGATCGCCGACGCCGAACGTTCGATCGACGCACTCGCCGTTTGGCATGCTCGTCATTGGCGCGAGGCCGACGAACTTGTCGAGCAGGGCACCGCAGTGTGTCTGAGCGATCCCGTGTATCCGGCCATATTGCCGACTGTGTTTGGCGAAGGGTGGGAGACGGTAAACGCCGAACTCGGGGTAGCCGACGAAATAGCGGCCATTGGCCCGCGGTGGGTCGACAAGTTGCCGACCCTCCTTACGTCTCTCAGTGCTCAGCCCAACACGGTGATCCACGGCGATTTTCGTGCCGATAACATTTTGTTCGATCAAGCCGACGACGTGGTGTTGCTCGATTTCCAGCTGACGGGCCGTGGCTCGGGAAGCTACGACCTGGCCTATTTCGTCACTCAATCGCTCAGCCCCGACGTCGCCGCGGCGAGCGAGCGGCGACTTTTCGACAGGTGGGTTGCAGGGCTGGTACGAAGCGGCGTCGCCGAGGCCGATACCGCCCACCTGTGGGATCGCTACCGAGAGGCGGCCTTGTTCTGTCTCGTCTACCCGATCGTCGCGGCGCGGGGGATGGACTTCAGCGACCCCCGTCAAGCCGAACTGATATCAACGATGAACACCCGGTTTGCTCGGGCCGTACGCGATCTCGATCTCGCCGACTTGCTGGCGTAGCGCGGCTGCAAGGTCTGGCCGGTCCTTGGGATTTAGTCGGTAGGCCGGTCCGTAGAGACTTACCGCGGCGATGGTGTCACCGCGGTCGTTGGCGACCGGGACCGCGAGTCCGTTTACTTCGAGGTCAAACTCTTGGTCGGTCCACACGAAACCTTGCTTGCGGATCTGGTGGATTCTGCCGTTGACTCGTGATGGCTCGATAATCGAGCGGGGCGTAGCCCGTTCGAGGTCTTTGCCGAGGTGGGTTGTAAGGCGGTTTGATGACCATGCGGCCATCAAGACAAGACCAGGTGCCACGACATGAAACGGCAGACTCGAACCGGTGCTGTCGGGCACTTGTACTGCCGATGGTCCTGGCACCTGGGCGAGGTAGTGCGCGCCGCCTTGGGTGTCGATGGTTAGAGCTGCACTTTCGCCATGGCGCTCGACCAGATCCAGTAGTAGCGGACGAAGTAGGTCTTCAAGAGATGGCGGAACCGGGGCCGAGTCGGCTCGAAGGCTTGCCACGCCCGGTCCAATCACGAGGTCGCCGCTTGGTCGGCGCGCCAGCATCCCAAGATCGACCAACTGGGCCGCGAGTCTTGCGGCAGTGGAGCGAGGTAGCCCACTTTGGCGGCCAAGTTCTCTTACCCCTATCGGTTCGCTGATCGATGCGACCGTCTGTAGGACAAGAAACGCTCGCTCGATAGGACCGGAAATGGTTGACGGCGGCTGGGACGAAGCCATACGCTGATCCTATCATGCAGGACGTCCCACTCAGTAGGACACCAGATTTCTATTCGTACGCGGAAGCTCCGCCCGATTCGGTAGGCCTCGCCGACGACGTCGTGGCGCTCCGGTGGGCCGACGGCGCGCGGCTCGATGCCTACGGCCTGTGGTTGTTCGAGAACCAGATGAACGACGTCACGATCGAAGAACGCACGCGGGAAGCCAAGATCGACCCTGCTGAGCTGCCCATCGCACCGGTGGTGATGTCGGCACACCTCGCCGACAGCGGCGATCTCGAGGTCGGGTTCCTCGATGGGAGGGTTGCTCGGTACCACTCCGGCTGGCTGCGCCACGTGGCCGACGGCCAGGCCGCCCCGGATGCCTTCGTCGCAGCGCACCGCACTTGGACCCCTAACGTTCTGAGCGAGCCCCCTACCTTTGACGGCCAATCGGTCAAGGTCGACGACCAAGCGCTCTTGGACTTCCTTACGGCCTCGCGGCGCTTCGGGATAGCCCGCCTCGAGAACCTGGGCACCGACACTGACGACCTCCCCACTTTGGGGGCGAGAATCGGCGCGTTGCGCGACACCAACTTCGGTACGACTTGGCCCGTGAGCGTCGATATCGCGCCGACGTCGACGGCCAATACCCCGCTGCCTCTGCCCCCACACACCGATCTGCCAACACGAGAAACGCCGCCCGGATTTCAGCTTCTGCACTGCATCAAGAACACCTGCAATGCCGGCTTGAGCACCATGGCCGACGGTTACGCGGTCGTCGATCACCTCCGCTCCCACGAACCCGAGCAGTACGAAGCTCTCACCACCTTGCGGTGGACGTTCTTCAACCGGTCGCCCGAACACGATCATCGTTGGTCGGGCCCGATCATCGACCGTGGTGGGCCCGGCGTGCCGCTTACTCTTCGCGCCTTTCACCCGGTACGCGGTTTTCCGGCCATGGCGATCGAGGATCAACCTCGCGCCTACGCCGCGTTGCGAGTATTCAGCCAGGTAGCTGCTAGCGACGAGTTCCAGATGCGGTACCCGTTCAAGCCCGGCGATCTGGTGATGTTCGACAACCGCCGTATTCTTCACGGTCGCACCGCTATCGACGCTGCCGGCGGGCAGCGAGTACTGCGTGGGACCTACATTGATCACGACGAGGTGTACTCCCGCCTTCGAGTCCTAGCCCGCAAATTGTTTTGTGCACCGTTCTCGGTGCTCTAGCACCGAGAACGGTGCACAAATCCAACAAGGAAGCTGTTATGAGTAGTGTTTACATCACGTGTGCGGTTACCGGCGGTGGCGATACCGTCGCTAAGTCGGTGCATGTTCCGGTCACGCCCGAACAAATTGCCGACTCCGCAATCGAAGCAGCCAAAGCGGGGGCGGCGATTGTTCACTGTCACGTGCGAGATCTCGACACCGGCGCTCAGAGCCGCGACGTCGACCTCTACAAGGAACTCACCGACCGAATCCGGTCGTCTGACACTGACGTAATCCTGAACCTCACCGGTGGCACCGGCGCCGACATCACACTTGGGGGTGTCGAGACCCCGCTTCCGCTCAGCGAAGCCGGCACCGACATGGCTGGCGCGACCGAACGCATGGCTCATGTTCGACAATGTCGGCCCGAAATCGCCACCATCGACATGGGAACTATGAACTTTGGCGAAGGCGACTACATCATGACCAACTCGACATCGCAGCTCGACGAGATTGCTCGCCAGTTCCAAGATCTCGACGTGCAACCCGAACTCGAATGTTTCGATACCGGCCACCTTTGGTACGCCAAGGAACAAGAGAAGCGGGGCTTGTACGACGGCAAGACGATGAACGCCCAGCTTTGCATGGGCGTTCCGTGGGGCGCCCCTGACGACATGAACACGCTCATGGCGATGGTCAACAACGTGCCTGATCACTGGCACTACTCGGCGTTCTCGATCGGCCGCCGCCAACTCGAATACGTAGCAGCCGCGGCGCTGGTCGGGGCGAACGTCCGAGTCGGGCTTGAGGACAACCTCTATCTGGCGAAAGGGGTCAAGGCGACAAATGCCGACCTCGTGGAACGGGCCGGGGTGATCCTCGGCGGCATGAACATCGACATCATGGGTCCGGCCGAAGTCCGTGAAATGCTCAACCTGACCAAACACGGCTGAACAAAATGACTGCAGCTATTGAACGGGCCGCGGTTGTTGGAGCGGGCGTGATCGGGGCGGCGTGGGCGGCACGCTTTGCTCTGCACGGCGTCGATGTGTTGGTCTCGGATCCCAATCCTGATTGTCAGAGGATCCTCGACGAAGTGATGGCCAATGCCCGTCTCGCGTGGACCGAACTCGGACTTCCGACCCCGGTTGAAGGGTCGGTGACGCTCGTCGACACGATCGAGGCCGCGGTGAGCGACGCCCAGCACATTCAGGAAAGCGCACCCGAAGAGGTGGCGCTCAAGCAACGGATCCTGCAACAAATCGATCGCTACGCCCCAGCCGACGCAGTCATCGCTTCGTCGACCTCGGGCATCAGGCCAACGCAGCTCCAAGCGGCGTTGCAGCACCCCGATCGGCTGGTGGTCGGGCACCCGTTCAACCCGGTGTATCTGATCCCGCTGGTCGAGGTATGCGGCGGCGACGCCACCAGCGCCCGAGCGATAGAGCTGGCGATGGAGACCTACACGTCGGTGTCGATGAAGGCGCTTCACGTCCGGGTCGAGATCGACGCCTTCATCGCCGATCGTTTGCTAGAGGCGGTATGGCGCGAGTCGCTTTGGCTGGTGAACGACGGAGTCGCCACCACCGAAGAGATCGACGATGCCATTCGCTACGGCTTTGGGTTGCGATGGGCGCAGATGGGTTTGTTTGAGACCTACCGCATCGCCGGAGGCGAGGGAGGTATGGGACATTTCATCGGTCAGTTTGGGCCTACCCTCACGTGGCCCTACAGCAAGTTGATGGACGTGCCAGAACTCACCCCGGAGTTGGTTGACAAGATTGCGTCGCAATCAGACGAACAGTCCGGCCATCGATCTATCCGAGAACTCGAGCGGATTCGTGATCGAAATGTGGCGGCAATGTTGCGGTCTCTCGAAGCCAACGAGTGGGGTGCGGGCGAAACTCTGGCGTCCCAGCGCCAGCGCCTAGGCGAGGTTTAGCTAGCCGGCTCGGGGACCCGGACGCGTAGGCCATCGAGGAAGAATTCGACCAGGAACTTGAAGCTCTGGTCGTGATCACCGCGGCCGAGCGTGTTGGAGATCTCGAGCGTGACGAAGCCGTGTAGAGCAGCCCTCAGAGTGCGCCCAGCGCGGCGGGCCTCGGCGTTGGAGAGCCCGTAGTGGGCAAGGATCGTGTCCATGGTGCTGATTGCGCCGCGCCCCGCGGCGCGTCTTTCGGGGGAGTCGATGTGGCGCAGGGTTATGTCGTAACGAGACGGGTGGCGAAAGGCCCAAGTGCGATACGCGGTCGCGAAGGCTCTGATCGCATCGTCACCAGCAACCCCTATCGCCGAGTCTCGGAGGCTGTCGCCGAAGTCGTTGGTGGCGGCCAAAGCAAGCTCGTCCATCAAGCCGCCGAGTCCCGAGACATGGCTGTACAGAGACGGTGATTGCACGGCGAGGATGTCGGCCACCGACTTGAGACTCAGTTTTTCGCGGCCGTCGCGATCTAGCACAACAAACCCGGCCTCGATGACGTCGTGGTGGTCGAGTCCGCGCTTTTTGGCCATACCCAACAATAGGCCTTGAATCACCGTAGATCAATGTCTAAGATGGTTAGTTATGAGCGACCGCTACACAATAATCTCATCGGACTCCCACGCCGGCGGGAACATGAGCATGTACGAGGAGTACCTCCCAGCCGAATGGCGCGACGAATACGATGCCTGGCGAGGGGCCTACAAAAACCCCTACCGAGACTTGCAAGACGATGGCCGGAGTCGCAACTGGGACAACGAGCGACGCATCAACGAACAATTCGCCGACGGGGTAGTCGCCGAAATCACCTTCCCCAACACGGTCCCGCCGTTCTACCCGACTGGCGCACTCCTGGCCCGATCTCCGAAGGACCCCAACGAGTTCGCTCGCCGCAAAGCTGGCCTCAACTGTCATAACCGGTGGCTCAAAGATTGGTGCGACGAATACCCCGACCAACGGCGCGGCCTTCCCCAAATATTTCTAGAAGACCTCGACGACGCCATCAGCACCCTCGAATGGGCCGCCGCCGAAGGTTTCAAGAGCTTTCTGCTGCCACACGTCGCGCCCGACGTAGACCTCCCAGGGCTTTGGTCGCCGCAATGGGATCGTCTATGGGCTGCCGCGCAAGACCTAGACCTTGTCGTAACCCAGCACGGCGGAAACGGAACCCCTGACTACGGAAAGGACCCCGCTTCGGGCGTCATCTTCTTGATGGAGGTCCCGTTCTTCGCTCACCGCAACCTCGCTCACCTCACCATGAGTGGAGTGTTCGAACGCTTTCCCAACCTCAGATACGTGATGACCGAGCAGGGTGTTGCGTGGGCCGTCGAAGAACTGCGCCGGATGGACGGCTACCACGCTCAGATGAAACATGGTCGAGTAGGCGAACTCGGATTTGCCGCCGACATCGTGCTGCGGATGAAACCAAGCGAGTACTTCGAACGCAACGTATGGATCGGGGCCAGCTTTCCGTCGCCGGGCGAAGCCGAAGCGATTCGCAGCCTCGGCGTGCACAAAGTCATGTGGGGGTCCGACTACCCCCACCATGAAGGCACCTATCCCTACAGCGTCAAATCTTTGCAACGAGCCTTCTCGACATGGAGCGAAGCTGACATGCGAAAGGTGCTGAGCGAGAACGCGGCCCAACTCTACGACTTCGACTTGGCGGCCCTCGAC
>Ga0114932_10001734_pt1 | contig 24293 bp, 23 predicted proteins | sample 2SBtaG_2_FD_87286 | JGI IMG/M metagenome (GOLD analysis project Ga0114932, IMG submission 87286) | Deep subsurface microbial communities from Kolumbo volcano to uncover new lineages of life (NeLLi) - 2SBTROV12_ACTIVE470 metaG | ecosystem: Environmental > Aquatic > Marine > Volcanic ...
AACACCCAACTGATCAACTAGTATCTGGGTTTGAGTAGTATAATGACCTTGTCCATGGGATATTGCGCCCGAAACTATGGTCACTGCACCGCCTGGGTCAAAACGAATCTCTGATGTCTCTATTCCGGAGTCCGCTGCATGCTCAATGGTATTTGACATTCCAATGCCTCGTAACTTTCCTCGTCCGGCAGATTCGTCCTTTCGCTCTTTAAAACCCTCCCAGTTAGCTAGTCTCATAGCAAGATCCATATTTTTTTCAAATTCACCACTATCATAGGTATATGTTAGGGCCGTTTTAAAAGGCATCTCAGTTGGTTTTATATAATTGCGACGTCTTAGCTCAGTAGAATCAACAGAGAGTTTTGTAGCAGCCAATTCAACTAGCCGTTCGATCATATACGAGGCTTCTGGTCGACCAGCCCCTCTATAAGGAGACGTACAGTGAGTATTTGTTAACATCCCAGAAATTTGTGCATAAGCCGCAGGAATATTATAAACACCTACAGCAGTACCTATATGAACTGCTGGTGGCAGCGCACCACGAAACGAAACAGCAGACCCAAGATTACCCCAGCTACGAAATTTAGCACCAAGAAAAAAACCATTTCCATCTAGTGCTAAAGAAGCATCAACAATATTATCGCGTCCATCATCATCGCTAATATGGCTTTCACTTCGGTCAGCTTGCCATTTAACAGGTCGTCCAACTCTCTTAGCTGCCCAGAGCATTAAGATCATTTCGGGATATATTGATCCACGTAAACCATAACTACCCCCAATGTCCCCAGTGACTAAACGCAGATGAGTCTCAGGTATTTTCAAAGTAATTTCAGCAATATCTTTTCTAAAAAAATATGGTCTTTGAAACCCACAATATAAGGAATATCTTCCAGTGCCCTTATCATAATGACCAACTACACCACGAGTTTCTATTGCGTTAGCGGTGACTCTATTAATAACTAAACGTTGCTGAACAACGTACTCAGCAGATTTTAACGCAGATTTTACAGCAACTTCATCACCCACCTCATAAAAGTAAGACTCGTTCCTAGGACAGTCATCATACAGCAGTGGGGCTCCTGGTTGAAAAGCATCATAGGCAGAGATCACTGCTGTTAATGGCGTATAATGTATCTCAATTAATTCAGCAGCATCTTTAGCTTGTTCTAAAGTTTCAGCAACAACTACCGCAACTGGGTATCCAATATTCCGAACCCTATCTATAGCTATGGCAGGGCGGTCAGGAACAAACATGGGTGAACCATCACGTTTCTTGTAAGGAGGCATTGATGGAATTGGACCAAGTCCATCAGAGAGATAATCCTCCCCTGTTAATATTGTATTAACTCCCGGACAAGACAAAGCTGCATTAATATCTATGTTATTAACTTCTGCATGAGCATAAGGGGAACGAACGACAACCGCATAAAGCACTCGACCAAACAGCATATCATCTAGAAAAAGACCTTGTCCTGTAAGCAACCGCCAATCTTCTTTTCTCGTTACGCCGTGCCCAATGGAAAATTCTCCCATTACCCCTCCACTCAACCATCCTTTTTAGATGTTTATCTAAAAGTAATCATAAAAACTTAAAAGCCCATTCCTAATCTAAACTTTATTTATGCGATAATATCTATAAATAATTTAATACACGATTTAGTATATCTTTTGTTCCTGCATTACCCCCAGCTTCATAAGGAACCAATTTACCATCGGCATATGCTCGACAAACGGCCTGGTCCAGTAAATTGGCAGCTTTAAAATAATTATCACTCCAACCTTGGGCAGCTAACCATTTTAGCAGCAATACAACAGATAGGATCATCCCCGTTGGATTAGACTTACCTTTACCCATAATATCAGGTGCTGTTCCATGGCTAGGCTGAAATACTGCTATATTATCACCTATGTCCGCAGAGGGTGCCATTCCCATTCCACCAATAAGTCCTGCCCCTAGGTCAGATAGAATATCACCAAACATATTTTCAGTAACCACTACATCAAAATCCCATGGATTTCTTACAAAATTTAAGGCAGCAGCATCCACATACTGCTTATCAGTAAGAATATCAGGAAAGGCTTTAGCTCGTTCTTCAAAAATATTCCTAAAGAAAGCCATTGACTTAAAGACGTTGGCCTTATCAACGCATGTAACCTTACCTAGATGGCCCATAGATTTGCGATGTCTTGCCAACTCAAATGCATAGTCAAAAAGTCTTTCAGAAGTTTTTCGGGTAATTATCAAGCGATCTTCTGCTGATTTATCATCTTCAATCTTACCCTCATGCATTCTTGCGAATAAACCTTCAGTAGATTCACGAACTATAACGAAATCTAATTCACGCGCTCTGTCATCTTTTAATGGTGTAAATGCGCCAGGCAGCAACCTAATAGGACGAACCCCAGCATATAAGTCCAGAATCATACGTAAATCAATTTGAGGTATTATTTCAGTTCCGTCAGGGTACCTTACATCTGGTAATCCCATCGCACCCAGTAACACTCCATCTGATAATTTTATTGCCTCTATAACATTATCTGGAAGAGCATCTCCTGTTTCTAAGTATGTTCCCGCTCCGGCCTGCAAGTGAACTAGATCTAGTTCTGCCCTAGTAGTACGACAAATAGAATCTATAATGGAAAGGGCACACTCCATAACTTCACCACCAATGCCATCACCCGGTAAAATAATAATTCTAGGGATTTTAGTGGACATAAAAATTCCTATTTGATTGACTAAAAATAATTTCTAACACAAAAGGCCTGCCTTATAAAATACAGCAATATTAAAATAACAGTTAATAATCTCTGATAGAGATTTTTATGATCGCGTGTTAATTACTTTTTTAAAAAAGACAAATAGACTAATCAAATGGGAAAATCATAATGTCATCGCCGATTACTATAACCCATATTAGTAAAATTAAAATTGAACGTATGGAAAAAAAAGATGGTTGGGCAATCTCTGAGTTTCGCCTACCAATAACTGGAAATGATGGAAGTGCGACAGCTGTTTTCCACTCAATCTTCAGACCTGGCTCAACGCATGCTAAACACCTTCATAAAAATTGTGATGAAATCGCAGTATATTTGAAAGGACATGGTGTTGTTGGACAAAGTAATAGTCGAGCCGAAGTAACTAACGGTAACTGCCGTCTAATGCCAAGAGGTACAGAGCATTTCTTTTATAACGAAACAAAAGAAGAAGATGCAGAGGTAATTGGCTTCTATGTGGGAGCACAATCTGTCCCTGAAACTGGCTACAAGTTCTGTGGCCATGCTGACGCTAAAGATTTAGAAATGCCACGAAAGGGGCTTAATGAAGGAGTTTTGGTGCAACTAGAAGAATGTAATAAAACTAGTGAGGCAAATAATATTTACATTAACGCAGACCTGAGAGTGCCGATCGGAACCCATAATGGAAGCGAAAACGCTCTTATATTTGCAAGCTTTAAACCAGGAGGGGAGCTAATACCAAACCGAAGTGATAATTGCGAACAAATATACTATGTCACATCTGGCAATGGTGTAGCAGGCTCAGGAGATTACCAACTAGCAGTAAGCAAAGGTAGCTTTGTATTTATACCAAAAGGTACCGTACATTGGTTAAAAAACGAAAGCAGCTCAATGAAACTAGAAATATATAATGTCCTTACTGGTGCTGGTAGCATAACTGAAGCCAATTACATACCTATAGATACAACCCAATAAGTTAGATTTACCTTCTTACTCTATGCCATATCCCGAAAGATAATAAGGCGGCTCCAAACGCTATCGGCAGCATAATTACAGTAGTTATCAAAGGCCGCCAAAACAGAACAAATAACTCAGGTCCACCTATAATGAGGGTTACCGCTACTGTTACAATAGCCCCTATAACCAACGATATATATGCCTCGCGTTGCGTATCAAACCAAGGAATATCCCCGGACAAATTTCCGTATCTCATACCCATCTGAATTAAACTAGCCAAAAATATAACCAGAAAGGGTAGTACAAAGAACTGCAATATAACTTCAGTAACTCCAGCTCCATCCATGGGAAACTCCTTATTTATTAAATTAGCGTAAAAAACTCATTATTCTTTAGGTAAGTTATTCTATAGGTTAATATGTTATCTCGAGCACTAGGATACTAGACTAAGCTTAAAATGCCAAATTAAACTATTTTTTTTTAATAGTGAAAGCAATTGCGACATCTGTTAAAGCTATCCTGATGTTTTTTGGAAGAGGATCGCACCCCGGTTGGGGCGCTCGGACTTCAAATCCGGTGAGGGGCGTTAGACGTGCCTGGTGGGTTCGACTCCCACCCTCTTCCGCCAATAAATCTCTCGTAATAATTATAAATAAAAAAAATGCTGACTGAATCTGAACCTATTAAAAAAAATATTGTACTAGTGGGAGGAGGCCATAGCCACGTCCACGTACTAAAAAGATATGGTATGCACCCACAACCAGGAATAAGATTAACCCTAATTTCTAAAGATATTTTAATTCCCTATTCCGGCATGGTGCCAGGTCTCATATCTCAGACCTACAAGTATTCCGAAGGACATATAGATTTACGTCGACTGGCATCTTTTGCAAATGCTCGACTAATACACTCTTCAGCTACACAACTTGATTTACTACAAAAGCTTGTACACGTAGCGGAGCGCCCCCCAGTAAAATATGATTTATTATCACTTGATATAGGCTCTACTCCTGCAGTCCCTAGTGTTTCTGGTGCTGAACATGCCTTGCCGGTAAAACCACTCGATAAATTTCTTACTGAACAAGAAAAAATTAGAGAAGAAGTTATAAATAAGAAGAATACTTATAATATTGTTATAATAGGGGGAGGGGCAGGTGGAGTAGAACTATCTCTATCTCTGGATCAACAACTACGACGAAATAATGCTTTACTACAGAAAAACCCCAATCACTTAACTATTACTATAATAGAATCTAAAAGCACGTTACTTCCAGATTTTAATTCAGCAGCGCGTAAAAAGTTATTAAAGAATATTACTAAACGTAAAATTATTTCTCTAACAAAAAGCCGTGTCGATATAATAAATTCTAATAGCGTAAAGCTTAATACCGGAGAAGTTTTAGCAGCAGATAAAACTATCTTAGTTACTAATGCTCAGCCTCCCAATTGGCTCTTGAACACAGGGTTAGCCTTAGATAATAACGGCTTTGTTCGTATCGATGATTTTCTTCGTTCAATATCGCATCCGGAGGTATATGCAACTGGTGATATTGCATCAATGGAAAATTATGATTTGCCTAAATCTGGAGTATATGCGGTTCGTCAAGGACCAGTTTTAGCTGAAAATTTACGCCGAGTTTTTATAGGAAAAAACCCGAAACCCTACCGCCCACAAAAACAATCCCTGGCTCTTATTACCACAGGCGATAACGGTGCTGTAGCTGCTCGCGGGTCTCTAGCTGTATCAGGAAAATGGGTCTGGCGATGGAAAGACAAGATAGATCGCAGGTGGATATCAAATTATCAAACTTTACCAGAAATGACAGGACATAAAAACGCAAGCAATGATATAAGTGATATTGAAAAAATGAGGTGTGGCGGCTGCGGTGCTAAAGTTCCTGCTTCCATCTTGAATCGAGCACTAGAGCGAATACCCATTCAAAAAAAAGAAGGTCTAGCGCAAGGAATAGATGCACCTGATGATGCTGCGGTCATAATACCCCCGTCAGACAAAGCATTAATACAGACTGTTGATCAATTCCGAAGCTTTACTGATGATCCATATCTCTTCGCAAAAATAGCTGCCAATCATTGCCTTGGTGACATATTTGCTATGGGTGCAGAACCCCATTCTGCTTTAGCTGCTATTATATTGCCACATGATAGCGAAGAAATTATAGCTGAAGATTTATATCAACTATTATCTGGAGCCACTGAAACACTGACAGAAGCCGGGGCAGTTCTTGCAGGAGGTCATACTGGAGAGGGGGCAGAGTTAGCGTTCGGTCTAACTGTAAATGGTTACGCCGACCCCAAAAAGCTTTTACGAAAAAGCGGCCTTAAACCTGATGATACATTAATTTTAACGAAGCCATTAGGTACCGGCGTTTTATTTGCTGCTGATATGCAGGCTAAAGCAAGAGCAGATTGGATTGATTCAGCTTTTACCTCCATGCTCCGTTCAGTTGGGCCTTGTATACCGATATTACAAAAATATTGTGCTTCGGCATGTACTGATGTAACTGGCTTCGGTTTAATGGGTCATTTAATCGAAATGTTAAGTGCTTCTAATGTCATAGCTTCAATAAACCTCAAATCATTACCACTACTTTCAGGTGCGCAGGAATTATCTTTGCTCGGATTTGAAAGTTCACTCAAACAGCCAAACGAAAATTCTACAAAAAATAATTACCAAGCAATAGAGCATTCTACCTATCCATTGATTTTTGATCCACAGACAGCAGGGGGTCTATTGTTTGGGGTCCCTGAACAAAATGCCGAACAATGTATCGAAGAGCTCCACAAATCAACTGCGCCCGATGCAACTATAATAGGCTCTGTTTCCAATAATAGTGCTAGTACTAGTCTAGTAAATTTTATTTAATTATTTACAATACATATTAAAGTCTAAAAAAATTTAACTAAATTACCTTCATAAAAAAACTACTATCATCTAGCTAAAGTTACATTCAGTTTATGTGTACGTAATAACAAACTAATAATAATAACAAGGTTACCAATATTAAAAACAACACCAATTAAAAAAGCTAGCTGATAAGTCCCTGTCAAATCAAACATATAGCCTCCTAACCAAGAACCGATAGCCATACCAATACCCGCACACAATAAAATAATGCCAGTACGCCTACCAGCCTCAGCTTCAGGAAGTAGCTCCCGAACAATCAATGGATAGCAGGGCAAAATTCCGCCGTAACCAAGTCCAAATAAAGCGGAAGCAATGTAAACCCCCATTAGACTATCAACAAAAGCCAGAGTCGCTAACAAAGTTGCCTGGCCAGATGAAAAAATAATTAAGGCTCCAAGACCTCCGTATCTTTTCCCAAGAAAACCAACACCAAAAAAACTAGCAACCGCAGAACTAGCTAACATGATAGAAAGCACCTCAGCACCTCGTGCTGGATCAAAACCAAGGTCGCTGACATGACTAACTATATGCGCTAGAGGTAGAGACATAGCCACACAGCAACCAATTGAGGCAATCGATAATGAGACCTGAATCATTCGCGGTGATATATATTGATGAACCTTTGACGTAGGCCTTAAAATTATATTTTCGGATGAATTTGAAGAAACAGTTTTAGGTGGCTTTTGTTTTAGAATAAACGCCAACGGAAGCATGGTAACTAACGAAAAAACACCGTAAATAAGTGCTGTTTGTCGCCATCCATATGCATTGATTAAATAATGGAATGTCTGAGGCCATACCATGCCAGCAAGACCCTGTCCTGATCCAACAACACCTACCGCAAGGCTTTTATTATGCTCAAACCAGCGAGTAATATTAGCTGTTAAAGGAGCAAAAAGCGTTGACCTACCAAAAAAGCCAAGCATAACTCCGTAAATTAGGTATAACTCCCACTGAGTAGTAACCATACTAGTTAAAATAGTGCCCAACCCTATCATGATAGCCCCGGTTAGAGCTGGTATTTCCATTCCTCGCCTATCCAAACACCAGCCCATAAAAATTCCGCCGGTTCCTGCTCCAAAATATTGAAGCGCATAAGCAATTGATGGTACTGACCTTGGCCATAGAAAATCATTAGAAATCTGTTTCATGGCAACTACGATAAAGTAAATACTACCAGTCCCCACTAACAGGAACAATAATGAAGCAACTAGCACTAAATTACGCCGAACTATAATTGATGGCTTAAAAAATAAAGACATTAATTATAGACCCGATAGATAATACATTAACGGCTTCAAAATAAACACTACGTATGGTCAGCCTGTATGCTAGCCATGCTTGGTTCTGTAGCGTTGATGAGATGGAACCATGGCCGTGACTGCCATAGTTTTTAAAGATGGGTCATCACTTTCCATTGAGTAGTCACGTATGGCCACGAGCACTTTACCAAGAGTGGTTTCGCCCCATAACCAATTAGCAACCTCAAGATCGCTTGTCTTTTGGTCTGGTCGGGCTATAGCTGCTTCAGTATAAAAATAGCGAAGATCATCTGCCATGCGTTTAAAGCCAATTCCAAGTGTCTCTCCTATTATAGGCGGCTTCTGCTTTTCAGGTGCAACTAAAAGATCTGCAATAAATCTAACTATCTCGTCAGTTGTCTTACCGGAAATACCGAAAGCTGAGCGATTAAAATTCTTTACCGCTTCATCATACCAGGGTCTTAATAGATTAACTTCTTGAGAGAGAGACTGATAGACTAAATCTGCATCACTGATGTCTTCCATAGGTGCCGCAAAGTTTACCGGGCATGCCCAGCCTTGTAATTCATCACTTTCGTTACCAGGAGGAAGATCAGGAAAATCTTGAATAACTGGGCCCTCTTCATACTCTAGTATTCCAAGACACTCATGCAAGACTCTACGTTGAAAATCAGATTGATTTGGAGCACCAAACGGACGACCTAACTCAAACTTAACAGCTAATGCTCGCGGTGGTTTCATTCGCTCAGTATGTTCACGAATTAAACTAATATGCGTAGTTGCAATACCTTCGCCTTCTAGAACATGTGCTAGCCCGCCCACGGCGCGCGTACATTGAGGTCAGACCGGGACAAGAATGACAGCAGTAACCCCATCCTGCTTTAGTAACTCTGCTAGATCCTTAGCAACTGGTTCCATCATATGGGGAGGTGTGGCACCCATGAATGAGTAATGTCGTGATGCAACCGACCCTATAACACCCATTTCATTTAGCTCGTGTAACCTATCAATAGGAAAAGCTGTATTAACATCTTGAAAAAACCCGGTACGGTCAAAATTAGTTGAGAGATGACTCATCATAAGATTAGCCATATCCTCATCATCTGGAATTACCCGATAGTCTCCTGCGCCAGGAACAAAAGGAGCATCTTCGCTTCGATGTAAGCCAGCTGTGCTAATTATAGCAATTTTACTATCTTCTAACGTTATTGCTTCTACCCAAGGTGTGGTATCATAAGTTGGCAACTCCTGGTTTATCAGCGCTTTGGCCAGATGTTCCGGCATTTCATGTACGTGTACCATTAGTCCCCATTTCTATCTTTGCGAATTATAATCTCATAATAAAGTGCACGATATAGATTTACTAAAATATAATCATAATAAATTATAATCATACTAAATAACGTTTACATTTACCTGTATATTTATATTTTTCCTTTTTTATACCTCGCGCATATCTGAAGCCGTCGTCCCAGTACTAGTATTAAAAGCGTATTTTGCCCAATTATCTATAAGTGTCTTCTCGCTGGTCAACATAGACTGAACAGATAGTCGTTGATGCATAAGCTGTAACCAGGATTTAAGCAAAATACATTCTTCGGGAATTTCAAAATCCCTATAATGTTTCAAAACACATAATCTTTGCAAATGAGGCAAGAAACTTAAATCCACAAGACTAACCTTTTCACCTAGCCAATATGGTCCATCTGATAGTTTCCCCAGTCCTTCATGTTCAATCATTAGTAGGGCATCTATTAATTTTTTCTTATGGGTCTTTTGTCTTACTAAGTCTTGCGCCAACATCAGCTTATAAACATGAGGAATAAACCGAACATTTGCAAAATCAATCCAGATTCTTGCCTGTGCCTTAGCTGCTGGATCGTCAGGCAATAAATGTTTTTGAGGAAATACATCTTCCAAATATTCATTTATAACAGAAGATTCAAATATTACTTTATCATTGTGACGTAAGATCGGAACTTTACCATATGGAGATATTTTTAAAAACCATCTCGGCTTATTATCCAGATCAATCTCAACTAAATCAAAGCTAATATCTTTTTCTAGAAGAGCCATACGAGTGCGCTGAGCAAAAGGACAAGTACTTGAACTTACAATTTCAACTGTAGACATTTTAACTTATCCTAAATCCTCTAAGGCCAATAATAGAAAATTCACTGCATTACACCGCAAAATTATTTTATTTGGTTTTCTAAATATTAGTATTTATCTAATGCCTTAAGAATTCTTTGTGGTGTTATCGGCTGATGGTTAATCCTTACATCAAATGGGCTTAAAGCATCATTAATAGCATTCATTACCGCAGCTGGTGCTCCTGCAGTTCCCGCTTCTCCAGCTCCCTTAGCACCTAGTTCTGAATCCATAGTAGGGGTTTCTATATGACCCACCTCAATATCCGGCATCTCATTGGCCATTGGAACTAGATAGTCTGCCATATTAGCATTTGTCATATTACCGGCATTATCATAGACACATTCTTCCATTAAGGCGCCCCCAAGTCCTTGGATAACTCCTCCACGAACTTGTTCATCAACTAACAATGGATTTATAACTGTCCCACAGTCTTCTACTACCCAATGGTTTAATAACTTTACAAGACCAGTCTCAGGATCAACCTCTACATAAGAAGCCTGAATACCGTTAGTAAAGGCTATATTATATTCCCTCGGCAAATAATGTTTAGTTGCCATAAGTTCCGGTTGAAAGGTTTTAGGTATTAAATCCGAACGAAAATAACCAATAAAAGCTACCTCAGTTAAAGGCATACGCTCTGTACCGGTCTTTTTATCAACAATTACGCTATCGACTATATCCAGTGATGTGGCATCAGCCTGTAATAATTCACCTGCCAACTCCACAACATTAGTTCGCAGCTGCTTTGCAGCCAAAAGCACCGCCTCTCCCCCAATACCAGCTCCCCGAGACCCCCAAGTACCTCCACCTGTCGGTACGTTATCAGTATCACCGGTAACAACACGTACTTTATCTATTGAAGTTCCGAAAGCTGTTGCAGCAATTTGTGCAATGATCGTATCGGTGCCTTGGCCTTGCTCTGTTATGCTTGTATGAACAATAATTGATCCAGCAGAGTCCAAACGCACCTGAGCTCCATCCTGTGATGAAATATGGGCCCCACCAATACCATACATCATTGGCCCAGGGTTAGTCAGTTCGATCATAGAAGCGAATCCAATACCCCTATATACACCATCTTTCCTAAGGGTATCTCTTTCAGTTTTTATAGATTCGTAATCAATCATAGACATTAATTTTTCTAGTGATTTCTGATGTGATAATGATTCAAATATAATTCCACTAGCTCCTTTAGTCGGATAAGCATCATCGGGAATGAAGTTAATGCGTCGTATATCTAAAGAGTCTATTCCAAGTTTTCTGGCACCTTTTTCCAGAAGCCCTTCCGTGACAGCGAAAGCAATTGGATGACCTACCGCACGGTACTGACACATCACGTTTTTATTTTGAAAAACAACCGTAGTTTTAGCTCTATAGTTTTTATGTTTATAAGTTCCTCCAGTAAAATTTATCACCTGATTTGCTTCCATCGCACTCGTCCTTGGATACATTGAGTAAGGGCCGATTCCTGTTAGGGCGTCAATTTCAATACCAAGTATTTCCCCCTGAGAGGAGAATGCCATTCGTCCATGAACTCTATGATGTCTTGCATGTATATCTGTTACAAAAGACTCAAGCCTATCTGCAGTGAATTTTACTGGTCGACACATCATCTTTGATATAGCAACAGTAGCCATTTCATCGGCGTAGACATGTACTTTTATCCCAAACGACCCGCCAACGTCCTTACATATAACCCTAACATTGCCTTCAGGCACTCCAATATGGGCTGCGAAAATATGTTGCATCATGTGAGGTGCTTGAAAAGACATATTAACAGTTAATAAGTCTTCTGTTTCACTATAGTCAGATAGTATAACCCTTGGCTCTAAAGTAACTCCAGTATGGCGTTCAAACTGGAATGTTTCTTCAACCACTAACTCAGCTTCTGCAAAGGCAGCATCGACGTCTCCAGCTTCAACTGCATTCTTAAAAGCAATATTATCACCCATTTCGGGATGTATCACATGGCTGGTGGAATCAATAGCTGTTTCAGGATCAACAACTGCCGGAAATTCTTCGTAAGTAACATCTACTAGCGCTACTGCATCCTCGGCCTCTGCACGACTTTCAGCAATAACCGCAGCTACCGCTTCTCCTTGCCAGCAAACACGTTCAACAGCGATTGCATGTTGAGGGGGTGATTTTAAACCCTTAAAGTGCGTTAAAATACCAACCCAGGGAGCACAGAATTCTTTTAGTTCTTTTCCATCAACTATTTTTACTACTCCAGAACTGGACTGTGCTGCACTACAATCAATATTCGTAATACTTGCGTTAGCATATGGAGAACGTACAAACGCTACATGAAGCATACGAGGTAACTTTAAATCGTCTACAAATTGACCCTGACCTGAAAGAAGTCGCCGCGCATTAGGGCGCGGAACACTGCGACCTATGTAAGAGTTAGGCCTTCCCAAAACACTAATATCAGTTGCTGATAAATTTTCTTCAGTCATGAGTATCTCCTATTTGCGCAGTCGATTGCGGATTGGATGCCTATTCGCATCCTTTATACCAAGTGCATCTTCTGCAATTAAAACGCGTTGAACATTTGGGGTGCCCTCGCCTACCGCTAGCATATTGACATAAGCTGTAAATTTCTTGATAGGGTATTCATCGGCCAAAGCATAACCGGCAAATATCTCTGCTGCTGAAGCTGCAGCATGCTTAGCTGCATTAACAGCAATATACTTTGCTCTAGAGGTGGCACGAGACGATTTTTTTCCTTGATCCATGAGGGATCCAGTGCGTTCAACTAATAAACGAGCTGCATCTATATTTACAGCCATGTCGGCGATAAGATGTTGGATCATCTGGTAGTGACCTATGGGTTTTCCTCTAATTATACGCTCGTTAGCGTAGCTTATTGAATGCTCAAAACAAGCCTGCGCTAATCCCACCGAGCGTGCAGATACAGTAAGTCGGCCATATTCAAGAGCATTCATAGCAATCTTAAAGCCTTCTCCTTCATTACCTATACGATTCTTAACAGGCACAACAAAATCATCTAAATAAACTGAATTTGAACATAATACATTAGATAAGCCAGACATTGAAATAGGTTTAGCTGTAAAACCTTGATAAATTTTAGGCTCAACTATAAACGCCGTTATGCCACGATAACCTGCACTTGAATCAGTTTTTGCAAATAAAATACCTGTATCACACACATCAGCAAAAGTTATCCACTGCTTTGAACCATTTAATCTGTAAACATCCCCATCTCGCATAGCCTTGGTTTGCATAGCTCCGGCTGCATCTGAGCCACCACCAGATTCAGAAAGAGCAAACATTCCTATTTTTTTACCAGAGATTAGATCCGGTACATAACGTGAGATTTGCTCTTCCGTACCCCAATTATAAATTGTAAATGGACATGTCATCGCCTGCATATTCATAGCGTAGCCAAATTCAGGTGAAAGACGTGATAATTCTTCAGAAATAGCCGCTATGGCTAGAAAACCAGCATTTGTACCGCCAAGCTCTTCAGGAAAAGCGGCCCCAAAAAAACCTGCCTCACCCATTTTCTGAATTAATGTATATGGAAACTCCCTTGAGTCTTCAAACGCATTTATTTTTGGTACAATTTCAACCTTAGCGAAATGCCTAGTAGTCTCAATAATAGATTGAATTTCATGAGGTAGGTCAAAATTCATATTTTATCCATCTCCTTTATCTTCAAAACATATCTATTTATGATATCATACTTGTCATAGCGCCAAGGCTCAACAACAGGAAAATAATAGTGTCACTACACCTTGATAATATAAATACTCTTATTGAACTTATTGATAGTGGAAATAAACTGGCACTGGCTCCTGACTATAGCGGTTGCGCGATGAAAGCAGTGCGCTATTTAATAAACCATAAAGTACGTGACCTTCACCTGGTGGGCGTGCCATCTATAGGGTTTCAAGGTGATATGTTAATTGGCTCTGGTTGTGTATCTACTGTAGAAACAGCAGCTGTAACCATTGGCGAGTATGGGCTAGCACCTAGATTCACTGATGCCATTAAAAAGGGAGCGGTCAATATTATTGATGGTACGTGCCCCGCAATACATGCAGGACTTCAGGCCGCAGAAAAAGGAATACCTTATATGCCTGTGAGAGGTATCATTGGATCTGATTTACTTAAAAAACGTGAAGACTGGATAATAGGAAATAACCCTTTTGATAAAGAAGATAGTCCTTTGGTAATGGTAAAAGCTATTGCCCCGGACGTTACATTAATTCATGCACCACTGGCTGATAGGGAAGGGAATGTATGGATAGGGGTCCGTCGTGAAATGATGGTTATGGCCCACGCATCGAAAACCACACTTGTAACTTACGAAAACCTATATGAGGGTAATTTATTAAATGACACCAATATGGCACCGGGAACAATTTCAAGTTTGTATATCAGTGCTCTAGCTTTGGCTAAGAATGGCGCTTGGCCAGTTGGTTTATTTGGCACATATCCAGCCGATGATACGCATTTAAGGCTATACATAGAAATGGCAAGGACTGAGGATGGTTTCCAAAACTACCTATCACAATATGTACTGGATAAAGAAATTAAAGAATGAATATCCAATTTAAGCCAGAAGAGTTAATAATTTCCACAATTGCCGACATGCTTGAAGGTCTAAGCCATGTAGCTATCGGTGCCTCTTCACCTATCCCCGGAAGCGCAGCACTGCTTGCGCGTGCAAAAAGCAAAGGAAAGCTACGCGTTTCAATGTTGGGTAGTGAAGAGCATAATGCATTTACCAATGGAGGCACAGAACTATTTGACTGTGCTGCACAAGGTCGAATTGACGCTTTTTTTCTTGGGGGCGGACAAATTGACGGCAGAGCAAATATTAATTTAGTTGGGATTGGTGAATACCCGCGCAGTAAAGCTCGTTTTCCCGGATCTTTTGGGTCAGCATATTTATATTTCTTGATTCCTAGGATTATTCTTTTTAGAGAAGAGCATACACCAAGAGTATTAGTACCAAAAGTTGATTTTATTAGCGCGCCTGGGATTAGCGCGGAAAACATCTATAGACCTGGAGGCCCTTATGCCCTGGTTACTGGTAGATGTGTTTTTATATTTAACAAAAAATTAGGTTCATTTTGTTTAAAATCATTACATCCTGGTCATACTATTGAAGAAGTAGATGAAATGACTGGATTCACTTATGAAAAACCAATAAATATACCGCAAACCCCGAAACCGAGTGCGGCTACAATTGAATTAATTAGGGGACTAGTTGCAGACGAAGTTTCCGAAACCTATCCGGCTTTTGCCGAGCGTGTTTTTGCTAATTAACAAATAACGAACTGATATCAAGCTTAATCAATAATAATTACTTGGATAAAATTAAATAGAATACTAATAACCAACTCTAACAACAAAATTTTAGGGAGTTTTAGATGCCTTTTTTCAATATAAATGACATGAAAACAAAAATGGATAAAACAGCGCCAGGAATGGCAGCAACAGTTGTAGGAGAATTCATGAAAGTAGGGGTAATGACCTATGAAGATGAGATTGGACCACCACCACATTTTCATCCTAACGAAGAACAGTTTGTTCTTGTTTTAGAAGGAGAATTGCGAATGGTATTAGGAGAAGAAGTGAAAAACATCGGACCAGGTGAGTTAATACATATACCTCGCAATACAGCACATACAGTAAGAGCGGTTGGCGGTCCTGCCCGTTTCTTTACAGCAAAACATCCGGTTGGTGACGGCGAATTAAGCCAAGACTATAACTTAGCCCCTAACGCAGAAGAGCTTAAGAAGAAGCTTGCCGGTTAACTATTTTGGTTTAAAGCTTTATGTAGATTAAAAAAATAGATAAATCTCAAATTTTTATTAACTCTTTAGACTAATAAAGAATATAGTCGTATGTCTCATAATGAAAAACAATACTCCGCCGGGGCAATGGCAGGAATTAAGGTTGTCGATCTCGCTCGAGTTTTAGGCGGGCCTTATTGCACTCAGATACTTGGAGATCATGGTGCTTTAGTAATTAAAGTGGAACCACCTCAAGGGGATGAAACACGTGACTGGGGCCCCCCTTTCCACGAGGGCGATGCTTCATATTTTATTGGTCTAAACCGAAATAAAAAGTCTATCGGCTTAGACCTAAGCACTCAAAAAGGTAGAGATGTATTATTGCGCCTCTTAGAAGAGGCTGATGTTCTACTTGAAAACTATAAACCCGGTACAATGGAAAAGTGGGGACTAGGCTATAATGATGTAATCTCAAAAAAGTTCCCGAATTTAATTCATTGTCGTATTTCTGGTTTTGGAAGTGATGGCCCTATGGGCGGGTTTCCTGGTTACGACGCGATTATTCAAGCAATGGCAGGCTGGATGTCGGTGAATGGTGGTAAAGACAAAGATCCCACACGTGTCGGAATTGCAGCTGTTGATATGGGAACCGGCTTATACACCTGCGTAGCAATATTAATGGCCCTATTAGAGCGCGAAAAATCAAATCAGGGCCAGTACATTGACATGACACTGTATGACTGTGCAATTGCACTTATGCACCCACACGTTTCGAACTATTATTTATCTGGGGGAAAGGTCCCAGAAATAACCGGGAACCAACACTCTAATCTGGCACCCTATGATAAATTTAGTACTAAAACGGTTGATATTTTTGTTGCTGCCGGAAACAACCCCGCTTTCCGCAAACTTTGCAAAGAACTAGGAAATCCGAAGTTATCAAAAGATTCTCGTTTTTTAAACAACCCTGATCGACTTGCTAACATAAGCGATCTTCGAGATGAGCTATCTGAACTCATGAAAAATATTAACGGGGAAGATTTGTGTAAACGTCTTTTATTAGCCGGAATTCCCGCCGGCCCTGTACATAATACTGAACAAGTAATGAATCACCCGCATTCTATACATCGTAATATGGCGGCTGAACTTGACTGGTACAAAGGAACGGGCATTCCAATTAAATTTTCCCGTACACCTGGTTCAATCAATTCACCCCCCCCTAAATTTAGCGAGCATGCTCGATCAATACTTGCAGAACATGGGTTTAGCGATGCAGAGATTGATTCTCTCGCAGCTGATAGAGCCTTAGTCGAAGAACGAAATAAACTGTAGAAAATTTTATTAAAAAATTCTTAACTTATGTCTTAGTTATTTTTTTTAACAAGGCCAGTAAGGTTTTTTTTTCAGATAAATTAAGGTTATTAAAGAACTTTTTTTCATGATCCTCGACAAGTAAGCACAATCTATCTATTAGTTTATTACCTTCCTTTGTCAAATATAATGCATGAGAACGACGGTCAACATTAGACTTTTTTCTCTGTATCCATCGTTTTTTCTCTATACGATCAATCATCGCCACCATAGTTGAAACGTCAATTCCCAAGGCTTGCGCAAGACGAGATTGGCTCAGACCTTCGTTTTTAGAAACAATCATCATCAAACCGAATAGTGCCGGTGTAATACCTTCACCACCTACTGTGCTAGAAAAATGATGAAATACCGACATCTGTGCCCTACGTAATTGAAAACCTAAAAGGTCGTTTAGACCACTTAGATCCAAAACATCTTCATCAACTACTTTTTTTATGCCCACGGATAATACCTTATATTAAATAATATTAGCTAAAAACTTATTTTACATAATATTCAATCATTATACTAAGCTAACAATCAAAATGGTTAAGATTAATCAATTATTTGTTACCCAATGTTTTCGTTATATAATATACAATCAAACTATGGTTCTTATAAATAATTACTAAACTTTACAAACCCCGCAAGTTTCTTTTTCCTAAAGCAAACCATAGAAATACCAAGGCTAATTAAATGTTTAAAAATACCATAAAAATACCCGTTGAGTGGGGCCATTGTGATCCTGCACGAATTGTTTTTTATCCGAACTACTTCTTTTGGTTTGACCAAGCTACCAGACACTTGTTTGATCGCGTTGGTCTTAGCTATGAAATTATGCTTGATAAGTATCAAACAGTGGGCTTCCCTTTAGTTGATGCTCATGCAGAATTTTTGTCACCAACAAGATTTGGGGACGAAATTGAGGTAACTAGTTATGTAAATGAATGGCGCCGTAGGACAATAGTATTAATTCATGAAGTAAAAAACCAAAATAAAGTTTGTGTAAAAGGAACAGAAATTAGGATATGGGCAGAAACAGATACCCAAGATTCAAGAAAATTAAAATCTAAAGATATACCATCGAGCTTTAAAGATTTCTTTGATATGGAAAATAAATAATGCACATGTATTTAGTTTGTATTGACAATTGTTTGTTACACAAACTAAATTTTTTAACCCTTACAATTATATGAAGACAAGCCAGTGAGCTTTGCTGTAAATGTTAAACAATATAAAACCCCACTAAATGTTGAAATGGGGGATACTATATTACAAACTGCGCTAAATAGCGGTAGAGAATACCCGCATGGTTGCCAGTCAGGTAATTGTGGAGCCTGTAAATCCAGATTATACTCAGGCGACATACAAATGTCGCCCTATTCAGAATACGCCCTTACCCAAGAAGAAAAAGATTCAGGCCTAATCTTAGCTTGCAGGGCAGTACCATGGAGCGACTGTGAAGTTGCCTACTTAGAACAAGATGAAATAGTAGCCCATCCTCTGCGAAACCTTAACTGTGTGGTTAGTGATTTAGAACGTATGACCCATGATGTTACTCGTGTTAAATTATTAATTAAAACCGGAGGTCCATTTGACTTTTCAGCTGGGCAATACTCACAAATTACCTTTCAAGGTCTACCTCCGCGTGATTATTCAATGGCCAATCAATCAGGAAATAAACTATTGGAGTTTCATATTAGGGAAATTTCCGGTGGTAAAATTAGTGCTTTTGTGAACAAAAACCTTAAAGTTGGTGATGCTGTAAAGGTTAAAGGCCCATACGGAATATCTTATTATAGAAATAATCATACAGGCCCTATCCTTGCTATTGCAGGCAGTACAGGTTTAGCTCCAATAAAGTCTATAATAGAAGAGGCTTTGAAACAAAATGCAAAACGTAAAATATATTTATATATTGGCGTCAGAGATATACCAGACCTTTATTTAGTAGAATACTTTAAGAGGCTTATAAAACATCACACAGCACTATCTTTAAATATAATTTTATCAGAATCTAAAGAGAGTAATAAGTACCGAAAAGGCTACTTAGCTGATGCAATAGCTAATGACTTTGATAATCTCAATCAAACAAAAGTATACCTTGCAGGCCCGCCAATAATGGTTGAAACCTGTATTAATCAGTTACGTAAAATTGGTGTCCGAGATGAAAATTGTCATGCTGATGCATTTTATACTGAAGCTGACAAAGCTTTAATGGCAGAGAAATATGAATAATTTATCAGAGAAAAAAGAGTTAAATGGGCGCGTAGCTTTGGTTACCGGAGGAGCAAGGGGTATCGGGCTAGCTATCACCAAGTCATTAGTCGCCCACGGTGCGAAGGTGGTGATAGCAGATGTCGGTAGTTCGATAAACGGTGAATCGTTTGACCCCTCTGTAGCAGAATCTGCAGCACAAGAAATTGGCAATAATGTTATTGCTTATACAGAATCTATTGCAGATCCATTAACGGCTAAAGCTTCAGTGGAACTTGCAATTAAAAAATTTGGAGCGCTTGATATACTTGTTAATAATGCTGCTATACTTAGAGATAGTTTTATTTTTAAGGGTAAACCAGAAGACTTCGATTCAGTAATAAAAACAAATCTAGCTGGGGCATGGTATCTAACTAACGCCGCCACTCCCAATATGCGACAACATTCAAAAGAAAATAGAGGAGGCAAACCCTACAGCTGGGGAAGAGTTATAAATATTACTTCAACTGCAGGGTTTTATGGAAACTACGGGCAATCTTCATATGCCAGTGCAAAATCAGGTATGTTAGGGTTAATGCGTACTACCGCGATGGATTTGCTGCGTGCAGGTATAACTTGTAACGCGATCGCCCCTTTTGCAGCGACCAGAGTTACAGAAACTATTATACCTGCCAATGACGAACAGACTGCTTATAAAGAACGTGCTTTAAAAATATTACCTAATCATGTTGCAATGGTAGTTAGTTGGCTGTGTTCTCTACATGGCCAAAATATAAATGGACAATTGTTTGGCGTTCGTGGAAGAGAGGTTTTTTTATTCTCACAACCACGACCTATTGCAAAATTAGTTAACAATGAAGCAGATTGGAATATTAACACGTTAAATGCCTCTGCAAAAGAGATTCTAAGCCCTCATTACATAGACTTAGACACTGATCTGGAAGCTTTTAATACTGAACCTAACGTATAAGAAAAAGGAAGCTCTTATGGTTATAAACCCAGGGGACCATATAGAAACTGTTAATGATTTTAAAAAAGCTCCAGAGGAATACCGTATAGCTATTGAAAAAATAATAATTAGCCATGCTGTTAATGAACTCTACGGTGCGCAAGTATTTGATGAGCCAGCAATTGCTTTTGCTCCCACGCCCTATTCAAAATGGTTAACTTGTAGGGTAGCAATGGAAGAATATGGACACCACGTAAGGTTTAAAGAGCTTGGTGAACAAATTGGCATAGAATCAGAACGCATGATTCCCAACGATTCTAAAAAAACTCTTTCTATCTTTGAATTTCCCCTGCAAACATGGGAAGAGTTCTGCGTCATAAAACTTTTAGCCGACCTAGCTGAAATTCTTCAGGTAGAAGACCTAGCGCAATGTAGCTTTATACCACTTCGCAATTTATCACGAATGACTATGCCAGAAGAACGTTTTCATGCGCAATTTGGGAAAGATTTTTGTACTGAGATATGCCAAACAGAAAAAGGAAAAATAAGTATACAAGAGGCAATAAACCAATATTATCCTATTTTACCGAAATTCTTTGGGCGGCCAAAGTCTAAGAATAATGAAATCTATCGTAAATGGTCTATTAAACAACGTACAAATGAAGATATGCTAGCTGATTTTATAAACCGTGCACAAAATCTGGTCCAAGAGTTGGGCTTAATATTACCTGACATAGGTTTAGTAGAACCCTAAATAAACCCCATAAGGAGTTCGAAGGAGAAAAATATGATTGTCGCAGATGTCCGTCCTGACTTGATGCCTTACTATAAAGAAGATTGCGACCCCAAAAACCTCGCTCCTTTATGGGAAGTGCTGCACTCCTTCGCCCGTAAAGAGCCAAAGAGTGACTGCCAAGCCTATATCTGGCAATACAAAAACATCAGAGACACACTGATGAAATCAGCTGATCTGATCACTGCCGAACAGGCAGAACGTAGAGTCTTAATCCTCGAAAATCCGGGTATGCGTGGTCGTTATCGGGTAACAACATCTCTATTTGCAGGACTACAGTTAATCATGCCAGGCGAAATCGCTCCAGCGCATCGACATACACAAGCTGCATTACGCTTCATCGTCGAGGGATCTGGTGCCTACACCGCAGTTAATGGTGAAAAGACTATAATGGAAGAGGGAGATTTCGTTCTAACTCCTTCTTGGACCTGGCATGACCATGGTAACGAATCAAACCAACCGATGGTCTGGCTCGACGGCCTGGATGTACCACTAGTCGAGACCCTAGACACCACTTTTGCTGAACCCTATCCAGATAAGATTCATCCTACAACTCGACCAAGCGGCGACTCCCTCGCGCGTTATGGCATGGGCCTAGCACCTGTTGACTACGAACAGAAATCGCCTAACTCACCGATCTTCAACTACCCATACGTTCGCACTCGCGAAGCTTTGGAGATGATGCGTAAAACTGAGGAATGGGATCTCTGTCATGGACTAAAACTACGCTACATCAATCCCGACAACGGACAATCAGCGATGCCTACACTCGGAACGTTTATGCAGCTTTTACCGAAAAATTTTGAGACCTCAAACTATAAATCCACGGACGCAACCGTTTTCAGTGTGGTCGAGGGTTCAGGGAAATCATTTATTGGTGATCAGGTCTTTGAATGGTCCAAACGCGATCACTTCGTAGTTCCATGCTGGGCACAACAGAAGCACATCGCTAACGAGGATGCAGTTCTGTTTAGCTTTTCAGACCGGCCGGTGCAGCAAACTCTTGGCTTGTGGCGTGAGGATCGCGGAAACAACTAAATGTTAAATTTAATTCCTCCTCTTTCACAGTTTGCTAACCGATTAAATTTAGCTTCATGGTTTTCTGTGATAGGACAAAAACTAACGCCTGTAGAATATACTGACGCTCAAAATTATATAAGTGGTATAGGGCTTAAAAACACGATGATATCTCAAATCACCTCATGGGAAAAAGCGGAAAGTTGTATCAAGGCTGAAGACTGGGATAAAGATTGGTGGTCTGCAGAAGATCTGCTTAGAAAAAAACTTCTTACTAATGCTGAACAAAGGTTTCAGAAATCAGAATTGCTATCTTCACTAACCAGCATTACTGAACAAGTTTCTAGCGTTATTCATGGTGCAGCTGCAATTGCAGCTGCGCGAGGTAATATTGCAAATCCTGGTCTAATCCGTTCAGCTGCAGGCTCTGCAACTATGGCGTGCTATCAAGCAGGATTAGAAATAGCAGCAAACCAACAAAAAAATTCTCCATTTATAGCGAAATATAGAATTCTTGAAGCAGGACATTGGCCACTTTGTGTAAGAAATTCGGTATTTTATGTTTTTTGATTGAAACAATAAAGAGCACTTACTTATGATAGAGATGAGAGACTGCAATCCGTTTCTAAAGCCTAAAAGTGTTGCTATTGTTGGCGCTAGTGATCGTAAAACAAGCTCTGGCGGAGCGGTTTTACGCAATCTACTTTTAACAAAGTATCCTGGAAAAATAATACCAGTAAACCCAAGTGGGGGAAAGATACTAGGAATAACGTGCAGTAAATCGCTACTTGAAATAAAAAAACCCGTTGAACTTGTTGTTATAGTAGTACGACCTGACTTAATTCTTCAAATAGTTGACGAAGCTATATCCAGCGGTCATAAAAATTTAATGATACTACCCGGGGGTTTTAGTGAAGCGGGAACCGAAGGACAGATAAGAGAAAAAGAACTATTACGAAAAACAAACTCTGCAGGTATCACTGTTTTCGGCCCCAACTCCGCAGGCTGTATTCATCTAAATAACAAATTACCTTTTGCCGCAACTTTTCTTCGAGATTTACCTCTTGGTGGAAAAATAGCATTAATCTCTCAGTCCGGCGCTATATCTGAAGAAATAATCGCTACTGGAAACAAAAATAACCTTCCTATAAGTACAGTGATATCAGTAGGAAATGCTGTCCACCTTGAAATTACAGATTATTTAGAATACCTCGGAGAACATGAAGAATGTAATTGTATTCTTCTTTATGTGGAATCTATTAATGATATCGAAAAATTTTCATTCATCGCTAGAAAAGTCGCCAGAAAAAAGCCTCTTGTTGCACTTATTGGCGGAAGAACAACAGAAGGAAGTAATGCTGTAATTAATCATACTGGCGGGTCATCAATGACTGATAATCAAGCTTCTTCTTTTTTTAAAGACTGCGGCGTAATACGTGTCAAAAGTCTGCGTCACTTGCTATTAGCGGCCAAAGGGTTTGGGTTTTTTCCCCAAGGCATCGGTAAAAGAATACTTCTAATATCTAATTCAGGAGGGCCCGGGGTAATAACTACGGATCGTTTAATCGACAGTAAGCTTGAGATGCCGCCCTTACCTGAAAATTATTCGGTTGACCTAAAAAAAATCCTGCCTCTGGAAGCGGCCATTGCAAACCCTATTGATATGCTCGCTGACGCGCGCGAGGATCGTTTCGAAGCAACATTTAATTCGGCTTTAAAATATTGTCAAAATAATTATGATGCTGTTTTAATGATACATGTGGTTCCGTTTATGGTAGACGCGGACCCTATCATAAAAGTAATGGCACGCTTAGCCAAAAAAGCCTCTTTCTCTATATTTCATAGTATGATGGGTACGTTAGAAAATAAAAATAAGTGGTTTCAAAATATGGAGGATTCTGGAGTTGCTATGTTTGATAATTCTGAAGATATGGCAGAGTCTGCTGGCATTCTTGCTCAATATCCTCCACTAAAAAGAGACCTAGAAAAAAACATATAATTCTATACATCTAGAAATTATGATTATAGAAACTTTTAAAGAAAAGAGATCAAAATTGTCGGTAATCGTAGAAAATTTTAAAATTGACTGGTTTCAATCAACTAAGTGGAAAAAGGCATCATATAATACTTTATGGTGTCTTATGGGATGCGCTATAGGAGA
>Ga0114932_10001739_pt1 | contig 24247 bp, 23 predicted proteins | sample 2SBtaG_2_FD_87286 | JGI IMG/M metagenome (GOLD analysis project Ga0114932, IMG submission 87286) | Deep subsurface microbial communities from Kolumbo volcano to uncover new lineages of life (NeLLi) - 2SBTROV12_ACTIVE470 metaG | ecosystem: Environmental > Aquatic > Marine > Volcanic ...
ACGCAGCCGACCTAGACGCAGGCGGACGAACAATCGCAGGAACAGCACGACAGATGGGATTGACCGTAACAGGCATGCCATCATAGAAAGATCATTCTGAAAGTGTGATTTACAGTTTTAGAAAAAAATAGCTTCACGCGCGGAGGTGATACACACGTATCATCGACAAGTGTGGGGCTATTTTTTACAAAACCGGGAATTGCAATTTCTTATGACTATTTCTATGATGACACGCACATGCCGTCATAGAAAGATCAGCAAACAAAGCCCCGTTAACTCGGGGTTTTTGTATTGACAAAAAATCCAACATATTCTATACTATTGCCAATTAATCATGTGGGAGAGCACAGCTCGTACGAACCACGTAACCATACATCTATGGCAAAAAGCGCACGTTTCAAAGAAGCAAAAGCGAAGATCGAAGAAGGAAAATCATATCCAGTAGCCGAGGCAGTTGTACTCGCAAAAGAAACATCAACAGTAAAATTTGATGCCACTATCGAAGTTCACGCTCGATTAGGAATCGACCCACGAAAAGGTGAGCAGCAAATCCGCACAACTGTCGTACTTCCCCACTCTACAGGAAGCACAAAAAAAGTTGCTGCATTCGTTGCATCTGGAAAAGAGGATGAAGCAAAGAAAGCAGGGGCAGATATCGTAGGCGGAGAAGAACTCGTAACTGAAATCATTAAAACAAAAAAGATTGATTTCGACGTTGCAGTCGCAACACCAGACATGATGGCAAAACTCGCAAAAGCCGCAAAAATTCTTGGCCCACGCGGACTCATGCCCAACCCTAAAACAGAAACAGTTGGTACAGATATCACAAAGATGGTAACAGAACTAAAAAAAGGAAAGTTGGCATTCAAGAACGACAACACATCAAACATTCATGTAAATATTGGAAAAGTTTCACTCGAGCCAAAACAGCTTGAGGAAAACTTAGAAGCATTTTTGGAAGCACTAAAACGTGCAAAACCAGCTTCATCAAAAGGTGTGTATATCAAATCAATTTCACTTACAACTTCAATGGGACCATCAATTCCATTAGCTGTCTAAACCAAAAAAATTAAGAGCAAAAAAGACCAAGGATTGTCCTCGGTCTTTTTAATTTACAAGAAACAACAACAAAGCCTAGCCCAAAAACCAAAATCAATTTATATATGCGATCTATCCCCTTTCATAGCCCCGCTCACTTTGATAATCTATGACCATATGAAAACAATCATGGCTTTTGTAGGAGAAATGGCCACAGGAAAAGGATTGGCTGCACAATACCTCATCACAAAGCACAACGCAGGATCATACAGATTTTCAAACATGCTTCGTGATATCGCAAACCGTCTCTACCTACCAATCTCACGAGATATTCTCATTCGTGTATCAGAAATTATTCGAGAAAACTTCGGCGAAGATGTCATGGCAAAAGTGATGGCAAAAGAAGTCGGCGAAGATACATCAGAACTCATTATCGTGGACGGCGTCCGACGCATTGCAGATATCGAACACCTCAAACAACTCGAAGGTTTTCATCTCGTACACATCACCGCAAGCCTAGACACACGATTCAACCGCATCATTCAACGAGGCGAAAATGAAGGAGAAACGAAACTCACACGAGAACAATTCGAAGATGACTGTAATCGATCAACTGAAATTTCTATTCGAGAAGTCGCAAAGCACGCCAATTTCACCATAGAAAATGAAGGAGGAATCGAAGAGCTACAAGATAAACTCGAAGACCTACTCACTAAGCTATCATCATATGGAGGTTAACATCAGACGAGTGAGAAAAAATACTGTCATCCCTGAATACAAAACAAAAGGAGCTGTTGGATTCGATTTCGCTGCAGCAAAAGGAGCAGTCATCGAACCAAAAAAACTCGCACTCATTCCCACAGGATTATCCATGCAAGTTCCTGAAGGACACATGCTTATGATCACCGCCCGCTCTAGCTTAGCTAAAAAACGTGGGCTCATGCTCGCTAACGGCGTCGGAACGATCGACCAAGACTATTGCGGTCCTGATGATGAAATCCACATGATGGTCTATAACTTCACGGACCAGTCTGTTACAGTTGAAGCAGGAGAACGACTAGCCAACGGACTTTTCTTACCCATAGAGCGAGCTCAGTGGAAAGAAGTCGAACTAATGAAAACTGAATCACGAGGTGGATTTGGAAGCACAGGCCGATAAGCCTCAATGTATCTAAATGAGCTGCTTTTGAGAACGCAGTACTCAAAAGTGTTAATCAGAACGCGGCCACAAAAAAACTAGAAACTTCGTAGCATATTTATTGTCGCACTACGTATGAAGAATTACCTCGACATCGTACAAAAAATCCTGAAAGAAGGAGACATCAAGCAGAACCGTACCGGCATCAAAACGATTGCCATTGCTGGTGTGATGTTTGAGCACGATATGTCGAAAGGCTTTCCCCTGCTCACTACCAAAAAGATGCCCTTCAAAGTTATCGGTACGGAACTTGAATTTTTTATCAAAGGAATCACCGACAAAGAATGGCTCAAAAAAAGAAAGAATCATATTTGGGATGAATGGGCCAACCCAGCCAAAGCACCATACGGACACGACGAAGCATCCAAAGAAAAAATGGCGAACGAAAGAGACCTCGGTCCAATCTACGGTTTTCAATGGAGACACTTCAACGCAGAATACGAAAACCACGACACAGACTACACAGGAAAAGGTTTCGATCAGCTCAAGCGAGTCGTTGATACACTCAAATCAAATCCAAATGACAGACGCATGATTGTATCTGCATGGAACCCCTTACAAATGGACAAAATGGGATTACCCCCATGCCATTACAGCTTCCAAGTCACCGTTACCGGAAAAAAACTCAACCTCATGTGGAACCAACGCTCAGTCGATGTCATGCTCGGACTCCCCTTCAACATCGCAAGCTATGGCCTTTTACTACATCTTCTCGCAAAAGAATCAGGGCTCGAAGAAGGTCGCCTCGTCGGATTTTTGGGAGACACCCACATTTACGAAAATCACATCGAAGGAGCAAAACTTCAGCTCACAAGAAGTCCAAACGAACACGAACTCTGTTCAATCAACACAGATCCATTTACCTCGATATGGGAATGGGAAGCCAATCACACAAAAAAAGTTGCATACGCATCACATCCGAAAATTCAATTTGAAATAGCTGTGTAATATGATCTCATTAGTAGCCGCAATCTCAACAAATAACTGCATTGGAAAAGGCGGCGAAATTCCGTGGCATATTTCTGCTGATATGAAACGCGCAAAAGCGCTGACCATCGGAAGAAATGTCATCATGGGACGCAAGACATGGGAGTCTATTCCAGACAAATTCCGCCCACTCCCCGACCGCACAAATATTGTAATCACCAGTAATTCGGCGTACAATGTACCTGAAGGCGTTGAAGTATATCAATCTGTCTCCGAAGCAATCATCGCCCATGAAAGAGAAGATATCGTAGGTTTTGGCGGAGAACGAATCTACGAAGAGATGATGCCCATGGCAGATACACTCTACATCACGCATGTAGACCAACATGTAGACCAATGCGACTCGTACTTCCCCGGCATCTACTCAAAAGAATGGGAAGAAGCAGAAAGTGAAGATTTTGAAGAATATGTCTTCGTGACATACAAAAGAAAGAAAGCATAACGTATGGGATTATTAATCACAGTAGAAGGCGGCGAATTCACAGGTAAAACATCTGTGGTTATTCCTGCACTCAAAACCGTTTTCGAGCATTGTGGTATTGAAACCATCACCTCTCGTGAACCAGGTGGAACCAAACGAGGTGAGGAAATTCGACAAGAGATATTTTCAAAACTAAAAGAAGGAGCTACAGCACTAGAATTAGCCACACTATTCAATAAAGCACGCCGCATCCATCTCGATGAAGTCATCATTCCATTCTTAGGTGAAAACAAAGAACAGCCGAGGATCGTTCTTCTGGATCGATACCTCGATTCAACACGAATCTATCAGGGCTTAGAAGCAGGTGTGCCCATGCATACCATTCGAGAACTCGAAAACGAACACGTGCAAGGATACTTCCCAGATCTGACACTTGTACTGCATTTTCCACTCGACGTGTTCGCACAAACATTCAAACTTCGTAAGACATTCGCAGACAACCAAACAAACAATCGAGATGTTAATCTATGGGACGAAGCAGACATCACCAAACACATCGAACGACAAAATAAATATCTACAGTCCCCTGAACTCGCAAAACAATGGAATGAATCACGAGCATTCTCAGCCATCAACGCAGCACAGCACCCACACAACGTTATTCAAGATGCCGCTCAAGCATGCCTTCCTTTCCTCAAAATTATCAAAGATACCACATCTACCACACAACTCGAACACACACTCCGCCTCCTCAAGACACACGAACTATGGGAGGAGCTACAACACTACTTCAACCAACAACAATCAATGAAAGTTCCAGAAAAAATTTCTTAGATAAAAAAATTGAACGTTTTCAAAAACGTTCTTTTTTTTTACGCACAACTGATGTATACTACTAATAACATAAGGAACTGAATAAAGGAGAGAACATGCGTAACTCGTTTGAAATCATGGAAGCAGCGTGGGCAGCTTTCGCCGCGCACTGGAGGGCACTTATTGTGCTGCCTTTTGGTATGTTCTTAGCTTCCCTGCTTCCTTCCGTAGTATTCCCATGGTCAGTTCTCCCTGATACGCTCCCACCCAATGAACAGGCATTCAACACATTTATTTTTTTTCAAATTGCCATGCTTATTGTGTATCTCTTTCTTTTCTACACATACCTCATAGAAGTATGGCGCATCCTCAAAAAACAAAAATACACTCACCGTAAACTACTCAACCTCGGTTTACACCGCTTCCTACACACACTCGGCGCACACATTGTTACCATCGTACTCATCGCAGCAAGCGCAGGAGCATACATCTTACTCTATTGGTTACTTCTAGCCGACGCAGTCGCAACCGCAACACCCGTCATGTCGTGGCCACTCGTCCTCGGACTCCCCCTTTTAGCGCCAGCTTTGTATTTCACTGTCCGATACGTAGCAACCGTACCCACATCAGCAATCGATGATACTGCTATTGCAGAAGCGTTCCACGAAAGCAGCGCGCTCACCAAAGGACGCTGGTGGGATACATGCGTCCGTCTCTTTACTCCAGCCGTACTCTGGTCTATCGGAAACCTCGTACTCACATTAGCCGTACTCATCGTATTATTCGTCATACTTTCTATTAATCCAACCCAATTTACACTCACACAAAGCTACATAGTTGCAGGAACAAACGGACTTATTGAGTCTCTTATTTTCATGCCACTTACGACCATAAGCATCATTATTTTATATGCTGATCTAAAAAAACCACGAAAAAAATAGTTTGCTTTGAACACTTTCTCATGATAACGTAATCACACGTTATTTTTTGTTTCAGACAATAGAAACCATATGGAACTTGAATCAATTATCGGACTGGAAATTCACGTCCAACTCAAAACACAATCTAAAATGTTCTGTGCGTGTCCAAACGATGGAGATATCCGTGAACCAAATACAACCGTCTGCCCCATCTGCCTCGGCCACCCAGGAACACTCCCTGTGCCAAACAGAACAGCTGTTGCATACGCAATCCGCGGATCCCTAGCACTTGGATGCACGATCAACTTTGAATCTAAATTCGACAGAAAACACTATTTTTATCCAGATCTGCCAAAGGGATATCAAATCTCACAATTCGACAAACCTATCGGAGAACATGGTCTCGTTGAGTTAGAAAACTCAGATGGTACATCAAAAACAATTCGTATCGAAAGACTTCATCTTGAAGAAGACGCAGCAAAAAACAATCACCACAAACCAGGCGTCACTCACGTCGACTACAACCGAGCTGGTACACCGCTAGCCGAAATTGTTACACACCCAGATTTCAGAACAGCTGCAGATGCAAAACAGTTTCTTCAGGAACTTCGTCTTATCATGAGAACGATTGGTATTTCAAATGCTGACATGGAGAAAGGACATCTCCGATGCGATGCCAACATCTCACTCAGACCTGTTGGCACAACAGAACTGCATCCAAAAACAGAAGTAAAAAATCTGAATTCATTCAAATCTGTTGAACGTGCAATTGAATTTGAAATCAAACGACAAACAGACTTGTGGAAAACAAACACTCCTCCAGCCGAAACAACGACGCGCGGGTGGCATGATGCAAAACAACACACGTACGAACAACGATCAAAAGAAACCGCAAACGATTACCGATTCTTCCCCGAACCAGACATTCCACCAATGATGCTAGAAGACATGGCGAAAGAAGAACAGAATCATCTACCCGAACTACCCAAAGGCAAAAAGGTTCGCTTCATGCGCGAATATTTCTTCAAGCCAGCAGATGTCCGACTCCTCGTCGAAAACAAGCAGCTCGGAGATTTTGCTGAAGCAGTAATGTCAGAAGCACTCAACTGGCTTCATGACATGCCTGATGCCGATGGCACTGCAGAAGAAATAAAGGAAAAACACGGGCCGAAAATTGGAAAAATAGTTGGTGCATGGATAACCTCGAAACTTCTTGGCGCACTCGCCGAAAGAAACATATCACTCGATAGAACAGACATCACACCTGAAAATTTTGCAGAGCTTGTTGCAATGGTCATGAAAAACCACATCAACAGCTCAACAGGAACCAAAGTCTTAAATGTGATGATAGACACAGGACAAGACCCAAGCAACATCGTAGAAGAACATGGATGGACTCAAGTTTCCGACGAAGGAACACTTGATACCGCAATCATGAAGGCAATCAATGAAAATCCAGATGCGGTAGAAAAATACAAAGCTGGAAAAGTGCAGCTCATTCAGTTTTTGGTTGGCGCAGTCATGAAAGAAACTAAAGGATCAGCAGATCCAGCTGTAGTCAAAAAATTACTCGAAGATACATTAAAGTCATAATTTTAAGTCTAGATAACACATGTATAAAAAAAGGGTTGAGCTTAGGCTCAACCCTTTATCGCCTTAGCGACATTCATCATTACGTGACTTCGACAGGCTTTACAGATCCATCATCCTTTCTCTTCTTTGCATCCTGAACCTGCGCTGCATGAACCCGCCGATCAGCATCAAACCGCGCTAGAAAAGCGACCTCACCCTGAGTTCTCCGCGCCCTGGTCTTCTTACGGATCGCACGAGCTCGACTAGAACGACCAGCGTCAGCAGCTTTCTTTGCCGCCTCATCACCACCCGATAGTGAAGGATACCTGCCTTGTGTCTTGATGCGTGCATCAGCAGCAAGTTTTTTATCCGTCTCCAGCTCAATCCGCTCTGCCACCTGTGCTGCGGTAGGATCTGGTCGAGACATCAGCCACACCAGCTTCTTCAGACGCTTCCAGTGCGTATGAGTTGCAGGATCTCGCTGCTGCCATACCTGTGCGATTCTCGAGATCTCGACATTGATCTGCCGAACAACATCGGAAGAATCATACAAAGCATCAGTGCCAAGCGAATGTCGCATCTCTTTTCGAAAAGCATACAACGGATCAAGAATACTCTCAAAATCCACAACAGTCTTTGCGTCCGACAACAACGTCTCATTTGCAAACGGAATATCACCCGAACGATCAGCAGGCACCATCACCACACCAGGCGCAACAACGTACTGCGGACCGCCAGATGTCTGAGGCGATGAGCTCAACCGAAAGTCATCCTCATTACGTCGACCGCTACGAATCTCATCAAGAATCCGAGTTTCTCGCGCAAGATTATACTCGCAATGCCACCGCTCTTGCTCTGGACTATCAAACTGATTCGTCTTCAGAAAACGGATAGCACCAAACACATAATGAGCCCGTTCCACCCTCCTAGTCTGCTTGCGACCATCGCGCCAAAACGTCTTACCGATACGATGCTTCGCAAGAATTGCAAGTACTGCGTCGGTATCCCTGTTGCACAAAACAACACTTCCCACCTGATGACAATCACGAGAGTTAAACACCTCTTCGCAACATGCACACTGATGAGTAGATTCAATCGAATCCTTGTAGCGACGACTCCGACAAAACCGCTCAAGCTCATCATAGGTCAGCCGCGGACCATCAATCTCGTTCAAGTACGGCGCAAAAATCTGCGCAGCCTCATAGTGAGAGAGCGGCAATTGAGGAAGCGGAAAATCATTCCCAAACTTCATCAACTCAGCATCCGTCATGACAGCAACCTGGACAACAGGACCAACCACTACCTCATCAGGCGGAGGCTGGATAACCACCGCAACCGAAGACTGGTCATCAGGCGCAACAACCGCGTCAGCCTCAACCAATTGAACCGCAGGAGTCAAAGACTCCTCACCATCCATAGCCTCAGCCAGTACAATCGACGGATCCTCAATCGAGTCACCAACATCATTCAAAACTACGATGATCAGTTGCTGCAAGGCATCCGCAGCCTCTTGTTTTGCAACAGCAACAACACCCTGACTCTCAGATCGTAACCGAAGCTCGTCAACACGCCTCTGAAGCTCATCCGCCTCTTCCCTATATTCCACCGAACGAGTCTTATACGCCCCAGCATCATCTGAGAGACGCTGCGCTCGATCCGTCAGCGTACGCACACGATCAAACTTTGTAGGAACACTCATTTCAACACCAGCACTCATAACGAGGCCTCTCTTTCACGATATGTAATGACCGACCCGTACAAAAATAATGCACGGTACGATGGGGCAAATATATAGGGTGACGCCTGAACTGTCAAGCTCAAACTAAGGAGAATATATACCCTAATCCACTAAATTTGGTAAAAAAGTACCCACGGAATTCAGTACTTCCTCGTTGTTTTCTATCCACACAATACGATCATCTCTCGAAAACCATGTTTTCTGACGTTTTGCATATTGTCGTGTATGAATCTTAATCAACTCAACCATCTCCTTCTGATCAATATCATTTTTTAAAAAAGACACAACTTCTTTATAACCAATACTGTCCAGGGCTAACGCATCATATCCAAATCGATCCACAATATCACGAACCTCATCCACCAACCCCTCGCCCATCATCGAATCTACACGCGTATCAATACGATCAATAAGCACATCGCGCTCAACACTCATCCCCAACTGCAACACATCAAATAACTTCGGACCGGAAACAACATCCGCCTGCCCCAACTGTACTCGCTCAAGTGCTCGAATCACTCTTCGTTTATTTGAAATTTGAATCGACGCATACGCATCAGGATCAACCTGACGAAGCTGATTGTGTAACTCATTCAACGACATCGCATTCAACTCTCGACGAAAATCTTCATCTATCTCGACATCAGCATATTGCATATTATCTACAACTGACTGTACGTAGTACCCCGTCCCTCCAACCAACACAGGAACCTTACCTTGCTCATAAACCTTATTGATCGCGCGCAACGCATGTCGCTGAAAAACTGAAACCGAAATCTTCTCATCAGGAGAAAATATATCAAACATAACATGAGGAATCTCATCAACATATCCAACACCATCCGCAACCCGACCAAACACAGGCTTCGCTGTCCCAATAGACAACTCACGATATACCTGACGAGAATCTGCATTCACAATGACTCCACTATATTTTTTTGCAATCGAAAGCGCGCAACTAGATTTCCCAGATGCTGTCGAACCAACAATAACAATAAGTGGTCTATTCTCTAGTTCCATACAAAATCCACATCAATGCTTTTGAAATCTTCACATCAAAAATATTTCCGACCATGTCAGAAGTCCCAGGAAACTGAACACGTTTCATTTCACGAGAATTTCCAATGACCCAACCTTTATCGGATCCTTCGACAGGCTTAAATGTATCAGCCAAAACACTCACCATACGCCCAACATACTTCTGATTTTTTCGCAGAACCATCTCTTCCATCAATGTTTGCAGCTCTCTCCATCGTCGTTTCTTATCTACTTGCGATACATCGTCATTCCACGCTTTATGCCCCACAGTCCCCGTACGAGCAGAATATTGAGCTGTATATGAAATATCAAAATCACACTGCTTATATAAATCTACTGTGTGCTGAAAATCCTCTTCGGACTCTCCGCAGTATCCCACAATAATATCCGTCCCAAGAGCGATATCAGGCAATTTTTTTCTAATACGTTTTACGGTATCAATAAACAACTCACGCCCATGTCGACGATTCATCCGACGCAAAACCGAATCACTCCCCGCCTGAACCGGTAGGTGCAAGAAATTCATATGCGCAGGTAACGACATCGCATCAATAATCTCATCGTCCATATGCAACGGATGAGGAGCAGTAAAATGCAATCGTTTGATCCCATCAATCTGATTTACTTCCCACAACAGAGCAGCAAAATGGTTTTTATATGGATTCCCCTCCGAAAAATTTTCAGGATCAACAGCCTCAAACGAATTCACCGTCTGTCCTAACAGCGTCACCTCAACACAACCACGATCCGCCAAATCACGAATCTCATGAACAATATCAGACACCGATCGATTCTTTTCAAATCCGCGAGCAAACGGAACCACGCAATATGTACAAAACTTATTACACCCTGTTTGAATCGTCACATAAGCCTGTCTGACCTGATCACGAATTGGATTCAATTTTAGATAATCCTCAACCAACGAACCAGAATTCACTAAATCAGGATTTAGACTCGACAACCACTCAGGCAACTTCACCATGTCTTCAATTGGAAAAAACAAATCAACCATCGGCATCTTCTTTTCAAGCGCACCATCTCGATCACGTCCAGGCATACACCCCGTCACACCCAAAATCACCTTCTTACCCTTCTTCCTCATCTTGGCAAATTTATGCATCTGTCCAAACACACGATCTTCTGCTGATTTCCGAACACTACATGTATTCAGCAATATAAAATCTGACTCATGCGGATCAGATGTTTCCGTCATCCCCAAATCAGAAAGAACCGAAGCAACTCGCTCCGAATCATTTTTATTCATTTGGCAGCCGTATGTTATAAGATGATAGGTAGACATAGAGAATCATTACAAGTGATAAGAATATACGTGATAACAACAATAAACTCAAGGCATGAGCTCAATAATTTTGTCAGACATTCATAACAATTCCTCTCCTTATAAACGCAGTATTGACCTAAAAAACAAAGCCGATTATACTCATTTCTTGTCCTAAGGACCCATTCACAACCTTTACGTTGAATTGAAGAAAATAATAGGAATGTAATCTACACACAAAAGATTGTGAACAAGTCCCTACCTATACGTAATGTGGAAATAGTATGGCTCACAGCCTGACAGAACAAATCAACGAACAATTCGGAAAAGCAAAACATGTTTTAATCGCTATTCCGAAAGGAGGTACAGGAGACAATATCTGCGCGGCAGCAAGCCTCGCACATTATTTGCGTGCACACAAAAAGGAAGTGGATATAGTGTGTGACGCATTTTTATTTCCAAAAAATCTCAACTTCATTAAAAATGAAATTGGCGAAATCAAACACAACCTTCCCGCAATTCAAGCGCTTGATATTTCTATCGACGTAACTGACACACCTCTGTCCGAACTATCTTATGATGTAAAAGACAATAAACTTAAAATCCATGTCGCAATCAAAGAAGGAACCATCACTCCAAAACAAGTACAAACAAAAAATACATCATATCGATACGACACCATTGTCACAATTGGAACTGCAGATTTAGATAGCCTTGCTGGTGTTTCAAAAAAAGCTGCAGACATGTTTTACGAATTACCAATCATCAACATTGATCATGCTGCAAGCAACGAACACTACGGCCAAATTAATGTAATTGAACTCAGCGCTAGTTCAAACTCTGAACTCATCTTCCGACTCCTCGACAAACTCGGTGAACATACACTCACAAAAAACATCGCACATCTATTACTTACTGGAATTATCATCGCAACCAAAAGCTTTAAAACAAACAATGTCACACCAAAACTTCTCACTATCGCATCACGCCTCATGACCATGGGTGCGCAGCGTGAAGAAATCGTTACCAGCCTCTTCCGCACACGCACACTTACATCACTCAAGCTATGGGGTGCAGCTCTATCAGAGTTGCAACACGAACCACGACACAACATGGTATGGAGCGTTATCCCTCGCGAAGTATTCATTCGTGCAAAAGCTACAATCGAAGAACTCGACAACATCATCGAAGAAATCATAATAAATTCGCCACAAGCGGAAATTATTGTGCTACTCCACGAACGCCCAGATCGAGACAAGGATGCACACGCAATCATAGCAACCACTCACACACATGATGCTCGATCACTCACAAAACCATTCAAAGGACACAAGACAGCCACACGAACCAAAATCACATTCAAAGACAAAACCCTCATCGACGCAGAATCAGCACTCATATCCCACATAAAAGCAGAACTTGAAAAAACTCTTGCTTAAGAGTATTCTGTAAACGCATTTAAACGAGAAAGCAGGAAGGCGAAGGTCTTTCAAGTGGGATGCAGTGGGCTTACTTGCAGAAATTTGTGCAATGAGTCGTACTCAACGTACGTCGAATAAACAAATTTCGAAAGTAAGTGCAATGCACCCATTTCAAAGACCGCTCAGCATAACATGCGAGTATAGCTCAGCGGTTAGAGCACTCGGCTTATATCCGAGCGGTCGACGGTTCAAATCCATCTACTCGCACCAAAAAACACCCACCCGGGTGTTTTTTGATACACAAACATACTGAAGACTCAATCCAAAGCAACCACACCCACAAAAATCACTTAGGCTCGATTAATATCAACCCCTATGCTACACTCACTTTCTATATGAAACTTGATACAAGACAATCCAAGCACTTTACCGACCTCCTCAAACAGGCAGATTTTAGCTGGATTGAAAATTTATCAACTGATCATCCTGATACAGAATTTTTTTTGGTTGGTGGGATTGTTCGTGACATTCTTCTGGAACGCGAATCACATGACGTTGATTTTATCGTACGAAATATTGAAATCGATACATTAGCACAATGGCTCACACAACACGGAACAGTGAATCTTGTCGGGAAAACATTTGGCGTTTTCAAATTCACACCACACGATTCATCAGGAATATATCCAGCTTTTGATATCGCACTCCCCCGTACAGATCACGCAGCTGGGACCGGTGGATACAAAGACGTTGAAACACAAAGCGACCCCTCACTCCCCATCACCGAAGACCTTGCCCGCCGAGATTTCACCATCAACGCACTCGCCTGGGACATCAAGAATGAAACAATGATTGATGAGTGGAACGGAACAGCCGATTTACAAAATCGTATTATTCAAACAGTGGGAAGTCCACAAGAACGTTTCGAAGAAGACTATCTTCGTATTCTCCGAGCACTTCGTTTTGCATGCCAACTTAATTTTAAGATTGAAGAAAATACAGAACTCGCCATAAAAAACATGATCGAGAAAATTAATGATGAAGTAAAGAGCGAGCGCGTTGTCCCACACGAAACCATCGCACGTGAGTTTATGAAATCTCTCGTAGCAGATCCCGTCAAAACATTAGATCTGTGGGATGAGGTTGGTGCATGGCAACATGTGATGCCTGAACTACTCGAGATGAAGAATTCACCGCAACATCCAGAATTTCACGCAGAAGGAGATGTGTGGGTGCACACACGACTCGCACTTAAACAACTTGCATCTAGCGAATGCACAGACTACATCTCTAAACATTTTCCAAAATTCGCTCAAGAACGCACCAACCCTATGAGTCCAGAAATGGTACTCTCAGTTTTACTACATGACATCTCAAAACCAGAAACCATCACAACTCCAGAAAAGGACGGAGTAGATCGCATACGAAATCATGAACACGAAACGGTTGGCGCAATAAAAGCACGTCACATCTGTGAACGCATGAAACTATCATCGCCCGATGAAGTCGGCGTTGATATTGATCATGTTGTATGGCTCATTCGTTTCCACTTGATTGCAGGAACGGGCAATATCGGACAAATGAAACCCACTACAATTGAAAAATACTTCTTCAAGGATCCAACAAGAGGCGCAAACCTCCTCACCATGATTTATGCTGATGGATCCGCCACACTTTCACCTGAAGGCAAGCCGGCACTTGACGTATTGCTCGAAATGATAGATCGTATCCACGAAATCCTCTCTCACTTCAAAAAGAAGTCAGCAGCAATGAAGCTTCCAAAGCCTTTAGTTGATGGGGATGAAATCATGAAAGCCTTTAAACTCAAGCCAAGTAAGCAAATCGGAGAACTCCTTCATGCAGCTCGAGAAGCACAGCTTTCAGGAGAAATAACCTCAAAAGAGGAAGCTCTCACACTCTTAAAAACAAAATTATAATATGGAAATCATCGTACCTGAAGATAACGAACCAATGCGGCTCGATCACTTTTTGACCAAAACATATCCAGAACGATCACGCACATATTGGCAGAAACTCATCACATACAAACACGTCTTTGTTGATGGTATTAATACCAGCAAGCATTTTTTAGTATCACCGGGAGCCAAAATCAGGATCGAAGCACAAAAAGAGCAAGATACCGTGAACACAGAAATCCCAGATATCGAGGTCATCGCTGAAACAGATGATTATATTGTTATAGAAAAACCAACCGGACTACTCACCCATCCCAATGCACAACACCCGCATGAAGCAGCTGTTTCAACATGGGCAAAGCAGTACTCGCTACAAGTAGCAGAAGTTGGGGATGACCCAAAACTTCGACCAGGGATCGTACATCGATTAGACCGCGACGTCTCAGGAGTCATGATCATCGCAAAGACACAAGAATTTTTTGAACATCTCAAAAATCAATTTCAAGAACGAACAGTACAGAAAGAATATCTCGCACTCGCACATGGAACAGACTTTGATAACGAAGTTGACCTAACATTTCGTCTTGCACGAAACAAGAAAACAGGAAAAATGTCTGCGCTTCCAGAATCGAGTCATGAAGGAAAAGAAGCTCGCACAAGCATCGTCGTTGATACAAGATACACCAGCTCTACCCTTCTTCGCATTCATCCCAAAACAGGACGAACGCATCAAATCCGCGCGCATCTCTTCGCCAAAGGAAATCCAATTGTGGGAGACATTCTCTACACCAGCCGTAACTTCATTACCAAACTCGATGAAAAACTTGGACGTATTTTCCTGCACGCACACACACTCACTATCGCGAACATGAAAGGTGAAGTAAAAACATATACATCTTCATTGCCAAATGGCATCAAGAAATTCGTCAAAACTCTCAAGGTAATTGTATGATCATAAGCATCTCCGGAAATGCCGGCTCTGGAAAATCCACTGTCGCAGAAAAAGTTGTAGTAAAACTCAATTACGAAAGTTATTACATCGGAGGTATTCGTCGGGAAATGGCACGCAAACGCGGAATGACACTTGAAGAATACAATACCTACGGCGAAACACACCCAGAAACAGACGAAGAAGTCGAAGACTACCAAACAGATCTTGGGAAAACAAAAGACAATTTCGTCATCCAAGGCCGTGTCTCATATCACTTCATACCGCAATCAATAAAAGTATTCCTAGATGTTCATATCGATGAAGGAACAAAACGTATCTGGAAAGATATGCAGGAGAACCCAGAGGAGCGAAATGAAGCCAAAATCTCGTCCCCTGAGGAGCTCAAAGCATCACTCATCAAGCGCCAGAAGTCTGATATTCTCAGATATAGGAAATTCTACAATCTAGACCCATACAATACCGAAAATTACGATATTGTTATTGATTCTACAGATATGACACCCGATCAGGTCGTAAACACGATCATAACCCACCCCCTCGTAAAACAGGCCTAATTTACTCACTTGACACATATCATCAAAATGAGTACAATTGCGCTCGTAAATATACTCTATATGACGATTATCGAAACAAAGGATATTGCATCAGGACAACTGTTGCGCGTCCACCACAAAATCGTAGAAGGCGAAAAGACTCGTACTCAGGTTTTTGAAGGGACAGTCATCAAGCGCCGCGGCGGAAATACACCCAACGCAACATTCACCATTCGAAAGAAATCAAAAGGTGATGTATGGGTTGAAAAAATCTTCCCCGTCCAACTCCCTACGATCGAAAAAGTTGAATTGGTAAAAGAATTCCAAAAACGACGAGCACAAATGACTTTCCTAAGAAACGTGAAGTACAAAAAGAAACTAAAGGAAGTTGTTACCTCAATGATTGGAAAAAAACACAAAGCAACTACTCCAGAGCCAGAAGCTAAGGTAGAGGAACCAAAGGCTGAGGCAGTCGAAGCTAAAACAGAAGAACCCAAAGCTGAAGAGGTAAAACCTAAAGCTGAGGAAGCTAAGCCAGAAACTACAGAAGCCGCAACGGCAGCAGAAGAACCAAAAGATGAAGCCGAAGCAAAACCAGCTGAAGCAAAGAAAGTTGAGCCAGAAAAACCAGAAAAGAAATAAGTTTATAAGTTTAAAAAAGTCCCGACCTTCGGGATTTTTTGATACCTAATGTACTGCAGCAGAATCCGCCGGATCTACTATCAGATCCCCAGCAAGATGTCCGACCAACTCAACGCAACTCAACGAAGTCGCAAGATCAGAAGCAGACTGATCAAAATGGCGCATACATCGAGTAATCCGCTCTGATAAATCACTGTCATACAGAACAGACTCACTATTGTAGATATCAGCCTGTGCTTGAAACATCACATTCAGAACAACATGATCCTTAACATAAAACTCAACCTGAGCAAGGATCATCTAAGGACGGTTTTCAGCACCAACAAGCATACCATCGTCCTCATCCACACCATCTGCATCCGCAGAGACATCGACCCCCCACTCAAGACGATACTGACCACATGCACTCTGCATGCGACGCAATGGATACAACTGATATACGGTTTTCAAATGACCTACACACGGCTCGTCATCTACATACAACAAGTCTATAGCAGCACTTATATCAAGACCGACCTTCTTGAAAACCGATTCAACATCGCACAACCAAGCCGCAGCAGCAAGAAACCCTTGAATAAACTCAGACATACAAAACCCCCTAAAAAAGCTATTTCATACTTAGTATAAACACACACATCCGTCAATACACACCCTAAAAAACGGCCGAAGGCTTTTCTCTAAACTCACCCCTCAAATCTCAATCCTATTTCAAGTACTTTCCGGAAACAGACGCTTTAGTCTTCTTAATCTCTGACGGCGTACCCTCAGCGACAATCTGTCCACCATATTTACCACCACCAGGTCCCATATCAATCACCCAATCTGCTGATCGAATCACATCTACATTATGTTCAATCACGAGAACCGTATTCCCCTTCTCAACCAACATCATCAACACTCCCAGCAACTTTTTAATATCATCAAAATGCAAACCAGTGGTCGGCTCATCCAAAATATACAATGTCTTACCTGTTGAGCGCCGAGACAATTCCGTAGCCAATTTCACACGCTGCGCCTCACCACCAGACAGCGTTGTCGCTGGCTGACCAAGCTGTACATATCCCAATCCGACTTCAGATAAAATACGCAACTTCTCTGAAACATTTGGAATATCTGAGAAAAACAGCTTTGCTTCCTCAACCGTCATCTTCAACACATCTGAAATATCCTTATCACGATAATGAATCTCAAGCGCTTCACGATTATATCGTTTTCCATGACACTCATCACACTCAACAAACACATCAGTCAAAAACTGCATTGGAATACGAACATACCCCTCACCCGCACATGCCTCACAACGACCACCACCACGCACATTAAACGAGAACTTACCCGCATCATACCCACGTGCTTTCGCTTCAGGAACCTCCGTAAACATGTCACGAATAATAGTAAACAAACCGGTATACGTTGCAGGATTTGAACGAGGTGTTCGACCAATCGGAGATTGATCAATAGAAATCACTTTATCAATATTCTTCAAACCCTTCACTTCCTTGTGCTCGCCAGGCTCAGCCTTTGCGCGATAGAAATGCTTTGAAAGAAAGGTACCTAAGATATCAAGTACTAACGTAGACTTACCAGAGCCAGAAACTCCAGACACAGCCACAAACTTTCCTAATGGAATCTTCAAATCAACATTATCTAAGTTGTGTTGTGTCGCACCAATCACCTGCAAAAACTTACCTGTTCCTTTATGTAATTTCTTTGGAGGATCAATCGATTTCTTCCCAGACAAATACTGACCCGTCATCGAATTCTTGTCCTTCTTTAATTGCTCAAGTGTTCCTTGAGCAATAATCTCACCACCATACACACCAGCACCAGGACCAACATCAATGACAAAATCCGCAGCAGCCATGATTTCCGCATCGTGCTCAACAACAATTACTGTGTTACCCAAATTACGTAGTGACGTAAGTGTCTCAACGAGTTTACTTATATCCTGAGGATGCATACCAACCGATGGCTCGTCCAACACATAGATCACGCCAGTTAAACCAGTTGAAAGCTGTGAAGCTAAACGAATTCGCTGAGCCTCACCACCAGACAACGTTGTCATCGAACGATCTAGTGTTAAATAATCCAAACCAACAGCTCTAATTTTTGATAAGCGCTCAACAATCTCTTTAACTACTGGCATTGCGATCTTCGCATTATCACCCTCCAAAATACCCTCTTTCTTCTTCTTATCCTCACTTGAACCGAGTAATCCAGAAAACCAATCATGCGCTTCATCAACAGAAAGCTTCACTGCATCAGAAATCCCCAAATCATCAATGGTCACCGTCAAAGCCTCAGGCTTCAAACGCTTTCCCTGACACGACGGACATACACTCTCATGCATGTAATTCTCTATCTCCTTTCTAATGTAATCTGAATTTGTCTCTGCATGACGTTTTTCCAAACCAGGAATCACACCTTCATACATAGATGTTTTCTTTCCGACTTCATATTCCTGATCGCCCGTTCCGTACAACAAAATATCATATGCCTTTCGAGACAGATCCTTCACCGGTGTCGCTATATTAAATTTGTGCGCCGCAGCTACTTCAGTCAACAACTTCAAATGCCACTGCTGATTTCCCGTAATACGCACCCACGGCTCTACCGCCCCTTCTTCAAGCGTGAGCTTTTTATTAGGGATAACCAAATCTGCATCAACCTCCATAGTGATACCCAAACCAGTACATCGCGGACATGCACCTTGAGGCGAGTTAAAACTAAATGAACGCGGCTCAAGCGCAGTACTCCTCGCACCACATGAACCACACAATAAGTCTGTAGAAAAAATCGTATTCGTATCTGAATCAACTATATGAACAATAATCATGCCATTACCCCAGTCCAATCCCTTCTCAACCATATCCATGAACCCAGCTTCCTTACCCTTCACCAACTCACCCATAAACACCTCTAACGAATGCGGATACGTTTCATCAATTGTCATAGCCGCCAAATCATTTCGACGAACATAACTTCCATCAATGCGATACATATCCGATGGAATCTGCGAAATCATCGCTTGAATCTTCTCATTCTTACCGTATTCATTTCGTAGCAGTGGTGCCAAAATACGAACACGATCACCACGTCGTAAAATTCCACGAATACCTTCAACAATCTGTCCCTGTGTTAACTGACGAACATCAGATCCACACAACGTACAATGCGGCAAACCAATGCGCGCATACAACAAACGTAAGTGGTCATATATCTCCGTTGTCGTACCAACTGTTGAACGAGGATTTTTAGTATTGGATTTTTGATCAATCGCAATTGTTGGAGATAAACCATGAATCTCATCTACATCTGGCTTGTCCTGCATTTCCAAAAACTGACGCGCGTACGCAGACAAACTTTCTGCATAACGACGCTGTCCCTCCGCGTAAACAGTATCAAACGCAATCGAAGATTTTCCTGAACCAGACAATCCCGTAACAACAACAAGTGCATTCTTAGGGATATCCACAGAAACATCCTTCAAATTGTGAACGCGTGAACCTTTAATAGAGATCACATCAGCAGTTTTGACAGTTGTCGCCGCTGCTTTCTTTGCAGTTTTCTTAGTAGGCATAAAGAGAATTGGTGAGTCTAGTGAAATATCTAAAACAAAAAATAGACCCAGAAAATCAAGTCTATCAGTTAATTTACGCGTGGTCAAGGGTGGATAATTCTCTGTTATCCACCGGTTGTAAGGTGAGAAAAAATACTGTTCCACTGATCACGATCGAGCGCGCCCTGAAAACGCTTCCCATTTATGAAAAAAGTTGGAGTTGATCGAACTCCATCATCAACACCCTGCTCATAATCACGATTTACTTTCGCAAGATGATGCTGCGATGTAAAACAATCCCAGAACACACCTACATCAAGACCAATCGTTCGTGCGTAGCGCAACAAATCTTTATCTTCTAAGTTGGCCTGGTTTTTATATAACTCATCATGATACTCCCAAAACTTATCTTGATCCTGCGCACATTCTGATGCTACCGCCGATGGTACTGCGCGCCGATGAATTTGATACAGCGGAAAATGTCGATACTCAATATGAATACGGTCGGCATATGGAACCATCGCTTCCTTAAACGATTGCGTCGCTCGAGCGCAAAATGGACACTGAAAATCGCCATATTCAATGATGGTAATCGGCGCACCAACAAAACCCTGAGTTGGTCTGTCTACATCATCAGAAATACTACTCCCCGAATAGGAAGCAGTCGAAACACCCAAAACAACAAACCCAGCAAAAATAACAACTATCACCATCAATGCCAAAAAAGCATATTTCCATACTTTTGATGGACCATGCGTCGGCGGTAATGCACTCACCTGCTGCTCAGTAAGATTCACTCCTTCTTTCATAGAAGACCATTATACCACAGAACTAAGACTTGACGTTCTCAGGACCATATGCTAGTATACTCACTCAATAACAGAACTCTTACAGAACTCGCATATATGCAATCACTACTGACAACAGCGCAATTTATCCTCCCCGTCCTACTTATTACCGTAATTTTACTTCAAGCTCGTGGAACTGGACTTGGTGCCGGATTTGGTGGAGAAGGAAACATTCAACAGACAAAACGTGGTGTGGAAAAGAAGATTCACAACACAACAATCGTAATTTCAATTCTCTTTTTTATCTCAGCATTCCTCGACATCTACTTGCAACTCTAAGGAGTTTCAGATACACTGAAATACTCAAACTCTCTCTTTAAATACCTCCTGTGTTCCTCAAAAACTTATTATCACTGATCAAGTCTGGTCATTCCAAAACGGATGATATCCAAGAACTTGATCAAAAACTCGTTTTTAATGTTCATAAAAAGTATGTTCCACGCGTACGCCAACTCAAGTACGCACGGCTATTTTTGACACTTTCAGAAAAAATTCTGCTTGGTTTCGGCGCACTGCTATTCATCATCGGCTTAAGTTGGTGGTCAACACAGTTTGCCACAACTCATCGAATTAATACGCCCGCCACTGGTGGAACGTACCGAGAAGGAATCGTGGGTACACCACAACATCTTAATCCATTATACTCATCTTTATCGGCTGTTGATGCAGCTGCATCGAAATTAGTGTTCTCAAGTATCATGCGCTACAACAACGAAGGAAAGCTGGTGAACGATATTGCAACAGAACTCTCAACGGATGAAAAAGAAACGACCTACACAGTCGCTATTCGATCTGATGTAAAGTTTCATGATGGTACACCACTAACTGCAAACGACATTGCGTTTACTATTGAACGCATTAAAAACGAAGAATCAAAAAGTCCTTTACGACAACAACTCTTCAATGTAGCAACAGAAGTGATCAATGATCATAAACTGACTATCACACTTGAAGATCCATTCGAACAATTCCGCGAACTTCTCACATTCGGCATTCTGCCACAGCATGTGTGGAATGACATCGAACCTAAAGACATGAGCGCATCACCGCTCAATATCAAACCAATCGGTTCGGGTCCATATGTGTTCGAGGAATTATCAACCGACGACGTCGAAGGAATCAGTACCATTCGAATGATACGTAACGAAAATTTCTATCGCACACCGCCACACATTTCGGCAATCGAAATTAAGGCGGCAGCAACAAACAATCAAGTCTTAGATTTATTTTTAAAACAGGAAATCGATGGATTAGCTGCGCTCTCCGCAGAAGAAAGTAACAGACTTGGAGAAAAACGCGCAAACCAGTACACCTTTGCTGCCCCTGAATATACTGGAATATTTTTCAATCAGCTGCTAAATGTTTCTTTAAAAAAGCAAACCGTTCGTGACGCATTATCATATGCTATCGATAAGCAAAAAATCGTAGATGAAACACTAGCCGGTCGTGCACAAGTTGCACACTCCCCTTTCATCGAAGGCATGCCAGGATACATCGAGGGTGAACATACAACAGATATCGAAAAAGCTGTTCACATGCTGGACGACGATAACTGGGAACGCGTATCCCGAGAAGAATTCCTCACTGCTAAAGTTGAGGAGATACTTGAAGACTGGACGGCTCAATACAAAGAAACACACGAAGAAGCAGAACCAGCTGAAGAAGAAGTAGAACAAGCTCGGTCAGGATTCACTGAAACAACCGGCGCAACACTGGACGCATTGCAACCATACTTCAGAAAACGAAACAACACATATCTAGAAGTTAATCTGTCTCATGTTGATACAGACGATGCCACCGCAATCGCACACAGCGTAAAAGCTGCATGGAGATCACTTGGTGTGCACGTCACACTCACCCCAATCCCAGGATCACTACTAGAACGCGAAACCCTCAAAAGTCATGCATACGAAGCATTGCTAGTGGGAGTTGTACTCAGTACAAATCCGGATCCATACCCATTATGGTATGACGCAGGAAATGAATCTCGCGCTACGCTCGCACGCTTTATTGATAGACGATTGGACGATTTACTTGAAGCATCACGAAACACCAAAGACAAAAAGAAGAAGGCTGATCTATACACCCAATTCCAGGAATTCATTATCAAGAACAAACCCGCAATCATTTTGTACAATCCAACATATCACTACGCTGTACATCCAAAAGTCATGGGAATTACAGAAGGACGAATCATCACTCCTGTCGACCGATTTGCAGATATCGAAAAGTGGTATATCAAATCTAAAAAGAAGTGGAGTTGGTAGACACAACTACCCTCAAGCCGAAGTGGTGGAATGGTAGACACGCATGCTTCAGGTGCATGTGGGCGCAAGCCCATGAGAGTTCAAGTCTCTCCTTCGGCATAATCAATCAACATAATTTATAAACATCGAGACATACTCGATACCTTCTCAGAACATAATAGCTACAAGCTAAGTAATATGCCTCCAAAACAAACAGACAAGCGAAGCAGCGGATATACACGCCGCCCAGCTAACGCTGCAGCACGAAAGCCAGCCACACAATCAGCTCGCCCTGCTCGTCCCGCACGAAAAGCACAATCAGCTCGACCTACACGACCACACGCAAAATCAAAACCAAAAACCTCACGCGGAAAAGGCCCACAACGTGGACGCATCCGCCCACAGGTACAAGAAGAACGAAAACCAGCTCCAATCAACAAGAAGCTCAAAATCTATGCACTCGGAGGATTGGAAGAAATTGGTCGTAACTGTACCGTACTAGAATGTGGTGATGACATCCTTATTGTTGACGCCGGATTCATGTTCCCTGAAGAAGACATGCATGGCATTGATTACATCGTGCCAAACATCACTTCGCTCAAAGGTAAAGAAAAAAATATCCGAGGAATTATTGTGACACATGGACACATGGACCATATTGGTGCATTTCCACACATTCTCGGGCCATTGGGCAACCCCGTGATCTACACCGCTCCACTGACAGCAGGTATGATCCGCAAACGAATGGAAGAACACAGAGAAGCACCAAAACCAAACATCGTGATCGTAAAACGAGATACCGAAAAGTTTAAGCTTGGAAAGAATTTTCACTTTCAACCGTTCCACATCAATCACAATATTTCCGACGCGTTCGGTGCAGCTATCGACACGCCATACGGTAAAGTATTGATGACAGGAGATTTCAAATTCGATTACTCACCAGTAAACGAAGAACCAGCAGATCTCCAACGTATCGCCATGTTCGGTGCGGAAAAACCATTACTCCTCTGTTCGGATTCAACAGACTCAGAACACGAAGGATACCAATCTCAGAGAAAATTGTGGGTGAAGAATTGGATCGTGCGATTGCATCACAGAAAAATCGCATCATCGTAGGAACCTTCTC
>Ga0114932_10001740_pt1 | contig 24236 bp, 22 predicted proteins | sample 2SBtaG_2_FD_87286 | JGI IMG/M metagenome (GOLD analysis project Ga0114932, IMG submission 87286) | Deep subsurface microbial communities from Kolumbo volcano to uncover new lineages of life (NeLLi) - 2SBTROV12_ACTIVE470 metaG | ecosystem: Environmental > Aquatic > Marine > Volcanic ...
CAACCTCGCGGGCTTCGGCGACGCGATCACCGACCCGGCGCTCGAGGAGATGGTGCTCTGGGCGATGGAGGAGTACATGTCCATCGCGGTGGACACCCAGAGCGACATGCTCTTCCTGCTCGAGACCTTCTGCGGTCACGGCTACAACCACGACGACGAAAACGGCCGCTGCTACCGGGGGGCCGACGCGGAGCTGTGGTTCGACCTCACCTGCATCCACCCCAACGACATCGGGCACGACGTGATCACCGACATGTTCCTGTCGGTCGTGGACCAGTAGACTGGCGGGGTGACGCTGTTAATCCTCGCCTGCAACGGCGCGACCATCGATCTCCGCCAGCAGCCGAAGCCCGACCACGACTCGGCCGAAGAGCCCCCCACCGACGACTCGGGAGAGCTCCCTGGGTCGGACTCGGGACCCTCGGAGCCCGCGCGCCTGCGGCTCGTGCTCCTGGGGGATGCCGGCGAGCAGCAGGTCGTGCTCGACGGCGTGGTGGTGCAGGAGAGCGAGCAGGACGAGGTGGCGGGCGCGGTCGACGCGGTGTGCGCGCGGGAGGGCTGCGACGCCGTGGTCTACCTGGGCGACAACTTCTACCCGGACGGCGTGGAGACCGCCGACGACGAGCGCTGGGACACCCAGTTCTCAGACATGTATTCGGTCGACGCACCGTTCTGGGTCGTGCTGGGCAACCATGACTACGGCGAGGTGCTCATGCCGAAGGGGCCGCCCCAGGAGGCCCTCGACGCGGCCCGCGCGCAGGTGCAGCTCGGCTACACCGGTGACACACGCTGGACCCTTCCGGCACCCGCCTGGTCGGTGTCGCACGCCGCCGACGTCGAGCTCTTCTTCTTCGACTCGTCCCCGGAGGTGTATGCGGTCGACGCGAACGCCGAGCCGGGGGAGCACACCGGCAACCGCCTGCTCGCCGAGGAGCTGGCGGCGTCGAGCGCCGGCTTCAAGATCGCCGTGGCCCATCACCCCTACGTCTCCAACGGACGACACGGAAATGCGGGGAGCTACGACGAGCACGAGGGCGCGTGCACCCCGGAGAGCTGGGTCGACCCCACCGAGCCGCGCGCCGGGGCCTGCTACGAGGCGTTCGTGCTCGAGCACGTGTGCGGCGAGGTCGATCTGTTCGTGTCGGGGCACGACCACAGCCTGCAGGTGCTCGACGGTCCGGCCGGATGCTTCGGCACGGCCATCATCTCGGGCTCCGGCTCGAAGATCCACGACCCGGACGAGCACCCGCTGACCGACAACAACCCTGCGCGCTTCCAGGAGGCGGTCACGGGCTTCGTCTGGCTGGAGCTGTGCCAGGGCGCGATCGAGTCCCTGGTCGTGTACGACGCCGACGGTGCCGAGCTGTACCGCGAGAGCGGAAGCTGCGGCTGATGGTGCTCGGCTCCCAGCTCCTGGTGCACCTGGCGTGCACCTCCAGCGAGGTGGTGCCCGACGACAGCGCGTCGCGACCCGCCGCCGACACCGCGCCGCCCGTCGACACCGCCCCACCTCCCGACTCCGGCGACGGCGCGCTCGCGCCCGAGCTCCACGTGCTGATCATCGTGCACACCGGCGAGGACGCCTGCGCCTTCGAGAACCAGACCGACACGAGCGATCCCGGCTTCCTCACCTGCCGCGACGATCTGCGAGCGATGGCCACGGGCATGCAGGCCCTCGGGCTCCACGCCGACTGGCAGCTCCGGCCGGGCTTCCTGGAGCTCTTGCGCACCGACACGAGCGCCGAACGCTACGACCCCGTCGAGGAGCTGCCGGCGCTCGGGCACGCCTTCGGCCTGCACCAACACGCCGAGTGCCACGTCGCCATCGAAGGCTGCAACGCCTTCGCCACCTGGGGGACCAGCGCCGGCAGCACCGAGCCGAGCGTGGAGGTCTTCCAGATCCGCGCCGACTCGATGGTGCACAACGCCGAGGAGGGCGCCCTGAGCTGGTCCAGCTTCAACATCTGGGGCAGCGCCTACCGGCTGAACGGAGAGCTCCCGACCGGCGACATGACCTCGCTCGACCTCTTGCTGGAGCGTGGCCTCGATCGCCTCCCCACCGCCGACCTGCAGCGCGCGGTGTGGGGGAGCGCCTGCCACGACGGGCTCCGGGTCGACGACGACGACACCTGGCGATCCGCGAGCGAGCCGGTGTGGCTGACCGGGTCGTCGGGGGGACGGCTCGCCTTCTTCGATCTCGCCACCACCAAGTTCGGCGACGCGACCTACGACGCGACGAGGACCCACGCCGGGCTGGTCGAGAACATCCGGTGCGCCGGGGAGCGCGTCGCGGACCCCGAAGCCAGCGGCTGGAAGGGCGAGGCCTTCCAGTACGTGGCGCTCACCCACCTGCACAACCTGGTCGAGGTCGACGGTCTCGGCGATCTCGCCGCGCTGCAGGGGCTCGCCGAGACCGAGGCCGCCAAGCACGGGCTGTCGGTCGTGTACAGCACCATGCCGGCGCTCGAACAACGCATGCACGAAGGCGAAGCGCGCGGCGAGGGGTACGCGTGGCGGGCACCCTGACCCCCTCCAGGTCGATCAGCGGCGCGCCACGAACCCCGCGTCTCCCCCCACCACCGTCAGCCCGGCCGCTTCGATCGCCGCGGTCCACGTGGTGAGGGCGTAGACCCCCATCGTGTGCCGCTCGTGCACCGCCTCGACCTCGTTCCCCGTGCGCAGCATCACGCTGAAGTCCACCACGAAGCGCTCCCCGTCCAGGCCGTGCCGCCACTCCAGCAGCCGTGCTCCGCGCTCGCCCCGGTCCACGCCGCAGACCGCCACGCCCTCCTCGAAGGTCTCCTTCGTGCAGTCGGGCACGAAGATCGCCACGCCCCCCGGCTCCAGGTGGGCGGCCGCCGTCTCCAGCGCCCTCGCCAGCGCGTCCCGGTCCGCCAGGTACATCACGGCGTCGTGGATCAGCACCACGTCGAAGCGCCGGGGGAGGCGCAGCGAGCGCAGGTCGCCGCAGAGGTGCTCGCGGTCGGGGTTCAGCGAGCGGCTCACGGCCAGCATCGGCTCGGCCTGGTCCACCAGCACCACCTCGATCGCCGAGGGCAGGTGGCACGCCAGGTGTCCGGCCCCGCTGCCGAGCTCCAACCAGCTCGCGGGCGCCCGCCCCAACGCTTCCTGCGCCGCCATCAGCAGGCCCACGGCCTCTTCGTCGTAGTCCTGGGGTGGGGACAGGAGCGGCCACCACGCCGCGAGGTCGGTGTACAGGCGCTCGCTCATGCCAGCCGGATATCCTCCCGCGGTGCTGACTCTGCTCATGGCGTGCGTGCCGGATGGCGCGCTCTTCGAGTACACGCTCTCCTCGGAGGCCGTGGGCGACGACTTCCGCGTGCAGGTCTTCGTGCCCAGCGGCAGCTCGCCGCAGGACGGCTGGCCGTGGATGGTGGTGCTCGACGGCGACGTGTTCTTCGACCCCGCCACCAACCGCCTCTCCCGGATGGTGCGCTGGGGCGAGTCCGAACCGGGCATCCTCGTCGGGCTCGGCTACCCCGACGACAGCCTGCGGGAGCGCGACTACCTGCCCGAGGGCCTGCCGGCCTTCTACGACATGCTCGAGCACGAGCTGCTGCCCATGATGCGCGACGAGCACGCGGTCAGCACGAACCGCCGCTCGCGCTCGCTGTACGGTCACTCCTACGGCGGGCTCGCGGCGACCTACGGGCTCTTCCACCACCCCGACGTGTTCGGCGGCTACGCGGCGGCCAGCCCCAGCCTCTGGGTCGACGACGGCGTGGCCTTCCAGTGGATGCGCGCCCAGCAGGTCGAGGCGCTGGCCTACTTCTCGATGGGCACGCTGGAGTCCGGCGGGCTGATGGCGGCGCCCTTCGAGGCCTTCACCGACGAGCTCGTAGAGACCCAGCCGCGCGTCTCGGAGTGGGTGGAGTGGCTCCCCGCGCTCCGGCACGATGCCGCGGCCTACGTGGCCTTCGACCACGCCGCAGCCTGGCTCCTGGACGAGCGATGATCCCGCTCGTCGCCCTGGCCCTCGCAGCACCGTCCACCGACACCTCGCTCCACCTGGTCGGGCTCGACGGGGTGCGGGTCGGCGTCTCGGGGAGCGTCGGGGTCACGGGGCTCCAGACCTGGGCGTGGAAGGGGCCCTTCGAGCTGGGGGTGCGCGAGAGCTTCCGCACCGTGTCGGGGCCCTTCGTGTCCACGCAGCTCCAGGGGGCGGTCGGCGTGCGCATCGGGCGGTCCGAGCTGCCGGTCGAGGCGGGTTACTACCTGCTCGCCGGGGGCTGGCTGGGCGCCACGTGGGGGCGCGCCCACTACCCCGACCTCGAGGTCGACCAGTCCTACCGCTCCGTCGCGGTGCGTCCGGCCACCGGGGCGGTGCTCACCTCGCGGGTCTGGCTGTCGGAGGGCTTCGGGCTGTGCCTCGACGCGTACGTGCCGGCCTGGCCGTGGTTCGAGCCGCTCCACGATGGCCACACCGGGCTCGTGTCGATCGGGCTGTCCACCCGCTGACCCGCGAGTATGCTCCCGCCATGTGGATCCTGGTCCTCGCGTGCACCGACTACGAGCTGTCCGAGGCCGGCGAGGCCGCGGGCACGCTGGAGTGCCCGGAGGAAGCGCCGCGGCCACGGGAGGTGGTGGGCGACGACAGCTGCCTCTTCGACTTCGAACCGGGAGACTTCGCGCCCGAGGTGGAGTGGCGCTGGGCGGAGGCCTCCGGGGCACCGGGCTACGACGACGTGATGGTCACGCCCGTGGTGGGCGACGTCGACCAGGACGGCACGCCCGAGATCGTCTTCACCAGCTACACCTCCGAGAGCTACGGCAGCGCGGGGGCGCTGACCATCCTCGACGGCACCACGGGCGAAGAAGAGGCGGCCTACCTGCACTTCGGTGGCCACCCGCCCAACGGGGCCGGCGGCGTGGCGCTCGGCGATCTCGACGCCGACGGCGTGCCCGAGATCGTGGTCGTGGGCAGCGAGGAGCGGGTCATCGCGGCGCACGCCGACGGGAGCCTGGTGTGGGTGAGCGAGGTCACGGGCCACCACACGGTCTACAGCTACCCGGCCATCGCGGATCTCGACGCCGACGGCACCGCCGAGGTGGTGGTGGGCCGCGCGATCTTCGACCACCTCGGGGCCCTCGAGGCGGCCGGGACCGGCGGGATGGGCAGCGGCTACGGCGTCGCTGCGATCGGGGATCTCGACCTGGACGGGTACCAGGAGGTGGTCACCTGCAGCGACGCCTTCGATCGCCACGGGAACCCGCTCTGGACCTCGGGCCTCGACGACGGGTGGGCGGCCATCGCCGACCTCGACCTGGACGGCTTCGGCGAGGTGGCCTGCGTGACCGACGGCCTGGTGTTCGCGCTGGAGACCGATGGGGAGCTGATCTGGGGCTACAAGGAGGTCCCCGGTGGCGGCGGCGGTCCGCCCACCATCGCGGACTTCGACGGCGACGGTGCCCCGGAGATCGGGGTGGCCGGGCACAGCGGCTACGCGGTGTACGAGACCGACGGAACCCAGCTCTGGCAGGTGGCCACCACCGACGAGAGCTCGTCGCGCACGGGCTCGAGCGTCTTCGACTTCGAAGGCGACGGCACGAGCGAGGTCGTCTACGCCGACGAGGTCACGCTCTGGATCTACGACGGCTCCACCGGCGCGCCTCTGTTGGCCGAGGACAACCACGCCAGCTGGACCCTGTTCGAGTACCCGGTCATCGCCGACGTCGACCGCGATGGCGAAGCGGAGATCGTGCTGGCGTCCAACAACTCGGCCGCCGACGGCTGGCAGGGCATCACGGTGATCGGCGACGCCGGGGGCACCTGGGCCCCCGCCTCCACGGCGTGGAACCAGCACGCCTACCACATCACCAACGTCACCCCCGACACCCTCGGCATCCCCGCGTCGCCACCGATGAACTGGGAGCTCGGACACAACAGCTACCGGGCGGGCGGGCTCGAGGACCTGATCGGCAACCCGGCGCCGAACCTCGGCGTCGAGGTCGTGGGCCTGTGCTGGGACTGCGGCGAGGACCGGGTCGAGGTGATGGTGCAGCTCACGAACCAGGGCCGCGAGTCGGTCGAGCAGGACATCGCCGTGGGCCTGTACGCCGCCGCCGAAGGGGACACGGGCGAGCTGCTGGCCGTGCTGGAGCTCGACGGCGTGCTCGCGGCGTCGGCGACCCAGACCGCCTCGGCCTTCGTCGACCGGGCCGCGCTCGAAGCCGCCGGGGGCCTCCGGGCGGTCGCCGACGACGGCGACGCGTTGCCGGAGTGCGACGAGAGCGACAACGAGGACTGGACCGAGGCGCTCGACTGCGGGATCTACACCTCGGCGGAGTGATAGGCGGGCCCATGCTCCAGACACCACTCTCCGACGTGGCGGTGGCCAGGCCCGACCCGGCCAGCCTCGCCGAAGCCCACACCGCACGCCTCGCCGCGCTCCCCGACGCCACCGACCTCGTGGCGCTCGTCACCGCGTGGGACGACGACCAGCGGCGCTGGTACACCCAGAAGCAGCTGGCCGGCATCCGCTTCTGCCAGGACACCCGGGACCCGCTCGCGAAGGCGGACAAGGAGTACTTCGACCAGCACGACCCCGACATCACCGCGCAGCGGGTCGAGTTCTTGCGTGCGCTGCTGGCGTCGCCGCGGCTCGCCGAGCTGGAGGGTGCCTTCGGCGGGCACGCGCTCGCGCTGTTCGCGCAGTCGCTCACCACCTTCGAGCCGGCCATCGCCAACGACCTGCGGGCCGAGAAGGCGCTGGCGAACGCCTACGACGAGCGCATGGCGGCCCTCCGCATCGAGGTCGACGGGTCGAGCTACAACCTGTCGCAGCTCGCGGGTCTCTACGGGCACGCCGACCGCGGCGTGAGGCACCGGGCGCGGATCGGTCAGGATGCGGCCCTGGCCGGGCTCCAGGGAGCGCTCGACGAGCTCTTCGACCAACAGGTGGCGATCCGCACCCGGATGGCCCGCACCCTCGGACACGCGAGCTACACCCCGCTCGGCTACGCCCGGCTCCGCCGCACCGACTACGGCCCCGAGCAGGTGGCGGTCTTCCGGGAGTCCATCCGCACCGCGGTGGTGCCGCTGGTCGGAGCGATCCGGGCACGCCATGCCGAGACCCTCGGCCTCGACGACTACGCCTACCACGACGAGTCCGTGTCGGATCCCCGCGGCGTGCCCCGCCCCGAGGGCGACCACGACTGGATGCTCGGCCGCGCCGAGGCGCTCTTCGCCGAGCTCGGGCCCGACTTCCGCGACTTCTTCGTGTTGATGAGGGACCGGGGGCTGCTCGACCTGAAGGCCCGCGAAGGCAAGCTGGGCGGGGGCTTCTGCGAAGCGCTTCCGAGCCTCGAGGTGCCCTTCATCTTCGCCAACTTCAACGGCAGCCAGGACGACGTGGAGGTCTTCACCCACGAGGTCGGGCACGCGTTCCAGTGGTACCAGGCCCGCGGCGCGAAGCTGCTCGACCTGCAGTGGCCCACCCTGGAAGCCTGCGAGATCCACTCGATGGGGCTCGAGCTGCTCACGCACCCCCAGATGGAGCGCTTCTTCGGGCAGGATGCGGAACGCTTCCGCCGGGGGCACCTGGAGAGCGCTCTGTTGTTCTTGCCCTACGGTGCGCTCGTCGACCACTTCCAGCACGAGGTCTACGAGCACCCGGACTGGAGCCCCGACGATCGGGCCGCCTGCTGGACGGCGCTGGAGGCGCGGTACCTGCCCACCCGGGTCTACGCCGACACGCCCTACTTCGCGGGCGGGCGCCTGTGGCAGCGCCAGGGCCACCTCTTCCACGAGCCCTTCTACTACATCGACTACTGCCTGGCGCAGGCCTGCGCGCTCCAGCTCTGGGCGCGGGCCCGCACCGACCGGGCGGGCACGCTGGCGCTGTACCGCAAGCTCTGCAAGCTGGGCGGTTCGAAGGCCTTCACGGCGCTCCTGCACGAGGTCGGTCTGGACAACCCCTTCGAGGCGGGGTCCTTGGAGCGCACCCTGGCGCCGGTGCGGGAAGCCCTCGACCTCTGATGAGGCGCTTCAGGCGCCGGTGTCGCCGTCGTCGCACACGTACTCGGTGACCGTGAGCGCGTCGATCAGGTGGTAGTTCGTCAGCCCACCGGTCGCCGCGGTGAAGCCCACCCAGGCGTCGAAGCCGAAGTTGCCCGACACGTCCTGGTCGATGTAGGTCACCCCGTCGACCTCCACGTAGAGGTGAGGCTCGGAGACCTGGACGAGCAGGGTGTGCCAGGCGCCGTCCTCCATCTCGGGCAGCGTGGCCACCACCTGCGGCGCGTCGACGTCGCCGTCGAAGGTGAAGGCGAGGTGGTCGTCGGCCGGATCGCCGGCGTCGCCGTTCTGGTAGGTGTCGAGCTCGAGCGACCAGCCCGGAAGGGCAGGACCGGCGGTGCAGGAGGCGCTCCCGCCGTAGCCGATGCCGCAGCCGGTGCCGCCGGTGTAGGACGAGGCCCGGTCCACGTCGAGGGCGGTGAGGCTGATGCCGTCGGCGCCCGAGCCCCCGCTCACGTAGAAGCGGAACTCGATCTCCACGCTGCCCGCCGACACGGCGGTGTCGGTCTGGAAGGCGGTGCCCACCTGGTTGCCCGTGGCCTGGGTGAGCTCGAGCCAGTCGTTGGTGCTGTCCCAGTTCGCGGCGCCCTCGAAGTGCCAGGCGGAGATGTCGAGGTTGTCGGCGTCGTAGCCGGCCTGTTGACACACCTGGACCTGCGCCACCCCGATGTTGCCGCAGGCGTCGGTGGCCTCGAGGGTGATCAGGTGGTCACCGCCGGTGCGCGGGAGCGCCCAGTCCTGGTAGGTGGCCCCCGACGCACCCGGGGAGCTCGCGCCGAGCGTGCCGTCGACGTCCGAGGTCCAGGTCGCCGTCGTGGCCTCCGGGTCCTCGTCGAGCACCAGGCCCTCGAGCGCCACGCTGGCGTCGATGTCCATCACCTCGCCCTCGCTGGGCCAGACGATGCTCACCTCCGGCTCGGTGCTGTCGGAGACCGTGAGCAGGGGCACGGTGAGCTCGGGCTCGTCCGGATCGTTGCTGGAGATGACGAGGTCGGCGAGCCCCGTGGTGGTGGAGAGGTCGAGCTCCACCACGTTGCCGGGCTCGATCACCTCGGGCAGCGAGGCGTCGTAGGCGGTCCAGCCGCTCCCGTGCACGCTCACACCGTGGAGCTCGAGGTCGGCATCGCCCACGTTCTCCAGCATCACGCTCGCGCTGCCCACCGTGCAGGTCTCCAGGGTGACCGCGTCGGGGGTGACCACCAGATCCGGGGAGGCCGCCGGCTCGTCCTCGCTCTCCGGCCGGCCGGTCTCCTCGCCGCCGGAGACGTCACCGTCGGGCTTGAGCTCGTAGTCGGAACAGGCGAGGAGGCAGAGCAGCATGGCGGCAGTGTATGTCCGGGCGGCGGGGGAGGGGAGCCCGGATCGACCGATCCCCGGCTCACCGCTGACCGCTGACCGCTGACCGCTGACCGCTGACCGCTGACCGCTGACCGCTGACCGCTGACCGCCGACCACTACGCGCCGTCTTCGACGGAGCGCGCCCCGGGGAGCGTCTGGTCGAGCCACGCCCGGAGATCGTGCAGCTCGGCGGCGCACAGCTCGTGGCCCATCGCGTAGGTGCGCCACTCCACCAGGCGCAGATCCCGGCCCAGGCGCTCGGCCGCCTCCTGCCCCCAGGCGCAGCGGACCTGCGGGTCGGCCTGCCCGTGCGCGCAGAAGGCCGGGGCCATCGCGCTGCCGCCGACCGGCCCCTCCACCAGCTCGCCGTTTCGGACGAGGTAGCCGCTGAGCACGACCAGCCCCGCGAGGCGGTGGGCCGTGGTGAGCCCCACGTGCGCCGCCATCGCGCCACCCTGGGAGAAGCCGGCCAGCACGATCCTGTCCGCCGGGGTTCCGCGGGCGACCTCCGCCGCCAGCTCCGCCTCGATCTGCCGTGCGGCCTCGCGCACGTCCTCCTCGGGCTCGCGGTCGGGCGTGCGGGCGAAGCCTCGGATGTCGTACCAGGCGCGCATGCGGAAGCCCTGGTTGATCGTCACCTCGCGCGGTGGCGCGAAGGGCAGCACGAAGCGCAGGTCCGGACGCGCGAACAGCGGAACGAGCTGCTCCATCTCGTCACCGCTCGACCCGAGCCCGTGCAGCAGGATCACCGTGCCCACGGGCCCCGCGGTCGGCTCCACGATCGACGCGGGGGTGCCGGTGGCCATCAGGACACCTCCGCCAGGAAGGCGTCCTCGAGCCCCTCCCCGCGCTCCACGCCACGGATGGCGACCCCGGCCTCGGCCAGCAAGCGCGCCACGTGCACGGCCGCGGCGTCCAGATCGGCCCCGGACGGAGCCACCTGGAAGAGCACCTCGCCCTCGAGCCGCAGCGCGTGACCTGGGAGCGCTCCCTCGAGCGCGCCCAGCGGCACCTCACCGGGTCCCAGGGTCCAGCGCACGTGCTCGCCCCGGGAGGTGAGCTGGTCCACGGAGTCCTCGCGCACGCAGCGCCCGGCCGAGAGGATGACCACGTGGTCGCAGAGCTGCTCCAGCTCCAGCAGGTTGTGGCTCGAGATGATGACCGTGGTGCCGCCGCGGCGCGCGGTCAACACCTCGCGCAGGTGCCGGGCCTCCTTGGGGTCCAGGCCCGCGGTGGGTTCGTCCAGCATCACCAGCTCGGGAGTGCCCAACAGCGCGGAGGCGGCGCTCAGCCGGCGTCGCATGCCGTGCGACAGATCGTGCACCCGGTCGGTGGCGCGTCGGCTCAGGTTGACCTCGCCGAGCGACCGCTCGATCGCCTCGTGCAGGGCATCGCCGACAAGCCCTTGCAGGCGCCCGTGATACGTCAAGAGCTCCTGGCAGCTCAGCTCGAGGTTGAGGGCCGCGTCCTGGGGCAGGATGCCCACGCGGCCCTTGTGCTTCAGGGCATCGAAGGGCCCCTCCCCGAACAGCGACACCTCGCCGTGGTCGGGCCGCAGGTAGCCCGCGATGACCGAGAAGAGCGTGGTCTTTCCCGCGCCGTTGGGCCCCACCAGCGCGCACACCTTGCCCGTGGGGAAGTGGCAGCTGAGCTGGTCGAGCGCCCAGGGGCCCCGCCGGCGGTAGCGCTTCGAGACCTGGTCGACGCTCAGCACTCAGACGTCCCTGCGCTCGAACACGAAGTAGCCCGGCAGCACGGCGGCGAAGCCGATCACGGCGAGGCCACACGCCGGTCCGACCCACTCCCACCCCGGCCCCCAGAGCCCGAGGATCCAGCTCTGCGGGTAGAGCGGGCCGATCACGCTGGCCTCGACCGCCACCTCCACCCGGTTCGCGAGCTCGTGTTCCGTGAACCACCACGCCACCCAGCTGCCCGCCACGCCCAGGGTGGCCAACAGGCGCGCGCCGTTCACGTTCCGCACGAGCTGGCTGCAGGTCACGCCCCAGCCGAGGAAGGGCAGCGCCCAGCACCACAGGCGCGGGGTGTCTGCCAGGAGCCGGAGCAGCAAGGGACCCGCGTCGTTGCCGAGCATGGCGAACACGCCCACGCACCAGGGGCCGAGCACGGCCACCACCGTGGCCAGCAACAACAGCAGCGCGCGGGCGAGCCAGCGGCCGCTCACCAGCTCGATGCGCCCGGTGCGCGCCAGCTCGAAGCGGATGCTGCGGTCGGCAACGTCCGGGGCGAGCGCCTCGGCGCCGACCGCTGCGGCGATGAAGGGGGTGATGGCCAGACCGGTCCAGAACGCGGCGAGGGCCATGTACGGCTGCTGCACCGCCCAGTCGACGAGCTCGCGGTTGCCGACCATCGCCTCGATCAGATCGGGGAAGTCCTGGTTGCGGATGAGCTCGTCGATCATCGCACCCGGCTTGTCGGTGGGGGGCACCCCCAGGCCCCGTGCCGCCGCGGTCTCCAGCACCTTCAGGATCTGCCGAAAGGCCCACGCGCCGCCCGTGGTGCAGAGCACGTAGAGCACCAGGATGCCCAGGGCCGCGCGCGTGCGCAGGCTCCGCGCCAGGCCGAAGCCCGCGACCACCACCACGTCTCGAAGCGAGGACGACCTCGGGCTCACTCCCCGAGCCGCTCCAGCACGTTGACCACGTCGCTGTCCACGTACGAGAAGGGGTCGAGCGCGGCGTCGTCCACCGCGTCGAGCTGATCCCCGTCGAGGGTGCCGACGATGCGGTCCTCCGCCACGATCATGGTGTCGAGGGCGTCGGCCGCGAACGCCATCGCGTCGCGTCGGGTCAGGTCGCCGTCCAGTTCGATGGTGCTCACGAGCTCGTCGGCCAAGGACATCAGCTCGGCGTTCATGTCGGCCACCGCGCCCTCGAAGCGGTCCACCTGCTCGTCGTCGAGCTCGGCGTCCTCGAAGAGCGCGGCGCGCGCCTGGGCGGAGCGCATGTCCAGCGCGGCGCGGGCAGCGTCCATCTCGTCGGCGTCGCCCAGCTCGTCGCGGAGGTCGTTCCTCATCTCCTCGCGAAGTTCCTCGCCTTCCGCTTCGGCCTGGTGCAGATCCCGGGCCAGCTCGGGCCCGCGCGAGGCGCCCTCCTGGCTGGGCGCGGGGGCTCGGGCGGCTTGGCGGCTCCCCTCCATCAGGCGGGCCAGGTCGCGGCCGAAGGTGGGCTCCTCGCACTCCGCGGCCTCGGCGGCCGCGAGCTTGGCCCGCAGATCGTCGATCTCGGACTGCGGGCGCAGGTTGCCGAGCACGATCCCCACCAGCGCGGCGACCACGATCATCGCGATCTGCTTCACGAGCTCTCCAGCAGGCGCGTCAGCCGGCGCACCAGCACCCGCACCTGGGCGTTCTCGTGCAGCACCTCCGACAGCTCCCTGCTGCCCTGCGCGGCGGTCATCAGCTGCTCGGCGGCGGCCCTGAGCACCACGTCGCTGGCGTACCAGTGGGCGAAGCCCTCACCGTCCGCCACGCCCTCGAAGCGCCCGTGCTGGCCTGCGACCACCGCGAGAGCCTGGCGGACCGGCATCGCATCGCCCTGCGGAACCGAGCTGGCGAGCGCCTCGGCGAAGGCGGCCTCGAACGCGGCCTCGAGCGCCCCGGCCTCCGCCGGGGGTGATGGTTCGACCGCCGGGGGCAGATCGTAGAGCTCGGGCAGGTCGGTGACCTCGTCGGTGACCGGGACCGGCGGCCGGTGTCCGTCGACCTCCACGAGGCCCGCGCCCAGCGCTGCCACGAGCTCTGGATGCACGCCGTCGAGGGCTTCGGCGAGCATCACCACGACCTTGTCGCCCTCGCGCACCACGGGGTCCGACGGCCAGCGCGAGAGCGAGGGGACCCCCTCCGGGAGCTCGCGCATGCCCTTCTTCATGTTGCCGGAGAAGGCCTCGGCGAAGAGCAGCACGTAGCCCTGGACGGGCGGCAGGGCCGCCGACATCGCCCGCCACACCATGGTGAGGGCTTCGCGGGGTTGCTCGTCCCGGAGCACGTTCGTGGAGCCCGAGAGCACCCGCTCGGCCTCGACCAGCCCTCGGAAGCGGTTCTGGTCCGCCGGGTCGGCGAAGCTCAGCCCGAGCTCTGGATCGACCACCCCGAGGATCTGGCGGGACGAGCGCAGGAAGCGGTTCAGCGTGGTGAGGCAGTCCAGGGTCTGGCCGTCGACGATCCAGCGACCGTCCGCCACGCCGCGGCCGTGCAGCAGGAACACGCTCGCTTCGTCCGCGAGGTAGCGCGCCTTGAGCGTCTCGATCCAGTCCGGCCAGCTCAAGAGGGCGCCGGGGTGCTGTAGCTGCCCGTCCACGGTTCCGCCGCCTGCCCGTCCGGCCGCGAGGGGGTGAGGGAGAAGGTGCAGTCGCGGGCGCCGCTGGGGTGCGGCGACTGGATCTTCCACAGGGGCTGGAGCCGGTAGCCGTGGGTCGCGCCCGTGTACTTCACCTCGTAGCTCCGGGCGTGGTCGTGCTCGGCGGGTTCACCGTTCGACCGCGTGGTGGTGCAGGAGACGGCGAACTCGGCGGTCCAACCCTCGCCGATGGCGGGGGCCTTGAGCTCGGCCCTCACGAGGTAGTCCCCCACCGGAAGAGCCCCGGGATCGGGTCCCAGGTACTCGTCGCACGCCGTGGCGCCTCGGCACACGCCGAAGGGCTGATCCCCGTGCGGCACGATGCCCGCACGCAGCTCCTCGACCACGGGGCCGAGCAAGCCCTCCTCCCAGGTCTCCAGAGTCAGTCCGGCCTCCTCGCACGCGGGACACTCGGCGCACGCGGGGCAGTCCGCGGGGGTGGAACAAGCCAGGATCAGGGTGAGCATCGCCCGATAAAACCACACCGCCGCTACGATGAGGTCATGCTCGCCCTGCTGCTGGCCTGTGCCCCACCCCCCGGACCCGTGGACCTGCTCCCGCTGGTCGACCCCTTCGTGGGAACCGGCGGCGACGGCTTCGGGGTCGGCTCGCTCAACCCGGGCCCCGGCACGCCGTTTGGCCAGGCGCGCCTCGGCCCCGACACCTACGGCCTCACCCAGGCGATGGGGTGGTCGCACTGCGCCGGCTACCACCACGACGACGATCGCGTCCGGGCCTTCTCCCACCAGCGGCTCCCCGGTGTCGGGGTGAGCGATGGCGGCGCGCTCGGGGTGCTCCCGCAAGCGGCACCGCTCCACGACGAAGTCGCGCGCGCGCTGCCGCTGGACCACGAGCGCGAGCACGCCGAGCCGGGCTTCTACCGCCTCGAGGTCGAGGACTTCGTGCAGGTGGAGCTGGCGGCGCGCGAGCACGCGGGGGTGCACCGCTACACCTGGCTCGACGAGCCGGGCTGGCTCTTGTTCGACTTCGGCCACACCACCGCCAGCGATCACAGCGTGCTGGAGAGCTGGTGGGAGCTCACGGGCGCGCAGGAGCTCACGGGCTTCGTGCGCATGAACGGTGGGCTCACCAACGCCAACGGCGGCCTGCCGATCTGGTTCGTCGTCGCGCTGAGCGAGCCCTACCAGGCCACCCACGCCTGGCTCGAGGGCGTGGAGCTGGGCGAGGCCGCGCAGGGGAGCGGGATCGAGACCGCGGTCGCCCTCCGCTTCGACGCGAACGTGTCGCTGAAGGTGGGCATGTCGTCGGTCGATCTCGATGGCGCCCGCGCCCACCTCGAGGCCGAGCTGCCCACCTGGGATCCCGTCGTGCTCGGTGGCTACACCGCCGCCGACTGGGAGGTGTTCCTGTCCCGCTTCGAGATCTGGGGCGGCCGTGAGGAGGAGCAAGCCACCTTCGCCACGGCGCTCTTCCACCTGGGCATGCTGCCCACCAGCTACACCGACCTCGACGGGCGCTACCCCGGCGCGGATCTGCAGACCCACGTCGCGGAGGGCTGGACCTACTACAACGACTTCTCGATGTGGGACACGTACCGCACCTGGCACCCCCTGATGACCCTGGCCTGGCCGGAGTACGCGGCCGACTTCGCGCGCTCGCTGACCGATCTGGGCGACAAGCTCGGCTACCTGCCGCGCTGGCCCGCCGGCCTGGGCGAGTCGGGCTCCATGATCGGGAACAGCGCCGACATCGTGTTGGGCGAGAGCGTGCTCAAGGGGGTCACCGAGTTCCCCGTGGAGCGCGCCTTCGCCACCGCCTGGCAGCAGGCCACCGCGCCGGGCTCCCACGGGGCTCGCCGGGACCTCGAGGCCTACATGGACTTCGGGTACGTGCCCTACGACTACGCGGGCACGAGCGTGGCCCGCACCCAGGAGTTCAGCATCGACGACCACGCCCTCGGGCAGTGGGCGAGCTGGCTCGGCCTGGAGGAGCGGGCCGCCTACATGCTCTTCCGCAGCCGCAACTACCAGCACGTGATCGACGGGGAGACCGGCTTCGCGCGCGGCCGGCACAGCGACGGCAGCTGGGCGGAGGAGGTCTCCGACGACGGCGCCTGGGGCGACGAGTTCGCCGAAGGAAACGCCTGGCAGTACACCTGGCTGGCGCCGCACGACCCCGCGGGGCTGGCCACGAGCCTCGGCGGTCGCGAGGCCCTCTTCGCCAAGCTCGACGAGCTCTTCGAGTCCTCGCTGGAGGAAGACGACACCTTCCTCTGGGACATCTACTACTGGCACGGCAACGAGCCGGACCTGCACGCCGCCTTCCTGTACGCGGCGCTGGGCGAACCCGCCTCCACGCAGCGTTGGGTGAGCTGGATCCGGGAGGCGAAGTACGCGATGACCCCGGAGGGTCTCGACGGCAACGACGACGGCGGCACCCTGTCGGCCTGGTACGTGTTCGCGTCGATGGGGCTCTACCCGCTGAACGGCACCGATCGCTACGTGCTCACCACGCCGGTGTTCGACGAGCTCCGGGTGCACCGCCCGGACGGCACCCTGCGCATCACCGCCGAGGGCACGGGGGACTACATCGCCGAGGCGTCGATCGACGGCTCGCCGCTCGAGCACGCGGTGGTGCGGCACGAGCTGCTGGTCGGTGGTCGGCACCTCCACGTGGTGCGGGCGGAGGAACCGACCGACTGGGGTTGGTGGTAGCCTGACCGCTCACCAGAGGTGTGCTGTGGGCCTGTTTCGCAAGGTGGCGAAGAAGATCCTCGGACGGCAGGAAGCGCCTGCGGCCCCGGCGGCCCCCGCGGCGCGCGCCTTCACGCCACCGGACCCGATGACCGCGAACACCGGCGCGGCGCTCTCGTCGATCGACTGCGGCGCCCAGGAGCTGGTCGAGCGCATCGGGTGCGGCGAGCCCGTGGTGGTGGTCGACGTGCGCACCCCTCAGGAACGCGAAGCCGAACGCGTCCCCGGCTCGCTGCACATCCCGCTCGACGAGCTGGAGGGCCGCTGGCGCGAGCTCGAGTCGTGCGACGAGGTGGTCTGCTACTGCGCCATGGGTGGTCGCAGCCTGAAGGCCGCCCAGCTCCTGCGCGACCGCGGGCTCTTCAACGCCACCTCGCTCGAAGGCGGGATCGGCGCCTGGAAGGAAGCGGGCGGGCCGACCGAGGGCGGGTAGCCGTCGGCGCGTCAGCTGCTCGTGGTGACCACGGGCTTCGAGCCGGTGCCGAAGTCGCGCCGCTCCATCCACTCGGGGAAGCCGGTGCCCATGTTGCGGCCGGACCAGGTGCCGGAGAGCCGAGCGATGAACAGGCGATCGGCGGGCTTGAGGTGGGCCGAGAGGTTGTCGCGCACCTGCCGCGGGTTCAGCGGGGTCTCCAGCACCCAGGCGCCTTCGATCCGGTTGGACCAGTTGCCCAGGGCCTTCAGGGCCTCCTGGAAGGCGGCGTTCTCCTCAGCCAGCTGGAAGGTCACGAGCATCATCATGGGGGGCCTCCGATGGGCCCACCCCTAACTCAGAGGTAGTCTCGCTTCATGGCCAGCCGACCCATCGAGCTCATCTTGGCGAAGCAGTGGGCCGACCTCCTCGGTCGCCCCGCCCTGTTGATCGCCACCGGCGGCGAGCACCTCTCCCACAACGAAGCGGCCCACGCCTTGTTGGCGGCCGCCTTCCACCGCGACGGCGGGGAAGCACGCCACGACTGGGATCAACGGATCCTCATGGTGGACGAGCAGGGTGAGCTCACGCTCTTCGAGACCGCCGTGGGGCGTGCCTTGTCGAGCGGCCTTCCAGAACACGGCACCTACACGCTGAAGAACACGCCTTCGCAGCCGCGGGTGCGCGTGTCGGCGCTCCCGGTGCACAGCCTGAGTCAGGACCTGCTGGGCGTGCTCGTGGTGATGCACGAGGAGCCGGCTTGAGGGCGCGGATCTGGGGCACGCGCGGGAGCCTGCCGTCGCCTGGACCCGACACCTTCCGCTACGGCGGCAACACCTCCTGCATCGCGCTGGAGGCCGAAGGGCGCACGCTCATCCTGGATGCGGGCACCGGCATCCGGCTCGTCGGGCACGGCCTGGGTCCGGGGCGGGTCGATGTGCTCTTGACCCACCTGCACATGGACCACATCCAGGGCCTGGGCTTCTTCCCCCCGCTCTTCCAGCCCGACCGGGAGGTGCACCTCTGGGGCCCCCCCAGCACGCTCCGCAGCCTGAAGCGCCGGCTGGGGCGGTACTTCTCCCCGCCGCTCTTCCCGGTGCGCTTGCCCGATCTCCAGTCGCGGCTCGTCTGCCACGACGTGGTCGACGCCACCTGGGATCTCGGCCCCTTCCGCATCTCGGCGGAGCTGGTCTGCCACCCGGATCCCACGCTGGGCTACCGGATCGACCACGGCGGGCGCGCCTTCTGCTACCTGCCCGATCACGAACCTCAGCTCGGAGCCGCCGTGCGCGACCCCCGCTGGCTCTCGGGCTTTCGCCTGGCGCAGGGGGCCGATCTGCTCGTGCACGACGCCCAGTACTCCGAGGCGGAATACGCCACGCGGCGCGGCTGGGGGCACGCCACCCCGGAGGTCGCGGTCGCCTTTGCCGCGCTCACCGGTGCGAGCCGTCTGCTGCTCTTCCACCACGACCCGGCCCACGACGACGGGGTGGTCGAGGTGCTCGCCGAGGCGGCCCGCAAGGTGGCGCAGCCCGGCCTGCGGGTGGAGCCTGCCGCGGAAGGCCAGACCTGGAACCTCTGAGCGGTCTCGGTCGGATCAGCTGAGGATCGCCGCCAGCAGGGTCGCGTCGCTGTTGGCGCTCGCCGCCACCAGCGTGAGCGAGCCGCCCCCCTGGGCGCTCACCTTCGCCTGGAGCTGCAGGTAGACCTGGTTCGGGAGCTGCAGCACCAGCAGCACGTCGTCGCCCAGCCCCACGCTGCCGTCGTCGCCCACCGCGCACCAGATGGTGTTCCCGCTCGCCTTGAGGCTCCGGCGCGCCAGCTCGAGGGTCTCGAAGGCCACGAAGACCGTGGGAGGGCCACCCGCGCGACTGACCGACGCTGCGGTGCTGTGGAGCTCGGGCGAGGCGCTCGGCTCGCTGCGCTGCTCCTGGGCGGAGGCTCGCAACCGGGCGGCGCGTTTCTTTCGTCGTCGCTCCACCTTGGCGGCCATCGACCCCGGGGCGGGCTTGGCCGGGCCGATGCCGCGGCTGCTGTGCGGCGCCTCGCGCTCGCCCGCGGCCTTGCGCATCGCCGATCGCAGGTCGTCCCGCTTCGTGGGGCGCTTGGTCGGCGCCGCGGCACCCTCGCTGCCCAGCGTGGCCCAGGCGTGGTCGCTCGGGCCGTCCTTGACCTCTTCGTTCCGCGCCCTGAAGTGATCCTCGCGATCCTTGAAGGCGAAGCCCGACCCGCTGGGCGCGCCCGAGGTGGACGGGCGGCTGCCCGACGCGACGCTCCGGCTGCCGGAGGTCGAGCCCGGCTCCTCGTCGCCGAACACCCGCGGGTTCACCCGTCGGATGCCGTCCTTCAGGTCCCGCTTGTGGGCCTTGTCCACGAGCCGGTACCGGGCCACGTGCGGCACGCCGCGTTGCCCGCGGGGCGCCCACTGCTTGTCGAGCTGCCGCACGATGCGCAGGTCGAGATCGATGAGCTCGCGGCCGAAGTCGCAGCGGGCGCGGATCACACCGCCGGGCCGGAAGGGCTCGGAGCTCACGAAGGCGAAGATGCGCTTGTCGATCCACCAACCCGTGCCTTCGGTGAGCCCGAGCTCACCGCGGATCGTCATGCCGATCGAGCGCCGCATCTTGCGGCCCTGAAGTTCTTCCGGATCCAGCGCCATCGTCCTCGCACCGTTTCTGGATCGGCATCCTGCCGACCGCCTCGACCTCGACCCACGGGGCAGAATACCTCGGTGCGCCACCCCTGGGGAAGCTCTCGCGTGATCCTCGCCCTTCCGCCCACCAGCCAGCTCAACACGCCGTACCCCTCGGTGAGCTACCTCGCCCGGCACCTGGAAGGCCGGGGCGTGCCGGTGCAGCAGCGGGACCTGGGCCTGGAGGTGATGCTTCGGCTGCTGTCGCGCCAGGGTCTCAGGGAGCTCTTCGACACCCTCGAGCAGGTGGACAGCCTGCCCGAGCCGGCCTGGCGCGCGCTGGCGCTCGCGGAGGCCCACCTCGCCGCTGTCGCGCCGGTGGTGCGCTTCCTCCAGGGCCGGGAGCCGTCGTTGGCTCACCGGCTGGTGAGCGGCACCCTGCTCCCCGGCAGCCCTCGGGTGGACCGGGCCCGTGCGGCGCCGGCGTCCGGGCTGGACGATCAGGCGCGCTTGCTCGCCACCCGTCATGTCGAGGACCTCGTCGACCTCGTCGCTGCCACGGTCGACCCCGGCTTCCAGCTCATCCGGTACCAACACCACCTCGCCGTCGGACCCGCCGGCTTCGAGCCGCTCGCCGAGCGGCTGGACCGCACCACCCTCGTGGACCGCTTCATCGACGAGCTCTGCGACGGGCTCGACAGCGGCTTCGTGGGCCTGAGCGTTCCCTTTCCAGGACAGCTCTACGGGGCGCTCCGCATCGGTCGTCGCCTGCGCCAGCGCGGGGTCTACGTGGTGCTCGGAGGGGGCTACGTCTCGACCGAGCTCCGCGAGGTGAGCGAGCCGCGCCTCTGGGACTGCGCGGACGCGCTCGTGTACGACGACGGCGAGGGCCCGCTCGACGCCCTGCTCGCCTGGCGGACGGGCGAGCGCGATCGGCGGCACCGCACCCGCACCCGTGACGGTCTGCACCACCACGAAGCCCCGCGTCCCTTGGTCGTCACGGCGGCCTCGTACGGCGATCTGCCCCTGCGCGACTACCTCCAGCTCGTCGACACCCTGAACCCCGCGCACCGGCTCTGGAGCGACGGACGCTGGAACAAGCTCACCCTGGCCCACGGCTGCTACTGGAAGCGCTGCGCCTTCTGCGACGTGAGCCTCGACTACGTCGGGCGCTACGAGCCCCAGCGGGTCGATGCCCTGCTCGATGCGGTCGAGGAGCTCGTCGAGGCCACCGGCGACCGCGGCTTCCACCTCGTCGACGAGGCCGCTCCCCCGCGCCTGCTGCGCGACTTCGCCCTGGGCCTGCTCGAGCGGGGGCTGGTGGTGAGCTGGTGGGGCAACGTGCGCTTCGAGAGCGCCTTCACGCCGGACCTCTGCCGCTTGCTCGCCGCGAGCGGCTGCATCGCGATCACGGGCGGCCTCGAGGTCGCCAGCGACCGCCTCCTGGCGCGCATGGACAAGGGGGTCACGGTCGAGCAGGTCGCCCGAGCCGCCTGGGCCTTCCAGCGCGCGGGCATCCTCGTGCACGCCTACCTGATGTACGGCTTCCCCACCCAGACCGCGCAGGAGACGATCGACAGCGCCGAGCTCGTGCGCCAGCTCTTCGCCACGGGTGCTCTGCAGAGCGCCTTCTGGCACCGCTTCGTGGCCACCGCCGCCAGCCCCGTCGGCCTCGACCCGGCCCGCTTCGGCGTCACCATCACCCGGCGGGGCTCCTTCGCCGCCAACGACCTCAGCCACCACGACCCCACCGGCGCCGATCACGACCGCTTCGACAGCGGCCTGGAGCGCTCGCTCGCGGCGTGGATGGCTGGCCGGGAGCTCGGGCGGCCGGTGCACACGTGGTTCGAGGGCGCCGCTCCCACCACCGAGCCGCCCGACCGCATCGCAGAGGCGCTGAGCTGGGATCCGGCGCCGGGCCGTCGCCTGGTCTGGCTCGGCGGCGCCGTGTTGCACGGCGAGGCCGGCCTGGTGCTGCACCACGCCGGTGGGGTGGAGCAGGTGCAGGGGGACGAGCAGGCCTTGGCCTGGCTCGTGGAGGTCCTCGAAGCCCAGGATCTCGAGCTGGCCGACGCGCTCGCCGCGTTCCCGGGCGAGTTCTCGGCCTTCGCGGAGGGGTGGGCCGCGGCCCGGCGCGCGGGGCTCGTGGCGGTGTGAGCGGGTAGGAGCTCAGCCGCGCTGGGCGAACTGCCAGGTGAGGCCAGCGCCCCACAGCGTCATGCTGGAGCGCAGCACGCCGTTGCCGACCACCGGACCGTCGTAGACCTCCCCGGTGAGCGGGTCCACGTTGATGCTCGTCACCTGGCTGTTCGTGATGGTCCGCTCGCCGAGGAAGGACTGCGAGAGGCCTGCGTCGAGCGTGAGGTTGGCAGGGAGCGACACGCTCACCCCCGCGCCGTAGCCCCACTTGTCCCCGTCGACGAGGCTCACGTCGAGGTGGCTCTGCCGGATGCCCGATGTCTCGTACAGACCCCCCGCATGCACGATCAGCCGGTCGCTGGCCACGAAGCTGCCGCCGAGCCGGAGGGACCAGGAGTCGACGTAGTTGGTCTCCAGCACGATGTCGTCTTCGACCTGGATGTCCTCGATGCCCAGCAGATCGATGACGGGGCGCTCCTCGGACGAGCGCAGCGGCACGTCCATGTCGACCTCGGTGACCGTGACCTCCTGGATGCTGCTCCAGCCCTCCCAGACGAAGCTGGCCTCGATCTCGAGGCGGTCCGTGGGGCGCACCAGGGCGCCCGACTTCAGGATGAGCGGCATGGTGACGGTGGTGCGCACGTGGTCGTCGACCGCGGTCTCGTCCGCGATCACGCCGAAGGTGTCGTCCTCGTAGTAGTAGTTGCCGCTGAAGTCCGCGGTCATCGTGCCCGCGAGCTCGTCGAACACGATGGGCGGGTGGACCATCGCGCCCACCGCCCAGCGCTCGCTCGGCGGCTCCACGAGCACCCCCGCGTTCCAGGCGAGCTTGAAGCGCTGCATGGCGTCCAGGCTGAAGGCCACGTCGTACTGGGGGTCCTCCACGCTGCTGCCCTCGGGGATCAGGCCCACGTCGAGCTCCTGCTCGAGGTAGAGCAGGTTCCAGCTCACGGTGCCGCCAACGCTCACCCAGTCGAAGAACTCGTGGGCCACGCCGGGCCCGGTGTAGGTGTGGATGACCACCGAGTCGGTCAGCGTGTACCGCTGGGCGCCCTCGTCCGGGTACTGGTAGTCCGGCGCATAGGGCGGGAAGAAGCCCAGCCCGACCGTGGTGTGCTCGAGCCCGAAGTCGTAGCTCACGCCCAGGTGCGGGATCAGGTAGGCGGGCGCGTTGTTCTCGATCGGCTCGTTCACCACGTCGGCGCCGTCGAGGCCACCACCCTCCACGTCCGCGCGGTCGAAGTACACGGACTGCCCCGCGCCCGCCAGGTCCACCATCGCGTGCCCGCCCTTCAGGCGCGTCAGGGCGGCGGGGTTGTACCAGAACGCCGTGAGGTCGTTCACACCCGCCACGAAGGCCCCGGCACGGGAGAAGCTCCTCACGCCCACGTCGCTCATGTAGTAGGTCGAGGCCTGTGCGGTCGACAACAGGGTGGTGACAAGCAGCATGGTCGGGCTCCGGCGCCGCCGTATAGCGCGCTGCACGTTACCGGCGCCCGATGCTCACCCTGGCCACGGCCCTCGCCGTCCTCTACCTCACGACCTGCCTGACCCTGCACCTCCGCTACCCGGAGCTGAGGTGGGACTGGTCCAAGCTCGATCTCGGCGACCTCCGCTTCCCGGAGGGCTTCCTGTGGGGGGTGGCCACGGCGGCCTACCAGGTGGAGGGCGGCTGCACCGAGACGAACTGGCACCGCTTCGAGCGCCAGCAGAAGCCCGATGGCAGCCCCACGATCGCCCACGGCGACGTGTGCGAGCCCGCCTGCGAGCACTGGACGCGCTGGCCGGACGACCTGGACCTGTGCGTGGAGCTCGGCGTCACCAGCTACCGCTTCTCCATCGAGTGGTCCAAGGTCGAACCGGAGCCCGGCGTGTTCGACCAGGAGGTGCTCGACCACTACCACCAGGTGATCGACGGGTGCCTCGAGCGCGGGCTCGTGCCGATGGCCACGATCCACCACTTCTCCAACCCCCTGTGGTTCGAGGACCTCGGCGCCTTCGAGCAGGCGGAGAACCTCGCGCACCTCGTGCGCTTCGGGAAGCGGGTCTTCGCCGAGTACGCCGACAAGGTGTCCTGGTGGTGCACCTTCAACGAGATCGGGGTGTACAGCACCATGGGCTACGCGCTCGCGATGTTCCCCCCGGGCAAGGACGACGTGGCGCTGTGTGCTCGCGTCATCCGGAACATGTGCCGCGCCCACGTCGAGCTCTACCACGCGCTGAAGGCCATGCCGCATGGCGACACCGCGCGGATCGGGCTCGTGAAGAACGTCTTCCAGTTCGACCCCGATCGGCGCTGGCACCTGCTCGACTGGCTGAGCGCCCGCACCCTCGACACGATCTACAACCGCGCCATCCTGGGCGTGCTCGAGCGGGGGCGCTTCGCGCTCTCGGTGCCGTTCCAGGTGGAGCTCGCCGAGGTGTGGCCCGACGCGAAGGGCGCCACGGACTTCACGGGGCTGAACTACTACAGCCACGCCCGGGTGCGCTTCAAGCCCGACCCGAAGGAGCCGGCCACCCAGGTCATCCCCGAGGACGAGCCGGCCACCGACATGCCGTACGGGGAGTACGCGGAGGGCTTCTACCGCGCCCTGGTCGAGGTGGGCCG
>Ga0114932_10001741_pt1 | contig 24230 bp, 19 predicted proteins | sample 2SBtaG_2_FD_87286 | JGI IMG/M metagenome (GOLD analysis project Ga0114932, IMG submission 87286) | Deep subsurface microbial communities from Kolumbo volcano to uncover new lineages of life (NeLLi) - 2SBTROV12_ACTIVE470 metaG | ecosystem: Environmental > Aquatic > Marine > Volcanic ...
CACAAAGATCTCGAACTTCAGATTCTAGCTCTTCGGCAGGTACTAATTTATTCAGAACTCCCCATTGATAAGCTCTTTCAGCATCTAAATGACCTGTATAAGCAAATTCAAGCGCTCGTCCCAAACCAGCTAATTTTGTTAGATGATATGCACCACCGTTTTCAATAATCTGTCCAACCTGGTGGTAAGAGATATATCGCATGTGCTCAGAGCCATAGCGAATATCACAGGCAAGAGACAAGTCCATTCCAAACCCTGCTGCAACACCATTGATCATTGCAATAGTAGGCTTACGTATATAGTTGACGTCCTTGATTAATTTCGTTGTCCCGTAAAGAAAACCTTGTCGTGATGCATCAGGACTGTTTGGGTGTATTGCTGCACCGAGAAAGTTTCCTCCACCGTCATAACCTTCGACTCCACGAACATCTACTCCCGCAGAAAAAGCTCGACCTACACCAGTCAGAACAATGACCCGAACATCCGGGTCATCATCACCCGCACGCATGTATTCGCCAACCTTCGCTAACGTACCAAATCGTTCGTTCCCACCGATACAGGCGTTAAGTCGCTCAGGACGGTTGAATTTAATCCATAGAATTCCATTATCTTCTTTTTCATATAATAAATAAGGAACTTCTTCTAAAGCATGATCTGACATTAAAAATCTCTCTCTCTATAACAATTAATAACTAGTTCACAACACTAAATCTTAAGCGTTTACTCATCATCCAATTGCAAAGTGGGCATTAATTTTGCTAGTTGCTTACGGTGATATCGTGGTTCACCTAAAGCATGGAACAACGACCGTGATTGCCTAGTATATAGAGTTAACCCATATTCACGGACGACACCTGTACCTGCATGAACCTCATGTCCATAATCGCATGCCTGTCGATATCCATCACTTGTCACTGCCTTCGCAAGATGAATGGCTGCTTCAGTTTCACGACCTGTATCCATCTTCCACAATGCTTCATAGGTAGTCCAGCGTGCAGAATCCAAATGAATAACTAATTGGACTATATGGTTTTGAACAAATTGGAATCGCCCTATTGGCCGCCCGAATTGCACTCGATCACGACTATATTGTACAGATAGGTCAAACACAGATTGTGCTCCACCTACTTGATACGCACACAATAACGGAGTGGCACGCATAAGCGCGGCATGTAATCCATCAGTAATCTCACAACACTCACCTAACAAAGCTGATTTGGGGATACGAGCATTTTCAAAAGTTACAGAACTTTCAGAAGATGTAAAACCTTCTAATTTCCGTGCCGAAACCCCTGGAGTACTCGTATCGACTAACAACAGACTAATATCGTTGTCTCCAGAGCCAGTACGAACAGCTGTAATTATTAAATCAGCAGCATGACCATCATAAACAAAAGATTTCTCACCATTTAATATATAGTCTTCACCATCTTCAGTCGGTGTTAATTGCACACCAGCAATTCCCCATTGGTAATCTGGCTCAGACATAGCTAACGTAGCGATAAGAGAACCATTTGCGATACGAGTCAGATAATTTTCTTTTTGAGCATCATTACCTAGCTCTTTTATAATCTCGCCCGCAAGAACTGTTGAAAAAAATGGCCCAGGCACCGGTCCTTTACCCAAAGCCTCAAATACAACCCCTGCATCAGTGTAACCAGTATCACTTCCACCGTATTCTTCAGGAATCAGCATACCGAGCCAACCAAGTTCACCCGCCGTACGCCACATATCATCTGAAAAACCACGTTCAGTTTGTTGTAATTCAATCAAAGTTTCTATTGGAGCATCACGACTAACAAAAGCATCAACTGCTTGTTTTAACATTTCTTGTTGATCAGTTAAAGAAAGATCCATTTCTATCCCCCCGCTTGAGAAAACATCCCCCTTATGATCTTGGGGGATGTTCTAATTCAAATAGATTTTTATTCGACAGTCTTACCTGCTTTATAACGTTCAGCTTCAGAACGACCCATACCAATTCGTCTAGCCATTAAGACTTTCTGAACATCAGCAGTTCCACCAGGGTGAAGTGCTACAATCGCACTACGCTGATATGCATCAAGCGCACCTTCAGAGAAATCTGTAATTTCATCATTGGTTAGTGCATATGGACCAAAAAGTTCATGTAAAGCTGTAGTGATATCCAGCCCTGAAAGCTTCCTGAAATAAGAAGATTGAGGACCTTCATACGTCATAGCTTGGTGAGTTCTGTTCATCCAGAAATTTCGAATTCCAAACAATCTCTGAATTTCAGTCTTCTCATATATTTCTACCAAACGATCCTGAGCATCAGAATCTTCGACTAATGGTCGGCCATTCAATCGACGTTCCCTAGCCCATTCTAATGCTCGAGAGAACCATAGGTTACGAGCAACTGAACCACCTGCACCGTGTTCAAGTTCAAGGTGTGTAGTTGCAACCTGCCAACCATTATTTTCTCCACCAACTAATCGTTCAGCTGGAACTCTTACATTGTCAAAATAGACTGTGTTCTTAACACCAGAGCCAACTCCTTCACCACCATCACCCAATAAATCCATCGGACGAATAGTAATACCAGGCAGGTCAGCTGGTATCATGAACCAACTTAAATTCTTGTGCCGTTCGCCATCGGGATCTGTTCGTGTAAGAGTCCAAAGCATGTCAACTCCGTTTGAACCACCGACATAAATTTTCTCACCATTTACAATGTAATCATCACCGTCACGAACAGCATCTGTTTGTGTGCCAGCAAGGTCTGAACCAGCTTCGGGGCCAGTCAAAAGTTGCCATGTAACAACATCACCTTTGAATATCGGTGGAAGAAGAGCTTGCTTTTGTTCATCAGAGCCCCAAACGAGTATTGACGCACCTCCAAGCCAACCACCTGAGTCGTAATAAGGAGGTATCGAAAGATCGCGTCGACTCATTTCTTCATAGAGCACAACGGTTTCCTCAAAACCCATACCGCCACCACCAAATTCAACTGGTGCAGTAGGTCGTAACCATCCTTGTTGCCCTAAATCTCGTCCTAATTGACGAAATTTAGCATAGTTCTCTGGAGAGTCTTGATCTCCTTCAATGACTGGAGCATGATCATCTAGCCAACTTCGAACTTCTTTTCGAAAAGCTTCCTGTTCAGGAGTATATGATGGTGCAAAATCCATAGTTCCTCGATTCTTAAACACTATTCGGACAAAAAATATAGTCCGGCCCCACAAAGCCGAGTTACACGGACTACGAACAGCTATTACAGCTGCTTCATAACAGTTTGTCAACTCTTTTAATTGAACTTTGGCTACTTCAATGCCTGAATGTTTTTGCCACCCACAATATAGTATGTACCGGATTCGATAGATATCGGTGAAGAGACATTTTGCTTGTAATCGAGTAATTGAATTTCTTCCCCAGATTCTGGGTCAAGTAGCATTAACATAGGTCCCGCAGCTATCAGCAACCCATCAGATGTTATCAAAGGTGCACTAGTGATCTGGGGAATAGTTTTTTTCCAATTAATTGATCCATCTTTACGATTGTAAGACTGTAAAAGTGCGTCTGTGGAAAGTCTAGATCCTCTCTCTCCTGCGACGTAAATACTATCCGAGCCCACTGCAGGTGCAAAATACAAGCGTGGTGGATTGAAATTTCCCCACAATCTATCCGGTAAAGGAGTGGGAGGTGCTACACCCCAGACATAAAGCTGCAACCATAAACTTCGTAAACGCCCTTCCCACCAAGGATTTTGCGAATCTTCATCAACAGAAAAGATTAACCATGGTGAAATGGATATGACTTCATTATTATCTATTGCAATTTTTGTAGGAAAAGACACTGAGTTATACCAGTATGTTTGTTCACCTGTAAGTCTATCAAAAATGAGTAATTTCTGACCTAAACCCACGGCAATATAATGATCGTTCATTACTGGGCTTTCAAATCTCCTACCACTTTTATGAACGACCGTATCCATATCTTTTTGCCAGAGTTTTTCTCCATTTCCTGCATCCAAAACATACCAGGCATCTTTCCCAAAAAGATAAATTCTACCGTCATAGATAAGAGGTGTTGATTCAAGCAAATTACCAGCTTGAACAGACCATAATTCATTCCCATTCGAGGAATCTAATGCATACAAAATTCCATTGGCAGAAGGGACGATCAACATTTTCTCAACAGCTAAAGGAGCTGCTAATAGAAAATCTTCAAATTGTTTCCTCCAAATTTCTGATCCATCAAGTTGAGAGTATGCAATCAGTAATCCATTAGACAACGAAATATATAAATGCTGTGAATCAGCTACTAAAGAGGTTTCGGCATTTGCAGGTAACTGTGTTTGCCATGCGATTGGTTGCTCTATACGAGAGCCATACAATGATCTTCTCAAACGACCACTACCACCATCACTATTTTCCCAACCTGTATCAGCAGACAAACGTCCACTAAGATTTGTGGTTGAGATGGGTAAAGTACCTGCACTGCTTATGAAAGTAGCGTACGTCCAAAACATACAAACAAATATCAATAAAAATCCACAGGTGATTTGAAACGACTTAATAGCTAACCGCCGACGTGAATTACGCCGAACAACCCTCGCACGATGCATTTGAGCTAATACAGCATCATCACCAGATAAGGGTTCTACTGCCCGTATATCTGTTAAACAATATGAACATCGCTTTACACCTACCTCGATGACACGTTCACATGTACCACAGACAATAGAATTAATTTCTGTATTTACCATCTAGTCATACCTAATTAATAATAATTCCTAAATCAACAAAACTGTTAGTTGGTATATATACTGTATCGTAACTAACCATTTATTAATTCGAGGCTCTATGTTTAATAATATTAACGGTATCCAACTAGCTACTATTGATAATGCTTTAGTAAGCAGTCAATGGCAGCGGCTGTTATCCGCACAGGAAGTATCTCAAGATACTATAGATACACTCAATGCAAAAAGAATAACTTTATCTATTGGTAATGCAAAAGTAGAACTTTTGGAGCAACTAGGTAGTGGACCAATAGCTAATTTTTTAACAAAAAATCCACGTGGAGGTTTGTTTTCAGTAGGATTATCGACCGTTGATCTCAAAGAATTTACTACATCTTTAGACACTAAAAATATTTCATACACTGCAGAGAAAGAACAAATATATATCGACCAGAATTTAACAAGCGAAGGGGGCTTACGTGTGAATGTAAGTACTTACGAAAAAAATTATATCCATGGTTTATTGAATCGTTTTTTTGAGGTTTCATATTTAGTTTCAAACCCTGAAGCCATCTCATCTGAATTAGCAACTCAATTACGACTTAATCAAGCAACCTTCGATCTTACCGAGTCTTCTGAGTTTGGATTTACAGGATTCCATGCATATATTAATGAATCAAGTGAAGACGATATTGAGGTAATACATCCTCTAGATGAAACAAACGCTATGGGAAGATTTTTCAACAGTAGAGGTGCAGGTTTGTATATGTGCTTCGCTGAAAGTAGCAATATGAACGAAATTCGATCACGTGCCAATGACATTTCACCAGAAGGATGGATTGGTATTCAAGAAGAAAGCATAACGCCTGAATCAGCATTCTTGCACCCTAAATTACTTGGCGGTGTGATGGTTGGAGTTAAAGCAAAATAGAGCATGATCCTCAAATAATTAACAACCCTATTGGAGTGAAAATGACAGAACGTAATTATAAATATCGAGGTTTTGGAACAAGAATATTTTCCGGGAACGAAGCTTTAGGAAATCTGCGTGCAGAAGTTGAAAGATTAGAAGTAAAAAAAGCTTTTATTATTTGCGGACAATCAATTGCAAAAGAAAAAAAATTGCTAGAGAGAGTTAGAAAAGAATTAGGCACTCGTTTTGCTGGAATATTTGATGGATTACAAACTGACTCACCGGCTCCCATTGTAGAAGAGGCTGCACAGGCAGTAGAAAATGCTGGTGCGGACTTAATTATTCCTATCGGCGGTGGAACTGCTGCAGTGAGTGCACGTGCAATTGCCATGCGAATTGGAGAACAAAAAACATTTCATGAAATGGCTACAAAATACCCACCAAATCAATTACCTGTCAGCCCTAAATTATTGTCACCAAAAATTCCAATAATTCAGATCTTAACATTGCCCACAACTGCAATGTTAAGATCAGGTGCAGCAATCAAAGACATGGATGAATTGAGAAGGATCGAATTATATGATCCGAAAACCAGAGCAATTAGTATGATTTGGGACACCGAAGCAGTTATGACAGCTGCACCCGACGTTTTCCTAAATACCTGTATGGGGTTTTTGAGTGGATCAATAAGAAATTTAGCACAACCATCTCCCATTGCTATTGCACACGCCGATCACGTAGAGGTGTTCCACTTAGCAAAAAAATATGTACCACAAATTATTAGTGCACCTAACGATCCAGAACCTCGGATGCAACTAATGGCAGCCGGTTACATGATTAATCGATCATCAGAATATGATTCAACAGACCAACCACGAGCCAATTTCTCAATATTATCAGGTGCTGGCGGATCTATTAATACACGCTATAAGTGTGGTCAGGGCCCTTGTGGTGCTGTCTTAGGACCAGCTTCACTTCGTTATAGCTTGCCAGCAGCAGAAAGCGATCTAGCAATCGCAGCACGTGCAGTGGGTATAGCAGACAATTCAACTCCTGATGCTATAGCTGCAGAAGCTGTGATTGTAGAAATAGAAAATTTTTACAAAGAAATAAATCAGCCCTCTCGTCTACGTGATCTTGGAGTTCCCAAAGAAGACATCCCACGAATTGCAGAAGACACTATGATTCATTTCTTCATACGGCATGACACACGCACATCAAATCATCAAGCAGATCTAGAAAGAATGCTTAAAGAGATTTGGTAGTGAGTTGTTATTAGTGAATTCTTCCTACGTCGGTAGATTCCCAATTAGGAGATCGTTTCTCAACAAAAGCTCTGGGCCCTTCGCTCGCATCAGGAGTAGTTTTCATTAACCTTTGTAAGCTAAATCCCACTTTAAGGCTTTCAGCTATAGTTGCAGAATCTCTACCACGAATAGCTGCTTCTTTTGTTAATCGAGCTGCAGTCGGTGAGTTTTTAAGAATTTTTTCTGCATACTCTTCGCATTTTTGTAGTAATTCATCATTAGGTACTACAGCGTTAACTAGTCCGATTCGATAAGCAGTATCAGCATCAATTCTTTCTGCAGTAAGTAACATTTCCATAGCATGTGCCCATCCAATTGAACGAGGTAATTGTGAAGCACCAGTCGATGCCATCACTCCCACTCTAGTCATGGTCATTCCAAAAACAGCATCCTCTCCAGCAACACGAATATCACATGGTAAAACAACATCAATACCAGCTGCTAAACAGTAACCATTCACACCAACAATAATTGGTTTATAAACATCGAATCCATGCCCAAGACTTAAGGTTGGTCGAGCAGATTCTTCTGGAGGAGAAACTCTATCTTTTAAATCGGCACCCGCACAGAAAGCTCTACCATTAGCAGTAAGAATTGCAACCCACGCATCTGAATCTGCATCAAATCGATGCCACGTTTCTTCCAATTCTGCACTAAGCTGTTTGTTAATTGCATTCAGTGCTTCTGGTCTATTAAGTGTGACATAGGCAATATGGTTTTTTACTTCATAAATTACAGCAGCCATTCTCATCCCCCTTCATATTTATCACAAAATAATCAATACACAATTTCGCCCTTGCGAAACAATAATCCAAAGCATAGCATACGGTTCATCATCATTAATATAAAAATAAATAACAGATTGGAATAAAGCTAATGACAGAAGAGTTAGTAACATATGAAGTGAAAGATCGTATTGCACATATCACAATCAATCGCCCGGAAAAAAGGAATTCATTTACAGAAGATACACGACGCCAATTAATCGATCATTGGATTACATTCAAACATGATACTGAAGCTGATGTGGCAATTTTAACTGGTACAGGAGATATTGCTTGGTCAGCTGGAAGTGATCTAAAAGAGATCGGCACAGGCATCACAGTTTCAAATCCTGATTGGAAACCTCCAATTGAGGGAGTAAGTACAATAGGACTAGCATGCATGTCTGGTCTAGATATTGAAAAACCAATCATTGGAGCAATTAACGGTGTTGCACTCGGGTTTGGTTTCGCACTTGCATTAGCATGTGATATTCGTATTGGAACTCCTAATAGTCGTTTTGCTTGTACTGAAGTAAAATTTGGTCATATGGCTGGAGGAGGGCAAGCTACTTTATTACCTTCCACTGTCCCTTTTGGTTGGGCGATGGAGCTGGCTTTAACAGGTGATCAAATTGATGCACAAACAGCTGACAAAATTGGAATCCTAAATCGGATAGTTGAACCTGATCAATTAATTGATGAATGTGTTGCGCTGGCAAATCGCATGATTGAATGTGGCCCAACTGTTGTTAGACAAACAAAAAGATTTATGTACAGAGCAATGGGTCAGAGTTATCTTGATTCTATGGAATTAGAAGGAATTTTTTATCAACGTATTCAATCATCAAAAGATTATGATATAGGTACACAAGCATTTGTGAATGCACCAAATATAAAAAAGGTTCGTCCTGATTTTATACGCGAATAAAAATATCGGAGGTATGAAAATGAGTTTTGAAAAAATTGATTCACACACTACGTCAGATCGTGTTTTAGTTCTCACAATGAATGATCCTGAGACGCTGAATGCATTAGGCGATCCATTAATGCCTGAATTGGTTTCTGAAGTCGACCGTTTCGCTAGCGATCCTGACTTACGTGCATTGCTTATCACTGGAGCAGGCAGAGCGTTCTCTTCTGGAGCGAACGTTCGAACATTTGCTCGAGGTGTGCAAGAACGAGAACAGGAATTGTCCAACGAAAGCTATGAGGCACCACGTATTAGCCCATGGGAACAACTTGACCCTATCTACCATGCTGCAGAGACAAGAAATTATGGAACAGGACCAGATATTGTTTCAAAATTACACAATATGCAAAAACCATCATTCGCTGCAGTTAATGGACATGCGTATGGCCTTGGTTGTGGAATTGCCTTGTCTTGTGATTTTCGTGTTGCTGGAGAAGCAGCAAGATTCAATGAAGCATTTATCCGTAATGGGATAGTTCCTGCTGATGGTAGTGCGTGGCAATTACCTAAGCTCGTGGGAATGTCGAATGCTCTCTGGATGCAGATGTCAGGTGAGCCTATCACTGGAGAAGAGGCTTATCGGATAGGACTAGCTAATTGGCTTGCAACAGATGATCAGCTTATGGATAAAACGCTAGAATTAGCTACAAAATTAGCTCGAGGACCAGTTTATGCAATGGGCATCGTAAAACAATTGGTACATCAAGGCTATCAGCAAAGCTTAGTCGAGCATCTACCACTGGCATCACGTGCCCAAGGTCTAACAAAAGATACATTCGACCATAAAGAAGGCGTTCAGGCGTTTATAGAAAAACGCCAGGCAGAGTACAGAGGCTACTAAAATTTAATAAAAAAAGACCGCGTGAAAAAGATAATCACGCGGTCTTTTTTTTTATTAAATTTCCTAAAATGCTGTAGGCCCAAATGCCGTAGGATCATTGGATGTGATACCCAAATCAGAAAGTTCTGCAATTTCCTCATCAGAAAGACCAGCGATACTTCGTAAAACATATTCAGTATGAGCACCTAATAATGGTGCATGTGATCTAGTGCTTGCTGGATGTTTAGAAAATTTAAATGGCCGACTCAAAAATGGGCGACGTCCAACCATTGGATGATCAACTTCTTCCCAAAATTCTCTATTATTTAAATGTTCATCTGCAAGTATTTGTTCACCTGTTAAGCTAACCCCAGCAGGAATTCCTGCTTTCTGTAAAGTATGCATCACGTCATGTGCATCTTTATCTTGACTCCATTGAGTGATTAGCCTGTCTAATTCATCATGTCTTGCGAATCTCTGGTCAACTGTTGAAAAAGTGTGTGATTGTTCCAATGAAAGATTTAACACCTCTGAAAAAGTATTCCACTCATCGTCAGTGCGAATAGAGATCGCAACCCAACTATCATCACCGAAACATTTATAAACTCCTTGTGGAGCAAAAACATTATCACGATTACCGTTCGGTGCCCATTTCCTATCATTCATGGTGTAATCCATCACCATTTCCCCTACAACTCCTGTAGTTACCTCACGCTGCGATAGATCAACATACGTCCCTTTTCCAGTGGTTCTACGCTGTTCAATCGCAGAAAGCACTATCCCTATGGCAAGAAAAGCAACCATTGGGTCAGGTAAAAAAGTTCCCGAAGTTCTTGGATCACCACCTAAATAGCCTGTAAAGGAAGCAATACCTGCGGTTTGTTCAAGTGTCGCACCAAAAGAACCGTACGATCTTTCGGGCCCACTCCCACCTTGACTAGCGAGACTTACCATAATGATATCTTTGCGAATAAGTTTCAAATCTTCATATGACAATCCGAAACGTTCCATTACTCCACTACGAAAACTTTCAATAACTACATCACTTTTTTCGACTAGTTTCTTAAGTACTTCGACTCCTTTTGGATGAGTTAAATCCAAACAAGCACTGATTTTACTTCGATTCCTATCTGTATATAATCCAGATGTATTCCATGGTTCATCTCCAGGATCACCATCTGGATAAAGTCCAGCACCAGAATTTGCAGTAGTACCACCACGAGAGATATCCATACGTCTCCCTGATTCGATTTTAATAATTTCTGCTCCCAAATCACCAAGAATTTTGGTACATGTTGGCCCCGCCCAAACCTGAGTAAGATCTAAAACTCGAAGTCCTTCAAGTGCAGTTTTTGACATCATGATCTCTTTTCAATTCGCAATTAAATTACGCCTTTTTCAGTTAGTGCAGATAACTCTTCTTTCGAGAACCCGAGAGCTTCATAAATTGATTCATTATGTTCACCCAACAAAGGTGCACGTTCCATAGGCAATTTTTCACCATCCCAAAAAAACGAATGTCCGGGATACAATAATTTTCCACAGACAGGATGATCAATTTCTACAAAATAACCACGGTGAATGTATTGTTCGGAGGAAATTAAATCTTCCGCATCACAAATATAGCCAAATGGCATTCTCTGTCCCTGTGCCAGATGATACAGCTCTGTCTTATCTTGCTTAATCATCCACTCTGACACTATTTGATTCAATTCGATAATATTTTCACGACGAGCAACATTGTCAATGAAACGCTCATCATCTTTCATTTCAGGGCGGCCAATCATGTCGCAAAAATCATCCCAGTTACCTTGTCTGTACATTACGCCAACGTGCCCATTACTTACTTGATACATAGGTGCTATATCATTAGCTCGTACACGGTTTTCTCCAAGATAAGCATAATTCAGGCCAGAATACATCTGAGCAGTAGCTATAGCTTCTACCATAGAGACATCAACATGTTGACCTTCACCGCTAGCGCGTTGTGCATACAACGCAATCATTGCGCCAGAGAATGCACTCAAACCAGCTATATATTCTGCTGGTCGACCACCGACTTTTAAAGGCTCTTTATCCTCATCACCTGTAATTTGAAGTAATCCGCCTAAAGCTAAACTAATGAGATTTGTACCTTGGTAATCTTTATACGGACCACTTTGTCCAAATTCGGTTATCGAGACGAGAGTTGTCTTTGATGATATTTTTTCTATATCTTTATAGCCAAGTCCCAAATTTTCTAAGGTATCAGGCGCATAATTTTCTATAATTATATCTGCCCATTCTATGAGAGGTTTCACAGCACTTTGACCTTGTTCACTTGATAAATCAAGTGTAATGCTTCGTTTATCAGTATTAAGGTAAAGAAACAGACCACTCTTTTCTATATGTGGATCATCTTCAAAAAATGGAGGAGTTAAACGAGCATAATCACCATGGATTGGAGGTTCAACAGAAATCACATCAGCACCCATACCGCCTAGTAATTTTGCAGCATATGGCCCTGCCACACCTTGAGATATATCTAAAACTTTCACGCCGCTAAGCGGAAGATCTTCTGAAAAAGGTTTATCCAATAAAGACAAATTTCAACTCCATTACAAAGTAAGATGATGAGGAGAATACCAGAATAAAGAACAAATCGGTAAAAAATTAAACAAAAAAAGAGGGTAGTCACTCAAAACATGAGCAACTACCCTCTTTGAAAACTAAATCCTACAGATCAAGCCACGCAGTCTCGAAGCGGTTTGCGTTGTACAAGTTTGGATGCTTGACAACATTCTTGACGTAATCACGTCGTACCATTCGAGCAGCACTCCAGTCTGTAACAATCTTCCCGTATAGGTCCAAAGCAGCGAGTTCCATTTTTTGAGCGAGCTCTTGACGTGTTGGAACATCAAGTTCGGTGCTCTGCTTCAAGAATAGATCATCAACTTCAGGTGAAGAAAGCTCAGAGTAGTTTCGAGCTGCACCGGTTACATAGAATTCACCGAATAGTGCATCCGGGTCATCCACAGCATAACCATGTCTCCATGGTGCAAGGTCGAAGTTACGTGTGTTCAATCGGTCATATGCAGAAGCTGTTTCCTGAACATCAGGTGTAAAGTTAAGACCAATAGCCTTAGCATTATCAAGAATGTACAGTGAGAAGTTCTCATAAGTACTACCTTGACGTGTCAGAATTGTAGCGTCAAAACCGTCAGGAACACCCGCTGCATCAAGCATCTTACGTGCTTCTGCAACTACTGCGTCACTGTAAGGCTTATATCCTGGAACCTTTTGAACAGCTTCCAGACCTGCAGTCCAAATACCGTTAGGGTTGAAGTAACCACCGTGGTAGCCAACACCCTTACTAAGTACTGCAATTGCTTCATCACGATTCATCGCCATCGCGACAGCTGTACGAACACGGTTGTCGTTCCATGGCTCACGAGAAGTGTTGAAGTTAATGGAACCAAAGCCATTACTGGACATTGGACCGTCTAAAACTGCCTTATCTTTCATGATATCCATCATGGATTCAGCATCTGCCTGAGTAGCCATCAAGAAGATGTCAGTCTCTCCACCTTGGAAACTTGCAAATCGAGTTGAACCATCTGGAATAACATACACAGTCTGCTTACCAAGATAAGGTCGTCCTTCAATGAAATAGTCTGGGTTAGCAGACATTTCAAATCGGTTACCACGCTCATACTTGTCGAGCTTCATTGGACCAGCACCGTTAATCTCTAACTTGAAGTCCATTCCATTTTGAATGTCTTTGTGAGAGTAAATGGTGTTCCAGCCTTGAGCCATCATAGCGAACAATGATGGAGCTGGGCGGTTCAAATTCACAACTACGTGTGTGTCATCAGGTGTTTCGATACTTTCAATAGCGTCGTAGTTCTTCATTCGAGGACTAACTATTGAACCATCTTTGTTAGCGATACGTTCGAAAGTAGCCTTGACGTCAGCACTGGTTACTGCCTGTCCATCGCGGAATTTGGCATTACCGTGTAAGTCAAAAGTAACCTTCAAGTTATTATCAACTGTCCAGCTTTGTGCTAATTGCCCCTGAACATTATCAGGTCCTTCAACTGCACTTAGTGGATCGAATTCAACTAGTAAAGCATGAACTGGACTCAATGGTACGTTTACACGGTACGTAGAGTTCGCATGCATATCATAGTTTGGTGGGTCACCAGAGATTTCAAATCTTAAGTGTCCGCCTCGTTTCACATTCTCAGCTGGTGCAGGAATAGCAGTAGCGGTCGAAGACTGCAACTGAGCTGCTCCACCTTGAGCAACAGCTGATTGTGTAGCAGCAGCTGGTGCTGCAGTTGCAGCGGCTGGTGCTGCTGCGGCTGGTGCTGCAGCTGGGGCTGGTGTTGATGAACTTGAGTCATCATCACTACCACAACCAATAAGAGCGGCACCAATAGCACCGGTCCCTATTACGCCTGCCCCACGGATGAATCTCCGCCGAGCAACCCGATTTCTCATCCAGTAACTCTTTTCCATAAAAAGTTAATCCCTCCCGAGGACAAGCCTCTTCTATTTGTCACAAACAGAAACATACAATCCGACTAATTTAGTAAAATACACTATAAAACTATTCTTTTGAAATTATCAAACAATTAATTACATTTTTTTGTTTTTATTTAATTAATAATTTGACATTGCAGATTTAGTTTGATCCACGCAAACGTGGATCGAGTGTATCTCGCAAGGCATCTCCAAAAAGATTGAACGCAAAAACTGCGATACTAATGGCAACACCAGGGAAAATAGCCATCCAAGGAGCATTCCTAATATACTGACTTGCGGCACCACTTAACATGGTCCCCCATGAAGGTTCAGGTGGTGGTGTACCTACTCCAAGAAAGCTCAGTGAAGCTTCAGCAAGAATTGCTGTTCCAAAACCCGCAGTTGCCAAAATAATAACAGGAGCAAATACGTTCGGAAGAATATGACGAGCAATCACACGTACAGGAGCAGCGCCCATGCAGTATGCTGCTTCAATATACGGCATAGCTAATACGCTTAGTGTCGAAGCTCTCACCACTCTTGCCACACGAGGAACATTCACAATTCCAACTGCAGTAATAACTTGATTGATTCCTGTACCCAGGACGGAAACTATCGCTAAAGCCAGCACAATTGTAGGGAAAGCAAATAATGCATCGACAATTCTCTGCAGTACATAATCAACCCAACCACCAGCGTATGCACTAACCGCTCCAATTATCGTTCCAGCTATGATAGAAATGCCCACTGCAATAAATCCAACCCGTAAAGAAATTCGAGTCCCAAATATAATACGTGAGAAAACATCTCGACCTAGTTCATCAGTGCCGAAAAAATGAAGACTGCTCGGAGCGGCGAATGTTTGCAATCCATCAATTTCATAAGGATGATGCGTAGCAAAAAAACTAGCACCAAGTGCAAGAACAATCATAATAATTAAAACAACACCTGCAGCAGCACCAAGAGGGTTACGTGTGCAAAACTTCCTAATTTTTGGTCCTAAACGAGATTGTCTCTCAGCACGCTTTAGTATTTCTAAGTCTGCTGCATTTATTTCACCACTTGAAGAAACCATATATGCACTCCGTTCTACTGTTTATATAAAGGTATGCCTATTACGCAAGTCTGATACGCGGATCAAGTTGTACATATACTAGATCGACTAACAGGTTGGCCAACGCAAAAATCATAGCGAAGAAAAATACCAACGTTTGTACAACTGGGTAATCACGTCGTCCAATAGCATCAATCAAGTAACGCCCAACTCCAGGGAGGTTGAAAACTGTTTCAATAACGACAGTACCTCCAATGATATTTGCCAATCCAATTCCAACAATTGTAATTACAGGTAACATCGCATTCTTCAATGCGTGTTTTACAATTACTCGTCTTTCAGTCTGCCCTTTAGAGTGAGCAGTACGAATATAATCTTCACGCAATACTTCTAGAAGACTTGAACGCATCATTCTACTCACCAGCGCCGCTTGAATATAACCAAGTGATAGTGCTGCCCAAATCAACTGTTGTATATTTTTCACCGGATCTTCATGGAAATCCATATATCCAAGAGGTGGGAAATAATCTAAATAAGTTACCATTACCAAAAGAATCAATACTGCCACCCAGAAGCTCGGAACAGATAACCCAACTATCGCAAAGACACGTGCAAAATAATCTAATGGTGTTCCTTGTTTAACTGCTGAAATAATTCCGGTAGGTATCGCAATAATTAAGGAAACTATAGTGGCAAGAATTCCCAACTCTAGTGTCAGTGGAAAACGGTTAAATAGTTCTTCCAAAATCGGTCGGCCCGTCCAAAGTGAATCACCAGGGTTAAGTGTGATTACTCCAGCCATCCAAGAGAAGTATTGTATTATAAGTGGATCGTCAAGACCAAGTTCTCCTCGAAGTTTAGCTATATCTTCAGCACGTGCAGCGCCGCCTTCACCTTCAGGGCCCATCAGAATTAACTGTGCCACATCTCCAGGTAATACGCGCATGAGCCCGAAAATAATCAAAGAAACAATAAAGAGTGTCGGAATAATTGAAATTAAACGTTGAGTAACATATTTCACGGAAGCTCCTTACAACACAAAACTCACTCGCAACCTAACTGTGAGGTCTTATATATATCATGTATATATACGCAATGCACTATCCGAACACAACCAGAAACTTTTTATAAATTAAAAATAAAACTGAAACTTTTCTATCACATTGGCTATAATATGTGGTAATACGTTCGTATGACCAGTACTGGGATTACGAGGCAGTGAAAATAAATATCAAGACGTAAGTTGATATTTGATATTTTTTGAGACAGCAATTATGAAAGCGAGAACAACATGGACTGGAACGATACTCAAGAACAAGCAGCATTCCGAGATCAAGTTCAAGGACTCTTAGATTCGAAACTCCCTCAAAGATATGTAGACATGGGTAAAGAAGTCCATCAACGAGAGCGCCCTTGGGAAAACGATCGAAAGTCCGAAGATCCAGAAGCTCGCAAAGCAGCAGAAGATTGGATGGAAGCTTTATCAGGTGAAGGTTGGGCTGCTCCACACTGGCCAAAAGAGTACGGCGGCGGCGGATTGAAGCCTATGGAACAATTTATTCTTAACCAGGAACTAGCTCAGGCTGGAGCTCCAACTGTTGGAGGTTCAGGTGTAAGCCTCTTAGGTCCAGCTCTTATCGTGCACGGGACAGACGAACAAAAAGAAAAATATCTTCCCCCAATCATGAGTGGAGAGGTTACCTGGGCACAAGGATTTTCAGAACCAGGAGCAGGATCCGACCTCGCTGGGTTACAAACACGTGCGGTTAGGGATGGTGATGAGTATGTCATCAACGGACAAAAGATATGGACATCTGCTGCACATCTCTCCGATTGTATTTTTGCTCTGACACGTACCGATCCCGATGCTCCAAAGCACCGTGGAATCAGTTTTTTGATGATCGACGATATCAAAACACCTGGACTCACCATTCGACCAATAATTGATATGGCCAATGGTCATTATTTCAACGAAACATTCTTTGAAGATGTTCGAACTCCTGTTTCAAATATCTTAGGTGAAGAAAACCGTGGGTGGTACGTAGGGATGACTCTCTTGGACTACGAACGTTCAAACATTGCCGGTGCTGTGGGATCAAGAAAAGAGTTAATGGCACTCATCAATTATTTGGGCACAGACGACGGAAAATATAGATCTCATATCGGTAAAAGAGAAACTGGGATGCGTGCTGAAATCGCTGATAGGTATATCGAAACAGAGGTCATGTTCCAATTCTCGTTTAGAGTTATTTCTATGCATAATTCAGGACAATTACCAAATTATGAAGCATCCACATCCAAATTATACAACTCAGAATTGAACCAACGTCTTGCAAGAACAGGGTCACAATTGTTCGGATTATATGGATCACTGTCGGCTGAACGTGAAGCAGGTGACACCGTACCTGTGTCCTTCGCGGGAGATTACGTCCAATCTGTACCAGCAACGATCCGTGGAGGAACTTCCGAAATACAGCGCAATATTATTGCGACAAGAGGATTAGGACTTCCACGAGGATAATTTGATCACATAGATTTAGGAGTACTTCATGTCTAACGAAGTAGTGCGAGCACATTTAATTGCAGGTGGTTTTCCAGCTGGTCAAGCAGCTGGTCACGATCATGACTACGCACGACTTCGAATACTTGAACAATTAAAAGAGCGTGACCACGTTCATACTAGTTTGTCAGGAGATTATGAAGACATCGAAAAATGGCTTCCCCAATGCAAATTACTAATTACCTATGTTGCAGGACCTGTAGCAACAGAAGATCAACATGAAGTACTGAGGCAGTGGGTTGAAGCTGGTGGAAGGTGGTTGGCATTACATGGGAGCAGTGGAGGTAAAGCTGCACGAAGACCTGATTCAACTCAAAGGGAAATGGTTAAGATGGACTACCACAACACATTAGGTGGTTTTTTTATACATCACCCTCCGATCAGAAAATTTCAAGTTTCCCTTGTTGATACAAAACATCCACTAACGCAAGGATTACCTGAAACATTTGAAACTATCGATGAGCCCTACATGGTTGAATTACAAGCACCAGATGATACTGATGTCTTATTGACTGCGGATTGGGGTATCGTACCTCCTAGTGAACAAGGCTTTTACTATGAACAAGATACTGCGATTTTACCTGGTGGATCTAAGAGAGCAATTGCGTTTGAGCGTAAATTAAGTCAGGGCGCAGTAGCTTACACTACTCTTGGTCACTGTCATACGCCTACCACAAATAGCCAAAGAACTGTCCATGAAAGTGTCTCACCTGATCATAAGCCTCCCTTAAACTTACGTGGCTCTTGGGAAACAGAGGGATTTCAAACCTTATTACGCAATGGTATTTCTTGGTCATTAGGGGAAATTTAATTTCTGATTAAAAACCAAGTAGAGAACTTTTCACTCCGTGTGATATGCTACACTTTATGAATCTATAAATGCTGTTTTACTCTCTGATTGTCCGGTGTTAACAAGTTAAATGCATTCTTGGCAGGGTATAATAGTAATCGTTCTTGATTTGAGAAATACGTCGTTTGCATAAAAAAATTTGATAGCAAATATATATACAGAATAGAGAAAAAATGGCGCAAAAAACTGAACGCAGTACTGGCTCCTCTTCACGTGCAGTTAATCCTACTGTTATTGCGGAAGCGAAACGTGTTGCTGAACAAGCAGGAATCGATGACCCCGTAAGACAATACCTAAACAGAATCGGACAGGTTGCTTTGTTAACTGCTTCTGATGAAAGATACTTAGCGCGGCAAATGGAGGAATGGTTACATATTGTTGCAATTGAAGAATTACTATTCGAAGAAACAGGACGTGAACCAAATCCTTCTGAAATTCTTGTACAACTATTTAGAGAGTTCCAACAAGAGCGAGAAATTTACAGATTAATAAGTAAATATCTTGATCTTCCCCGACAAAGTGTTCTTGAGCGAATACAGGATGCTAAATTCAGGGAATGCATAGATGGTGTCCTAGATGAACGCGCCTTGAACAAGCTTACAGAGAGTACTGGCTGGGCAGATGATCGAGTAAAAGCGGCAATAGTAAACATGTCTATTATCACTACACTTATGAAACCGGAGTATGTTGAATGGGCTAGTAAAATCACTAACTCAGAGCCGAAAATTTTTACAGCACCACCTGAGCTGGCGGAAAAATTACAATTAGAATACCAAGGAAAACTTCAGTATCAATTTGAGAAAATACGCTACGACGGTGAACGCGCTAAACGTCATCTGACAGAAGCTAATCTACGCTTAGTCGTTGCAGTAGCTAAAAAATACCTTGGACGTGGCCTCTCTTTATTAGATCTTATCCAAGAAGGAAATATTGGATTAATGCGTGGAGTCGAAAAATTTGATTACCGTAGAGGTTTTAAATTCTCGACATATGCTACTTGGTGGATTCGCCAAGGAATTACACGTGCACTAGCTGATCAAGCACGTACAATAAGGATACCTGTTCATATGGTAGAGGTAATCAATAAGATGGTACGCATCTCACGAAGATTACAACAAGAATTAGGTCGCGAAGCTACTTCGGAAGAGATCGGGAAAGAACTCGAACTACCACCTACACGCGTACAAGAATTACGTAAAATTGCTCAAGAAACTGTTTCTTTAGATACGCCAGTTGGTGAAGATGAAGATTCTGACTTAGCTGACTTTGTTCCTGACGACACTGTTGAACTCCCCTTCGACCAAGCTTCTTATCAGTTATTTCGACAACAAGTAGCAGATGTATTATCTTCTCTCACTCCTCGTGAACGTAGAGTGTTAGAGTTAAGATTTGGACTCGAGGATGGAAAAGCGCGAACTTTAGAGGAAGTTGGAAGAGAATTCAACGTCACTCGAGAACGTATTCGACAAATCGAAGGAAAAGCATTAAGAAAGCTAAGAAGCCCTTCACGTTCCAGACAGCTAAAAGACTACTTAACTTAGCGCATTATCAATTTCTGATTTCTTTTCGGTATACTAATCATTCACGATGAATGGTGATTGCTTTTTTAATGAGTCAGTGAAGGGAAAATTATGCAAGCAGCTATTTTACATGGGCCCCAAATACCTTTAGAGATTACCGAAGTAAACATAGATGAGCCTCGAGCAGGAGAGGCACTTGTGCGTGTCATTGCAGCTGGTGTTTGTCATTCAGATCTTCACTTCATCGAAGGTACTTATCCGGGTAGATATCCAATGGTGTTAGGTCACGAAGTTGCTGGTATTGTTGAGTCAGTTGGACCAGGAGTTACAAATGTCGCCTCCGGTGACAGAGTAATTATGGGTTTTGTCCAACCATGTGGACATTGTAAAGTATGCGATCAAGGTAGACCAAATCTATGTTCCAATTCAACACGTGATAGGACTTCTGAACAACCTGCACTCCTATTAGAGGGAAAGCCAGTTACACAAATGGCCAACGTGGGAGGATTTGCAAGGTATTCTGTTATGGCCTCTTCAGGGTTGTTAAAGATACCTGATTCTATCGGACTCGATGTTGCTGCATTAGTTGGTTGTTCAGTTATGACTGGATATGGTGCAGTAGTAAATACCGCTAAGGTAGAACCTGGTTCAACGGTAGCGGTCATTGGTGCTGGTGGCATTGGCCTTAACATTATTCAAGCTGCAAGACTTGCAGGGGCTAGTCAAATAATCGCAATTGATATGGTCGAACATAAATTATCAACAGCAAAAGAATTTGGTGCTACCGATATTGTAAATGCGATAGAAATGGATCCAATTGAAGCTGTGAAAGATTTAAGTTCTGGTGGTGTTGATTTTTCATTCGAAGCTATTGGATTAAAAATAACCTCTGAACAAGCTTACCAAATGGCAACTCGTGGAGGCACAGCAGTTATTGTGGGAATGGTTCCTCCTACAGACAATATTGAAATACCTGGAAGAATTTGGGTAGAAGAAAAAACATTAAAAGGAAGTTTTTATGGCTCGGCGCGTTTCCATGTTGATATGCCCCGAATACTTGATTTATACCAACAAGGAAAGCTGAACATCGATGGATTAGTCACAAAGCGTTGGCCATTCGAAAAGATTAATGATGCATTCACTTCACTGAAAAATGGTGAGGTAGCACGTTCTATTCTTGAAATTGGATCTGAATAGTTAAGGAGCCCTAATGTCTTCTGACAACCCAACTGCCCGTCTAGCTGAGTTCATTTCAACAACTTCAATTGAGCAAATATCTGAAGAAGTGCTCCATGAGGCGAAAAGAACGCTGATCAATATAGTTGCAGTTGCTCTATCAGCTTCAAATGACCCATCAGTAGATACACTCTTAAATTGGGATGGAAAAAAACATTCTGAAAGAATGACAACAGTTATTGGAAAAGGTCGAGCGCATCTTGAACGTGCTGCTTTGGTAAATGGTTACCTTGCACACCTTCAGGATTATGATGATACCCATTTCCCTACAATACTTCATCCAAGTGCTCCAGTTTGGCCTGCAGTGTTAGCAATTGCTGAAGCAGAAAATTTATCTGGTCCTGAGACCTTGGCAGCTTTCTCTATTGGTGCGGAAACTGCTTGCAGCCTTGCAATGTCTATCCATCCTTGGCACTACAATGCCGGTTGGCACATTACCGGTACTGTAGGTGTGTTCGGTGCCGCAGCAGCAGCAATACATGCATTAAAACTTTCCCCTAAACATGCTGAACAAACTCTTGGACTAGCTGGAACACATTCTGCTGGTGTTCGTGAAACTTTCGGGACAAATGCGAAAGCATTACATGCAGGAAATGCTGCATCCCATGGATTACGTGCAGCGTACCTTGTAAAATCAGGATTCACTGGACCATATAAATTTTTAGAAGGAAGACGTGGATTTTGGGCAATACAATCGCCAGAAAATCATGACCAAACTTGGATCGATAATATCGGTAACACCAATCAATCTTGGCAATTATTAAGTAACGGTCTTAAACCATTTGCTAATGGAATCGTATCTCACCCTCTTGAAGAAGCTGTTATAACCCTGCGTAATCAACATAATATTCAAAGTGAACAAGTCCAATCTATTCAAGCGCAGGTTCATCCACTAGTTATCGAATTGATGAACAGACCAAACCCAAGTGTAGGCCTTGAGGGAAAATTCTCTTACCAACACTGTGCTGCTGTTTCACTCGTAGACGGATCTGCGCATGATGCACAATTTTCTGACAAACGAGTGATAGATCCTGAAATTAGTGAACTACGTAATAAAGTTTCTGCGCAAATCGATAAATCACTCAAAGAAGAAGAAGTTTATGTTTCAATAGAACTTACAGATGGACAAACCCACTCGATACATATACCTTCTGCGACAGGATCACCTTCTAATCCAATGACTGATTCACAACTCGATGATAAATTTTTTGCACTTTCAAATGAAATATTAGGTGAAGCAAAAACTCTGAAGCTACTAAAATTATTAAAAGAAATTAATTTCGCACCTAATATAAATGAAATAATGAATATGATAAGGACTGATCATAATGAATAATAAAACTGGAAATAATGCGAATGAATCCTATAGAGAACGTGCATTAAACCACTTATGGGTCCAAACTCAACAATATAATGACCTAGCCGCAGAAGATGGACTTCTTTTTATAGAAAAAGGACATGGCATCTATCTAGAAAATATGGATGGCAAAAAATATATAGATGCAATGTCAGGTTTATGGGTTGTAGCTGTGGGACATGGTCGAAATGAATTAGCAAAAATTGCTGAGAAACAAATTAGTGAACTAGCATTTGCCAATCCATTTGCTTATGCAACACCTCCAGCTGTAGATCTCGCATCAAAACTCGCTGAATTAACACCACCAAGTATTAATAAATTCTTTTTCGTAAACTCAGGTTCCGAAGCTGTGGAAACTGCAATAAGAATGGCCAAACAATACCACTACAACAATGGTGAATCGAAACGATATAAGGTTATATCGCGAATAGGTTCATATCATGGCACGACAATGGGCGCATTGAGCGTAAATGGATCTCCGATGTTGAATAGAGCACCTTTTGAACCTTTATTACCAGGTATAGTTCATGTTCCAAATACAAATGGCTTCGGTGAAATAAAAAATGAAAAAACAGGACTGGATGATATGTTTTGGGCACGCTATACAGAGGAACGTATTAAATTCGAAAGACCTGAGACAATAGCAGCATTTATCGCTGAGCCTATTTCGACTTCAAATGGAAGTCATGTACCTTCAAAGCAATATTGGGAACATATACGTAAAATTACTAAAGAACATGGAATACTTCTCATACATGATGAAGTCATCAATGGTTTTGGTCGTACTGGCAAGTGGTTTGCATCCGAACATTTTGGGATTGAACCAGACCTTTTAACTATGGCTAAGCAATTATCTTCTGGTTATGCACCTATCGCGGCAGTTGGTGTTTCTGATCATGTTGCTGAAGGTTTTGTTGGAGAAAAAGAAGATTCTTTTGTAGGTGGAACGACATGGGGAGCTAATCCTGTAAGTTGTGCGATAGCATTAGGTAATTTAGAAATTCTAGAATCAGAAAGACTACCTCAGAATAGCTCTGTAACAGGTGAATATCTAAAAACACAATTAGAAAAACTTAAGAATGATCATCCTATTGTTTCCGATACACGAGGTATTGGCCTTATGCATTCTATTGACTTACTTCGTAATCCAGAAAGTGGTGAAGATTTTAAACCTGAAGATAATATTGCAAAACGTCTGCCACAATTATTACTCGATGCAGGCATACTTTCACGTGCAGGGAGTTCAATACAAGTAGCCCCGCCATTAGTAATTAACCGAGAAGAAATAGATGAACTTGTAGACGGAATAGATCAAGCTATAGGAAACTTTGAGGCTGAAATAGGCGTTGGTTAGTCTTCAAATCCACCTGTAATTTCAGCAAATGCAGAGTGATTGTGTATAGATTCAAAGTTTTCCACAGTGACGCAAAATTTTCCAATTCGTTCGTCTGCATTAAATGCCATTGCGACATCACGTGCTATGTCTTCTACAAATTTTGGATTTTCATATGCACGCTCAGTAACATGCTTTTCGTCGGGACGTTTTAATATCGGATAAAGTTCACATGAACCTTGGATTTCAAGAAGTGCAATGAGATCATCAATCCAAAACGGGCTAACTATTTCAACAGTAGCTGAAACTAAGCTTCTTTGATTATGTGCACCGTAGTC
>Ga0114932_10001744_pt1 | contig 24220 bp, 20 predicted proteins | sample 2SBtaG_2_FD_87286 | JGI IMG/M metagenome (GOLD analysis project Ga0114932, IMG submission 87286) | Deep subsurface microbial communities from Kolumbo volcano to uncover new lineages of life (NeLLi) - 2SBTROV12_ACTIVE470 metaG | ecosystem: Environmental > Aquatic > Marine > Volcanic ...
ACTGAGTTAAGTCGATTACTGGAAATTCAGAATGCCTATTCTAATCTATCAAAATACCAAGAAGGGAATGCAATAGAATCTGAACTATCTTCGGAAATCCCTGAAATTGCATTCTGGAGGTCCGTTGATCTCGTCAATAAGGGTCGACATGAAGAGGCAAAAGAACTCATCAAAGTAGCCCTTGAAGAACATCCGGGTTGGGAAGAACTTCTCATTCGATGCGCTAAGAACAACCTTGCAGGTATTACCGAAGAAACAGTCCGAACATTACTGGAAAGGTAAGAGATTGACTAACCAATTGCTAACCCTATGATTCAACTTGAAGCAAAGGGTACCCTCTGATTCGCATACGGATGGAAGGGGTACCCTCTAGAATAGAATAGTGGGCATGTCTTCGGTGGACGCTCGTCACCAACGATAAATGTTCCACGATCTCCTCAGCCCCGCTTTCCCAAGGCATCCAGCATCCCCGGTCGGGCTGCTCGCTTCCGCGCCTGACCTGATTCCCGAGCTTGAGACGGTCGACACTTCCCTACGGAAGTGTTCTCCGCCAACCTGGATCTCTTGGGGGCGAGACATCGACGTTAACCGCAGGGTTATCATCGGCTCGTATTCGCCGCCCTCAGACTTCAGGCCACCATTTTTGACGATTTGTGGATGATAGAGCACGTCAACACTCCCCCTAGCCCAACTATCGCGGGTAGCGCTCACCTATGAACAAAACGATGTGGATTAGACCGCTTGAAACTCAAACTTCCTCGATTTCAAGAGGCTTTGATTCATTCAGCCTCATATTTCGAGGGGCAACCCGTTTGGATCTCATTCGCAGACAAATGCCAATTGCCACCGTCTTGTGATAATTCACCCTTAACAGCGATAGTTCGACCCTCCTCAAAGCCATCAGGAACTGCGATTGAAGCAAAAGATACACTCAACTCGGAAGATAATCCTTCCAGAGTAAATGTCGAGGATTGATTATCGATAGAGCCGATGCTAACAATCCCTCTAAGGTGGACCTCACTCGAATCATGATCCTCAGGTGATTCCATTACTTCATCGACAGTGTACTGAATCTCAGGGTCTACAGTCATGAACATCAGCCCGACTAGCCCGAGCATGACTACTGCGACCAGAGCTAGTCGCGTGAGACGGTCGTTGCGCACAATCACTCCCCCAAGTCCGGTGTTGAATAGTATTACTCAAGACCGAGCAAACAATTTACTCAAGTTCGTGAATATCCGACCGCTTCCTGCAAGTCAGTAAATCCATCGGCAGCCAGCCTCTTCTTGATTCCTCTAGTAGCTCGGCCTACCACGGAAGGACCCTGGAAAACCATGGCTGAATACAACTGAATTAACGATGCCCCGTTGGTAATCGCATTCCATGCAGTCTCACCAGATTCGATGCCTCCACAACCAACTATCGGAACCTTATCCCCTACAGCGTCATACAATTCACCAATCATCTCGATTGATTTCGAATGTAGTGGACGCCCCGATAATCCACCCTGCTCTGCAAGTATACGCCTCGACCTCGTATTCGAGGGAGGAGGGCGTCCGATCGAGGTATTCGTAGCAACAAATCCGTCGATTCCAGCAGATAGCGCTGCGCCTGCACAAGACAACATAACATCAGGCTCAAGGTCGGGAGAAAATTTCAGGAGAATCGGTTTCAGACCCGAGCGCCTCTCCCTTATCGCGGTACAAGCTCTGACAACATCACGGATGTGGGAATCTTCCTGAAGTTCCCTAAGACCCGGTGTGTTCGGCGAGGATACATTGAGGACAAAGATGTCAGCGTGATCATAGAGTAAGTCGAAGGTCTCAGCGTAGTCTGAGGGAGCACGGGCATTGTCCACGGTTTTCGAACGCCCGATATTTGCGGCAACAGGAGTGTGAGGCCATCGTCCAGCTGTACGTCGAGCGGTTAGAGTCTCTCTGATACTCTGAGCTCCGGGATTATTGAACCCCATTCGATTAATCAAAGCGCTGTCAGAATCAGAACGGAACATCCTCGGTTTTGGATTACCCTCTTGTGGGAATCGAGTAACTCCACCATACTCTAACCACGAGAATCCTAATGCCGGCCAAGCTCCCAAAGCCTTAGCCGATTTATCGAAGCCGGCAGCCAAACCTAGTGGATGTCTGAATAATCTACCAAAAACTGTGATCGGTAGAGATGGAGTTCTGTAAATTGAACTCACTAACTTCTGAGCACCTCTGTTTTCAACAAAAGTAGAGAGCGCTCGGACACTCAATCCGTGAGCTCGTTCCGAGTCAATGAAACGCATTGCAGGCCGCACCATCAAGCGATATGGCAGGCCCATCCTGCTGTCGGCGGATGAGGCATCCTTCAAGGCTTGCGTGCAGTGCGAGTTGTATGAGCGCGAATGACTGCACCAAGTCATTGCGGGAACTTGCCCGAAGGATACTCCGATCTAGAGGGGTAATCATTCGTCATCCTTCAGAAGTTGAGGTGCCTTCGGAATTATCCTTGGAGATTTCTGATCTAGCACCGTCCTTACATTTCGGCCTTGAATCTAAAGTTCATTCAGATACTGAAATTGTAGTTTCACTCATAGGAGAAGATGGAGGATCCATCGGCATGAAAGAGCCGAACATCTCTCAGGTTTGGATTCCTATGGAGAACAATGTTGGCTTTTCGGAATTGATTGAACAGGTGCTGAAACTCGCGGCAGCCGGCTATCCTGGGTGCGTCGGCTGCGGTGGCCCTGATGCTGAAGAGATGTGGGATGAGAAATCAATTCGGCTCGGATTTTGATTTGGAGAAAAGGCTCCTAATGGCTGCAATCGGCGCTTCTCTCGCGCGCGTACACAGGGCGCGCGCGCCACACACGCGTGAGCGTGCGCGCGTTGCATCGCTCCACCGCCACTCACGTTTATACAGGGTAATTGTTGCCACCGCGAATCGAGGTATGCTGACATCCGCCAGCAGCGCCTCAGAAATTTGAGAGTGGTTTCTTTGAAGTTAATGATTCTGGAATCTGGAGCCAAAGCTCGCACCGTCAAGAAGTATCTCGGGCGTGGATGGATTGTCGATGCGTGTAACGGCCACGTTCAGGATCTACCAAATCGTGGCCGCAGCAAGCAGGACAACAAGGCCATGTGGTCTTCTAAGCCAGGAGAGCTTCCTAAGCCTCCCTGGAGTTTTACTGAGAGAGCCGAGAAAACGATGAGTGCGCTATTGAAGAAAGCCCAGACAAAGAAGGTCGATGAAATCTATATCGCGACCGACCCAGATCGAGAAGGAGAATTCATCGCATGGAGATTGAAGGAAATCTTTCACGAGTTCCCAACCATTCACAGGGTCTCATTTAACGAGATAACTAACAATGCTGTTCAAGATGCAATCTCAAATCCACGTGAAATCGACATGGACCTAGTCGACGCTGCAAAAGTACGTCGATTTATGGACAGATTGGTTGGGTTCCGATGCTCAAGATTCAGCCGATCTTGGAGCCTCGCATCAATGGGAAGAGTTCAGACCCCAACACTCGGCTTCATCGTCGACCGCGAACTTGAACGAGAAGCCCACGTGCCAATCCCATACCACTCAGTACAAGTCGATTCGAATGCAGTCACGTTCAAAGTTAGATTCCACGAGAAGACTGACTCAGAGGCATGGACTGGAGATGATGGGAAACATCATCCTGACCGGACCTATGATGGAGATCTAGCAAGTTCTGCAGAAGACGCTACGCGCAAGGCCGGGGCTGTGACCCTCGAGACTGTAAAAGAAGGCAAGACCAACCGACGGCCACAACCACCATTCACCACAGAGACGATGCTTAGGGGCGCCAATGGTAGAATGGGCTGGGCGATTTCACGGACTAATCGAGTAGCCACCGGACTCTACCAAGCCGGCCATATCACTTACATTCGAACTGATTCGACAAGAACAAACAAAGATGCAAGAGACAGAGTCAGAAAGGTAATCGAAAAGGAATACGGTGCGAATCACCTAGGATCAGGTTCCCTAGGCTCAGACGCACACAAGGGTGCAAAGAATGTACAAGATGCTCACGAAGCAATTCGGCCAACTCAGCCGGAAGCGCGCACGCTTGATGGAGTCGATGCAGATCAACAAGCCCTGTATCGCTTGATTTGGGCGCGCTTCGCCGCGAGCCAAATGTCAGATTCGGTTCGCGAACGGCGGGATCTAACTGCTAGTGTCCCCGGTCTAGAAAAGCCCCTGTATGGTACATCTTCTTGGAGAATACACAGTGGATGGGAAGCAGTCTATTCTGATGGAAAAACAGTCATTTCGAGCCCACCTGCTGTAGGATTCGAGATCGGCTCGGCATGGTCCTTCCAGAAGAAAAAGGAAAATCCCCGTATGATATCGGACGAAACAAAACCACCTCGCCGATTCACTGAGAGTTCAATTATTCAAGAAATGAAGAAAGCAGATATCGGGCGACCTTCCACTTACCTCACAACTGTTGGTAAATTGGTTGACAGAGGATATGCTCTCAAGGATGGCTCATCATTGAGTCCAACTGACCAAGGAAGGACACTCTGGACTGAAGTCGTCCCGTTTTACGGTACGGGCGGCGACTCATCAGGAACTATGTCGGAGGGACTATTCACACCGAGATTTACAGCTTTGATGGAAGCTAATCTCGACCAAGTTGAAGGTGGGAATTCTAGCGGTGCGGATGTCTGGCACACTTTCGTTGGAGATTTTCGCGCCATGCACAATAGCGCGCTAGAATTGCGAAAACAAAAACCTACTCCGAAGCAAATGAATTACATGAAAAATAGATTAGTTCGGATGGAAGATGATGTCCGCTCCAAATTCCTTCAAGGGAAGGACTACGAGGAACTCACAGGAGATGATGCCCGTAGGATTATCGAAGCAATGAACGGTGAAGATTCCGGTGATGTCCCACCGAGTGAGAAGCAAATGGCTCTCATCATCAAACTCGCTGATAAGCATAGTATCGATTTGGACCAATTCCTCAAAGAAAGAGAATTGGAAGATCTTGATTCTTTAACTGGTGGTCGAGAAGGTACTGCAAGCCGAGTCATCAATGATTTGATTCAAAGAGACCGAAATTCTCCAGCAACTGAGAAGCAAGTCGCAACAATCAAGTCAATGTGTGAGAATCTCGAAATGGCGGTCGAGGATGCAATGGCTTTGGTTGATACTACCACAATTGATGAGATCACTAAGAATGATGCTAGCACCCTCATCGACCGCCTCAAAAAGACTATTCAGGCGCGCAGGCGTCAACGAAAGAAGTGAAATCAAAAGCCACTCACGTCAAGCTACCCTCGGCAACTGCTCAGGAGGTCGACTTCTTGTCAAGCAACGAATATGACGTCATAATCATCGGCGCGGGTCCTGTTGGTGGATATCTAGCAAGGAGGTTGAGTGAAAACGACATGCGTGTGCTACTCATAGAGGAGCATGCTGAAATCGGTCGACCTTTCCAATGTGCAGGATTAGTCAATCCATCAGCAATGGAAAGAATCGGCGCCTACGACACTGTATTGAGTAGGATTTGGGGCGCTAGAATGTACAGCCCATCGGGAATCGAAATTAAGATAGGGGCAGAAGAGTCCACACGAACTTGGTCAGTTTGTAGAAAATTATTCGATGAGCGAGTCGTCACTCAAGCCCTTGATATTGGGGCTGACATTTTACTTTCGTCAAAGCCAGTTGAGGCGGTTGTCACGGAATCTGGTGTCGAATTAAATGTCAATGTCGATGGTCAATTACAATCATTTTCCTGCAAATTATTGTGCGGCGCCGATGGAGCTCATTCTTGGGTTCGTCGCACATTCAGAATGGGTAGACCGAAAGAATTGATGATAGGATTCCAAGTCGAGGTGACTGGTTATCCTGGTGAAGAAGGTAGATTGGATATGTTCACTGGTGAAGATATTGCTCCGGGATTCTTCGCATGGGCTATCCCATCAGGAGACACCACGAGAATAGGAAATTGGACGTTACCTGAGCGGTTGAATGGTAGATCTTGTGAAGACCTTCTCGTAGCATTAAAATCATCACAGGTTTGGAAGGAAAGATTTGCAGAATGCCGCGAAGTTGGCCGATTTTGTGGCCCGATCCCATCCGGCTTAATCCTCAAACCTATGAAACAAAGAGTCGCTGTATTCGGAGATGCGGCTGGACTTTGTAAACCAACTACAGGAGGTGGTATCGGCAAGGGATTCGATCAAGTAGACTTGATGATTGAAGGGTTAGTTTCGGCTCTCCAAGAGAATAATTTTTCACCAACTGTTGTTAGAAATTTGAATTCAAGCCTCGATGGATTACGACGAAGTCAATCTAGATCCCGAGGATTGAGAAATGCCTTCTTGACCGAGTGTACTGATGAAGAACTCGACGAGATTTGGGCGGTCTGGTCTCGTCCAGAAGTGATTGAATTAATCGATGAATTTGGAGAAATCGAGAATCCGATCCCTCTCGGAATCAAGATGCTGAAGAATATTCCAGAATTCAGAAGGCTGACCAGTAAGGCAGCGAGAGCGCTGATTTGGGGATGAATGAATGGAATCGGTTCAAAGAATCAGGTACCCACCATTCGATCACTCGAATGTTGACCCTGAATCTTTACCTATCACTGAAGTTATAGTTACATCAAATTCCCCACCACCAACACCATTCAGAATCGGTTCAGAAAATGGTTGGCTAGTAGAATGGAGGAATACAAAACCTGGTGATGAAAATCTTCCAAGAATAAATTCCGTAACTACAACCGCGACTCTTCCTTTCCTGATGCGAACCCGGAATGGATGGTACATCAATCCAGACCCATTGCACTCGGTCGCTCGACGGACTATTGCTCCAACTGTCGTGCTCCTAATCGTTTCATTATTCCTCCACGCTATTGCACCTGCTCTCAGTGACATTCCATTCCTTTCCTGGTTAACCCAAGGATCCTACAAAATTGGGCCCTTAGATTATCCAAAATTACTCTTCATCAGCTTCCCGATCTTCGTTTTACCAATTATTATTCGAATGATTGCAAATTCAAGAGATATTGCCCGACAGAATGCGTACATAGCAAAGCCGCTCGAAGATCTAGATATCTCCTTCACCACTGGTGATGGTTGGTTAGAGGTGCAAAGTTTGGACCTACCAGAAGGTGTTGTAATTGACGGATTTCACCTTCAAGCCGGTGTGGCAATTCCAGAAAGGAAAACCATGCTTCAGGCATCAAACAGGCCCGAAGGAGGTCAACCACCACCTGGAATGTCGACTGTACTTCCAGATAAGCGAATATCATCAGGTGATGAGCATGGAACTGGTGTAGGTGAAGCTACACCATTACCTGTCGAACATGCCCGAGTTTTGTTATTGGAACCGCTAAGAGTTCGCGCCCTCGGGCCCTATGTTCCATCCGATGCTGAGTTTCCTATACGATTAGAGGGGCCTGAGGAAAGTTGGCCCGGAACCATTTACTCATCTCTAATCGCTTTTCACTGGGAAATTCATGTTCATGCAGAATGGAATGGAACGAGTGTTAGGTGGGTTAAGCCAGTGATCATGCCACAGACCGATGAGCCTGTAATAATCGATGAATTACCCCTAAGGGGAGCACGCTCGGAAGACGCCAAGGACTGATTAAGCCGGCTGAAGCGGTGGAGGACAGGGTAGAACTCCCTCTTCGAGGACATCAGTTTCAAGGTGCCTATAATTGGAATCACGCTTCTGTGGCACGAATCCTGCACGTAGGATAGTCCACTGCAATTCATCTTCTCCAGCAAGTGTTTTCGTCGTGCCAGATGCTGATACCACATTCTCTTCCATCATCGTAGAACCAGCATCATCAGCCCCTGCAAAAAGAGCCATCTGAGCAACCCCCATACCCATAGTAGGCCATGAAGCTTGGATGTGAGGAATGTTATCGAAGAATAATCTCGAAATCGCTACATGACGCAGATATTCGTGAGCACTCGCGCCCAATTCAACACGATTTTGGCCACGATTTCTTTTTCCGAATGAATTGTTCTCAAGTTGGACTGGCCATGCAATGAATGATGTAAAACCATCAAAACCCTGCTTGAGGCTGTCGTCCTGCAAAGAACGCACTCGCTGCATGTGTTGGACTCGATGAAGATTCGACTCTCCGAATCCGATTACGTTGGTCGCTGAGGTCGTCAGACCTAGTTGCTGCGCCTCTTGCATGACTCGGAGCCAATTATCTGCACCGCCTTTCTTTGGTGAAATATCCAACCTTACTTCATCAACGAGCATTTCGGCACCGCCTCCGGGTAAACCGTGCATTCCTGCATCCTTGAAGCGGCGTAGCACTTCGATTGTTGACAAGCCGCAAACCTCCGCTATTCCTTCGATTTCGATTGGAGAAAAACAATCGAGATCGATCGATGGGTGTCTGGATTTCAATTCATTGAGCAAGTCAAGATACCATTCAATCGGTAATTCTGGGTGAACCCCGCCCTGCATCAATACTCGAGAGCCTCCAATTGCCTCAAGTTCGGAAAGACGAGCGCTGATTTGATCGGTTGTTTGAGTATAGGTTTCTTCGTGACCGGGTGGGCGGTAGAAGGAACAGAATTGGCAATTGATTGTACATACATTTGTATAATTCACATTCCTATCAACAAGATAAGTCACCTTGTTTCCTGGGACTCTCTTTCGACGCATTTCGAGGCCTGCGAAGAGAAGATCGTTCTGATCGGCTTCGTCGTAAAGTAGCGTAGCTTCTTCAACGCTCAAACGAGGTGGATTCACCTCTAATTGTGACTCGAGGATTGCCCTCCAGTCGCTCATCGCGCTCACGCTCCTTGACCGACCAGTTCCTCTATTTCAGCAACCGTTTTTGGGCACGAAGCTGTCAGAACTACCGGGCCATCCTTGGTAATCAAAACATCATCTTCGATTCGAATACCGATTCCAGAATAACGCTCTGGAACTTCGATGTCCGATCGCCAAGAGCCGAAATATAATCCAGGTTCAACAGTCAAGACCATGCCCGCCTCGAGTAGCCTTCCATCACCCTCACCTCCAGGTCGAGTGACACCAACATCATGGACGTCCAGACCAAGTGAGTGACTAGTGCCGTGCATGAAGAATTGACGTGTCTTTCCATCGAGATTCTCGCCCATGGCTTCATCGAAAGTACAATCTAGCACACCTAAATCGATTAGCCCACGTGATATGACTTCCATCGTAGCCTTGTGCGAAGCATTCCAAGGAACACCCACACGACAGGCATCAATACCAGCCAACTCGGCAGTCAAAACCAATTCGTATATTTCTCGCTGAGCCTCACTGAACTTACCGTTAACCGGCCAAGTACGGGTGATGTCCGATGCATATCCATCTACCTCACATCCTGCATCGACGAGAATCAGTTCACCATCCTCGACATTTTGATTATTCGCGTGATAATGCAGAATAGTTGCATTATCACCGCCGCCAACAATCGAAGGATAGCTCCACTGCGAGCCTGCTGAAAGGAAATGTCCCTCAATCGCAGCCTGAACCTGCCACTCACCGATACCTGGTTGTGTAGCCTTCATGGCGGCGACATGTGCTTCGCCGGCCAAGTTAGCCGAACTTTGCATCACTGCAACCTCAGCGGCTGATTTACACATCCTCATCTCGTCAATAATCGAAGAAGGATCAGTAATCGACAGTGGCCCCTTTCCGAAGGTATTACGATCGCGGCTCTTTCGCGTAAGAGCTGAATTCACTAATTCATCTAGCCCATCGTGCAATTTCTGAACTAAATGAACTGCTTTGGACTCGGAAAGAGCACCGGTAACAACATCTTCCAGATCATCTAGCGAGTGCGCCGAATCAATAGGCCATCCAGCAACGGCGCCCTCGACACCTATTCGCCGGCCTTCCCAGATTTCTGCAAGTGTGTCTTGAGGTTGGACAAACAAGGAGACATTCCAGCCTGAGTCGCCGTGTTGAGCCATTAGAATAGCATCAGGGTCAGTCCATCCACATAGATACAGAACTGACGAGCTTGCGCGGTATGGATAGGTAACATCGTTTGAGCGTGTAGACGTTGGGTTGGTCGGAATCAGAACCAAGGAATCCTCTGGAACCTGGGCGAGAAATCTAGACTGCCGTCCGCGATACTCAGCCTCATCGAAGGGTAGCCCTACCATACTGCTCACGTCTGCGCGACGAGTGAGGCGTTCTTAGGACTGTGGGACAATAAACTGAGAGGAATTGTTCAGGGCTTCCACTTTGGAATACTCTTCTCACTGCCTCCACGAAGGCGTTGAGCTATGGCATAAGTCAGGAAAAGAGCACTGAAAACTAGACCGATAAGAACTACAGGGAATGGCTTGACTTCGTCAGGATGGACCAATTGTACCGAGAGAGTTGCCACCTCGCCGTCGTCATCGATAACTTCGAGCGTCAACCAAGCGCGATATACACTATCTTCAGGCCAAACGAAATCCCGATTGCAACCCTCGTATAATGGAACACCGTCAAAGAGCCAAATGCAGCGTAGTGCACCTGCATCGTTCTCCGTATCTGTGCTTAAAGTGGCATCGATTAGAGTATTGGAAGGCGCCTTAAGACGTATTTCTTCGCCATCGGAGACCGAAATCCCATCAATAGACAGAGAAGCGGTAGGGACACGATTGTGAATATCAAATTCAACCACGCTTGTTGATGAAAGTCCTCCTTGATCGTAAACGGTGAGACTAAGCGTGAAATTACCACAACTTGTAGCAGATACGCTGTAAGCGGTCAAATCATCACCCATCTGGACATCGACAGGTATCGTTCCAGTGTGAGAGGGGCGTCTTAGTGTCCAAACATAGTACATGTCAGTCCTTCCCCAATAAGGATCTTCAGTCATTGAGGCATCAAAGGTGTGCCACTCATTTGTTTCTTCTACAGAATCGATGCCATCTACTTTGATGATTGGAGGTGCGTTATTCACACGAATTGAGTAATGTATCATGGCGCCGTCAGAGAAGGCTTGCTCAAGAGAACAAGCCATCAATTCTACATTCAGCCAGCCATCAAGTTTTGATGATATATCCCAATCGATTTCGAAATAACCACCTGAGAGTACCGTTACTTGTTGTGCTGTCGATGAACCGGAGCAAGCAAAGACATCAGGGGTATGAGATGCTGTAATGAGACCTTGAGCGAGAGAGCTCTGAATTCCAAGTGTCATCTCGTCATCGAGATAAGTTCCAATCCATCCACTGATACTTAGAGAGCCTTCGACTAACATCCCAGCTTGATCTTCTGCGATTAGGAAGCCGAGAAGATGTGTAGTATTCTCGGCGGCCATGAATACGACACGTGTTTCCATCTTCTCGGTGCCCGAAGTATCCTTCGAATGCAAACTGACGTAGCAAGCACATTCTCCAGTTGCATCGAACGAGAGATCGAATGACCAAGCCCACTGTGGCCGACTACTGGTTGAATCGATTTCATCAAGAGAAGATTTGAGATCCCCCCCATCGAATGTTGAACCATTCTTAGCGACTCGCCAAAAAAACTCGGAAGGCTCTGACTCATCTTCTACTATCCCTGAGAAAGTAATAGTGTCCATAGTGCTGGCACCATTCTCCACATCGATGCTGATGAGAGTCGGATCATCTGTAGAGTCCGCCTGAGTGCTGTTTGAGGTCGCCAACAACACCGCGAGACACAGCAATGAGAGCACACTCAGACGCTTCATCGAACCCTTGGGTTCGATTACTTGTCTTGAACCTCATGGCGATTTGTTCGATCATCTTTCAGAGATATGCAATTGCCATGACAACTCATCCAGCCAAGTTCCAAGAGTTTCGCGGTCAACGAATTCATGGCTCGCTTCGGCGGTAAGAATGCAATCACAAGCAGCCGCTGCCAATAATCCAGCATCCTCCATCGACAGTCCATTGCCTAGAGCAACTGCAAGGGCTGTCGCAGCCGCGTCGTGCAGGCCAATCTGTTGTTTCGGTGTTGCTGCTGCACAATCGAAGTGCAAAGTATCACCCTCGGATTGGTAGAGTGTGACTCCATGAACACCTCCGAGAACTACCAAGGCTTCCCAATCGTAGGTCGAAATCAACTCGTCAGCCGCATTCTGCGAATCTTCGCTTTCAAGTCGACGGCGCATCAATTCCATCCCTCGCATTTCGACAAGAACGACTGTGGCCCCTCTACTTCGCTCTAATCCAGTCAGTTTTGGATCGACAATCACAGGAATTCCTTGTTCTGCCGCAGCAGAAATCAGGGAAGAGGCCGCTGCGACCGTGACTGCGCCCTTGTCATAATCTGAAATTACTAGAGCGCAGCTATCGACTAATCCAGCCATCGCATTACCTGCCAATTTAGCCGACATCGAATCATCCATCGCTTCTAATGGACCACGATCTGCTTGCAAGAGAATTTGACTTTCGTCCAAAAGACTCTCACGGCTGCCAAAGAAACGAATTTTGACGAGCGTGTGTCGGCCGGCTACACGCTCGATTCCAGTTGTTGAAATCCCATCATTTGCCAGCATCTCGACGATGGAACTCCCCTCGCGATCATCACCCACGAAAGTATGGAATCCGACTTCTAAACCAATCGAATTTAGTCCTCGCGCGATGTGAGCAGCAGCCCCTGGGCTCTCATCTGTCTGGAATATCTTGAGTACGGGAACTGGAGCGATTGAATTGAGGTTATTTGCGTAACCGTGGTGGTAGCGATCAAGCATCACATCACCTAGAAGTGTCACTCGAGAGCCTACCATCGCGTCAAGAGATGCCCGTAATCGAAGCAGTGAATCAGTCCGCGAGAGCTCGTCTTCGCCCATTGCCATGACTCCTCGTGAGAGTGGAGATGAATGAGTTTTGGGGGCCGCACACCCTCCTGCCCCGACCGACGCACTCAAGCGAAATAGGCTCCTCGAACGGGTATGACCCCATCCTCGTCACCCTGGACCTACAGTGGTTCGGCGGCCGATAGGTTGTGGCATAAGTCAGCAATTGGGCGACCCGCAGAAGGTGGTTCTCTATTGCTCTCGCCGGCTGAGACACTCTTCGTCCATCACCATAGAAATGTGGATTTTCCTTCAGATGATTGGTTAGCCACTGCTCTGAATGCTGATAGACTTTTGATGCAACAATTTGCAGTTTTGGAAGCTTTACGTGTACCTGGAAATAAAGTGATTTTAACTGCTAATTTGGAGGTTGTCGGGCAGACGGCACAGGACGATAGTTGGGCTGCTCGTTGGGCTTCCGATACTCATCCGAGGGATTCATCTCCGATAGCAGAGGTAAGATGGTTCCAAGACTCAGATTCCTTGAATTCTGAAGGACTGTTTGAGTGGGCTGAGCGTGTTGCCTCTAACGGGCGCATTGCTGAAGTGCTCGTCGTCGATTCTGAATTGAGCGTGGTCACTTACCGGGTGTCTTCGTCCAACCCAGAAGGCGAATTGGATTCAACTAGCGTTTTTGCTGCACTCAATGCAACCTCTGATGGAGTTAATTCTGGAGGAGGTCGCTTGTATTCCACCGATTCATGGACTATTCAACAACTCGGCGTCCCAACCGAAGCAGGGGTGTATGTCGATGGAATTACTTGCGAAATTATAGATGGTCGAGAACCACTTTCAGAGGGGGCACAGATTCTCAATGATTTACTTGGGAGAGGACTTGTTATGCGCCCGGGATTCAAGTATGGTACTCGATGGCGCTGTTATGACAAGCCGCTTGGAGAAGATCACGCACCATATCTCGTGGTCCTTCCTTCGGAGGCGCCTCAGGATTGGGGTGGAGCTTGTTTGGCGTCGAGATTGGCGGCCGGAGTGAACAAGATCTGGTTGCATCCTGTTCAATATGGAGAAAACTGGTGTTATCTTGCAGTCACACGCCCGCCTGCGGATTCGCGCTGGTCGAATCCTAATCGGCGCTGAAGTCCCGCTCGACCGTTTCAGACTCAGAGAAAGTTTGGGGGGGAGAAGAGGCAGAAGTTGGAGCACGTGTGTTTCCCCCGGTTACAACCGATATCGCAAGAAGTAACATGATCGTCATGATAGCATTACTTGGCTGAACTAACCAATTTAGAGGGCTATCACCATTGAATGAAGACTGAGCTGTCAAAGTCACTGCAACACGCTGTTCAAGACCAAAAGTATCGACGAAAACTAATTCTCCTTCTGCGACCATTCCTGGTGTCAAAAGACCAGCAGGTTCGATGTCTAGTTCGATGATTGGACAAGCATCGAACTCTCCTTGATTACGGACGGAAGCGATTCGGGAAAGTGCACCTTCAATGGCTATCGAATATGTCCGGGATGCGCTTCCGGAACACGAGGTTGTGAGGGAGATTCGTGATGCTTCGTCCCACGCAATAATCTCAGAGATATGTTCGCTTTCGATTCTGTGTCCTACAGAATACCAATCGAGGTCGATTTCCAATTGTCTTTCACCTTCGCAACCGACTGACCCTCGCAAATAACCAGCCGGACCTTCTATCTCACTGGCGGGCAGCAACTCGAAAGTGGAAATTCCTTCAGGGACCTCCACAACCCTTGGACCACCTTCGGCTGATGAAGCTGAAGAGTGCACATCAACCAGTAAATTACAGGATTGGTCGGCACTGATACTGGCGAAGATTGTCTCAGCGCCGAGAACCTCGAGTGGACCTCTCGGTGGCAAAATGTCCACAGATGAAGATTGGTCAGGGAAATCAAAAGAAATTATCGCTTGGCCGGATGTAACTGAGTCTATGTTTGCTATCCAAGGGACAAGGCGGCCGCGACTGTCACGGATTTGCATTCCAGTAGCACCTAATTGGCCGCCTTCGGTGAAGACATCTTCTGCTGCTCCAGTGTCTCTTCCTCTCTCGAGAGCAGCATCTCCATCCGCCTCAATTATCCGCAACCATGCCGAATCGGGATCTGTATTGACGAGGTTCTCATCCTCGTCTCCGTTATTGCGATCTTGTTGTTCGACGAGGACGCCGTGGCCGGGGAGAGCTGAGTCAAAGCCGGCGTCCGAACGTAGAGTAAAGCGAATCCACTCATTCGGACCTATCTCCACCTCTATCGAGGAACCACCTTCGCTGATTCCTGAAATAGAGTGAGTTGAATCAATATCAGGTTCGATAGTAATGCTTCTTTCGACTCCAATTAAGTCTAGAGTAGACGAGGAAGGCAATGAGGGGATGGCTCCATTTCCATTCCAATTACCACTCGCCATCAAGCCCCAATCTCCAATGCCATTCCAATTGCTGGTCGGCAATTCGCTGTGGACATCGTAGAGGTCGAGAGCACCCATCTGATGGAGCATTTCGTGGACTATTGTGCCCAGACCGGAATTGACTGAAGCGACGGTGAAGTGTTCAATGGACCAGTCGCCGATAACCAATGGTTCCTGCATTCCAGTGAAGTGGCTCCAGAGTGAATTAGCCCCACCTCCTTTTTCCTGTGGTTCTGAGGAATGCAAGATTAGAATTCGGTCTACTACGCCGTCATTGTTGAGATCCCAACGACTCAAATCTTGGCCAACAAGGACGTCAGTGGCTACTTCGTGAAGAAGTGTCTCTGCTCCATTTCCATCGGCTCCATGGTCACGTTCGCCGTCGACATCCTCCCCCCAACGCTTGACGCCCTGAGAGGCTTCCCAGACTTCGCCGAATAGAGTCACTGAGAGAGTGGATGAGCCTGCTGTCATCTCCTCGATGTATTCCTCGGCTGATCCGGCTCCCATCAGCAGACTTCTGGCACGACTTTCTGAATAGGGACTATTTGGAAATTCAACTTGCAGAACAAGCCACTCTTCGTTGGCTTGGATACCAAGTAGCGACAAGGGTTCAGTTTGCTCCCTTGGCGCTTGTTTGGAGGCCCAATCATCTACGAGTTCACCATTCATATGGACGAAGAGAGCGCTCACCAGAAGCATAGTCGCAATGACCGCTCTGTGCACTCTCATGCTATTGACGCATCATTCCGTTCCCTTGAAGGGAACGGGTTGACGAACGCAGATGCTCTTGATTCGTGACGTCATTCATCGCTTGCCGGTGAAAAACGTGAAAAAAGGAATTGGAGGGCTTGTTTCCTCCAAGCGGGATTAGTTGACCGATCATCGTCGAGCCAACTCAACCCATCCAATTGAGTGCCTGATGCGGTTAAATTTGCCCTCAAAGATGCTGGAATCGGAGTTGAGTCGCAACCGGTTATTGTCAGATTGGTGATGCCACTGCTTCGTGCCAACTCCAATACCGCTTGTTGCTCGTCTTCTTCGAGGCAAAGGGCTGTTGCGTTCAGGAGGGGTAAGGAGTCTGTCGCCATCCATGCGGTTTCCACACTAGGGCAAGCGCCTTCGCAAGAGCAAGCAAGAAGCGCAGGACGTTGTGAAATACCTTGAGTATCAACCATCGACATTACCCTTGGTCTACGAGGACCTAGTGGACCAGAGGGGGTGGTTCTAGATATCGATTCGGCGAGTAATATCACTAGAATCGCAGTCATTACGCGGACTCCTTCGAAAACATCCGGGAGAGTAAGAATCAGCGTTCCGCCGCAGATTGCTAGGGATCGATTCCTAAATCTGCTCCGGCCTTCCTCGACCAAACCAAAAAGTCGTGAAAGTGAGAGAAACAGCGTGGTCATGAACGCGATTATCAAAATCCAAGACAGACCACTGGCGAGGGCGAAGATTTCGGCGGCATCAAAGTGAGCAGATACTCCAGCAATCGAATCAAATTGAATTCCTGCCTCGATGTATTGTGGAATCATATTGAACCAAACTGTGTGAAGAATCAGGGGCAAAGAGATTGCGCTGATTATGAGGAATGAATCGAGCCACCTTCGCTCTGTAGGGAGGAGCCCTGGGCGTGCAAAGAGCCGGAGATCTAGGGATGCAATCGGTAAGGTGACCACAGCTGCTATGATGAAAACCGCAGTAAATCGCATCTCGACCCAATCATAAGGTCCGTAGATCGATAGAGCACCGCCTGGAGATTGAGAGAGCGCCCAATCGTGAAGGATTCCATCAACCCAGAATAATGCAAGAGCGGCAGAAGCAAGGAAAACGAGAGCCGCTCTACGAATTACTGAATGGAGTGCACCGAGGTGCTCACCGACCGGAGCAAGCCGGTCGGTGTTCGATCCCGTCACCATCTCACATCACATCGTGAACGGTTGCCTCGGCTTGGGCCGAGCGTACTGTTCGATAGACACCGTATGATGCCCAAGCCGCGATGAACCAAGTACAGCCAATGATGAAATCGCCTTGACCTCCATTCGCTGTCCAATGAACTGCTAGATAGAATGCGAGAACGGCAACTAGCCCCCTACGAATTCCTTGTGGATAGGCTAATTCCATAGCAAGATGTTCAGGGCCGGTTTCGTATCGGCGTTCCATGATTTCACGCTGGAAAACTGCACCAACAAGAAGAGCGGTTAGTGAGGTCCAGTAGAACAAATTGCCCTTTTCGAAAATTGTTTCCGATAGATGCTTCTGGCGCTCTGCTTCCTTCTCAGCTTCACTTTCTTCAAGGACAAATAGAGTCTCATAATCGCCGACTGCGATGGTGCGAGTTTGTAGCACTGCATCGCTGTCACCATCGGCTATAGTTCCGGGGGCATTGATTGAGAAAGTCAGTATGTTCCAATAATCGCCCTCGTCTGGCAAGCCGCTAGCGTCCACTGAATTACCGACGAGGCTGAAGTGTGCCGCACCTGAATCACTTGCAGGTGCTGACCAAGTGAATGTCCAAACACCATTTCCGGTCTGATCTTGAGAGATTGCTTCTGGATTGTCCTCAGCCTCGCGAATCCCCTCCGAAGAATCCCATGAGAAACTTCCCATTCCATTCGCTGTGAGCAGGAATCCTGCCTTCGTATTGCCATCCGAACCAGATAGGGTGACCGAATCAGCGACCGTGATAATCATCTCGTAATCTGCACCAGCATCATACATCACCGGCACTCCTGAAATCATCACAACAGCACGGTCACCGGGTGCCGCGTTACCGTGGCAGGTGCAACCGTATTTGGCCGTCTCGTCATTCTCGGCATTGAGATAAGGTGGGCCTTGGCTATTCGCGATGACTGGAAGTGCCAGTAAGCCGATGAGAATTAATGCAACCAGAAGTCTCGGAGTACGACCCATCTACACTCGCCTTCCTCTTTCCCAGTCTCGTCGAACAAATAACCATTGCTTGCTCGCCTCCCAAGGGGAGGCGTCGCTATCACAGCTCCTTGACTGCCGAGTTGAGTTCATTCATCATTTTCTTTCCATCACCAAAGAGCATCATCGTCTTGTCCATGTAGAATAGGTCATTGTCCACTCCAGCATAGCCAACTGATAGACTGCGCTTGATTATTACAACCGTACGAGCGACGTCAGCGTCGATGATTGGCATTCCAGCGAGAGGGCCTTCACCAGTGCGTGCTGCAGGGTTGCAAGTGTCGTTAGCACCGATGATGAGTGCAATATCTGCTTCAGGCATTTCAGGATTGATTTCGGCCATCTCGATGAGTTGCTCATAAGGCACGTTTGCCTCAGCGAGTAGGACATTCATGTGACCAGGCATCCTTCCTGCTACTGGGTGAATTGCATACTTCACTTCAGTATCGAACTTCTCGCTGACCAAATCTGCGAATTCCTTCACTTGGTGTTGGCACTGGCTTACCGCCATTCCGTATCCAGGAACAATTATGATTTTCTGAGCACCATCGATCATCATCGCTACCTCGTCGGCATCGCTGCCCACCTTAGTGCGTGTTACCTGTTCCTTATCCGAGCCACCGAAGGCCTTGAACAGGACATCCTTGAGTTGTCGATTCATCGCCTTACACATGATGAAAGTCAAGATTAGACCGCTTGCGCCGACGAGTGAACCGGCTACGATGAGGACGCTGTTTGAGATGATGAAACCGGTGAATGCGGCGGCGATTCCTGACAGCGAGTTAAGCAGAGAGACTACGACTGGCATATCAGCGCCGCCTATAGGCAGGACGAGGAGAATTCCTAGGAGACAAGAAATTCCAATTATCGCGTAGAGGTAATCGGTATTGGTAGGATCATCAATCGCTAGGACGATTAGAACTAGAGTTCCTAAGAACAAGATGGCCTTGATTGGATTCAACCATTCAGGGCCCCAAGTAGGTGTACGAATCCACTTACCGAAAATTTCCACGCCACCCTTGAGTTTGAGCATCGCTAGAAGAGAACCTGTCAGAGTCATCCAACCTACGAGGGCTGAGAGACCTGCAGCGACGACCATAACCTCGAGTTCTAATCCAGTAGGCAACTCTAGTGATTCATCTTCGATATATTTCCACGACTCAGAAAGCGCTACTAAAGCCGAAGCTGCACCGCCAAACCCGTTGAACAAAGCGACAAGTTCTGGCATTCCAGTCATCTCGACACGGACAGCCATAATCCAACCAATTAATCCGCCAATGAAAAGGCCGCTACCGATTAGAATCCAACCTTCGATACCTTCTCCGAGTTCCATCTGAAGAATGGTTGTCAGAACTGCAACAAGCATTCCCATCGCACCGAGTTGGTTACCGCGTGGTGCGGTGCGAGGATGTGAGAGATTCTTCAATCCAAAGATGAAGAGAGCTGCTGAGAAAAGATAGCCGATGGCAACCCATTCATCATTGATCATCGATTACCACCTCGCTTCTTTCCAGCGATCATGTTGAGCATACGATTCGTTACCGCAAAACCGCCGACCACATTGATCATTGCGAGGACAACTGCAACGAATGCCAGAATTCCGCTGACTAGAGTGTCGCCACCCGCGTAGGCAACATTAGCGCCGAGAAGAGCGCCGACGATACTGATTCCTGAAATCGCGTTAGCACCACTCATCAGAGGAGTGTGCAGAGTTGCAGGCACTTTGCTGATGAGCTCGAAGCCAAGGAAAATCGAGAGCGCGAATAATGTGATTGAACCGAGAAGCATTGTTGGATCCATCAGAGAACACCTCCAAGTCGAGTCTGCTTAGGATGCATATTGCCCCCTGAGCAGATCAAAACGCCACCCATACCGGGGACGTGGAAATCATTGCCTTCTGGAGAGCCGACCAATACATCATCATCTTCGGAAATCACCAATTCTCCCTCTTTGAAAATCGAGGTAATGAATGACGTAAGGTTGTTTGAATAGAGGAATGAGGCAGTATTTGCTAGAGTTCCTGGGAGATTCTTGATGCCGATGATTGTTACTCCATTCGCAGTAACCACGGTCTCTCCTGCCACTGTGTCCTCACAATTACCACCGACATCTGCGTTCATGTCGACAATGACCGCCCCCGGCTTGAATTCGGCCACTGCACTGCTTGGCACAGTGATTGGCGCGGGTCGGCCGAAAATACGAGCGGTGGTGACAATGATGTCGGCATCGCTCGCGACACCGCAAACGGTGTCGTTCACCTTTTGGATGAATTCAGCAGTCAAAGGCTTAGCATATCCTGATTCATCTTCGAAATCATCCATCCCATCGACTTCGATGAATCGACCGCCGACTGATTCAATCTGCTCGGCGGCAGACTTGCGTACATCAGAGGCGTAGACAACTGCGCCAAGACGCTTGGCTGTAGCGATGGCTTGCAAGCCAGCGACGCCACTACCCATGATTACGACCTTAGCAGGACGTATTGTACCAGCAGAAGTTGTCATCATCGGGATACCTTTCGGTACAGACGCAGCGCCGAGCAGGACTGCCTTGTATCCTGCTAGGTTGTCCTGACTCGAATTAACATCCATCGATTGAGCTCGTGAAAGACGACGTGGAATCATATCCATCGAAAGCAATGTAATTCCCGCATCGAGGCAAGCCTGAACTTTCTCAGGGTTGCGAAAAGGATCAGCAACACAAGCGACTACCTGACCAGAGTGGAGGTCCGAGACATCAGGGAGGTGAATCGTGATGAGCAGAGGAGCACCCAACGCGTCGGAGCGAGAGCCAACTGTAGCACCACTTTCGACGTATTCTGAGTCGAGGTGATTCGCAGCAATTCCAGCACCTGATTCGATTACGATCTCGAAGCCAGCCTTGCCCAATTTACGCAGGGATTTCGGCACGATGGCAACCCTGTCTTCTCCTTCAGGTTCCTTCAACACACCAAGTCTCATCGAGATCACGCTCTCCAAATGAGCCGTAGGCTCAAGTCAGACAGGCCAAGCGACCGGAAGTCGATTATTGAATCAAACGGATGGTTTGGTTCCAACACCATTCACGATTGTGCAGCATCGGATAATGACAATAGGGGGTCACAATGGGTCGGATGAAGATCAAAAGAGGAGGAGATAGGCTACGCCAAAGACTGCGACATCTGCTATCGCATGAGATATCCAACAGGCTGCGAGCGAGCGGTGGCGTAGCCAGAGGATTGACCATATCGCACCTGCTCCGAGTATTGCGATTGTCGCTAATGCGTTTTGCCAGAGTGCAAAATAATAGCTGAGTGCGACGGTGTGGTGCAGAGTGAATACAATTGCCGAACCGGCGACCGAGGCGAAATTGCTACCAGTAAGTTCGAGTAAACGGTCGCCAACAAATTGCCTGAAAACGAATTCTTCGATGAGACTGTTGAGAGTTATCCAATAGATCGCGCCAAGGAAGAATGTTGTCGGATTCAACAACCCCGTCGCACCAATCTCCTCCTTCATCAGTGTAATATCAACCGAATCGCCGAGCACAGCATAAGTTCCCGCAATAATCGCAAACATACCGAGGCCCGAGATTATCGCTTCATTGCGAGATGCCGAGTTAAGTGAATCGAGGCCGAGTAATTTTCGAATTGAGAAATTGTTTGCTTCGACGCGATACAGCCAATAGATTGGAATGGCGATTATCCACAACTTCGCGAAAACGAAGAAGACCTGCCCAGCGAGTTCTGAGTCACTCCACGAGTAAGCGAAGAGAATAGAGGTAGTCGGCATCAGAGACACTAGAAACAATGCTAGAAGGGCTTGCCCACGACGCTCCATGCACTCTGGTCGAACACGGCATAATTGAGGCTTAGGGCGTCGTCAGTCGAACAAACGCCTCACCAAAGGCTAAGGGTTGAATTCTAACCCCACCAATTGAGGAGAACTAATGCGAACACCGATACGAGTTGCTGTTACTGGAGCCGCAGGAAACATTGGATACGCCTTGTTGTGGCGAATCGCAAGTGGTGATTGCTTTGGAGCTAATCAGCCAGTAATTCTACAGTTACTCGAAATCCCCCCTGGAATGCAACGACTCGATGGTGTGATTATGGAACTCAAGGACTCCGCGTTTCCGTTGGTACACGGCATTATCGGCACCGATAACCCAAAGATTGCGTTTAACGATGCTGAAGCGATATTCCTTGTTGGTTCACGACCACGGTCAAAAGACATGGATCGGGCTGACCTCGTTGCCGCCAACGGACCCATCTTTGTAGGTCAAGGTAAGGCAATCGATGCAGTGGCTTCACGCAATGTCAAAGTAATCACAGTGGGCAACCCCTGCAATACCAATGCGCTCATCGCCTCCGCTAATGCACCGGGTATTTCCCCTCGGCAGTTTACCGCTATGACTCGTCTTGATCAGAACCGTGCAGTGGGACAGATGGCAGAGCGTGCCGGCGTCCCAGCCTCAAAAGTTCTAGACGTATTCATCTGGGGTAACCACGCCAACACGATGTACCCTGACCCGCGTTTTGGGACTGTGGACGGGCGCTCAGCGACCGATTTGTTCGATAGCGATTGGCTTCAGGGCTCCTTCCTCGATACTGTATCTACTCGTGGAAAGGCGGTCATTATGGCGCGCGGTGCCTCTTCCGCCGCATCTGCTGCATCGGCTGCTGTGGATCACATGCGCGACTGGTGGCAAGGCTCGAACGGACGCATCGTGTCCGTCGCTCTGCCTTCGGAGGGCTGGTATGGAGTGCCCGAGGGGCTTGTGTTTAGCTTCCCTTGTCGATGTGAGGGGGGAGAGGTGATTGTGGTGGATGACCTCCCAGTTGACGCGTTCGCGCAAGCGAAGATTGACGAAAATGTCGCAGCCCTCCTTGAGGAGCGAGATGCAGTGAGTGAACTTTTGTAGACACGAGTGTCACGAAGCCACTCAAAAATATCGAATTGCTTGTGATATTGAGCCGTCGGTTTCATCGCCTTTACTACACCCGCTATGATTGATGAGTAACACTCGCCGTCACATTCACCTCGAACATGACGGTAAATTGCTACTAGTGGATTTAGATGGTGGAGGCCCAGCAATCCCTCAAATGGGAAGAAAAGGCGATGGAGGATTCTCAATTCGACTACCAACCCCAGAAGAAGCAACAAAGATGGGGTTGACTTGGAAAGCAAAGCGAACCAATCGGTTTAGGTTAGGCCAAGAAATGCATGAGGTAATCGTAGCAACACCAGAAATCCCTTGGCCCGGAGAATGGGCTTGGAAGGATGCGGTGATCAGCGACAGTGAAGTCGATCCCGTTGCCAGAGAGTCGGTATATCGTACTCTTCACAGAGTAGTAAGCAAAGTCGTTGTCATCAACCCACGAAATGAAGTTTTGATGGGCAAAGTTACGCGAGGATTCTTCACCGGTTGTTGGACGCTTCCAGGCGGCTTTGTCGATTATGATGAACACCCACGTACCGGAGCCGAACGCGAGGCACTGGAAGAACTTGGAATCAATATCAAAATTGCTGATCCACTTGGAGAAAGCAGTCGTGGAAGTGAAGGAGAAGGGACTCAAATTGTGAGGCAAGAAGTTTTCACGCCTGATGGAATCTGTTGGCTATCGTTCACTTACCGTTGCGAGGCGGATATTGCAGCAGAAGATATCGTGCCGAAGGATGATGAGATCGAAGAGGCACGCTGGTTCACTAAAGAAGAGGCACTCCAAGTCGCAGTCTCTCTTTTCGACATCGAGGCAATCCAGAAATTCCTCTGATTATGATTTAGCATTCGCCGCTGGAATTAGTTGGTGGTGGGCCCGCCAGGATTCGAACCTGGGTCAAATCGTCCCAAACGATCTAGCATAGACCAGACTAACCCACGGGCCCTGAGTGATTCGGCGACCTGCGCTGTCCTTATGGAGTTCACGCTAACCACCTCCACTGCTCTTGCCCTGAACGATGAACCACGCCTTCTTCCTCAGCGGAACCGACTACTTGTTCTGCTGTTGGCTCTGCGATACCTTCGGCCGCTAAATTGTCCCGGAGTCGGGAGAGGGTGAGGATTCCTTGAGCATCGGTTGAATCGCGGAGTATACGGTGAATTGTATTGATGCCGGCACGTTCGCGGGTTGC
>Ga0114932_10001746_pt1 | contig 24190 bp, 20 predicted proteins | sample 2SBtaG_2_FD_87286 | JGI IMG/M metagenome (GOLD analysis project Ga0114932, IMG submission 87286) | Deep subsurface microbial communities from Kolumbo volcano to uncover new lineages of life (NeLLi) - 2SBTROV12_ACTIVE470 metaG | ecosystem: Environmental > Aquatic > Marine > Volcanic ...
CAATGGTGCCCGGGGCCGGACTTGAACCGGCACGTCATTACTGACGAGGGATTTTAAATCCCTTGTGTCTACCAATTCCACCACCCGGGCATCGGGTTTTTGCGTTACACGTAAAACCAATTTGGAGCGAGTAACGAGGTTCGAACTCGTGACCTCGACCTTGGCAAGGTCGCGCTCTACCAGCTGAGCTATACTCGCATCGAATTGATTCTAAAACCAATGGTGCCCGGGGCCGGACTTGAACCGGCACGTCATTACTGACGAGGGATTTTAAATCCCTTGTGTCTACCAATTCCACCACCCGGGCATCGGGCTGCTTACGCATGTGGAGTGTTGAGAAATGGAGGCGGAACCCGGAGTCGAACCGAGGTAGACGGATTTGCAATCCGCTGCATAGCCACTCTGCCATTCCGCCGACGTATAAAAGTTGGAGCGAGTAACGAGGTTCGAACTCGTGACCTCGACCTTGGCAAGGTCGCGCTCTACCAGCTGAGCTATACTCGCATTCCAAAGTAAGTTATTTACTCACTTCTTTTATCGTTTTTAGGCATACTGCCCTCTCAACACGGACGCATTCTACAGATCTTTAATAATGCGTCAATATAAAAAATGAATGTTTTTAATCGTTTGCTCAATTTTTATCTAAACTGCTGTCTATATAGCCGTAAAATATCAAGATTTAATCAATTCAGACTTTGCCGCATTCAAATATGCAAGCATTGACGTCACAGTTAATAGTGTTGCAATGGCCAAAAGTGCATAACTTAACATCGTCATCCAAGGCGCATATTGCCAAATCAAACCAATAATGGCTAACATCTGCGCGGCAGTTTTAAACTTACCCATATTGCTCACTGCCACATTGCCACGTTTGCCTTGTTCGGCCATCCACTCTCTTAACGCAGAAATTACGATTTCGCGGCTAATAATAATGAGCGCAGCCAATGTAATAAAGATATTTTGATAATGGGTTGCTAAAACAACCAGAGCCACGCTAACCATAATTTTATCAGCAACAGGATCTAAGAATGCCCCAAAAGGCGTTGATTGCTCGAGTTTTCGAGCCAAGTAGCCATCAAGAATATCGGTTACCGATGCTAGCCAGAAAATAAAGGCGGCTGCAAAGAAAGCCCATGAGTAAGGCAAATAAAACACCACTGCAAAAACAGGGATTAGTAACAATCTGAATGTTGTTAAGGTATTAGGAATATTCCACATAACTACTTTGTGTATCTTTTTTTATAATGTTGCATGATCAGTTAGGCTTTGTCATGCAAATGATTAAATATCTTTTCAGCCATATCTTGGCTGATCCCAGGCACTTGATTTAATTGCGCTATAGTAGCCGATTTTACACCTTGCATACCACCTAAGTATTTTAACAAAGCTTGTCGGCGTTTCTGCCCTACTCCTTCTATTTCTTCTAACAGGGATTGAGTTCGCTGTTTTTGCCGCTTGTTTCTATGCCCAGCTATGGCAAAACGGTGTGATTCGTCACGTATATGCTGTATTAGATGTAAAGCAGGTGAATCTGAATCAAGATTCACGGTGCGTCTGCCACCATCTATTAATAAAGTTTCAAGACCCGGTTTTCGGCTTGTGCCTTTAGCAACACCGACTAATAATGGCATTTTGCTGTTCGGCCAATCTTCAAAAAATGCTTCTGCTTTATTGAGCTGTCCCTTACCACCGTCTATAAAGATAACGTCTGGAATTTTTTCTTCATCTTTTAACTTGCCATATCGCTTGTTTAAAGCGAACGCCATTGCAGCATAATCATCACCAGGTGTGATCCCCGTCACATTGTAGCGGCGATACTCCTTGTTATTTGGTCCATTCCCATCAAATACCACACATGATGCTATGGTATTTTCACCCATGGTGTGACTGATATCAAAACACTCCATGCGGTTGATATCGCTTAGTTGTAATGCTTCTTTTAATAACGCATAGCGCTTAGTAATAGAATCTTGTGCGTTTTGTTTTACAACAATACTGTTTAATGCATTTTTATTTGCTAGTGCAAGATATTGCGCGCGTTCAGAGCGCACCGATGCCTTCAGCTCTACTTTCTTATCTGCAAGCTGCGATAACGCATTGATCAGTTCGTTTTGCTCTTGTAATTCAAAAGGCAACACGATCTCTTTTGGGATCTGTCGCTGTGTGCCCGCCCCTACATAATATTGGCCAATAAATGAAGTGACAATTTCGTCTTGCTGCGAGTCTTTTGGCACCTTCGGAAAATATGTTTTACTGCCCAGTACTTTATGGTCTCGCACCATTAATAGATGAATAGCACAGATGCCATTTTGCTGCTGGAAACCAATAATATCTATTTCACCAAGATTACCTGCCACAAACTGCTGCTCTTGCATTTGTCTCAAGATAGCGATTTGATCTCGCACTTTCGCAGCGAGTTCAAAGTTAAGAGCCATACTGGCCTGCTCCATCTTTTCAACCAAGGTCGCAATAACTTGGTGTGATTTGCCTGATAAAAACTGCTTTACCAGTTCAACCTGCTCTTTGTATTCAACATCAGATACTTTACCTACACACGGCGCAGAACAACGCTTTAATTGATATTGCAAACACGGACGACTTCGGGCACGGTAATAAGCATCCTCACATTGGCGAACCGGGAAAATTTTTTGCATTAAGCGCAAACTTTCAGACACAGCTGCACTGCTCGGGTAAGGGCCAAAATAATCCCCTTTTTGTTTACGACTGCCTCGATGAAAAGCTAACCTAGGATGTTTATGGCCGCTTAAAAAAATATAAGGGTATGACTTATCATCTCTTAATAAGATATTGTATCTAGGTTGATACTGTTTGATTAGATTGTTTTCTAGAAGCAGTGCCTCGGTTTCCGTATTAGTAAGCGTCACCTCAATATTAGCAATGTTGCTGACCAATACTCGGGTTTTAGCGTCAGGAATATTACTACGAAAATAACTCGAAACACGTTTTTTTAAATTTTTTGCCTTACCAACATAAATAACCTGATGGTGCGCATCGTACATACGATAAACACCAGGCTCTGTGGATAATGTTTTTAAAAAGGCTTTTGAATCAAATACTGCCATTAAAAAATGATTAGTTCGATGTATCTATATCTATCATTTTATGGCGAATAGCCAAATGTGTCAGCTCTACATCACCGCCAACATTCAATTTTTCGAACATACGATAACGGTAGCTGTTCACAGTTTTCGAGCTCAGGTTAAGTCTGTCAGCAATATCTTGTGCTTTTTCACCCTTGGTGATCATCAACATGATTTGCAATTCACGCTCAGACAAAGACTGAAAAGGATTTTCATCATTACGACCGCTAAACTGCGCAAGTGCAATTTGTTGCGCAATTTCAGGGGCGATATATCGCTGCCCTGAATTCACCGCACGGATAGCATTGATCATTTCGTCAGAGCCGGTACCTTTGGTCAAGTAGCCCTGTGCCCCCACTTGCATCACTTTACTTGGGAACGGATCTTCGCAATGAACAGTTAATACAATTACCTTAATATCAGGGTTGTATCGACAAATCTTTTTCGTTGCCTCAAGGCCGCCAATCCCCGGCATATTCATGTCCATTAATACAATATCAGGGTTATTGTCACGGCAGAATTTAACTGCCTCTTCACCCGTTTTAGCTTCGCCGATGACTTTAAAGCCACGAACATCATCTAGAATTCGTTTGATACCGGTTCTAACTAACTCATGATCATCAACTAATAACACATTAATCAATGGCACACCCTCACAGAAAATTTGGTAATCGCAATTACAGGAAATAGCGAACTGAGGTTAACACATAATTTTGTAAAAAATAACGACTAAACTTTTGTATTAGTTAAAAAATCATACTAAAGAACCAAAAAAGGCCAGAATTTAATTCCTGACCTTTTGGTGTCCAAAATAAATAGTTGCTTGACTATCTATTCTGCTCTGAGAACTTATTTACCCACAAGGCAATCACACCATCACCGGTTACATTACAGGCCGTGCCAAAGCTATCTTGAGCGAGATAAAGTGCAATCATGAGTGCAACAGCCCCCTCAGAGAAACCAAGCATTGAAGTCAGTAAACCCAAAGCTGACATTACGGCTCCACCCGGCGCGCCTGGGGCTGCTATCATCACCACGCCTAACATAAAGATAAATGGCAAAATACTAGTAATACTTGGCATTGACATCTCAGGTGACAGTAGCATCACGGCCATCGCACAAGTCACAATCGTAATGGTTGAGCCCGATAGGTGGATAGTCGCGCACAGTGGCACAGAGAAATTTGCGACTTCATTATTAACGCCATTGGCTTTACTCGCTCGCAAGGATACTGGGATAGTCGCCGCACTAGACATAGTACCTATTGCTGTAAAGTAAGCTGGTAACATGTTTTTGACTAATTCAATTGGATTGCGCTTTAACAAGATGCCCGAGCCAATGAATAAAACAGATAACCATAACCAGTGCATAACAACCGCGGCAACTAAAACGATACCAAATGTGCTTAAGGTATCAACTACGGTGCCTGCAACCGCCATTTCAGCAAAAACACCAGCAATATAGAAAGGAAGAGCAGGAATAATCACTTTAGCAAGCAAGGCATCGATAACGTCACGACCTTGATCAACTACATTTTGTAAGTCTTTCAATGCCAGTTGACTGATGCCTATACCAAATATAAATGCAGCTGCGAGTGCTGTCATAACGCCCATCAAAGGTGGAATCTCAATGTTAATGAAGCTTTTCAGTTCAGTTGCCTGAACAGCTTGGTAAGTGGTTGTGCCTTCAAAAAATGGCACAAATGCGTTTACCAATAAAAAGGCCAAGGTGCCCGCTAAAATAGTTGAGCCATAAGCAAAACCGACTGTTTTACCTAATAAGTGCCCTGCATCTTTAGGTAAACCAGCAATACCTGAAGCAATAAAAAACAAGATAATTAAAGGAATAGTGAAACTAATTAATTGACCTACAATCACTTTAAATGTGTAAAGTAGCTCTACCAGTGGTAAAGGTAAAAATGAGCCCACTACAATACCTGCAGCGATACCGGCAAGTAACTTCAAAATTAACGACATGAATTATCCCTGATAAAAAACCCTGATAAAAACGATGTGCTCTTGTAACACGTTTTACAGATAATTTGTTATAAATTCGTTATTCTTCATCAGAACTACCAAATCAAGTACACTCTGTATGCACTCAACTTAAAAAAAAGTGCCTCTGACGATTATACATTGTTAACAATCCTCGAGTGCTATTTAATTTATGCTAATTTCTAGTGCTACAAATTACCGCAATAATGTTAAATACTTCTCTGTCGATTATCTGCACAGCATTACTCGCTGCCTCTGGTCAATCAATTGCCTCTGAATCACTCCCTTTTATCAACGCGATGGCGGAAATAGATGGCAAACTTGACGAAGCCGTTTGGCAACAAGCTAAGAAAATAACCATTAACAATGTTACATGGCCGCAAGAAAACATTGTAAGTCCAATTGAAACAACGGCTTACGTATTTGAAAATGGCACATCTTTATTCATTGCTTTCGATGCAAAAGATCCTAATCCTGAACTTATCCGTGCCTTTTATCGAGACCGTGATAGTGCATGGAACGATGACCTCGTAGGTATCAAAATTGATTCTTTTAGCAATAGCGTGAGTGCCTATCAATTATTTATTAATCCACTGGGTGTTCAACAAGACTCTATCGAAAATGAGTTAACTAAAAGCGAAAACAGCTCTTGGAATGGTATTTGGGATAGCGCTGGTAGCATCCATGAGAACGGATATTTCGTAGAAGTTGAAATTCCTTTTAGGGTTTTGAACTTTGATGACAGTATAAAAACAAAAACCATGGCAATGGAGTTTTTAAGATTCTACCCAAGAGATCAACGTCTGCGCATTTCTAGTATGCAAATTGAACATGCAAATAACTGTTGGATCTGCCAAATGCCTGATTACACAGGTTTTGAGCAAGCCAAACAAGGAAACAACTTTGCACTTATTCCATCGTTAGTAGCCGGTAAGCAACAAACACGTGATATTGATGGTAATGAAGCCGGTGAATGGATTGATGATGATAATGTAGAGCCAAGCTTAGATCTAAAATGGGCCATCACACCAGATATGACTCTTAACGCTACTCTAAACCCCGATTTCTCTCAAGTAGAAGCCGATACAGGCCAGTTAAGTGTCAACAATAGCTTTAGCTTGTTCTTCCCTGAAAAGCGCGCTTTCTTTTTAGATAACGCAGACTACTTCTCGTCACATTTAAACCTGATCCACACCAGAAACATTGCTGCGCCTGATTATGGCATGAAGTTTACCAGTAATAAGCAAGGCCATACTGTTGGCGCTTTCATTGCTAACGATGACAAGCTGAATGTAATGATCCCTGGTAATTTGGGCTCTCGTGTTGTTTCATTTGACCAAAAAAGCGAGAACGTTGCATTAAGATACCGCTATGACTTTAATAACGCGTTATCTATTGGTACGACAACAACGGCAAGGCAAAGTGAGAATTACAGTAACCAAGTCATTAGCTTAGACAGCAAATATAAGCTCACAAATAACGATATATTTAAAGCACAATTGTTGATTTCTGAAACGGACTATACGCAAGCTTTTGTTGATGAGCTCTGTAACGGTGAGCAAGGCGACTGTCAGAAACCATCTCAGCCAGAATGCGAAATAAACTCAGACTGTGATTTAAATGAAAGCACTTTGCGTGTACTTAATGAAGAAGATACTAAAGGGCTGGGTTACTTATTAAATTATGAGCATAACGAAAAGCATTGGCGTGCATTTACCAGCTATCAATACCGAGATAAAGGTCTGCGCTCTGATTTAGGCTTTATGTCGCAAATCGACTTCAATAAGTTTTTAGCTGGTTACGAGTATCGTTGGTATGGCGATGAGAATACTTGGTGGAACCGTGCAAATTGGTACACGGATTGGGATATTACACATAACGATAATGATGAGTTATTGGAGAAAGAAGTACAAACTAACTTCTCTGTTAATGGTCCACTGCAAAGTCGTATTAATACGGGTGTTGAACACAGAAAACGCGCTGGTATGCGACATAACGAAGCCAGTCTTGCTGTTGATGGAAACACAGACTTGTTCACCGAAAACAATCTGTGGACCTACATGGAAATGAAACCTGTATCTGGTGTGTTTACCAGTCTTAATATTAGAACAGGTAATTCAGTTGACCTTGCTAACAACCGTCTAGGTGAACAGTTCAGAGTACGCCCTGTCATTAATCTGAATTTAGGTAAGCATTTTGAATTAAGATTTAGACATACTTATCAAACACTAGAAGCAGATGGCGCTGACGTATTTACTGCCAATCTAACTGATATACGTATGACCTATCAGTTTAATTTAAATAGCTTTTTAAGACTTGCTGTGATTAAAACAGACATTGAACGCAACCCGAGTAATTACGTTGACTCAGTTGATGCTACTTACAAAGGGTTAAGCACGCAGCTACTTTATTCTTATAAGTTAAACCCTCAAACTGTGTTCTTTGCAGGCTTCTCTGATAGTGGCTATCAAGATGATGAGCTAGTAGAAATTACAAAGGATTCAAAGACTTTCTTTATGAAGTTTAGCTATGCTTGGTTAATGTAATGTAAAGCATATAAAGCAAGCTTTTTATGCTTTTCGGCTATAAGCATATTTGATATATCTTATAGCCAATCTTTCCTTCTGTTTTTGTTCGACCTCAGTAAAGTGAACACTAATCAAATCTAGATCATGAAAGAGAACAGAATGTCTAAAATCTATGCAGATAATACCCTAACTATTGGCAATACTCCGGTCGTTAAATTAAACCGTGTAACAGGTGGTAACGTTTTCGCTAAAATTGAAGCACGTAATCCAAGCTTTAGTGTTAAGTGTCGAATTGGCGCTTCAATGATCTGGGAAGCTGAAAAAGCAGGTACCCTATCTGAAGGTAAAGAAATCATCGAGCCAACATCTGGAAACACAGGTATTGCGCTTGCATTTGTTGCGGCATCTCGAGGTTACAAACTAACCTTAACTATGCCTAACACAATGAGCCTTGAGCGTCGCAAGCTACTTAAAGCATTGGGCGCTAATCTAGTTCTGACAGAGGGCGCTAAAGGTATGAAAGGTGCCATCGAAAAAGCGAACGAGATCTTATCAAGCGCCCCTGAAAAGTACGTTTTACTTCAGCAGTTTGAAAACCCTGCTAACCCAAAAATCCACTTTGAAACAACTGGTCCAGAGATCTTTGATGCGATGGAAGGCAAAGTTGACTTCTTCGTGGCGGGTGTTGGAACAGGTGGTACTATTTCTGGTACTACACGCTACCTTAAACAAGAGAAAGGCCTTGACGTAAAAGCTATAGCGGTTGAGCCTGTTGATTCACCGGTTATCACGCAAACACTTGCAGGAGAAGAGGTTAAGCCTGGTCCTCACAAGATTCAGGGTATTGGCGCGGGCTTCATCCCTGGTAACCTTGACCTAGAGCTAATCGATGGTACTGAGTTAGTTTCAAATGAAGATGCGATTGAAATGGCGCACCAGCTAATGCGTGATGAAGGTATCCTAGTGGGTATTTCTTCAGGTGCTGCTGTTGTTGCTGCTAAACGCCTTGCTGAGAAACCTGAAAACGCAGATAAAAACATTGTGGTTATCTTACCAAGTGCAACAGAGCGTTATCTATCAAGCCCTCTATTTGCAGATAAGTTCAGCGATCAAGAATTAGTTCAGTAATCACATTACAAACTTTTCTAGCATATCTGAAAGCCGACTTTTGTCGGCTTTCTTGTTTTTTACCGTTCCCATTAATTGAGAGATCTACTTTGAGGCAAAGAAAACTGCTCGATGGTAACGCTCTCGCGTCCTGCTACCGCTGTGGTACCTACAACTATGTAGGCAAACGAAATTTTAACTATTTAACCTGAGCTTTGGTGAAGAGATTTACTAAAGTATTGATATGGTTAGTGGTTTTTCAAGTCTGCAGCCGAAAACTTTTAGCGATAACAAGGCGAATGTATGCGTCAATAGCGAGTCTCTTACAAGTAAACTCAACGCAGTTAACGTTGGAAGTAGCCGCTGTAGATAGATTTATTATTCAGAGCTCAGGTTATTTAGTTATACTAAAGAAGACATTTTTAAAGAAATTAGCGTCAGTTTTATTCTATCAAAATGATTTAGCACTACTAAGAGTTAGTATTTCCTTTGCGTTTTTTTTATAGCTTTCTAAACTTAGTGTCAAGCTTTTATCAAACTAACGCCTTCATGCGACTATTTATTTTTTTTATTCTCTTTTTCAGTGCCAGTACTTTTGCCAGTATGAATGTTGGCTATTTCAAAGATACTATGTATCAAGTTGTACAAGGCAAAGCATACAAAAATGGCTTACTGTTTAATGCTAATGACTCAGCGCCTGTTCATATCGTAACACTTGATTGGCCACCCTATATTGGAAATCAACTATGTAATAAAGGCTGGGTGTTTCAACTCACCGTAGCATTATTAGTAGAACAAGGATATAGCGTGTATATTGAGTTTCTACCTTGGGCAAGAGCTGTAAGAGCAGCCGAACTTGGTAAAGCTGATATTCTTATGCCCGAATACTATATTGAAGACTCTGCCCCCTCAGATACGGTTGAGGGTAAGACTAGGCGAGAACTCCTCGCGCTTTCAAATCCCTTTCCTGGCGGGGAAATTGGCTTTTTAAAACGTAAAGGTGATGCTGATAGGTTTACTGGAAACTTACTGTCACTTAAAGGTCAAAAGATTGGGGTCGTCAGAGGTTATCAAAATACCCCTGAATTTGACGCCATGATGGACAACAATGAATTTACCATTATTGAAGCTGTAGATGATTTACAACTGGTCAAATTATTGGTTGGCAAACGCGTCGACCTTATCATTGGCGACCCGAAAGTACTTAAATTTACCGTCAGTTACTCTAAACTTCCACGACCAGAAAAAGCAACCTTATTACGCAATATAGAACGTGAAACTCACTCACTGCAGTACAATAATCTCTACTTTGCATTAAGCAAGCAATCTCCACGTTGGCGAGCGCTATTGAGCGATATCAATAAAAGTCTATATCAGTTCAACAACCGAGGTGAAACAAACAGAATTGTTGATATGGGCCTCACAGAGTGCTACTAAATTCCATATTTATTGACGTTGAATTCGATTAAAGCTGTCGTTAAACACTTTTTTATAAAATTTTATTTAACTTTAACTATTCATTATTTAAACTAACTTAAACTTAAGTTTAATAGGAATAGTATGAAAAACTTTCTCGTTATTTTTTCACTGATCTCACTTTTATTCGCAACTAGCTTCGATGCTGAAGCACGTAAGAAGTTCGGTAAAAAGAAGTCAGGAAAAACGCACAGCACTTCAACTACTCAGCAAAAAAAGCAAGTTGATACAAAAAGCTTACCAGCAAAAACAGCAGGTAAATCTAGTAAAAAAGGCATTATGGCCGGTGTACTTGGTGGTTTATTAGCTGGTGGTCTAATTGCTGCAATGATGGGTGACGATTTTGAAGGCTTTCAGTTTTTAGAAATGATCCTGTTAGCAATTGCAGCGTTTGTTATTTTCAAGCTGATCAAAAGCATGATGGCAAAGCGCCAACAACCACAAGTAGCTGGTGGTCCTCAGTTTGGTCAGAGACAACAATTCCAACAGCAGCCGCAGCAATTTCAAGCACAGCAGCCTATTCAGTCTTCAGGTGGTTTTGGGCAACAAAATGATGTGCCATTCAACCTGCCTAAAGATTTCGATGTTAATGGCTTTTTACAAGGCGCACGCGAGCACTATCACACAGTGCAAAAAGCTTGGAATGACAAAGACTACAATAAGATGGCTGAGTACTTAAGCCCAGCATTAGTTGAAGAGTTTAAAGCTGAGCGTGAGCAACATGACAGTGTTGCAACTGAAGTAATGTTTGTTGATGCACAACTAGTTCGTGCAGATACCCAACCACATGTTTGGGAAGTGAGCATTATGTTTAAAGGTAAATACCGTGACCTTGGTGACAATCAAGAAGAGCCAATTCATGAGATTTGGCACTTAGAGCGCCAAACTCAAGGTGATGCGCCTTGGTTAATCGTCGGTGTTGAAGACCTGATTGATTAATCTACAAATTAATAGATAAACGCCTCTTAATGAGGCGTTTTTTATACCTGAATTCTGGGTTCGTTATTGTGTGCTCTTCGCCTATAGCTTCTAGCTTCTAGCTTCTAGTTTCTAGCTTCTAATCAAAATAAAACGCCTGAAAATAAAAACCCTAGCTCACACTAGGGTTTTATTAATTAATCAGGTGAGACTAGATTAGCTATTCTTTGCTTGTTCCTACTTCTACACGTGTCTTTAGCTTCTGCCCAGGGCGGAAAGTTACAACACGACGTGCAGAGATTGGAATATCTTCTCCCGTTTTAGGATTACGTCCTGGTCTCTCTTTCTTGTCTCTTAGATCAAAATTGCCAAAACCAGAAAGCTTTACCTGCTCTCCTTTCTCCAGCGCTGAGCGGATTTCTTCAAAAAACGCTTCAACTATGTCTTTGGCATCCTTTTTGTTCATCCCCAATTTTTCAAATAGGTGTTCAGCTATGTCTGCTTTAGTAAGCGCCATATCTAGTCCCTCAACGATGCATTAAATTTGTTGGCAAGTTCTGCCACCACGTTTTCTACAAGCGTATTGATATCATTCTCTTCGAGCGTTTTATCAGAAGCTTGCAATGTAAGAGCAATCGCTAGGCTTTTAAAGCCCGGCTCAATACCTTTGCCCTTGTACACATCGAATAAGTTTAGGTCAACTAATTGATTTCCGCCAACTTTCTCAATGCTATTTAAAATATCGCCTATTTTTACTTCATCCGCAACTAAAATAGCAATATCTCTGCGATTTGATGGGAATTTTGACACACTAACCGCTTCTGGCAGCTTACGAGCAACTAATGCATCTGCTTCAATTTCAAATACAAACGCAACATTATTTAAACCAAGAGACTTTTGAAGCTGAGGATGAACAGCACCAATAAAACCAACTTTCTTGTCATCAAGATAAATTGCTGCTGATTGACCTGGGTGAAGGCCATCATTTACTTCAGCTTTGAACGAAAAACGACTTAAGTCATTTGTTAATGCGATCAGTGCTTCTACATCACCTTTAGCGTCAAAGAAATCTACTGGCTTGGACTCAATTGACCAATGCTCATTATGCGTATTACCGTAAACGATACCACCTAATACCGCGACTTGGTTTACGCCATTTTCAGCCGTTTCATCTTTTAAAAACTTTAAGCCATGCTCAAAAAAGCGTAATCGTGGTTGCTGACGGTTTTGGTTATATACAACCGTATTGATTAAACCAGTCATTAAACTTACCCGCATCGCTGACATTTCAATCGAAATTGGGTGCGGTAATACTAATGCGTCACTTTGTGGGTGAAGTTGCTGCTGTACTTTAGGGTCAACGAAGCTGTAAGTAATCGCTTCTTGGTAGCCTCTTGCAACTAGCTCATTCATAAATTTAGCAACTGGAAGTTTAGCTTCTTGGTGCGTTGTCATCTTAAGCGCAGCTGTCGGTGCTACATTTGGAATATTATTGTAACCAAATACACGCGCCACTTCTTCGATTAGGTCTTCTTCAATACTGATATCAAAACGATAGCTAGGTACTTGTGCGCTCCAAGTATCGTTTGCACATTCAACTTTTAAGCCTAAACGAGTTAGGATATCTGTTACCTTAGCATCTTCAATGTGATAACCGATAACACGGTCTAAACGCTCACGACGAAGTGTTACTGACTTCTCAACTGGAAGATCTGCTTCAGATACAGCCTCAACAACTGGACCTGCTTCACCACCTACAATCTCAAGAAGTAATGCTGTTGCGCGTTCCATAGCATCATGCTGTAACTTAGGATCAACGCCACGCTCGTAACGGTGTGATGCATCAGTGTGTAAGCCATAACTGCGTGCTTGACCTGCAATAGCCAGTGGTGCGAAGAATGCACTTTCTAGCAGGATATCCTGTGTTCCTTCTTTAACACCTGAGCCTTCACCACCAAAAATACCAGCCATTGCTAACGCCTTATTTTCATCAGCAATAAGTAGTGTTGAAGGGTTAAGTTTTGCAGTATTACCATCAAGAAGAACAAGCTCTTCATTTTCGTTTGCGTTGCGAACTTTAATGCCACCTTCAATTGCTGCTAAGTCAAAAGCATGCATTGGGTGACCAAGCTCTAGTAACACATAGTTTGTTACGTCAACAACCGGGTCGATTGAACGTACGCCAGAACGACGAAGTTTTTCAACCATCCAAAGCGGTGTTGTCGCTTCAAGGTTAATACCTTTAATGATACGGCCTAAGTAACGAGGACAAGCTTGTCTGTTTACTAGCTCAATATTAATCGTGTCTTCGATTGTTGGCTCAACGGCTGTAATTGCAACTTCAGTCACGTCTTGACTATTCAATACTCCGACTTCACGTGCAAGACCTTTTATACCTAAGCAGTCGCTGCGGTTCGCTGTTAGATCAACGTCGATAGTCACGTCATCAAGGCTAAAGTATTCACGAATACATTGACCAATTGGTGCATCTGCAGGAAGTTCTAAAATACCGTCAGAGCTTTCAGCCATACCTAGCTCTTCAAACGCACACAACATGCCATGAGAAGGTTGACCACGAAGCTTTGCTTTTTTTATTTTAAAGTCACCTGGTAATACTGCGCCAACTTTAGCAACTGCAACTTTTAGACCTTGGCGACAATTTGCTGCACCACACACGATGTCTAACAACTCGTCTTCACCAACATTGATTTTTGTCACGCGTAGCTTATCAGCATCAGGGTGTTGACCACATTCAACCACTTCACCAATTACAACGCCATTGAAGTCACCAGCAACAGCATCTACGCCATCAACTTCAAGACCAGCCATTGAAAGTTGTTCAGAAAGAGCCTCGGTATCGATAGCCGGATTTACCCACTCACGTAACCACTTTTCACTAAATTTCATATTTCTTTCGCTCTTATCTGAATTGGTTTAGGAATTTCATGTCATTTTCGAAGAACGCACGTAAGTCGTTCACACCGTAGCGAAGCATAGTTAAACGCTCAACGCCCATGCCGAATGCAAAGCCCGTGTATTTTTCTGGGTCAATGCCAACAGACTTGAGTACGTTTGGGTGCACCATGCCGCAACCTAATACTTCTAACCATTTACCGTTTTTACCTTTTACATCTACTTCGGCTGAAGGCTCTGTAAACGGGAAGTAAGACGGACGGAAACGGATCTCCATGTCTTCTTCAAAGAAGTTGCGTAAGAAGTCATGTAAAATACCTTTCAGTTCAGTAAAGCTCACGTCAGTATCAACCATTAGGCCTTCAACTTGGTGGAACATTGGTGTGTGTGTTTGGTCGTAGTCGTTACGATAAACACGGCCCGGAGAAATAATACGTAGTGGTGGCTGCTCAGTTTCCATCGTACGGATCTGAACACCACTTGTTTGCGTACGTAAAACCAACTTAGGGTTAAAGTAGAAAGTATCGTGATCAGCTCGTGCAGGATGATGCTCAGGAATATTAAGTGCATCAAAGTTGTGGAAGTCGTCTTCAACTTCAGGACCAGATTTAACAGCAAAACCTAACTCACCAAAGAAAGTTTCAATTCTTTCAATTGTACGAGTTACTGGGTGAATGCCACCAGTCGGCATTACACGACCTGGTAAAGTCACATCAATTGTTTCTGCAGCGAGTTTCTTTTCAAGCTCAGCAGCAACCAGTGCTTCTCTCTTTTCGTTAATTGCGTCTTGTACTTGCGTTTTAGCTTTATTGATCACAGCACCCGCGTCTTTACGCTCTTCTGGTGCTAATTTACCTAAAGTCTTCAAAAGACCTGTGATCTCACCTTTTTTACCAAGGTATTTTACGCGTACATCTTCTAGATGCGCAATTTCGCTCGCGCTCGAAACTGCTTCAAGCGCCTCGGCTAAGATATTCTCTAAGTTCATTTTCTACCTGATCTTTATTGAGGTAATTTGCTGTTAATTAATCGACAATGATAACTGAAAGCAAGGGCTGGATTCTAGCCCTTCTACAGTTTTAAAGTGGCTTTTATGAAAGGAATTGTGAGTTTTCTTTGTGCAGCCATCGATGCATGATCAAGTCTGTCTAAAATATCTAGCAAAGCGCGCATATCACGGCTTAACCTAGTCAGTAAAAAACGTGCACATTCGTCAGTTAACTCAAGACCTCGCATGTTAGCGCGTTTAACCAATGCTTCTGCTTTATCATCATCACTCATTGAGCGGATCTGAAATGTCGTACCCCACTTTAAACGAGACTCTAAATCGGGCAAGTTGATGTGTAGCATATCTGGCAACAAGTCTGCCGTAACTACTAAGCACTTCCCCTTTTCATTAAAGCGGTTGAAAAAGTTAAATAGCGCCTTTTCCCACGCATCAACACCAGCTACTAAATGCACGTCATCTATACACAATACATCTAAAGACTCCAAACCATCCAGTACTTCAGGACCAAAACTGATCACTTCTCGCAGGCTCAACAACATGGTCGATAAACCTAACTCTTGTGCCGCAATGCAAGTGGCGTAAAGTAAGTGAGATTTTCCTGAGTCAGCTAAGCCACATAAATAAGTAAACTGAAAATCTTCATTTCGATTTTCTAATGTCGCCTTTAAGTGATTTACCTCGAGAGATTCTTCACCACCAAAATAAGCACTGAAAGTTTCGTCATCAGGTAAAGTCACTGGCAAAGCCATTTGCATTGGCTCTAACTGCATTATTCGCCTACCCATGAATACTTGAGGTTATGGCTATCCTCAAGTTGATAAAAAGCCCTTGGATCGACAAATGGTGTAAAGCTTCGCTCAAGTTTAATCGCTTTGACTAGGTCGGTAACATCCGACGTATGTTCAACCAAAAACTTTACCGCATCATTTGTACGTTCGATGACGTCAACCTCAACAACCGTACTGATACTAATAAGCTGTCTTCTCGCCTGCTCTATGGTCACAAAGTTAGACAATTTATCGACTGTCAGAACTGAACTTGCCGATGCATAAGTTTTATTTGGGTCAATAGCAAACAGCTTTACCAAAGCACCAGAGAAGTTATTAACCATTTGAATAAGCACCTGTTGCTTATCACCGACTAACTGATTAGATTCAAATAATTCAGCGTCGGTATAACGCCACTCTAGTTGCCAAAAATCACTGGCTTCTGGTTTGAACATTCTTGCTGTGATCACCCGCTCGGCTTGATAACGCATCGACGCAATTTCAACTGGTTCTGAAAAGTTACCCCAAACCTCTGCAATGCCCACTTTGCTTCTATCTTCTAAATCCATCAGTGGTACAACTACAGGTACCCCCCAATCCTGAGCTGTATCATAAATAAGACGCTCTAACTGAGGGTAGCTTTCTTGGGTCACGAAGTCTCTGCGAAAACCATCTTCAATCGCAAGCCAAATGGCAATCTTAGGTCGCCTATTACCCCATAAAGGCAAATCAGCATCTTGCACCAATTCTTCGACTTTTTGCGCTTCGAATTTTACTTTAATTTGTAGTTCACCATCTCGCGTTTCTAAATACTCATATTTCAACATGTAGTCAGAAATTGAGCGCATCGCTTGACGAATTAAAGGGTGGGAGTTTACTTCAGACTTGCCTGTAAGCTTTTTAATCACATTTGCAAGAGCAGTTCTACTAGCATCTACGCGACTAGTACGTGTTTTATCTTCAATATAAAGCGTACTCTCATAAAGGTCTAAAACCTCTATTGCCTTTACAAGGCTTGGGTAAAATAAACAAAAAAGAATTAACAGTCTTAAGATCATATCAGGGTAATTAAAAAACGTTTGACTTTGATCCTAAAGCAACTAAAAGATAAAGCAAGTTAAACCTATTACTCATGACTCATAGCAAAATGAACTTGGTTTTTTCCTTTATTTTTAGCCGCATACAAGGATTGATCAGCTTGATGTAGTAAATTTTCAGCGGTGAATTTCTGAGTGTAGTTCCCTGCCACACCAATGCTACAACCACAATTAACAACCTGTTCAGACTCTAGTTGTATTGGCTGTTGAATACTTCGAAGCAACCGCTGACAAAGCTGTTGAAGTACGCCAAAATGTAACGGCTCCATAAGTAATACTACAAATTCATCACCACCGATTCTGGCAACCAAGTCATACCCTCTGACTTCACTAGTCAGCCTTTGTGCAACCGTTCTTAGAACCAAGTCACCACTTTTATGACCAAACTCATCGTTTATCGGTTTAAAGTCATCTAAGTCCAAATACAACACATAAACTTCAATTTTACTTCGTTCAGATTTGGAGGATAATCGGGATAGTTCTTTGAATAGATATTTACGATTCGCCAAATTCGTCAGGCTGTCATGCAAAGATTCATACTCCAGTTGTGATTGCAATTTTTCACTTTTCTCAACCTCATGCTGCAAGTCTTCTAAGCTTTTCTGGAGCTCTTTGGTTCGGGCTGCGACATGGTTTTCTAATTCAGCTTGGTAATCTTGTAAAGTTTGATTAGCTTCGAGCAACGCTTGTTGGTTATTAAATGCATCTAATGCAGAAGAAATAACGTGACTAATTGTGTAGAGTACATCAACAATAACACCTGAATATTCATCATTACGTCGGTAAGACTGAATTATAAAAGCGCCAAGAAAGTGATTGCGATTTTTTAACGGGAAGCAGAGCCACTGTTGAGGTATTGAGCCTAACACCTGAAGAGTGCCAGCATCAATTAATTGTTGTATTTCTACATCAGTAAAGTTACAAATTTTCTTTTGCTCTAGAGCATAAGCTGTAAGTGTCTTTTTGATTTCTTCAAACTTGATGTCTTCTAAATCTTCAGCCCGAATATCATCTTTAACGTCGTGGAAGTAAGGGAATGACAATTCTCCATTGTTCTTAAAAAGCACAACATAGAAATTATCTGCATAAGTTACTTTTTGTAATATACAATGAATATCAAGAAGAAACCTCTGGATTGAGTCACTGGTATTTAAGCATGCAACAATGTCAGTCACGCTATCTATGACATTGTTATCACTGGTAATGGTTAATTTGGACATTTATATACCTTGCATACTCATCTGGGCTGCCTCAGATAAATATAGTCCGTTTAGCTACGCGTATTTAATTTAAGTTAGAACATTTAACTGATTTTTCAAACCAATCTGGGACTTTATTCGTTAAATGAGGTCTTTCACAAAGTTGATTAGGAGCAATGATGGAATTTTTACATACTATGGTGCGAGTTGAAGACTTAAAAGCATCATTGGCATTCTACTGTGATCTATTAGGTCTTCACGAAGTGAAACGTTATGACAGTGAAGCTGGCAGGTTTACGCTTGTTTATTTAGCCGCTCCCGGCCAGCTTGAAACGGCTAAGCAGACCTTTAGCCCTACTATTGAGTTAACTTATAATTGGGATACTGAAGAGTACACTGGTGGCAGGAATTTCGGCCACTTGGCATTTGCTGTCGAGAATATCTACCAACTTTGCCAAAAGCTAATAGATGCAGGTGTTACCATAAACCGCCCTCCACGCTGCGGCCATATGGCGTTTATTAAATCACCCGATGGTATTTCTATCGAGCTATTACAAAAAGGTGACTCACTACCGCCCCAACAGCCATGGGTAGATATGGACAATACAGGTAGCTGGTAACTTCAACACAAATGAAGGGGTTAACTGAACCCCTCAATTGTATCTGTTATGCCCAGTACTTGGATTAACAGTAAACCCTCTTTACTTGCTTTGAATGGGTCCTCATGCAAAACAACGTAACTTTGTAAATCTCTTCCGCTCCCTGAAATCTCAGTGCAAAAAGCGTGAATACTGGTGCGTTGTTTCTTTTCCAATTCTTGGGCTTTCATAACCGAGAAGAGCTCTCTAAAAGGAGATAAAGGCTCAATTGGAAACTCTGGGGTCATGTTAGTTTTGTCGTTCTCATTATCAGTTGCCGATTCAACACTCATTATTTTTACAGGCAATGAGTCGTATTGAAAATAGTCGATAATCTCTCTCGAAAATGCATGTGTGTCATTCACAAATATCGAATTGAACCCAGCTTTTCTACTTTTACATAAAGTATCATCTATGGTTGAAAACAAGTACGACACATGCTGCAGTAACTGTTCTTCGGGGAGAATATCAATTAGCCACATCAATTGCTTATCAAATAATCCTCCTTGTTCATCCAATTGTTCTTTAAACGCAGCAAAATCTACAAAGGTTGAATCACCTCTCTTTTTTAGATTATTAAAAACCAGTTCAGCAGTAATATCATTAATGTAAGCCTTTGGTAAATGTGCATCAAAAATACAGATTGGACGACATATGTCTAAGTTGTTCATTGTTTGATTTATCGATGGCTGATTGTCTGAGCTAGGTATTATGTTCGAATGAAGCCCATAACCCAGTAACCATTCTTTTTCGGATAAGCTTTTATCTAAATAAAGTAATGCTCTAGTAATATAACCACCATTATAGTTAGGCATTTCTTTAAGCCATTCACTATGAAAACCAAAAGGACCAAAATTGAACCATTGCAGTAACAATGAAGCTGTCACCAGATTCATATTCTTTTTTTGAAAACTTGGGATCACCACTTGGTTTGGTGCAAGCTCAATAAAAGTAGCATTTATATTATGTTTATTTAAATAACACTTTATTTCTTCAAGCGAAGCAAACCAATGTTCAGTTCGGTCGTTTATCAATAGCCCCTCATATGGCGCTTCAGCATTATTAAATGTTTTATAAAACTTTCCGCCGTGTAATACCTTAATACTACAACTATTTTTTTCTTGGCGTTTATTTATGAATCTATTGTGGTGGGAATGAGCAAGGGATTCGAAAGAGGTCAAAGTAGATATTTTGTCGAGCAATTCATCAAAAAACTGATGCTGTAATGTAAATTGAAGATGAGTATTTGCAACCATAACTAACGCTCCTTGTTACACTAATTGTTTTAAATAAGTAAGCAATACAAAGCAAAAATGCCTTCGATAAAGCATAATTTTGCTATTTAATTGTTTTTGGCAATTACAGATATATTGCTCTATCTTCTGCATCCATACAGACTTGAGTAGGCAATTCTTGACACTATGAGTGACCGCTTTAATCCCTAAAAATAATTGAACGTTTCTTTTATGTTCTAACTTTAAATTATCATGCAGACTTTGCAATTACATGGTATTACAGGCATAAAAAAAGCCAAACTAATGCTTGGCTCTTTAAGATATGTACTGCAAGAAATTATTAACGTTAAATATACTCAACTTCAATAATTTCGAATTCAACGTCACCGTTTGGTGTTTTGATGGTTACTGCATCATCTAATTCTTTACCAATTAAACCACGCGCAATCGGTGAATTGAAAGAGATAAGATTGTTTTTGATGTCTGCCTCATCATCACCAACAATTCTGTAAGTTGTCTCTTCGTCTGTATCACAATTTACGATTGTCACTGTTGAGCCGAAAATAACTTTGCCGTTATTTTGCATCTTAGTAACATCAATAATTTGTACAGTAGACAGTTTCGCTTCAATTTCTTGAATACGACCCTCACAGAATCCCTGCTCTTCACGCGCAGCATGGTACTCAGCGTTTTCTTTTAAGTCACCGTGTTCACGGGCTTCCGCAATGTCAGCCACGATTTTAGGACGACGAACTGTTTTTAATTCGTTTAGCTCTTCACGTAGTAGTTGTTCACCACGTACTGTCATCGGAGTTTGTTGCATTGTCATTCTTTCCCAGAAGTACAGAAGTAAAAGCCCGGTAAAACCGGGCTTTAATATTTCAATTAATTGACTAAGTCTATATCACGATGCATAGACTAGGCAATGCTTCGACAATTAAATTACACGCTTGTGTAACTCTTGTACTGAAGAAACAGTTGCACGGTCATCTGCAGAGTTTGCTTTACAGTTAGCAAATGCAGCATTAAGCGTTGTTGTGTAATTTACTTTACCTTGTAATGCACCGCGACGAAGCACTTTAGAGTCTTCAATCGCTTGACGACCTTCAGTCGTATTCACAATGTAGCAATACTCACCATTCTTAATTCGGTCAAGAATGTGAGGACGACCTTCGTAGACCTTGTTTACGCGACGCGCTTCAATACCCGCTTCTTCAAGTGCTTTAGCAGTTCCGCCAGTTGCATCTAGCTCGAAACCTAATTCACGCATTGTGCGAGCAAGCTCAACAATACGCTTCTTATCACTGTTGCGAACTGAAAGTAGCGCACGACCACCACGTGGCATCACGTTACCAGCACCAAGCTGTGCTTTAGCGAATGCTTCAGCGAATGTGTCACCCACACCCATTACTTCACCTGTTGAGCGCATTTCAGGACCACGCATTGGGTCAACGCCAGGGAACTTAGCGAATGGAAGTACCACTTCTTTTACGCTGTAGTAAGGTGGAATGATTTCTTTCGTTACGCCTTGGCTTGCAAGTGACTGACCCGCCATACAACGTGCAGCTACTTTAGCCAGTGCAACACCCGTTGCCTTAGATACAAATGGTACAGTACGCGCTGCACGAGGGTTAACCTCGATTAGGTATACTTCGCCATCTTTAACAGCAAACTGAGTATTCATTAGACCCACAACGCCAAGCTCTAACGCCATGCGTGTTACTTGGTCACGCATGCGGTCTTGGATTTCAGGGCTTAATGAGTAAGCTGGAAGTGAACATGCTGAGTCACCTGAGTGAACACCTGCTTGCTCGATGTGCTCCATGATACCACCAATGATAACTTGCTCACCGTCACAGATAGCATCCACGTCGATTTCAATCGCGTCATCTAGGAAACGGTCAAGTAGTACTGGCGCTTCGTTAGACGCTTGTACCGCTTCAGTCATGTAACGACGTAAATCGTCTTCGTCGTATACGATTTCCATCGCACGACCGCCCAGTACGTATGAAGGACGAACAACTAGTGGGAAACCGATTTCTTGAGACTTAGCCACTGCTTCTTCTAGTGAAGTAACCGTTGCATTCTCTGGCTGAAGAAGGTCTAAACGCTCAACCATTTGCTGGAAGCGCTCACGGTCTTCTGCACGGTCGATTGCATCTGGTGAAGTACCAATGATTGGCACGCCGTTCGCTTCAAGTTCACGGGCTAGTTTAAGTGGTGTTTGACCACCGTACTGCACGATAACGCCTTTTGGCTTTTCAACACGAACGATTTCTAGTACGTCTTCTAGCGTGATAGGCTCGAAAAATAGACGGTCTGATGTATCGTAGTCGGTAGAAACTGTCTCAGGGTTACAGTTAACCATAATCGTTTCGTAACCATCTTCACGCATTGCAAGGGCTGCGTGTACACAACAGTAATCGAATTCGATGCCTTGACCGATACGGTTAGGACCACCGCCGATAACCATGATCTTGTCTTTGTCTGATGGGTTCGCTTCACACTCTTCATCGTATGATGAGTACATGTAAGCTGTGTCTGAGCTAAATTCTGCCGCACACGTATCTACGCGCTTGTATACAGGAAGAACTTCTAGCGTATGACGCTTCTTACGTACTTCAGACTCGCTTACACCAAGTAGCTCTGCGATACGTGCATCAGCAAAACCTTTACGCTTCAAACGGCGTAAGAAATCTTTGTTCAGGCCAGCCATGCCGCCTTCAACGATTTTCGCTTCGTCTTTGATGATGTCTTCGATTTGCACTAGGTACCAACGGTCAATCTTAGTCAACCCGAATACATCTTCAACGCTCATGCCGTGACGCATTGCATCAGCAACGTACCAAATACGCTCTGCGCCTGGCTCACGTAGTTCACGGACGATTTTTTCTTTCGCGCTAGGGTCATCTAGTGCTACAACTGGGTTCAAACCCGTTGCACCAACTTCTAAGCCACGAAGTGCTTTTTGAAGTGACTCTTGCTGGTTACGGCCGATTGCCATCACTTCACCTACCGACTTCATTTGAGTCGTTAGACGGTCGTTAGAGCCTGCGAATTTTTCGAAGTTGAAACGCGGGATCTTAGTTACAACGTAGTCAATTGACGGCTCGAAAGATGCAGGTGTTGCGCCACCTGTGATGTCGTTTTGAAGCTCGTCTAACGTGTAACCTACTGCTAATTTTGCAGCGATTTTAGCAATTGGGAAACCAGTTGCTTTTGATGCAAGTGCAGATGAACGAGATACACGCGGGTTCATCTCAATGATAACCATACGGCCATCATCTGGATTTACACCAAACTGAACGTTTGAGCCGCCTGTTTCTACACCAATTTCACGAAGAACTGCCATCGATGCGTTACGCATTAGCTGGTATTCTTTATCAGTTAGTGTTTGTGCTGGTGCTACAGTGATTGAGTCACCTGTGTGAACACCCATAGGGTCGAAGTTCTCGATAGAGCATACGATGATACAGTTGTCATTTTTGTCACGAACAACTTCCATCTCGTACTCTTTCCAACCTAGTAAGCTTTCATCAATAAGAAGCTCGCTAGTCGGTGAAAGATCAAGGCCACGGGTACAGATCTCTTCGAACTCTTCCATGTTGTAAGCAACACCACCACCGGTACCACCCATGGTGAAAGAAGGACGAATAATACATGGGAAGCCGATACGTGTTAACGTGTCACGTGCTTCATCCATTGAGTGTGCGATTTCTGCGCGAGGACACTCAAGGCCAATTGCCTTCATCGCTGCATCAAAACGCTCACGGTTTTCTGCTTTGTCGATTGCATCTGCTGTTGCACCAATTAGCTCAACGCCATGCTTTGCAAGTACGCCGTGCTTGTCTAGGTCAAGTGCACAGTTAAGAGCAGTCTGACCACCCATAGTAGGTAATACAGCATCTGGCTTTTCTTTTTCAATGATACGCTCAACAACTTCCCAGTGAATTGGCTCGATGTAAGTCGCATCAGCCATTTCTGGGTCAGTCATAATAGTTGCAGGGTTTGAGTTAACTAAGATAACTCGGTAACCCTCTTCTCTAAGTGCTTTACAAGCTTGCGCGCCTGAGTAGTCAAACTCGCACGCCTGACCGATAACGATCGGGCCTGCACCTAAAATTAGAATACTTTGTATGTCGGTACGTTTTGGCATGGTTACTCCGCTCTAATTACGCTTTACGTGCTTGCATTAGTTCAATGAAATG
>Ga0114932_10001749_pt1 | contig 24172 bp, 21 predicted proteins | sample 2SBtaG_2_FD_87286 | JGI IMG/M metagenome (GOLD analysis project Ga0114932, IMG submission 87286) | Deep subsurface microbial communities from Kolumbo volcano to uncover new lineages of life (NeLLi) - 2SBTROV12_ACTIVE470 metaG | ecosystem: Environmental > Aquatic > Marine > Volcanic ...
AAAAAATTAAAAATAAATAATTTAAATCAAAACTTTTTGAAAATCGTTTAGAAAGCGATTGATTTTCCATCCCAAGCATAAAGCCCCCCGGATGAATTAATCGTCAATGTGTCAATTACGTTTAATAACTGAGAAGCTGCTAAATTCTTGTTAAATAGCTGTTCTTTAGAAACACCTCTTTGAAAAGGTAGAGATAAGCTAGTGTCTACGGTTCCAGGATGTAGACTTACACATAATGCACTTGGATTTGTACGTGATAACTCAACAGCAAGTGTACGAATTAACATGTTTAAAGCTGCCTTAGATGCTCTATAGCTGTGCCAACCACCAATATGATTATCAGATATACTTCCAATTCTTGCTGATAACACTGCAAACACAGACTTACTTTTCTTTCTGAGTAGGGGCAATACATGTTTCGCGACTAAAGCTGGACCAATACAATTGATAGAAAAAGATTTACTAAAGGAACTATGATTTAATGATTTCCATGTTTTTTCAGGCTTAATCAGAGCATCGTGGAGAAAGCCTGTAGCAACTAGTACCAAATCCAATGTATTTCCAGAATTAGCTATATTCTCCGCTACTGATTTAATTGACTTTTCATCATTAAGATCTAAAAAAAGAGGAATAATCATATCAGAATTATATTCTATATTCTTTCGTGCAGTTGCCCATATACGTGTTCTGGGGTTTTTGGAAAGGTTACTAATAACTGCTCCACCAATACCTCCAGAAGCCCCTACTATTAGTACATTTAAAGAGCCTGCAAAAGATTCCATGTTTATATAATCATAGGTACTTTTAGCTGTTAACATAGTTATTTAATTTAACCCTAATATTCTGATATATGTGAATAGTAATCTAATAAAATACATAAAAATTATTTATTTAAAGGAGTTATCACTTGTACGTATTTTAAAATAATTTGGATGACATTAATATTTTATCTTTTAGATTTGCATGTAATTCTAATAAAATATTTTGTTAAAATAATTAATTATAATCTAGTAACTTTTGTAACTGATCTGTTTATAAAAATTCTGCGTATATATATAAAAAGCGATAAATAAGGAAAAAATATGCGACTTGGTTATTTTACTATGCCTGTTCACCCACTTGATCGTGATTATACAACAACACTAAAAGAAGACCGAGAGACTATAGTGTTATGTGATGAATTAGGTTTTTATGACGCCTTTGTGGGAGAACATCTTACAGACCAGGCTGAAAACATAACTAATTCCATGCTTTTCCAAGCAACCCTAATAAATTCTACCAAGAATATTAAATTGGCGACGGGGACTACCAATCTATCTCATATGCATCCTGTCCTAATTGCTGCACATGCAGCTATGTTCGATCACCTTTCAGAGGGTAGATTTATTCTGGGTATAAGTCCGGGTGCTCTCAGATCTGATGCCGAGGCTTTAGGAATTATTGATGAAGATAGAAATAAAATGTTTGCGGAAGCAATTGATGTAATTATCGCGATTTGGGAAGGTGAATCTCCTTATAACATTGATCTGAATAATAACAGATTTAAAGTAAGTACATCTGAAACCCGATACCCTGAAGTTGGTTATGGTATTTTACCAAAACCATATCAAAAACCTTATCCAGAGATTGTTGGGACAGTTGTAGCTCCTTTTTCTAAGGGGGTAATAGCTATGGGAGAAAGAGACTTTCATCCACTTTCTGCAAATTTCTTACTCCCCAAATGGGTTGCTACACACTGGAAGAACTACAGTGAAGGTAAGTCTAATGCTAATAAAAAGGCATCTATATCAGACTGGAGAATAGCTAGGACAATATTTGTGGCTGACGATGACACTACGGCCAAAGAATATGGTAAGTATAATATAAATAGTCCTTACCGTTTTTATTACAGCCAAATACTTAAAAAGCTCATAAGAGGCAATAGGCAAGCAGTCTTTAAAAATCATCCAGATGAACCCGATGATTCCATAACTCTAGATCGAGTTATTGAGGATTTAGTAATATGCGGAACAGTTGATAGTGTGGTAGAACAAATTTTAGAGTTTCGTGAGACAACAGGCGATTTTGGAGAACTAGTTTATGCTGGTATGGACTGGGTAGATGAGAAACTTAGCAAGCGTTCCCTTCAATTGATGGCCGAGGAAGTGATGCCAAGAGTAAATACTCATATTGAACCACAAGAAGAGTTGGCTACTGGTTAGTTTAGTTATAATAATATTTTTAACTTTATATTTATAAAAAATTATACGTAGTATTAATTTTGAAAAACTTAATAAGCCTCATTGCAATATTTATAATGTCATCATTTGTTACATCAAATGAAGTTTTAGCTTTAGACTTAAGTAAATACAGATGGAAAAATAGAGTTATAATTTCATTTATTTCTGAGAGTGGATATTCTGAAGCACATCAACTAAGTAAAAATAGAGACTTAGCGCTAAATGGATGGAACGACCGAGATCTAGTTCTTATTGAGTTAGGTCCTAACAATATAGTAATGATAAATGGGCTGTCTCATAACAATATGAATACTGAAAATTTAAAAAATTATTTTTCTGCTGATAAATATGATTATTTAGCAATACTTGTTGGAAAAGATGGTAATGAGAAATTAAGATCGCAAAAAGCTATTACTAATGAGGCCATATTTAAATTGATTGATACAATGCCAATGCGGAAACAAGAAATGAAAAATAAATAAATTAATTAATTAATTAATTCAGATCATTTGTAAACAATTCCTAAATACATAAGAAAATATAAACTCCCTTTCACCTAAGAGTTAAAATATTTAGATATATAATAATTGCTAAATTTATGGCAAATATTTCTAAAATATATAATAATAAGTGTGAATAAAATTTCTTACTGGGGGGAGCTATGGGAATAGTAACTGAAATTATACTTCCATTAGCTATGGCGTTTATAATGTTCGCTTTGGGCTTAGGACTCACTTTAGCAGACTTTACTAGAGTAGCTAAAATGCCGCGGGATTTTATAATAGGATTAGCTTCCCAGTTAATACTGTTACCCTTAATCGCACTTTTGCTTATCGGTTTATGGAACTTGCCCGCAGAACTCGCTTTAGGTGTTATGATAATAGCGGCAGCGCCAGGTGGTGTAACCTCAAATATTTTAACTTCATTTGCAAAAGGTGATGTAGCCTTATCAATTTCTCTTACAGCCATTATCAGTCTCATAAGTGTTATTTCAATTCCTATAATAATAGGATTTTCCTACAATTTACTTTTCGACGGAGATGGCAAGAACATTAATATAAATAAAATAGCAATTAGTGTCTTCCTTATAGTAACTATACCAGTATGTATTGGTTTAATATTTAGGCAGTTTGCTTCAGATTTTTCATTACGGTTTGAACCTTGGGCAAAAAAAATATCGGCTGTATTATTTGTACTGGTACTTTTAGGAGCAATATTTCAGCAACGAGAAAATATAGTTGAATATTTTGCACAGGCAGGTCTGGTCACGTTGGCACTAAACGTAGTAATGATGCTTGTTGCCTATATTATTGCTACAATTTTTGCATCTGGACCAAAACAAAGGACAGCAATATCTATAGAATGCGGTTTGCAAAATGGAACATTAGCAATAGCTGTAGGTACATTATTATTTGGAGGTGGCCCAGTTATCATTCCAGCTGCTACTTATAGCCTTATAATGTTTGCTACAGCATTAATTTATATAACTCTTATGAGAACAAAGACCTAAATCTATAATAAAATAATAAATACCCAGCTATATAAGCACTTGAGCACTTATTTCTTATAAAACAAGTGCTGCAGAATATTAAGTAAGTTCTATGTTTTAATAAACAGCGTAAAAGGAACTAAGGTGGAAAAATCAGTAGATCAAGTTCTCAGTGATATGGCATGCCCAATAAACACCCGTATACCAGCAATAGAACCAGGAAGCGAGTCACCAGAAGTAACAGAACTCTATGATCTATGTCTCAATATGTACGGTATTGTTCCTAAGTTTATACAAGTGTTAGCGCATTCTCCAGGGGCCGCTAGAAGCTTTCTTGTTTTTGATAGAGACATAAAAGTTGCCGCTCTACGTGCTAACGATCGAGAGCGCTCACGAATGCAAGTGCTATGTATACTTAAACCTTCTCTAGATAATGCATGTCATAATTGCGCTCATCATAATGTAGCACTGGCACGACAGCTAGAATTTACTGAAGGACAACTATCATCAATCTCTTCTAATTCTTGGCATAAAAACAATAGCTTTAGTGAAAAAGAAAAAGTTGTTCTCGATTGGGCAAACGCGGTAACAGATATGTCGGCCCGTGAGAAAGATAAACTTTTTCAAAGAATGCTTGATCACTTTTCAAAAGCTGAAATAGTAGAATTGACTTATACTACCGCTCTTTGGAATTGTACCAATAGACTCGCCGAAGCAATGCATATTACTGCTGAATCACCAGACAAAGGTATTAATTGGGATAAAAGTAGTATTTTGTAATAGAAGTTTTATATATTTTACAATGATTTAAAATATTTTTGTCCTCTAATAGGAATAACATGTATTTTTAACACGATCCTAAAGAGTGAAAGCTGTTAAGCATTGTCAAAATTTCCATTTTTATCCGTTAAAAGTATACCTGTCTTGTTCTGGAGTTCATCTAGACCTCTAAACTTCCAACCACAACCTGTAACATTAATATTTTTAGTATTCGGACTATTACTATTCGGACTTGGTGAGGCAATATTAATTGCGGCTGGTATCGGGGTTAGCCCATGGACCGTACTGGCACTTGGAATCAGTAATGTAACCACCCTTAGTATCGGAGCTTCCACTTTTTTAATAAGTGTAATGGTCTTATTTTTCTGGATACCACTAAAACAAATACCCGGTATTGGTACCATTCTAAATGTAATAATTATTGCAATAGTTTTGGAGTATATAATACCCTACTTGCCCAATCCAAAAACCAATTTTTATATAATTATCCAGGCCCTGATAGGTGTTTTGATAACAGGCATTGGAAGTGCAATTTACTTGATATCTAATCTAGGTCCAGGGCCTAGAGATGGTTTGATGACTGGATTACAACAACTCACTAATCAAACAATTTTTATGATTAGAAGCTGTATTGAGATAACTGTAGTTATGATAGGGTGGTTATTAGGGGGGCCTGTGGGTCTAGGTACTATATTATTTGCATTCTTAATAGGACCAGCTGTAGCTAGCAGTATTTATATACTTGATAAAATATTAAAAATTGAATCTAAGATTAGATAATAATCTATATATAAATATAAATAATAAACAAATGATTAATATATTATAGAGGAAACTGACTGACTTTCTTTTCACCGTTAGTTTTAGTAATTTTAAACTATATGCAGCAGAACATCAGGTTTCATATGAAGAAAGTATCTAGTTATTCCCAAGCAGTTAATGAATGGCAATGGATAATACCACAGCAATTCAACATGGGAGTTTGCATATGTGACGCTCAGGATCAGAGCGCCATAGCGCTGATCGTTCCGCAAAAAAATAGAACACAATTCGAATACACCTTCGGCGATCTACGAAAAGAATCCAATAAACTTATAAATCTACTGTTAGCATATGGAGTGTCTCAAGGTGACCGAGTAGCTATACTACTGCCTCAGAAAGCAGAAACATTAATTGCTCACATTGCTTGCTATAGAGCAAATTTTATAGCTATGCCTCTGGCACAATTATTTGGTCCCGATGCCCTAGAGCACCGTCTTACAGATAGTAAAGCCAGCGTAGTCATCACTGACCTAGCTGGCTGTAGAAAACTTGATGAAGTTAAGCAACCCTTGCCTAATTTAAAGCTTATTCTATCTTTAGATGGTAAAAATGAATGCACTTCAAATAATATAAAGGATTTTTACTCGGAAATGTCACGGGCTAGGGATATTTTTGAACCAGTACTCACCAAAAGTAGCGACCCAGCATTATTAATCTACACTTCTGGCACTACGGGAAATCCAAAAGGTGCTTTATTACCGCACCGCACTTTGATCGGCCACATACCCGGTGCTGATTTTATTTTTGACTTCCTCCCGCAGCCAGGTGATGTAATGTGGACACCTGCTGACTGGGCATGGATAGGTGCTTTAATGGATTCCGCTATGCCGGCGTTATATCACGGCATACCCCAGGTGGTTAATCCTCCAGGACGCTTTGACCCTGAGAAAGCATTCGACTTGATGGACAATTACGGAGTTCGTAACGCGTTCATACCACCAACGGCTTTAAAAGTAATGCGTCAGGTCAACGAACCACGGAAAAATTGGAACTATAATCTACGTTCTATGTTTTCAGGTGGAGAAGCTCTAGGCACGTCATTGATAAATTGGGGAAGAGAACAACTAGGAGTGACAATTAACGAAGCATATGGACAAACAGAATGTAACCTTATTGTTGGGTGTTGTTCTTCTGTTATGACACCTCCCGATGGATCAATGGGTCGGGCGATACCAGGCCATAAACTTAGAATTCTCGATGATATAGGAAATTCAATGCCTTTGGGTGAAATAGGAAATATATGTGTTAAATCACCTGACCCAGTTATGTTTCTAAAATATTGGAATAACCCAGAAGCAACTAAAGAAAAATTTATTACAGACTCTAGAGGAGATCAATGGCTTAACACAGGGGATAAAGCTAGAATAGATGAAAACGGCTGGTTATTTTTCATTGGCCGAGCGGATGATGTAATAAACTCAGCAGGCTTTCGTATTGGACCCGCAGAAGTAGAGAATTCTTTACTAACTCACCCGGCTATTTCCATGTCAGGCGTCGTAGGTGTACCCGATGAGTTACGTGGTGAGTTAGTCAAAGCCTTTATTGTTCTAAAAGATAATAGAATGGCATCTGATAAACTTGCTACCGAAATCCAAAACCATGTTAAGCAACGATTATCTGCACATGAATTTCCTCGCGCCATTGAATTTGTCGACGAATTGCCAATGACTACTACGGGAAAAATTCAACGCAGATTGTTAAGAAACCGCAATAAGCACTAACATCACATGTCTTAGTAAACGGGTAAAAATTAAATTGTTGCTAATGTTTTACTAATTCAAATAGATCTCTTCTATAAATTTTTCAATAAATTCACTGAAATTTATTGGTTCACGCCCTAATATTGCCGTAAGTGTTAATTTGTTAGCATATTTATAACCGTGTTCGTCATAGTGCTGGCACATATTTTGATAATTGTTTATTCCATACTCTGTCCACCCACGCCCAATTGCCCATTTTTTCCAATCTTCAATATCAATTTTTATTGCTTTAACCTTTTTGCCAAGCTTTTTAGAAATTTTCTTAGCCATCTCAGAATGACTCATCGGACCGTCTCCGGAAAACTGATAAGTCGCCCCTTGCAGTAGCGGTTCATTCATAATTTTTGCCATTGCCTCTCCTAGATCATCAACATCAATTACATTCATGAGACTTTCTGTTGAGTAAGGTCGGCGATATTCTCCACACTCTATTATCGTTGGCCATTCCACACGTATGTTTTGCATAAACATAGAAGGCTGAACAATAGTGGCGCGTAAATCAGAATCAATAATATACTCTTCCAATAATAGTTTTTTCCAATGATGATTAAGACTCTGGAGTTGTGGTTGAAAAGCAGAACAAAAAAGAAAATGATCTAGTTTTACTACCTTGGCCGCATCAACTATGGATTTACCTACCTCTAGCTCATCTTCAATATGACGAGCAGGAATATAGCAAACTGATTGTACATCACGCATTACCGAAGCAAGCACACCATCTTCTCGATAATCACCTACAATGACGTTAACAACTCCCAATGCGCGCAATTTAAGTGCGGATTCTTCGTTAGATGACAAAACACAAAATTCATGACCCGATTTAATCATGTTCTTAATTGTCGGTATTCCAACTGCTCCAGACGCACCAATTATCAGTTTCATATACTAAACCTCCTGTAGGTATTACTTAATAAGGTCGAATAGAACATGAGATCACCCTTAAATGCACATGATCGGACTGCCTAACACGTAAAACTCGGCAGGCAAAGTCGTCCAGGGGAATAACGGTTTCACTAAGTGCTTCGTCTATTTCTACCCAGGCACGAAGTGGAACAGGGGTACTACCAATCAATTCTACCAAATCATTTGATACTATACCTAGTTTTTGACAAACCTTATGAGAAAGGCGAACAATACGGTGGCGACCTCTTATACCTCGATAAGAATCAACCTCCTCTTCTTTAACTACCAGAGGTGCTAGCTGAACTTTCTGTTTTTTACGCAATAAGATGGTTCTGTCAGTATCAAGCTGTCCCGTATCATCTATTACAACACCGTAATCATTTTCGGCCCCCTCTCTTGAAACATAACCAACCATCACATCATTTACTACCAGGTCTGCATCACGGTCTAAAGGAGAGCCATAACCTCCACCACCAGCAGATTTCATTATGACAACGTCACCTTGGTGTATTTTTCTGCCAGTTGCTTTACCTGGTGTTGAAAGAGACTTTTCACCAGAAGCATTACATATTGTTACAGACACTGGTAAGGCTGACTTTCCTCCTGCAGTGCCAAATGGTGGTACAACTGCCCTATCACTTAAGACAGAATAAGTTGCATCATAGTCTAATAGACGGATCTCTCTTTGCATACCTAGGCCACCTCGTGACCTACCAGCTCCACCCGAATCCTTTCGAAGCACACAGCGTATAACATGTAATGGCATTTCATTTTCTAAATGTTCCACATTATGAATAGAGCGAATATTTCCAAAATCCACATTAACAAAAGCACTCGAACCATCAGACTCCATAAACCCTCCGTTACCACCCGCTGGTACTTCGTAATAAACGTATGAACGATTCCGGGTATTATCAAATCCACCAATAGAGTTTGGAAAAGATGTTCCGCACAGGTCTCCAGATACAAGCTCAGGAACTATTTGAGCTAAAGCTCCTAGTGCAACTGAAACAGCCCGCTTTCTAACCTCCCCGTGCGCACCAGCCGGTGCATCAAACTTAACATCAACAATAGACTTTTCCGGTGTAATCACTTCAATCGCCCGAAACACTCCATCATTTATAGCTCCGTCGGGATCAAGAACTGATTTAACAGCTACAAATACACCTGCGCTAGTTACTGCATGAGATGAATTAACCACACCCGGCACTTGTGGATTGCTCCCATCAAAATCGGCAATGATTTTATCACCATCCACAGTAAGAGCTAACCTCATCAAAACCGGATCAAAATTTCCTTCATCAAAATACTCCAAATAATCTTCATAGTGATAAGTCCCATCAGGTAAAGCAGAGATTCGGTCTCGCATTCGTTGTTCACAGCGATTAAGGTTACTTACAATACACGCCTTTACAGTGGTAGCTGTATACTTATCAACAACCTCGCGAATACGAGATTCGGCTATCCGACAAGCTCCTATCATAGCTCGTAAATCCCCCATTCGGTGCTCCGGCAAACGCATATTGGCCTTAATTAATGTCAATACACCCTCATTCAAAACACCACGTTCATAAATTTTTATGGGTGGCATTCGCAGACCTTCTTGAAAGATATTTGTTGCCAGACCTGAATAGCTACCGGGTACCATTCCACCAACATCAGCCCAATGCGATCTAACAGCTGGCAATAGTAAAAGCTTATCATGATCAAATATAGGAAAAAGTAGTGTTACATCATTCAAATGAGTGCCGCCCCGATATGAATCATTCATCAAAATAATGTCCCCGGGAAAAATTTTATCACCAAATTCATCCATAGCGCTCTTTACAGAACTTGGCATTGGAATCACGTGTCCGGGATGGTCCTCTGATTGTGCAACCAACTCGCTTTTCGAATTAAATAACGCACATGAAAAATCATCAAGTTCATAAATCGCAGGAGAGTAAGAAGAACGAATAATGGAAGCCCGCATCTCTCTCACTATAGCTATCAGTCCCTCACATACAACTTCAAGAGTAATAGGATCTACAGTCCGAGACATCTTCAAATTCTCCTAAGGTGTATCTCACCAAATTTACCAATCTCGCTCGTCCAACCTGTTGGTACTACTGTTACAGCGCCCATTTCTTCTATGATGGCTGGGCCATTAATTTTTTCTGATCTAGGTAGGAGATCGCGGTTGTAAACGGGGGTACTGTGTTCCTCACCCGAAAAAAATACAACCCTACGATCGACTGAAGCTTTTTTCAATGAACTATCTATCTCACATTCCATTAAGCGAGGCTTTGCAACATTAGCGATCACAGATAAAGAACATGCTACAAACTCTACTGAATCAGCACTTCTATAACCGTACCTCTGCTCATGAGCTTCATGAAATAGGTCTATTAATTGTTCAATTTTTCTGACTTCTTCGGGAATTGGCACATTCAGTTGCCATGCCTGACCCACGTAACGCATGCCGCAAACACGGTTCGTGCTTATCTGCTTTTTTTGTATATTCTCCTTTAACATAACCTCATAGGCAACTTTCTCCATTTTATTAAAAAGAGCATACATACTAGAAAGAGAGGAATTTTGTGCTTTAGCAAGAAAAGTTTGTACGTAATCATGCCGTACATCTGAAATCAAAGCACCATAGGCAGAAAAATTTCCAGGACTCAGAGGAACCAAGACGTGCTTTATATCTAATTCTTCAGCCACAAAAGCCGCATGCAAAGGGCCAGCCCCACCAAATGCTACTAACACAAAATCACGAGGATCGTAGCCACGACTAACTGATATCTGCTTTATAGCACTCACCATTCGAGCTATAGAAATCCTTAAAATCCCTTCGGCAGTTTTCTTTATCGTAAGACCTATCTCCTCTGAAATTCTACGAATAGCAGTTTCTGCTAAAGCACTATTAAGTTTGATACTACCCCCAGCTATTTTTGTCTCAATCGACAATCGGCCCAGTATAATATTAGCATCTGTTACAGTTGGCTCGTTTCCACCGTAACCATAGCAAGCAGGACCTGGCGTAGCGCCAGCGCTGCGCGGCCCAACTTTGAGAATTTGTCCATCATCCATCCACGCAATACTACCTCCACCAGCACCCACAGTGTTTATTTCAATCTGCGGTGCTCGGATCGGATATTGGTTTATATATTGTTCTGTCGTTAGCGGTATAGATAGTCCTTGAATCAAGCATACATCGGTACTTGTACCCCCCATATCATAGGTAATCATATTATTAAGACCAAGAACTCTACCTAAATTAACTGCTGCAGCAACGCCACCGGCCGGCCCTGAAAGCACGGTCTGAATAGGGAACTTCTTCGCTCTGTCAACATTTATGATTCCTCCACTTGAAATCATCAAGTAAGCTACCTCTTTATAGCCAGCTTCATTTAACAGAGCCTCTAATTGATCAAGATATTCAACTATAATGGGCCCTATATAAGCATTGAGAGCTGCAGTATTAAATCGCTCATACTCTCTCATTTCGGGAAGCACTTCTGACGAAGTGCAGATAAACCATTGAGGAAGTTTTTTTCTCAAAAGATGTGCAGCATCTTCCTCATGCTTACGATTGATATAACTATGTAGGAAACATATTGCCACCGCAGCAGGTCTCTCATTAGAAAGGCACTCTATAGTGTTATCTAGTTCAGATATATCCAAGCTTTTTAGAACCTTCCCACTAGCTTCAAGACGTTCTTTGATTTCAATAACATTTTGTCTTGGCACCACTGAAGGCGGTTTAAGCGTTTTAATATTATAGAGTGCAGCTCGGTTAGTTCTGGCTATCTCAAGTGTATCTCCAAAACCTTCGGTAGTGAGCATCCATACTGGTGCACCCTTACGCTCTAGTATTGTATTTGTTCCGATAGTTATTCCATGTACAAATCTATCAACAGTCTCAAGCTGTACATCAATTTCTTTTATGCCGTTTAAAACTGCATCGGCAGGGTTATCTAAACTAGATGGCACTTTTGTCGAAACAAAAACGCCGCTTACGTCATCATAGAGCACAATATCGACAAACGTTCCACCAACATCCACACCAAGCATTTTCATTACATCGTCTCCATACTAATCCTAAACCTTACTTAAGATGGATGATCAATAAGTGGTCTTCCATAGAACTAACTATAATATCGCAATAGAGTGGTATAATATCTAATATAAAAACGACTATGAATATTATTCTGTATACATTAATTCAGAAATATTTATTTGTTAAATGGCATAATTGCTCCAGTACGTTCTTGTGGTGCCTCGAAACGCCACATCTGTCTAGTAAATGCTTGTTCGGAACAGTCTGCAATAACAAGGGAACGTGCCATATGTTTTGAATTTAATCGTCGCCCTCCTCTTGTAAGACGCGATGGTTCGTTCACAATAGTAAGACATTTATCCATATTTTCCTTGAGTATTAGTCTATAATTACTATACAGCCAATTCTGCATTTTTGACTGATTACAAGTTTTTAGAAAAAGTTCTGTATTATTCTTTAATGATATAGCTTCTATACAAAGATCATATTCTGACATTTTTAGAAGACCTTGTGATACAGCTGTGATATCAAAAAGTTCATCTTGATGCCAAATACCTTCTTTACAAGTATGAACAGTCAGTGAACGAGAAATATTTACACGTTCTTTATGACCAGGAATATCGACACATAGAAAACGCGGTTCATCAAGCGAGTAATAAGCCTTAAGAAAAACTAAATTTGTCTTTAATATATCGTGAGCTCTAAGTTCTGAGAATTGTATAATTAATATTGCTAAAAACAATGAAAATAATCGTAAGAAATATCTTAAATAACTTTTGATTTTAGTTCCTCCCTTAATAAAAACTTTAAATTATATTAGGTTATCTTTAATCTCTATGTAGCGATATAAATATTATAAAAGTTTTCAACTATTCGTTTACTTTATTTATTTATGAAGCAAAATAATTTTCTATATTAAATCTACCTAATCTTGTTTATGTACTACAATATCGACATCGGAGAGGAAGCCTCGTTGTTAAGGTTTATTTTAATATTCCTAATTTTGTTTATCAATTTTGAGGCATCAGCTTCAGATAAATTAATTTTAACCCGTATTAATAAAATGCAAGAATCCGATAGGATTATGAATTCAATTAAAAAAAATATATTAGAATCTGATTTTACAAAAGCTGGTCAGAATATAAAAAATATAAAAAATTGGGCAGATATCATGATACAATTTTTTCCTCAAGGGTCTGAGGCTTCGGAAACTAACTTTTCATCAGCTAGTAATGATATATGGAAAGAATTTGAAAAATTTAAAGATAACGTTAATATTTTCAGGGCAAACGCTAATAAAATGTTTGTGGATGCTCAAAATAATGATTTAAATCAATTAACCAAAAGTTTTAGAGACACTAAAAACACTTGTAATAGCTGTCATGAGAATTTTCGTAATTAAAAATAATTAACTCTTAAAAAGTATTTGAAAAATTTGTGTATAATGGTTCTATTCTGTCTGGCTGAAGAACAATCTTACCCATAACATCACCTGATTCTAGTAATCTATGAGCCTCGGAAGCCATGTTTAGAGGAAGCTCAGCATAGATCATAGGCCTTATCCTAAAGTCCTCAATCATTTTCAATAGAATCGCTACATTTTTTTCTGTAACCTCTGGCTGATCGTCATAACTATGGATAGAAAACATGCGAACAGCTGGGCTACGCGCCCAGTTTTTACATTGAGCACGAAAAACACCATCGGGAGGAAATCCTTCCATAAGGCCATACATAATCAACATTCCCATAGGTGCAAGTAAATCAAGGTGATTAACAAAACTTACACCTCCAACTGGATCTATAAAGAAGTCAACTCCGCGGCCGCAAGTAACCGTTTTTATCTGTTTCAAAAGATCATTACTTGATGTTTCAATTACATGATCGGCACCCTGTTCAATTAAATACTTAACCTTTAGCGGGCTACGCGTCAGCGCAATCGTTACTAATTCAGCTGCTTTTGCCAACTGGAGAAGCGCATTTCCAACCCCACCTGTAGCGCCAACTATCACAACTGTATCACCAGCACGAACCCGCGCGGCCGTATGGAGAATATTCCAAGCAACCCTATAATTAATTAAGCTAGCAGCGAAAGAAGGATTAATCGTCTTAGAGTACGGAAATACCCAGTTAACATCAGCAACCATATACTCAGCGTAACAACCTCGTTGTGGAACTGCTGAAACGATAACCGACTCACCTTCCTTAAATTTTGTTACTTTTTTTCCTATTGCAGCAACTGTACCGCTCATTTCAATGCCGGGAATCGTCGGTAATTTAGGCATCCAGGGATAACGTCCTGTGCGGATAAGCTGATCGGGGAGTCCTACACCAATCGAATGCGCTTTAATCAAAACTTCACCTAATCCGGGCTTAGGCGAGTCCATCTCATCTATCTGTAATACCTCAGGACCACCAGTTTTATGTAATCTAATAGCTTTCATTTTAATGCCACCTGGTTTCTTTGATCTAGTGTATGGGTGTGTAAATCAGTTAAAGATTCAGTAGGTTTATTTTAAAAATAAGTCATTAATTTTAACTTATCTCTTTATTCTACATATGGCCCGATTATAGTTTTTACTAATAAATTAATTTGTTTGATCAGTTGAGGCACTTATCTAATTATTTATAGCCCCTTGCCTTGGCTAGTATCAGCATGTCATTATTCGGGTAAAAGCAGGCTACGCTATACTCATATGGTGTAAAAATCAATTAATCGAGTTCTATTCTGCGGGTAGATTATATAAATCACACTGACTCGAAAAATATTAAATTGTTAAGAGAAGGAAAAATTATGAAACGGGTAAAAACATTCGTAATTGCGTGCGCAATGGGACTTAGTATGGGACTTTTCATATCTAATACTTCGCATGCCGAATGTGGTGATATTACAATATCTGAGATGAACTGGGCCTCTGCTCAACTAATGGCTAACGTGGATAAAATTATATTACAGGAAGGATATGGCTGTAATGCTGAAATTATTCCTGGAGATACCATGCCTACATTTACTTCTATGAATGAGAAAGGAAAACCAGACGTGGCGCCTGAATTATGGGTCAATGCCGTTAGGGAACCTTTAAAAAATGCTATTGATGCCGGCCGCTTGCAAGTAGTTAATAATGCACCAATAACTGGACTAGGTGAGGGTTGGTGGGTAACACCAAAGTTTTTAAAAGATAATCCAGGGCTAAACTCAGTTGAAAAGGTACTCGAACGCCCCGATCTTTTTCCATACGCAGAGGATAAATCAAAAGGTGCCTTTATGGGGTGTCCTGCAGGTTGGGGCTGTCAACTTGCCAATGCTAATTTATTTAGAGCTTTCAATATGGAAAAAAAGGGATGGGTTTTAGTAGATCCAGGCTCGGCTGCTGGACTTGATGGATCCATAGCCAAAGCTGCTAACCGCGGTGAAAATTGGTTTGGTTACTATTGGAATCCCACGGCTATAGTAGGCAAATATAATTTAGTAATGCTACCTTTTGAAACTAAATTTGCAGGCTCTAAAAACTGGGATGGTTGTATAGTAAAACCCGAACAGGAATGTGCATCTCCAAAACCTTCTTCTTGGACAGAGTCAGCAGTGCGAACCGTAATCACCACAGAATTTAAAAATCGTGGTAGCGTTGCTGCTGAATACTTAGCAAAACGTAAATATCCTGGAGATATAATGAATAGTATGCTGGTGTTTATGACTGATAACCAAGCTAATGGTGCAGATGCCGCTATAGAGTTTCTAACTCGTCACGAAGGCGTATGGACAAAATGGGTTAGTCAGGGTGCCGCAAAGAAAATCAAAGCTGCACTATAATTATACCACGACAAATAAACTGGGGGACGTATGTGACGTCCCCCTTTATTTGTTATATGCTATGGGGCATCCATGAGTTTCTTTGACGATTTTCCGTCACTTAGTCGACGCGACCTTATGGAGTTGCGGCGTACTATTGATAACGGGTTTCGAGATTTTTCACGTGAGTATGGTGAAGCGCTAGAAAATTTTTTTAATCCCCTACTACAGTTTTTGATTTGGTTAGAAAAACTAATGATTACCGCTCCATGGCCGATAATCATATTAGTCATAGCTTTATTCGCGTGGATGGGTTCCCGAAGCAAAGTAATTGTCATTGGGTCTGCACTGTGTTTTTTAGCTATTGGTTACCTCGGCATGTGGAAAGATACAATGTCGACACTTGCAATAATATCTGCAGCTACTTTGATTTGTATTGGGATAGGCATTCCTATCGGTATACTGATGTCCCGTTCCGACCGAATTCAAGGAATTATCACACCAATTCTTGATGTCATGCAAACAATACCCTCCTTTGTCTACCTTATACCTGTAGTTATGTTACTTGGAATCGGAAAGGTGCCTGGCCTATTAGCAGTATGTATTTACGCGCTCCCACCTATCGTACGTCTGACTAACCTAGGAATCCGTCTAGTTGATAGAGAAGTACTGGAAGCGGCCGATGCGTTTGGCGCCAACACTCTACAACGTCTTTTTGGGGTACAAATGCCACTTGCTCTACCAAATATCTTCGCAGGTGTGAACCAAACAATAATGATGGCTCTATCTATGGTGGTGATTGCTTCAATGATTGGTGTAAAGGGACTTGGAATCCCTGTATTGCAGGCAGTTTCTAATCAGTATCTAGCTCTTGGCCTTATGAATGGGCTTGCGATAGTAGCACTGGCAATTATTTTTGATCGTGTCACCCAGCGATTAGGAAAACGTCTTCAAAAGCACCAAGGGCTAGATCATTGATGACTGAATCATTTATCAGCATACGGCATCTCTACAAGATTTTTGGACGAGATCCAGAAGGTGCCATGAATCGTGTCCGAAAGGGCATGGAAAAAGATGAACTATTAGAACTAACAGGTCATGTTCTAGGTCTTAGCGATATTAATCTGGAGATGGAACAGAATAAAGTTCAAGTAGTCATGGGTCTATCTGGTTCGGGCAAATCCACCTTAATTCGCCTTCTTAACCGACTAATTGAACCTACATCTGGTGAAGTACTAATTGATGGAGCGGACGTACTAGCTATGGATGCAAAAGAACTTAGAGAATTACGCCGTCACAAAATGTCCATGGTATTTCAGCGTTTTGGACTATTTCCTCACCGTACAATCATAGAAAACACAGGCTATGGCCTAGAAATACAGGGTATTAACCAGGTAGAAATAAAGAAACGTGCTACTCGCTGGATTGAACGCGTAGGACTATCTGGATATGAGAATTACTACCCGGCGCAGCTTTCTGGCGGCATGCAACAACGTGTGGGATTGGCCAGAGCTCTAACCACGGATGCTGAAATTTTATTAATGGATGAAGCCTTTTCAGCGCTCGATCCACTGATAAGAACTGAAATGCAGGATATTCTTCTAGACCTACAGGAAGAACTTAAAAAAACGATTGTTTTTATCACACATGATCTAGATGAAGCACTACGCATTGGAGATAATATCGCTATTCTCCGTGATGGTGAAATCATACAGACTGATAACCCTCAAAATATATTGATGAAGCCAGTTGATACATATGTCGCAGATTTTATGAAAGACATAAACCGAGCTAGAGTACTACGTGTTCACACGTTAATGAAACCTCTTGATACATATGCCAATGGGCCAAATATGCTTAGTTCCACAACATTGGAGCAAGCACTTCAAGTATTTGCAGAACAATCTACAAGCCAAACTATAATAGTAAACGGGAATGGTGAAAAAATTGGCAAACTAACCTTAGATGATCTAATCTTTGGAATGAAACGTCCAACCATCGAGGAAATCAAAGAAGATCTGGGTTCAACTAGTTTTTCTGATTCTATCGATACTGCAACTAGCAGTATAAATTAACTACTAGTAAACATTATTCTAAAATAATTTCACCAATATTTATGGACTGGTCCAATATAACATCAATAGTTTTAACTATTTTACCCTTATCAATTACCTGAACTTGGTAGGTTTGGCCTCTAGCTTTCAGTTTATCAAACTTAAAATCTCCAAAATTATCAGTATTTTGTGTTTCTACGTTTTCGTTATCAAAGACCAACTGAACTTCAAGACCTTCAAGACATTCTATTTTATTATCTCGGATGCCAGACAACGAGCCTGCAATGAATGAAGATGTATAACGCCATAAGTTTTTATAATAAACCCGTGGCTTGGTTTCATACTCCTCATGCAGAACCTCAAGACCTTGCTTATCAATGAGGTGCAACATTTCATCATCGTCAACTTTGACCGATTGTAGGGCGTTCGTAGCACATACCGTAACACACCGCGGCTCTTTCCAACCCGCATCAAGCAAATGCGCATCAAAAATCCAATGCTGTGGCACTTGCTTTTCTTCATTCCACCAGATCGCACCATAGGGACAACTACCCACCAAGTCTTTACGGCCTTTGGCTTTAACCGGGTCTATAATCACTATTCCGTCTGGCCGTTTACTAACTGCATCTGGTGCAGCTTTCATACACGGAGCATCATCACAGTGTTGGCACATGGTTGGAAGGTATGCGACATCAGTAGCACTTCCCGCACCACGCTCTTTACGCATAATTTCAATCCAGCGATGTCCATGCTTTGGCATTTCTTCCGCATAGCCAGGGAATGAATTACCAACATGTTCATCTTGTACAGCTAATGTACAGACGTTGCAGTTAGTGCAGTTTTCAACATCAACAATTAGGTTCCATTTTTTCATTTAAAAGAACCTTCCTCATTCAAGCCCTGGGCTTTCGTAAGTGAATCTTTTCTTATAAATTCTATAGTTCCGTCCCATTTATCAATTTCGACCATAGACAGTCCGTTAGCCATAGAATGGGCATTTTTTATTTGGGTTCTGGACGGCGACAGTAGATTAACACAACCACCGCGATCGACAGATTCACCAGGTTTTCCCATTGGCTTGTACTCAGCCGAAGATTCATAGCTGTGAACTACCCCAGGGATCAATCGGGATGTGATATGTGCGGCACAAATTACGGCACCTCTATTATTAAATACACGCACAAGATCATGTTCTTTGATACCACGGATTTTAGCATCCTCAGTATTTAGCCGAATGATCCAATAATAGTGCCCATCGATCCATTCACGATGGTCCTTAATATCGTTTAAATAACTATCCTTGCCATCACCTTGGGTATGGAAACTATAACGTCCATGAGGTGTTATCATACGCAGAGGAAACTCTTTCAGCTCCGGTATGTGTGGTCCTTCCCAAGACCTAGAATACTTAGGAATTGGTGTTCTTTCATCATCACTAGGGTTATACCTTTTTAAACTTTCGCATTCAAATTCGAACTTGCTACTTTGTGTCTGCAGTCCTTCACCAAATTCTTCGGTATAATCTCCAGGTAACGGCATTGCTTCAGGGACATCTTTTTTACGCCCTTCTGCAAACCAGTTATATGCAGTTGGAGATCGCAGGTCTTCTCTTTCTGGAGGCACCACAAAGTAACCCTTTTGCATAAATTTTTTCCAAGATATATGACCAGGCAAATCCGATGCATCAAACATTCGTTTAACCCAATCAATGTCTCGCATTCCTTCTGTGAAGTAACTGCCAAGACCTAATCGTGTGGCTATGCCAGCGAAGATATCATAGTCTGATTTACTCTCACCTAGCGGCTCAATACATTTGGATTGAAAAGCAATTACACGATGATTAACTTGTGAATTAAAGTTCGCTCCATAGCCACCAGCATTAGCCCATTCTCCTATATCCGTGCGCTCCAAATGAGTACAGGCAGGCAAAATAACATCGGCAAATTGAGTATCACCCTCATCCCATATAGATTGGTTAACAACAAATTCTAAATTTGGTGAACGATACATTGAAACGTAACGGTTAGCATCGCTAAGTGTACCCAATATCGAGTTTCCATAACGGTACAACATATGAACCGGCGAATGACCAGGGGCCGGATAAACTGCTTCAGAAAATTGTCCTTCAATTGTTCTTGCATCCCAAAGGTGACCTTCGGTATGACCATCAATTATCGCATCAGGTAATTTAAGACGCGGGATTTTTTGGCTCGACGGGTTTATAGTTGCTAGCTGAGGCATCCGTTGGTAAAGACTTACAGCAAGAGCTGTATTATTCAGATCGCCAGATATTCCACCATCAGCATACCCAGGAAAATAAAAGCTAAAATCATGTGGTACGCCTAATTGCATATTGCCAACGTTAATACCCGGCTTACCCAAACCTTGCATTGCAATCAGGCAAACCATAGTTCGTGTCCACTGGCTACCAGTAGGGTTTCGCGCTGCACCTCCGAATGTATTGCCCATGCCACCTGCGGCTAAATATGTGCGTTTTGATGCCCATTCACGTGCCAATGCTCTTACATCTTTGGCAGATACGCCCGTTTCTTGCTCCTGCCATTCCGGTGATTTTTCTACTCCATCCTCTTTTCCAAGAACGTAATCACTCCAGGCCTCAAAGCCCTGTGTTCGATTTGCAACATAGTCTTTGTCATAAAGATCTTCATTCATCCAAACGTTGGCAATGGCAAGTGCCAAGGCTGGCGAAGTAGTTGGCCTAGGCGCTATCCACTTGCCGCCTAGAAATTGTGCTGTATCATTTAGATGTGGATCAATGTGCACTATTTTTAGGTCTAATTCTTTTAACCACTTTCGGCGAATTGATCCTTCAAAACCAGAATATATACCGTTTGTGGCTTCGGGATTACTCGACCAAAAGACAATCATCTCAGCATTTTTCAAACAATCTTCCATAGTACCGAAGGGTTCGCCCCCTCCAACACGTAAACTTCCACCCCAATGATGAACCGCCCCCCAATACCAGCCCTCCCAACTATCTGGGTTATGGTGAACTTCGGTAGTACCAATAGCATTCATAAAACGCATTTTGGCACTTAAATAGTAACCTATATTTCCCCACGTATGATGAGAGCCATTAGATTGGGCGATCGCACCTTGACCATAGTCCCGCTTCATACGTTTGATCTCAGATGCTACCAGGTCAAATGCCTCATCCCAGCTAATGGGTTCATACCCTGATACTCCCCTGTTGATGATATTACGTTCACCGTTCGGGTCAAAATCAACACGTTTCATGGGGGTTAGAAGTCTATTTGGTGCATAAACCATTGACTTCCAGTTCATGCCATGCGGCGAAAGCGATGTTTGCCTTGGGGGATTAAAGGTTTTTCCATGTGCGTGGATGGAATAGGACATCGCATCATCATTATTAAAAATAATAGGTGTCGTACGAACAATTTTTTCGTCTTTAACATAAACAAATAGTGGGCCACCATTTGTAATAGTACAATACCGTGTGGTTCCATCACCTGCCGCGGTACCATGCTTCCACCTAGTACTAATAGCCGTCATCACCGTCTGCGCGAACCAAACACTGTCTTCATCTTTTCCTTCTGGATGAAAAAGAAAGTTTTTCATTGCCTCAATTTGTTCTAATTGGTTGATTGGAGGCATTAGCAATTTCACAGCAATTGCATAAGTTTTGAAAACAAGAGAGAAATCAGCCGAAGAATGCACCCCGACCTTTGAACTTACATGCCCATCCTTAAATATGAATATACGACCATGCTTACCATCTTGTGTTCGAATCTGAACCCTTATGTTTTTAGTTTTCAGACGGTCACGAAACTCAGCGTTCCGCCAGCAAGCAAAACGAAAAAGCAAATACATACCATAAAGAATTAAATATAGTTTCATAAAGTAAATTTACAGAAATTAGCCCAGTTAATCCAGTAGTAAACAACTTATGTTTTGCTAGAAATCAGCCCTTTTGGATTTTCTGCCACCTCGACGCGTTGACTTCTATAACGTGCTGTCGATAGGCTGGACGTGAGGCGAGGCGCTCATAATAGGCCTCAACATTTGGATGGGAGGGCCGGTTTGGCGTCCAGTTAATCCAACGATCAGTTAACGAACCCAACGGAAAGTCTGCCATAGTCAGCTTCTCTCCGCACATATAATCATTATCTACCAAATGTGCGTCTAAGATATCATACATCAAGCCAGCCTGCTTTATCGCAGCTGCTAGGCGCAGTTCATCTCGTTCAGCGGCAGATTTCTGTAGAATTTCTTCCAAATATACCCCATTGAAAGGCGCTAGATTGATCGAGCTCCAATCCATCCATTTATCAGCCGCTGCGCGTGCACGTAAATTTTGGGGATATAGTTCACCCATACTGTATTCTGCGCAAAGATAGCGCATTACAGCGCCGGATTCCCAAAGCGTGAAGCCATCATCTTCCTCTAGGGTGGGAAGTCGGCCATTAGGATTCTTAGCTCGGTATGTAGGGTCATCATTGCCACCAAATACACCACCCCAGTCGATCCGTTCGTAGTCAACGCCAATCTCTCCAAGGCACCACGTCACCTTGATAACGTTCGATCCATCTTTACGTCCCCAAATCTTGAGCATTGCTTATCTCCCAATTGTAATTAATATATAAATTAGGCCAGTCAACTTTTACAAACTGAACTCAACAACGACGCCTAAGCGAACGAATTTACTTTGATTTCGTAACATAGCGGTTGAGAGCTTTTCCATAGTCAATATATAAATAGGAAGATATATAGAGGTAAATCTATTAAGAGAATAATAAAATTTCGACCCAAGTGAAAACGTAAAATTTGGATTCATGAATGCAGAATAGATACACTGGTGATGTTGGAGATTTTTCTAAATACGGACTGATGCGACAACTTACTAAAGCTGGATTCACCACAGCGCTTGCTTGGTATTTATTTCCGGATGAGACACACAATTCTGACGGTAAGCACATTGCATATATCGGACGCGATGAATTTCGTCACTGCGATCCAGTTTTGCATGGCGAAATGGAAAAACTAATCTCAACTAAACAAAGAAACATAGCGGCGATTGAAAAATCGAAGATTCTAGGCGCCAATACTTTGTTTCATAGTGAACCACTAGATATGAGCCATTTTTGCTCTTTGTCCAGCAAGAAGGGACACAAAATGAGAAAAGATGCCAGAGAAAAGTGGCTGTCCGATTGCGTATTAGAAACAAGGGATGCTGATATTGTGTTTTTTGATCCAGACAATGGCCTTGAAGGAACTAATCCAAGGCCGCTCAGCAATAAAGGGCCCAAATTCTTGTATTGGTCAGACCTTAACTTTTTTGTTCAAAGAAAGCAGTCTTTAGTGCTTTATAATCATGCGTCCCGCCAAGGCACTATATACAAACAAATCAGCAAACGTCTCTGCGAGATTAAAGTACATGTTCCTTACGGATTAAATGCTTTCGCAATGCTTTGGAGAAAGTTTAGTGTCAGATATTACCTGGTGATCCCAACTGACGAGATGCAGGACGCCATGTTATCAACCTGCCAAGAAATGATTGATGGGCCATGGGGCCAGAATGGGTTCTTTGAATTGGTACGAGAATAACATTGAATTCATAGAGATAGAGAACTGAACTCAACTCAATAAGCTAGGAAGCCAGAGCGCCAAAGCGGGAAACATTATCAACAAAATTAAGCGCAAAACATCAGCGGCGAAGAACGGTGCAATGCCAGCAAATATTGTCGACAACTCAACATCCTTAAGCATAGATTTTAGGATAAAAGCATTTATGCCTATGGGCGGGGTAACCAGACTCATTTCCACCGCTATTACCAAGAAAATACCAAACCAAATCAGATCTATGCCCATTGCGTCAACTATTGGTACAAATATTGGTACCACTAGTAAGATCATCGCTAACCCCTCAATGAACATCCCGAGAATGATTAGTATTCCTAGTATAGCGAATATCGAGACCGTCGGTCCCGCGTCAAGTGAGGTTACAAATTCCGATAATGTATTCCCGACTCCTGTCAAAACAACGAACTGGTTCAATACTAATGCACCAAAGATCACCGTGAAAAGCATAGCCGTTGTTTTACCAGCATCAAACAGCGAACGGTAAAGCCCTCTCCATGACATACGTCTCCGACCAATCGCGAATAACAGAGCACCCAACGCTCCCGCAGCACCAGCCTCGGTCGGAGTAAAAATACCTAATGAAATACCAAACATAATTCCTAAGAATAGAGCTAGCACTCCCCATATTGACCCGAGTGTACGAACCCTCCTAGACCAGCTACTACGATCAGCGCGTGGACCTAGCTGTGGCTTC
>Ga0114932_10001750_pt1 | contig 24167 bp, 27 predicted proteins | sample 2SBtaG_2_FD_87286 | JGI IMG/M metagenome (GOLD analysis project Ga0114932, IMG submission 87286) | Deep subsurface microbial communities from Kolumbo volcano to uncover new lineages of life (NeLLi) - 2SBTROV12_ACTIVE470 metaG | ecosystem: Environmental > Aquatic > Marine > Volcanic ...
CAGAAGAAGGTGCTAACGATGTACGTGTTAGATTTAAAAATATACTTAATCCCAATCGTGGTTCGTATACTCAATCATGTTATGTATTTTCTAATTTATCGGGAATTACAACCTGTACGATAAAATTTGCTGCAAATGGTGACTTTTGGACAGAAAATGGAAAATATGATATTCAAGAAATTGAAATCAAAAGTCCAAATAACATAGTTTCTCAATATAAACCAAACGGGACAGTTATTCCTGATCTTAACTATACAACAATGAACCTTACAACCCATGAAGTACGACTCTATTCACTAAATCTAAATGGATCAGGATTCAGTATTGCAGCCGATAAAATATACATGGAAGGTATCCATTATAATGATGATGCATTTAGAGGTTCTGGATTAGATAATGGAGATACCTTTGATCTACTAGTCAAATTCAATTCCAATGTAAAAGTAACTTCTTTGGATTATGATGGGACAAGTGAAACAACTAATCGAGCTTACATAGTCTTAAGCTTAAAAAATATATCCGATAGTAATGAATCAGGTAAATTATATATGCAATACTATTCTGGATCTGGTACAAAAGAATTGCTATTTAGAGGAATTATACCTACTTCAACAAATCAAGGATTAATAACTCCAAATTCAAATACGCCTGGGATACAAGTTAATGGAACAGCTGTTATACAGAATTCAACCCCAGATACTTATCTCCCAATTCAAGGAAATGATTTATTGTTTAATTATCAAGGACCAAGCGGCGCTCAAGATATTTTTTCTACATCATCGAATAAAACCTACTCAAGTGATAAAGTACTTTCACTCTATTCTTATAATAATTTTGCGATGAATGCATTATCAAAAGTGAGTACCACAGGTTCTAACTAATTCATTATTTTTTGTACTGAAACTTCCTATTAGGCTTTCTGAAATTATTTCTTACTTTTTCTGATTCTGAATTAATAGTTGTTTTTTTCTTAGGGACTATCCTTTGCTGATAATCAAAATTATCTATATATTGTTCAGGAATTTTATAACCTAATAAAGATTCAATTTTATAGAGCAATTTTTTATCTTGAGGGAGAAGAAATGTTATAGCTTCCCCAGTATTTTCTGCTCTTCCAGTTCGGCCTATTCTGTGAATATAGTCGTCTGTGGTGCTTGGCATATCAAAATTTATTACATGTGATACTTCAGAGATATCTATACCACGCGATGCCATATCTGTTGCAACTAAAATATCGTATTTGCCTTTTTGGAAACCATTTATAGATTGTTGACGACGATTCTGGGACATATTACCTTGCAAAACTGTAACATTTAATTTAGCTGAATCTAAATCATCCCATAATCTTTTCGCCCTATGTTTAGTTCGTGTAAATACTATTACTTTCCCGGTAGGAGTTATTTTTAAAAATTCTAATAATAAGTTTGTCTTCAAAGTAATGGAATTTATGGGATAAATATAGTGAGCAACTGTTTTAGCAGGTTCTATTCTTCCTATTTGAACAGTATGTGGGTTATGTAAAATATCATCGGTTAAGGTTTTTATTTCATCAGGCATAGTTGCTGCAAAAAATAAAATCTGAAGGTCTTTAGGTAAATACTTGAGTATTCGTCGAACATCAGGTAAAAATCCCATATCACACATTGTGTCTGCTTCATCTAAAACCAACATTTCGACTGTAGACAAATTGATTACTCCATCTCCTATGAGATCGAGTAATCGACCAGGACATGCAATAATGATCTCAACCCCTTTTTTTAGAGTCTTTACTTGCCCAAATTTACTTACGCCTCCATATATAGATACACTTTGAATTCTCATATGTTTCGATAAACTAATACTTGATTGATGTATTTGTTCAGCAAGTTCACGTGTAGGAGCTATGACTAATGCGCGTACTTTTCTTAATGGACCTTTTGATAGCTTTTCGAGAATAGGGAGCATAAAAGACGCTGTCTTGCCTGTTCCAGTTTGTGCCAGACCTAATACATCCTCTCCTTGTAAAGCAATAGGTATTGCTTTTTCTTGAATTGGAGTTGGATTAACATATCCCATATCACTAATGGCCGAAAGGAGTTTATTATTAAGAGGTAGTTCGCTAAATTTCATTTGTATCTAACTTGTCACTGGATTGACATTAATCCTATGAATAGCTGCTCCTTTAATTGGGAAATGTAAGAGTGCTGCTAGTAATCCTAAAACGACACAAGCTATCCACATCACATCATATGATTGATATTGATCAAAAATTCTTCCACCTAACCAAGAACCTAAAGCGGATCCTAAATTATGTGAGAACAAAGTAATTCCAAATAACATCGATGTAAATGAAGGACCAAAAATATCAGAAATAACCCCACTAGTTAAAGGTACTGTGGATAACCATAACAGGCCTAAAATACCTGCAAAAACCATAACAGTAAATTCATTTTTAGGCATGAAAATGAAAATTAAAAAAATCAATGATCTAAATGTATATATACTAACTAAAAGGTTTTTCTTTGACATTCGATCACCAAGAAAACCATACATTGTAGTCCCAAAGACATTAAAAAGACCAAGAAGCCCCAGAGACCATCCAGCAATTGATGCTAAACCTTGATCTTGGAGATAAGCAGGAAAATGTGAACCAATAAATGTTACATGAAAACCACATACAAAAAACCCAAGTGTCAATAGATTAAAATTTTTGTTTTGAACAGCTTCTTTAAAAGCTTCAGATACAGTTTGTTTAACACTATTAGAGTTTGAATTAGTATCTTTCGAAAAACTTATGAGATATGAGAATATAAGAAGAATTGAGCTAAAAAACATCAGTAAATAAACAGCAGTTAACCAACCTGAATTTTGAATTATTCCATTCATTAATGGGGTAATTAGAAATTGTCCCAGGCCTCCTGATGCCATAACCAATCCAACAAAAAGAGATCTATTTTGAGGATTCACTGATCTCCCTACAGCTGCCATAGCAATACCAATAAATCCTGCTGCTGCAAACCCTCCAAGCAGTAAAGAACCTATTAAGTCAAATGAATTAGATACATTTGATAACCAATATTGACTGATAATCTGAAGGATGACACCTAATAGAATTGATTTTCCTGGTCCATATTTGTCAGCAAGTGCACCAAATAACGGAGCACCCAAACCTGAAAATAAAACATTTAAAGATATACCTATGCTATAGATTTCACGACCGACATTTAAATAATCAGTCATAGGAATTAGAAAAAGGCCCCAACTGTTATGCATACCTCGACTTATAAGAATTAAGCCAGATGCGCCTATCAAAACAATAGGCATAGCATAACTAATATTCTGAATTTTTGAACTCAATATTAACTCCTAGATAAAACAGTAGAATAAGAAATTCTCAATTTCTAAGGTAGAAAAAAAAGTCATCACAACAAAAGTACCAGCAAGTAATAACATCGACATACTTCTCAGGACCCAGATAAAAGAACTTGAGTTGGAAGAAGAATAATTACCTTCGACAAATCTTAGGGAGGAATAAAGAAAAACTTCACTAATAATCCATACTGAAATAAATGCCATTAATACGTTTGTTACAATCATATGCGTATTATAATAGAAAGTTAAATAATATCAATGAATTACAAAGCAATGTATTATATAAACAACAATATACCACAAAGTACTTGACATTATGTAGATTATATACTACATTATAAGTAAATAACTTATAACCACCTTGGAGGGGGAAAATGACAACAAATAATTTAAGTGCATGGATTGATATGGCTGAAGGGTTATACGATTTTTTAAACAGAAGAAAAACTACTATTAATTATAAATTCACAGATATGACTGTATTAGTACCACAATCATTAGGTTCAGACTCCGAAAAAGCTGAATGGAACATATCGGGAACTATAAGCGTAAGTACTCACGAAAATCCCCAGGGATAATTAAGGAACACAATGAGTTTTAAAATTGATGTAACTGGACAACTAACTATACAAAACGAAAGCCCGTTTGCTGATATCAAATTTGATGGTAACGAAGTTAATATTCAAATCGAAGAAAACAGTCTCACATTACCGCCCTTGGGCGGATTGCGTAATCTCAGAAAATTATTTATAGAATTTTCCGAATTTATGTTTGAACTTGGATTAACCTTAAAAGTTCACATGAAAGAAAATTTGATCTTAATTATAGGAGAGCAAGCAAAACCAAAAAAAATAGTTTCGTTTATCTCCGGTAAGTATGTAGAGGTAAAAGACACTAAAGCCGTTATAAATTTAGTACGCGGGCTGTGAACTCAATAGTAGTAACTCCAGTGGTTAAATAAAAGTCAGTTGCATATATCATATCAGCTGACTTTTATATTTAAATATCTAAAATATAGCTATAGGATTTACTGGAGAGCCTGTTCCTCCATTCACAACTAATGGTGCTATAACTAATAAAAATTCATACCGATTGTATTTACGACACATATTGGATAATTCTTCAAAATTTGCGTTGTCTAATAGTGGTAATCCCATATGAGGAATTACTACTTCATGAATAGGAATTCTTGCGGAATAATCAAATGCCATATTCCCTGCTTCTTGTAAATCCCAACCCAATAAAGCAGCATTTGTATCGTATAGATATTCAATTATAGATGGTGCATTTCCTGGAGTATTTGGAGGAAAAGAAAATTCAAAACCTGGATTTGATTTCCAAAACATATCAGCTCCAGAACGAATTAATACTGCATCCCCGGGTTTGGGAACTATCCCTACTAAATTAGCCCAATCTTCAAGATCCCAACCTTCCACAGGTTGTTTAAGAGAAACATAATCCTCCTTACGTAATTGCGGTATATCATATAATACACCTCGAGTTACAATACCATTTTTCCAATTATCAACAGAATTAGTGAGCGCTCCTTGATCTGTAACAAGAGACGGATCTCTGTCGTTATACAATCGTCCGCCCTCTTCGACACTATTGGTAAATATATGACATAAAGCGTCTATATGTGTGTTCACAAATCCATGATATGAAACCCCAACATAATCACCAGAACTCAATGGCCCGACTGTCATTATATGATCAGCAGGTCTAGGATTTCTTTTTGAGTCCGAAATAACTTTTGGAGTAGCTAAGGAATTAGAACAAGAAACAGTTTGACCTTCTCTAACTAATGAATTGGCATACTTGATACCTTCTTGTTTAATATGATTCAGGGTACCTAATTGATCTTCTTTACCCCATCTATTCCAATTATTATATTTGATTTTGTAATTATTATATTCCTCAATTGTTGTTGGAAGACGATCTTTTAACCCCATTACCTATTCCCCTTTTTAACATTTAATTACATAATAATGAAAAAACATTCTATATTCGACATTTTTTTCATTAATTGATATAATAAATTACGATGTAACCACTCAACAATGTTGTAAAAAACTCATAAACTATGCAACCTATGAGAACATCTAGAGGATCCTTTTTATTTCATTATTACCTTGCTTAATATACTATCCTTGGAAGGACTATATCATGTTAACTCATTCTGAACTGGTATTAGAAAAAAACCATCCTGGAGCTTTGCGGTATGTCGATGAAGATCCGGTCAGGCCTGAACTCGATGCAAATTACAGAACTTCATTTAACAGAGAAGTATTTTCCTTACAAATTTCGGATGATCCAGCTATACATTCTTCAATGGGTGATCATGGTTTATATTATGGCGAAAATAATCAATATAAACCTGGCGCTATTATTTGTGTTGCCTACACTAATAAAGTTCCAAAAACAATTAATGATCTAGATAAACATGCTTGTTCACCACATGAAAGTAATAGTATCGCTGTATTTTACACTGTTTGGAGCTACCAAAGAGGTGCAGGAAGAAAAATTGTATTTGCTGCAGCCGAACATATTCGAAATGAATATCCAACAGTGACAAGGTTTATAACGCTTTCCCCCAAAACAGAAATGGCCAAAACTTTTCATCTTGGTAATAATGCAGTTTTGTTAGCAGAGAACCCTGAGTCCGACAATTACGAGTACCCTCTTAAAAATTAATATTTTTTAATCTTTATTGCCTTTTTTTGTGTTATTTTATTCTAGGCAAATGATATAATTTTTTTTAATCAATGGAAGATGTGTAGCACACAAATATCTGTTGACTCTTTTTTCAAATATTTTTAAGGGGTATTTTATGTTGGCCAAAATATTTTATAGAACACGCAATTTTTTTCTCTTCTCAATTCTTTCACTATTTCTGCTTACATTTATTGGTGGATGTGATTTATTGGAAAGTGAGGAAGAACATTCTGAGGAAGAACATTCTGAGGAGAAACATTCTGAAGAAGAACATTCCAAAGATGAACATGACGGGCACAGTGACATTAAAAAGTTCGGAATGATACTTGTTGGACCACGAGATGATAAAGGATGGTCCCAAGCCCACTTTGAAGGTGGTGCTTACATTGAAGAAAAACTCGGAGCAGAAATGATTGTTGCGGACTTCATCAATCCTGCAGACTCTCCTAACACAACTGTTGAACAAGTTGCTTTAGATATGATTGATCAGGGTGCAGAGTTGATTTTTGCCACATCTGACGATATGAAAGACGGGATACTTGCTGCAGCAGCTGCTCATCCTGAAGTACCAATGATTTGGTCATCTGGAGATAGCGCATGGGCAGATGGAAAAGCATATATGCCTAATCTAACAAACCTTGGCAACATTATGCCACAAATGGAATACGGTAAATATCTCGCTGGATGTGCAGCAGCATTAGAATCAAAAAGTGGAAATATCGGTTTCCTTGGACCATTAATCAATGACGAAACTAGAAGATTAACAAATGCTGCATACTTAGGTGCAAAAGATTGTTGGGCATCTAAAAATGTTGCTGCTGGGGATTTAAACTTCCAAGTAAAATGGATTGGATTTTGGTTCCATATACCTGGTGTTACTTTAGACCCTACGGTAGTTGTTAATGATTTTTATGACTCAGGAGTTGATGTTGTCATTTCACATATTGATACACCAGAAGCTTTAATAGAAACTGACAAGAGAGCAGCAGCAGGAGAAGATGTCCTAGTAGTCGGTTATGACTACGAAGGTGCTTGTGAACTAGCTCCGAAAGTCTGTTTAGGTGTACCTTACTTTAACTGGGGACCTTCCTATTTAGAAGTTGCTGAAGCTGTGTCGCACGATCATTTTGAAGCTAAATTCCATTGGGTAGGACCAAACTTAGCTAACTTAAACGACAAAGATAGTTCATCAATAGGATTTATTTTCGGGGATGCCTTATCTGCTACGTCACAAGCTAAACTTGAAAACATAATTGAATCATTTGATAAGGACCTAACTACCTTGTTTAAAGGTCCTATCAATTTCCAAGATGGTACTAATTATGTTCCAGCCAGTGGAAATCCAACCTTAAACGATATTTGGTATACACCACAGTTGTTAGAAGGAATGACTGGAGATAGTGCTTAAAAGAAATAGTTAAAATATTTATATATAGAAAAGGCGATTGTCAAAAAATTGAAATCGCCTTTTCTCTTTAACCATCATGAAAATAGAATTTCAAAATATTAGCAAAGAATTTGGTGATATTAAGGCTAATGATGATATTAGCTTTACTATAGATTCTGGTACAATCCATGCAATTATTGGAGAAAATGGGGCTGGAAAATCTACCCTTATCAAAATATTATCTGGTCAATTAAACCCAGACCATGGGACAATTTCTATTAATGATAACCTTATCACTCTAGGATCTACATCTAACGCAACTGAACAAGGTATTGGTATATTAGGTCAAGATCCATTAGATTTTTCAAATTTTACAGTATTAGAAAGTTTTATAGCCGGCTCACAAAATAATCAAGTATTTCTATCCAAATCTAAGATAGAACACACTATTGAACTTTATTCAAAACAATTTAATTGGGATATTAACCCCAATTCATTAATCAAAGACCTATCAATAGGTGAAAGACAACAATTAGAATTGATCCGTCTACTTGAAAAAGGGACGAAAATAATTATATTAGATGAACCTACTAGCGGTTTTTCTCTAGAACAAAAAGAAAAAGTTTTTGATACCCTTCGTACTTTAGCAAAAGAAGGATATAGTGTAATTTTGGTTTCCCATAAAATTGAAGAGATATTAGAAATCTGTTCAAAAGCAACAATTATGCAAAATGGGAAAGTTATTCAGACAGTATCGTTACCGATTGAACCCAATGAATTAGTTAACCTTATGTTTGGTGAACAATCATATGTTCAAAATTCTTTTAATTTATACTCAGAAACATCGCAAAATATCACAATAGAAGTAATGAAAAATAATCAATTGAAAACTAAGGAAAATTTACAATTAAATGAAAATTTAATTGTAGGTATTGCCGGACTACAGGGATCAGGTGCTGATTCATTCATTCAAAGTTTTATTACTAAAACAAATCACGTCACAAATATACTTACAGAATCTAATGACTATATCGATAAAAATACTATCACTTATGTACCTGCAGATAGACTTGAAAAAGGATTATTTCCTGACATGAATATCATGCAACATGTTGCTCTCGTCCATAACTCAAATGGGGTAATTAATTGGCCCGAAATAAAAATATTAGCGGAAAATCTTATAGAAGAATATGGTATTAGAGGGATAGCAACCTCTTTAGCACAAAATCTTTCTGGAGGAAATCAACAAAGACTTATGCTGTCATTAATACCAAAAGAAACCCAAGTTTTACTATTAGAACAACCTACTAGAGGATTAGATGTTCAGTCAGCAACATATATTTGGTCAAATTTAATAGAATCACGATTACAAAGATTAATCACAATTTTTTCTTCAGTCGATCTTGATGAAATTTACAATTATGCAAATTATATTATTTGTTTTTATAACGATGATATTGTTGCACATGGGACTCAAGAAGAACTTCCAAGAGAAGTTACAATGCAAAAAATATCAGGTAGATAATCATGAAATCAATAATACAAAACATAACTGGGATTATCCTTGCTATAACAGTTGTTTCAATTGTATTACTTTTGTTGAAATCTTCACCATTCGAAATATATCTAACAATATTTGAAGGTGCATTTGGAAATTTTGATAAATTTTCTAGAACACTTCTAATTACTACTATTATGTGCTTAGCAGGGCTTGCTCTTATTATCACATTTAATACTGGTCTATGGAATATTGGCATTGAAGGCCAAGTACTATTTGGAGCCATAGGGGCAACTTTCATTGCGCGAACAGCAATTGGTGAAACTAATTTCGCTCCTCTTTTTCAATTATTAGCTGGCGCATCATTTGGGGCCTTCTTAGGTTTAGTATGTGCTATCTTAAAAACTAAAGCTAATGTACATGAAATTTTTGGAGGACTTGGTCTAGACTTTGTTGCTGCTGGGTTAATTGTTTATTTAGTCATAGGACCATGGAAAAGAGCAGGTATTGCATCAACAGGAGGTACTGATATATTCCCTCCACAATCATGGATGCCTGGTATTGATGGCAGTAACTTCCCAATAGGACCACTAATTATTGTGTCCATAATTATATTTACTTTGTATTTCATATTAAATAAGACATCAATAGGTTTACGTTTGATTGCAACAGGAGCAAATAAAGATGCGACCATGAGATTTAAAATTGATTCAATGAAATATATTTGTATTGCATTTCTTATTACTGGAGCTGTTGCAGGCTTAGCTGGATCTATTCAAGCCATGAGTATTTATCATAAATTAGTTCCCAATATTTCAGGGGGTTATGGATTTTTAGGTATACTAATTGCACTTATTGCAGGAAGAAATCTTTTTACTGTTATTTTGGTTAGCACTGTATTTGGGAGTATTATGGTAGGAGGAATTCAATTACAACTAAGACTAGATCTTGATTCAAGCTTTCCATATATTATTGAATCTGTATTTGTATTATCTTGGCTGATTATCAGAGCAAGTAAAATTGATATGTTGATTGTAAATCGTTTTCATAATAGGGTTACTGAATAATGGAAAATTTTGAAGCATCATTTGTCACAATAATCGCTATGTCTAGCCCTTTAATATTTGCAGTAATTGGAGAAACAATTTCTGAAAGAGTAGGTATTGTTAACTTATCAATGGAAGGTACATTATTAATAACAGCTCTTGCTGGTTTTGCTGTGACCATAACAACAAATTCTCTACTTTTAGGTATTATTGCTGCAGGTTTATTAGGCGGAGTAATAGCCTTTTTTATAGTTATTATTAATATGAATTTATATATAAATCAGATTGCTATAGGATTCATATTAACGATATTTTTATGGAAACTTAGTAGTTTTTTAGGGCAATCATATGTTCGCATTCCTGGACCATATTTAGACAATATTACTATACCTTTCTTTAGTGAAATACCATATATTGGACCCACACTATTTGGTAGTAACTTATTGGTCATTTTTTCAATACTCCTTATTCCCTCTTCTTGGTTTTTCTTGTTTAGAACACAACTTGGAATAAATCTTAGATCTGTAGGAGAAAATCCTGAAGCTGCAAATGCAAGAGGGATAAATGTTTTATATACAAGACTCATCTACTCCTCAATAGGAGGCATTCTTATTGGCATCGGAGGAGCTGCATTTAGTTTACATGCAAAATATGGTTGGTCAGAAGGACATACCATAAACTATGGATGGATAGCCTTAGCAATCGTGATCTTTGGCGGATGGAATCCTATTCGTGCCTCTTTAGGAGTATATGGGTTTAGTGCTCTTCAGGTAATTGCACTGAAATTACAAACAGTAACAATTGGATTATCACAAATATTACCACTTATACCATTCCCATTAATGATTTTAACCCTTGTATTAATACAAAATGCCAATCAAAATGAAGGTAAATGGTTACCAAAACCATTAAAAGTACTCATACTAGGAAATCAACCTCAAGCATTAGGTATAACATACAAAAAGAATGGATAATTGTATGAAAGATTTAGAAATATTATGGGATGAAAAAACCATAGAAAAACACATAAAACTTATTGCTAAAGATATTGATACCAAATGGCAAAATGAACCGATAGTAAACTTGATACCCGTACTTACTGGAGGGATAGTTTTTGGGACAAAACTTATGATTGAATTAGAATCTTTGAGCCCAAAAAAATGGTTAGTAAACCCAATAATTGCAAGTGCATATGAATATTCTTACAACCCAGATAAACCTGAAGTTATTCATGTAAGCGATTATGAAACCAAGTTTACGAAAGGTACTCCAAGTATTTTAATCGATGACCTTCTAGATACAGGAATTACGCTGTCAATAGTAAAAAATATAATTCACGAAATAACTACAAGTACCGTAGAAGTTGCAGTACTTGTAGATAAAATTGCTAAAAGAAATTCAGATATTACCCCTGACTATACTTGTTTTACTTTAGAGAGTGATTATTGGTTAGTTGGTTATGGTATGGACGACAAGGGACTAATGCGAGGATTAAATAGTATTGGTTATTTAATTAATACTCCTGCGGAGTTTGATGAATCTTTGAATCAATTAGCAGACTAATTTAAACTAAAATATATGTGGATTTGTCGTATATTTCACTAATATTTTCAGCATTAATATAAGTACAAGCAGAACGTATTCCACCTAATAATTGATGTACAGTATCTTCAACATTACCTTTGTCTTCTACTAATATTGAAATACCTTCAGGAGCTCTATAATTTGCCACACCACCATAATGTTTTTTCATAGCCTCTCCTGAACTCATTCCGTAAAACTTTCTATAAAACTTCCCATCTTTGGTTATGAGAGTTGCTTTTCCTTCTTCATGCCCTGAGAGTAATGAGCCTAGCATAACAAAACCCGCACCACCTGAATAAGCTTTAACTATATCTCCAGAAGTTTTAATGCCACCATCTGATATTATGAATCCGTTGGTTTTTTTAGCCTCTTCAGAGCATTCTATAACAGCTGACAATTGAGGATAACCAACTCCTGTTGTGGCAGAAGTACTACATACACCACCAGAACCTATACCTACTTTTATTCCATCGGCACCAGATTCCATTAGCTGCTTAACTCCATCTGGAGTTACCACATTACCAGCGATAATTCCTAATGCTGGAAATTCTTTTCTCACAATAGAAATCAATTCACAAAATGATTTTATATACCCATTTGGAACATCAAAAACAGCTATTGTTGGACTTTGATTTGTCTTTGTCGATATATCAGAAATCATTTGATGAACATGTTCAATGTTATCTAATCCAAATGTTATAAAATTGTAGTTCATATCCAAACCCTGGTTAATTGCATTTATCCATTCATCTGTAGTATAAAATTTATTAACCGCAGTAGTTATATGATAATTTTGTAGAGCCATACCCATTTCAAATGTACCAACAAAGTCCATATTTGAAGCCATAATTGGCGTACCTACCCAGTCTAAATTAGAGTTTGGGAATTTGATATTGGCATCTAAGTTAACATCTTTTCTAGAATTAATTGTAGATATTTTTGGAATGACTAATATGTCATCAAAACTTAATTTTTTTTCGTTAGTATTCAACATCTATATATCAATAAATCACATCAAAATATAAAATCACAAACAGCAAAGAAACTATACCATATTATTAAAAAAATGTATCTGATTTATACAATATTTCTCCAATTTTTTACAACTTCAGATTGTCTTTTATTCTGTGGCGATGGTAAGAATGAATTCAAAAGATTTTTTCTAAGACTAGTTATGTTTTCCAGTGCTTGATTCCCTGTTGAGCCTTGATCTACCAAAAAGCAACCAACTATCATTCCTGTTCTTCCCAATCCCCGTAAACAATGTATATAAACTTTACCTCCCGATTCAATACTTTCGTTAATAAAAGAAAGACATTTAGCAATTTCATTATTTGTCGTAATATTTTGGTCTTTAATAGGAACACGTTTATATTGTACAGACATATCAAGTAATTCTGCCTCTTTGTTTAATAGTTCTTCATATGGTAATAATTCATCATACTGAGTTAAATCAAGATAATTGGTAATGCCTGCATGTAAAAGGCTTCTTACTCTTTTATTATCTGTAGACCATCCTTGTAATGGATGTCTTAAAAATGCTACAGATTGGTCCAATATAGTTCTAAGCACACGAAAAATTCCACTTTTTCTCATCTGATTTCCAGGGTATTCACCTGCTAATACTTTTTCAGGAATAACCCAATAAGAATATGTAATAGGTCCTTTAGTCATTTTCATTACTCTTTTTTTATACAATACCCTTTATTATACAATATCGAATTTGTTTTTTAACCAAATTTAATATAGTATTTATAATTTCGGCTGTACAAATTAAGTATACAAATGTCTACAGATAACAAAAATGCCAAACAGCCCAAAAGCTCATATTATGGGTGGAAAGTTGTAGTAGTTTCGGCTATTTTTCAACTCCTTTTCGGCGGTTTATATCATACAGGTATGTCGGCTTATTTTCTTCCAATAAGCCGTACTTTTAATCTTACCAAAACACAAATGTCACTAGCCTTTACAATTCGCAGTTTAGAAGGTGGCTTAGAAGGTCCTATTGCTGGTTATCTTGTAGATAAATATGGACCAAAAGCGATAATTTTAATAGGTGTTATAAGTGGAGGGATTGGATTTATTCTCATAGGAATAGCTCCCACTTATATGTTTTTTCTTATTACCTTTTTAACATTTTTAACAATTGGGTTTTCGATACCTCATCACGGAATTTCTGCAGCTATCAATGCATGGTTTCGCAAGCGATTAGGAATCGCTATGTCTTGGTCTACAGTAGGTTCAGCCATTGGAAGCACTGTACTAACCTTTGTTATTGCGCAAATAATATTCTCTTTTAATTGGAGAGTAGCCTGTATATTTTCTGGAATTATTATTTTAGTTATTGGTATTCCATTATCTTTATTTATTAGATTACCTAAACCCCATGAAGCTGATATTGAAGATGAAGAAGATTTATCAAATAATCATGAGCCATTAAATCTTCATGATTTTGGAATTAAAGAAGCGCTACAATCTTCTACTTATTGGCTTTTATCTATAGCTATAGGATTAAGACTAACAGCTCAATCAGCAATATTAGTTCACATGGTACCAATTTTAGTTTCAAGAGGTATAGATGAACAAATTGCTGCAGCTATTCTTGTTCCCGCTGCTGCATTTACACGTATTCCAGCGATATTGATTATGGGTATTATATCTGACAGATGGTCTAGGCCAAAAGTTGCTGGGCTAGCTATGCTTGCAGGAATCGGTTCAACATTAATTATACTTTATGGACCAAATGGAATTGTAACTGGTATTATTTTTGTTTGTTTTTTTGGTATAGCAATGTCTAGTAATTCAATTGGCTGGGCTTTGGTTGGACAATTTTTTGGAAGAAAAAATTATGGTAGCTTACGTGGAGGTGTTACCATGATTCAAAGCATCATGTCAGCTGTGAGTCCATTATTAACCGGTTGGTTAGCAGATAAACAAGGAGATTATGTATTGGCAATGCAACTTATGTGTGGAATATATATAATCTCGACATTTTTATTTTGGATTCTGAAACAACCACAGATTAAAACATAAATAATTAATTCTCAGACTGGAATTCCTTTATACCCTCAAGTACTAATTCAAAGCATTCTTCTTCCATTGCTATCCAATAATTTACAAATTGATCATAATCTTCAATATCTTCTATATAAGATGAATCAAATTCTATTGGTACTTGAGTGTGGTCCCATTCAATCGAGGTATGTAGAGTAAAAATTTCTCTTATCATATCTGTAATTAATATAAAACGCATAGCCTGATTTGGAAGAGTATTATTAGAAACCTCATGACCAACTTGGTCAAATAATAATGATAACTTTAATTTATTTTTATTTATTTCAAAAACTTCTAGAAATTCATCAAAGAATTCTCTTGCACGGTTTTTATCGGGACTTCTTAAAGCAAATATTATAATGGAATAACACGATAATAATTCTGAAACCTGAGAAATTAAATTGATTCCAATATTGCCTCTTATAAGTTGATCTAAATTCTCTATATTATTAATATTTCGAGCTAGAAAAAAACCACCTGTAGCAAATGAAGAAAATAGGGCAATTTTATCATTAAATCCTGCTAATTCATTACTAATTAGCATACAATTTGCTGTATAAGATGCATCCAGTAATTCATACAATTTATTTAATTCTTCTTCATTCATTAATTACAACCTTCCAAAAATAAATTAGCATAATAAAAAAATATTTTGGTATACTAATAGAATAACAGAAAAAAAGAGATTCGTTTTTCAAGATGATAAATAACTTATCAGAAAAAACAAATAAAATTCTTAATGATTTTGCTGAAAGCCAGCTAAATAATACAAGTGGTTTCATGACAGAATATGATTCCATGAGTTTAGAAGATTGTGTGGACAGGAATCAAATTTCCTATAAACCAGGATTTTCTGAAGAATACTTCATTGATACATTCAAACTTTCAATGATAACTGAATCTCTAACTGAACAATATGCTGAAGCATTTAGATTGGGTGCAGATTTATATAACGCAGACTGGTTAAGAACCTATATAAATGGATTCTGGGTACCAGATGAGCTTGGTCATGCTGATCCTCATAAAAAGATTCTTATGAACTTTGGTTATACTGAACATGAACTAGATCTTATGCTAAAAGAAGCTGATGAACAAACAAGTTACAAAGAAAATCATGAAGCTGGGTTGATGCCAGTCCAATTAACGACATTTGGTTTATTTCAGGAATGTATAACAGATTATTGGTATGAACTTCAAGCCTCTCTTTTCCCTACCGGTTCAAATGCAAAAAAGATTCTTCAAAAAGTAAAAGGTAGAGAAGCGCTTCATACTGTTCAATATAGAGACATGACAGCACTACAACTTGAAGACGATCCTGGATTATTAGAACCGTGTCTTTTCACAGTAGCTCACTTTGAAATGCCTGCAAATAAAATCGAATTAGTTTCTCAATACGAAAGTAAAGCTCAACAATGGATTCCTTTAATGGGCGGAAGTGTAGCAAACCTCTTAAAGAAAATTATTACCCAAGTACAACAGATTTCAGATGACCCATCTTTAATAGCTAGAGTTGTGTTTGGAATGAGTAACGGAAAAGAATTAAAGTATTTAGAAAAATTCCCTAAGGCGCAACTTTTCAAATTAGTTAAATCTTTTCGAGGTTGTCATGGCCTAGTTGGTGAAATTATTTTGGAATCTCTTGGAATTGGTTCTAAAGTAGCCCCTCTTCCTGGGATTAAATCATTCATTAAACAAAAACTTAAATTATGGCTTACATCAAATATTGATTTACAAAAAGCCCTAACCTAAATTAAAGGAGTTAAAATGTATTACGGTTCCATAGCTAATATACAAGTAAAAAAAGGACATGAAGAAGAATTATTAAAAGTTTTTAATTCCAATGGTCCTAAACCTGAAGGAATGATCGCATGGTTTGTAATGAATCCAGATGAAAAAGATGAATGGATTGGTGTTGCAGTTTTTGAAAGCCAAGATGCTTATGTTGCTAATGCAAACAGACCTGAACAACATGAGTCATTTTTAAAAATGATGGAACACCTCGAATCTGAACCTACATGGACAGATGGATTTTATGTACATAGTGAGCTTGCTTAAAATTATTTTTTGAATTCATTGATATATGGTTTATATGTTGAGGTATAAGTCATTTCACTTGATGGATCTGGTTTAGAAAAAATTGGTAATTTTTTAATATAATGTAAAATTCCTGCATGTATCAATATCCTTGGCAATGCTAAAAAGGTACTTAGTGTGTATCTAATTCCTAGCCACAATAGTGATCTATCACTAAAGTTTATTGCATCCCCAATGAATCTGCTTGTAAAAAATGGTGTTTCCATATTTTGTAAATTAATCCCTAAATCTAAATGATTAGTATTCAAAATGTCGGTAAAATAAAAAGTATATTCCCCCTCCATATTATTCATTGGAGAAACATGAAATAATTTAGCATGTGAATCTATAAAGTATCCATTCTCTTCAATGAGGTTATCTAGAACATATAAATGAGCTTCTCCAAAAGTATTATTTACTTCAACAATGACTTTTTCCAATTTTTTTGTACTTGTATAACAATAATAAAAATTTACTGGATTAAATGTATGTTTTATAAATCTTGGAGTGGTAACAAGTAAAACAGTAGATTTGCCTATATCAATACCTAAATTTGATAATCGAGAGTTTAGTTTTGATTTTATAGAACCAGTGGTTTGTCCAAGATAGTCTTGATCTAAAAAAGAAAAAAACCATCCTTTGTTCCATCCAAATAATTTATACTTACTTATGGATTCAAGCTCATCCAGATCAAGAGCAAAAAAATAATGACGGAATCTAAATTGATGAATTTTTTTTCGTGTATGCATTAAATGACCGAACATTATTTTAGAATTCATAAGATCCATCAATTTCTGTGACAATATTTACAGCTGACTTAACCGCATCTTCATGAAAACCATATCCAAAATAACTACCACAGAAATATGTATTATTTACACCATTTAATAATGGTAGTTGCTCTTGAGTACTCATTGATTCTTGTGTATATCTAGGATGTGTATATTTAGTTTTGTAGTGTATATATTTCTCAGGGATTTCTATATCAGAATTTAATGTGACTAAGTATTGAGTATTAGAATTTAATGATTGAAGCCTATTCATATTATATGTAACTATCGAATTATCATTATCTCTTTGTAAAAAATTCCATGATCCCCACAATCTATTATTCTGGGGCATAAATTTATCATAACTATGTAGGATGGTATCATTTTCACTATATTCCCATACTGAAAGAAGCTTTTTTTCAAGTTTAGTCGGTTTTTCTAACAAATTAATTGCTTGATTTGCATGGGTAGCTATAACGACCTTATCATAATCATATGTATTTCCATTATCTAATTCGATTTCTACATGATCTGTAAAACGAACTACTGAATTAACCTTAGAGGATAGATTAGCATTATTACCCAAAAAGTTAATTATTTTTTCAACATAACGTTGTGCTCCACCATCAATTGAATACCAAGTTGGGGGACTTTCTTCAAATAACAAACCATGGTTTTGGAAGAATGTTATATATGCATCGACAGGAAAATGTTTAATATCATGAATTTGTGAAGACCAAATAGCAGAGCCTATAGGTATAAAATAATCATTTACAACTTTGGGAGGAACATTAAATTCTGAACAATATTCAAATAAAGTTTTGTTTTTTGTTAAACCGATCTTTTGGTCCTTAACCATTTTGCGCGAATACTTTCTAATACCTAATAAAAATTGCAAATGAGGAATATTAAATATATTTTTTAGCTGGCCAAATAAACTAAACAACCCACGTCCACCACAATAAGCTAATGATCTTTTTGGGTCATAATAAGCAAAAGACATATCTGACAAAAAATAGGGTACTTTCAAACTATTTAACAGCGCTAAAAATAAAGGATAGTTTTTTGAATTAAACACAATAAACCCAGTATCAATATTGACTGATGATTTGGGATTTTCTTGAACAGAAATAGTATTTGTATGACCCCCGAAATATTGATTTTGTTCATATAAATACACTTCATGTTTCTTATTCAACAAATATGCAGCTGTTAAACCTGCTACACCAGATCCTATAATCGCAATTTTACTCATGCGTTTTCTCTCAAACGAAATTTATGGTGCGCTACAAACCAAACATCTCCTGAATTAAACCCAAATAGGGAAGAACATGCTGCTAAAAAGATGCGCCATCTTCGCCAAAGAATTAAGGAATGCTTTTTATCAACATCCTTTTGGAAGATTTTTAAAATCTTTTCTTTATTGCTAAGTAATTTTTTCTCCCATTCATCAAGAGTTCTCTGATAATGGGTTCCATTAATTAACCACGATTCTGTCAATAATAATTCTTCAGAAAAGTTATCAAATAAATCATAACTAGGCATCATACCAGAGCGAAAAAAATGTTTTGCCATCCAAGACTTTTCGTCTAGGAAAAAATAAGGTGTGTCTTTATGACTAAATACATGAATAAATAAAATTGCATCAGGAGTCATCCAAAGAGAAATACGATGTAAAAGTTCTTGTAGATTATTCATGTGTTCAAACATCTCGATTGATATAACCCTGTCAAATTTTTCTTGTGGATTGAATTCATTAATATCTGACTTTATTGCTACAACATTTTTTAATTTTTTTTCTTCAACTATATTTTTTATATAATTTATTTGCGTCTCAGAATTAGATATACATGTAAAAGTCGAATGAGGGAATTTTTGCGCTAAATACAACGTAACCGACCCCCAACCACACCCTAAATCTAATACAGATAATCCGTCTTTTATTTCACATCTCTCTATATACATATTTAGCATTTTAATCTCTGCATCATCAAGGTTACTTGTTGATTCATCCCAGTAACAAGAACTATATTTCAATCGTGGGCCGAGAATCGATTGAAAAAATTCCGAGGTGACTTCATAGTGTTGTTGATTTGCAATTTCAGTATCATAGGCTATAGGCCCTTTTGAAATTAATTCGGCAAATACTCTTCGATCCTCTTCTGTAATATTTTTTAATTTGTTATGAGTTCGGCCATTTAATCTATTAATAAAATATCTAACTAACGGAAATGGAATTAAACCTCTATCAAGAAAATATTCATACCACATATTTTTCCTTACTTCGAATATACCAATTGTAAATTATCTAATAAATACGTCTCAAATCCTGCTTGGCAGTAACCAAAGTAATATTCCCATATTTTAATTAATCTTTCTGGGTAGCCAAGTTCAATAATTTTTTGTTTATTTTGTTGTAGGTTTTGATTCCATGAATATAATGTTTTGGCATAATGTATACCAATATTATTCATATTTTGAAGAGAAAAAGAATTTTGTATTGATGAAGCATGATTAAGTGCTCCTAAAGAAGGTAAATGACCCCCAGGAAAAACATACTTTTGAATAAAATCGACATTTTTTCTGTAACTTTCATAACGCGAATCAGGCATAGTAATTACTTGCACTGATAATAAACCATTATCATTTAATAAATTATTACATTGTGTATAAAAATCGGTTAACCCTTCATGGCCAACAGCTTCAAGCATTTCGATAGAGACTATTCGGTCATATTGTCCTTCTAAATTTCGATAGTCTTCTAATTTAACCTCAATACGATTTGTTAATTCATGTTCTTCTACAAGTTCCTTAACAAAATAATACTGCTCTTCTGATATAGTAATTGCAGTAACGCTAACATCCATTTGCTGAGCTAATGTCAGTGAAAAAGCCCCCCATCCACAACCAATCTCTAATACTTTCTGGCCTGATTGTATATTTGCTTGATCTATAATCTGTTGAATTTTATTTTTTTGAGCTACTTCTAGGGAATCTTCAGCTTTCTCAAATAAACCACAGGAGTAAACCATATTTTTATCTAAAAATGTTCGGAAAAATTCATTTCCTAAATCATAATGTGCAGAAATATTATCTTTAGCTTTCGTAATTGTATTTCTCTTAAATCGATGAGAAATTTTATCTAGTAAAGTAAATATTCCTTGAAATTTTGGTTTTAATCTTCCAGTTTGTTGAAAATTGAGAACAAATAACTTAAGTAGATTAGCAATATTATCACACTCCCATAAACCATTTATATATCCCTCTCCTAAGGCTATTTCACCTCGAAATAATAAATTTTTTAGAAGTGCATTATCTCTAATGTGTAATTCTGTTTGTAGATCAGAATTTATATCGCCAAAAGATTTTTTAGAACCATCTGGAAATAAAACAACTAAATATCCTTCAGAAACCTGGTTTAAATAATTGGCTATAAATTTTGTGGGGTTTATTAACATATCTTAATTGTAAATCTTATATATATAATTATAATAATTATTCGAATTTTATTCCAATATATTAAGAATCCAATTTTTTACAAACAATGTAATTTCATCAGAAGATTCTCGTAAGCCATGACCATTTCCAGAAAATATTTTTATTTCTTTGGGTTCCTTTGCGTATAAATATATCTTTTCGGAAATTTCAGATGGTAAACGCGTATCTGAACCACCATGGAGTAAGAGTAAATTCCGAGGTGCAATATTGGCAACAGTGTTGGTTCCGTATCCTTGACTTGATAAAGCGACTACTCCAATAACTAGATCCGAAAATTCTGCAGCAGTTATAACTACAGCTCCTCCAAAAGAATGTCCAACTAATACTATTTGAGAATGGCCTAATGATTTTAAAAAAGATATAGCTGATAAAATATCTAATGCACATTCACTTAATACATTTGGTTTTCGATAATCTATTCTGATAGATCTAATACTATTTTTTAAAGATTCTGAAATTGTCCTATACATCCCATTGGCTGGGCCTTCAAATCCTCCATTAGCACCACATACCCATATAATAGCTTTATCTGTTTGAAGTTGTGGTGATTGATGAACAATAGTTTTTATGTTTCCTCTAGACGTCTTTAACAATAAACCTTGACCTAATTCAGAATCAGGAATTTTCCATGTATAATAATCCAATATTTGAATTGATAAATTGTCTTCCAAAGTAATACTATTATTTATACTAATTACAGATATTTTATTACAGGTATCTGTTCAAAAACAATTAAAGGGAGAATTAATGAAAATTGCAATTTTTGGTATTGGAGCAATAGGTGGATATATAGCAGGCCGTTTAACAAATGCTGGAGAGGAAGTTTCTCTTATATCAAGAGGGGAGACACTCAACGTAATACGTAACTCAGGTCTAACAATTCATAACGAGAACAATAACTATACAGTAACCCCCAAACACATAACTGATAATCCTGAAGAAATTGGTATCGTAGATACAATAATCATTTGCGTTAAAGCTGATGCTGTAGAAATTGCAAGCGAAATGATAAAACCCTTGATTAACGAAAATACAATCATAGTACAAACACAAAATGGATTAACAGCGTCTCAAAAAATAGGGCAAATTCTTGGAAAAGAAAAAGTATTAGAGGGGATTTGTCACTTTGGAGCACAAGTAATAAGTCCTGGTGTTGTTAGGGGTATGGCAAACAGTCCAAGACTAACTATTGCTGAAACTAATAATGATAAAACTCAACGTTTACTTTCATTACAATCTACATTAAATAATGCTGGATTTAATGCGGTAATACCAGAAAGTTTCCAAGTTGATCAATGGGCAAAGCTAATGGCTGTTTCTGCATTAGGATCTATTGGGGCTATAACGAGAAGTAATTCACCAATATGGAGACAAATACCAAGTGTAGTTGAAATGTGGATAAAAAATATGGAAGAAACAAGAGATGTAGCAAAAAGTCTTAATATAGATATCCCTTATCAAGAGATACAAGATAGAATTGATAATTTACCTCAGGGTGTTGGTAGTACCTCGATGCATAGAGATATTGCAGATGGTAAACCATCAGAAATTGAACATCAAATAGGATCTATAGTTAGAATAGCTAAAGAAAATAATGTAACAATACCAGTTAATAACTTTATATATAATGCCTTACTCCCGCTAGAAAAACTAGCACGAGGCGAAATCTCTGCATAATGCTAGAGGCATACATATCACTATATGTTTTTATAATATTTGTAGCAGGAACGCCTGGCCCAGCAAACTTACTAGCTATGCTCGGTGGATCACAAAAAGGTTTTAAATCATGTATTGGTTTTATTATTGGCCTCGTTGCTGGAAAAATTCCATTAGATATTCTTGTTGGATTAGGAATTGGAATTATCTTAGTTGAATATTCAACTATTTATACATTATTTAAATATATAAGTGCAGGGTACATGATTTATCTTGCAGTCATAACATGGAATATAAAACATGTTAATTCAAATACTCTTCAACAATCACATCAATTTAGTTTTAAACATGCAGTTATAATCAATCCACTTAATCCAAAAGCTTGGATAGTTTCTTCATTAGCTTGGAGCAATTTTGCTCCAGCTATTGGCGATTTTCCTATTCAGTTAATAGCGGTTGTTCTTGGGTTTGCTATATGTCATTTATTATTTTCAAGCCTTTGGTGTTGGATGGGAAAATTACTTGGTATAATACTACCAAATAACATATACCTTAATAGATTCATGGTTATTATTACGATATTCGTCGTACTATGGGCAATATATTGACAATAATTACAAACCCTTATATAAATAGTTAGGTTATTGATTCTAGATATGCTTTAAAGATATTAGGAGGTTTGTTATGAAAAATATTATAGTTAATTCACTATCAATTATGGTCCTTATAGTATTTTATCTTTATGTTTTATTGGGGTTAATAGGTGGTGGAGTTGTTGGATACGGTTGGAACGGAATGATAGGTGCCATAATTGGGTTGCCAGTAGGTGCTGGATTTGGATTTTTAATTGGGGTTTTAACTACAGGATGGGTTTTTATAGTAATTCAAATGAGAGATTTATTAAAAGAGTTGGTAGAGAAATAAACCCAGGATCCTTTTTATAAAAATAAACTGTTAATAAATTACCATAATTGGCTTCTGGCCACTGAAAATTACATTCATTATTAAAGGTCTTAGAATATAAACTCTCTAAGGCCTTTAATAATAAATGCTAAGGCAATCAATGCAATTGCAAGACTCCAAAATTTAGGTTGAAATTTCCAAGCAATTTCTCTTGAACTTTCACGAGTGGGTTGCATTCCTATTAAAAATCCCAAAATACTTCCTGTAATAGATCCAAGAATAATTCCATATTCCAAAAAATTAAATATATCTAAACTAAGTACCCATGCCCAGGAAGAAAAAACACCTACTGATAATGGAATGTGGCTGATTAAAGAACCTAATACTGCAAACATTAGGTATAAATATCTATATTGTCGTGGATAATTATGCATTAACAACTCGTAATTTTTTTCTATAATACTAATTCATTATAATAATATATTTTTTTCTATATCAAATACTTCTAGACCAATTATTTTATATTTTTTATTCGTAATATCTATGTAGAAGTATATTTTTTTGGATAGTTTGAACAAATGAAGGTATACTATAGACATAAAAAGCGGTTCTGGGGTGAAAAACTACGAAAA
>Ga0114932_10001752_pt1 | contig 24146 bp, 26 predicted proteins | sample 2SBtaG_2_FD_87286 | JGI IMG/M metagenome (GOLD analysis project Ga0114932, IMG submission 87286) | Deep subsurface microbial communities from Kolumbo volcano to uncover new lineages of life (NeLLi) - 2SBTROV12_ACTIVE470 metaG | ecosystem: Environmental > Aquatic > Marine > Volcanic ...
ACACGGACACGGACACGGACACGGACACGGACACGGACACGGACACGGACACGGACACGGACGCCGACACGGACGCCGACACGGACGCCGACACCGGGACCGTCGACACCGGGACCGTCGACACCGGGAGCAGCTACACCTACACCCACGACGCCGACATCCAGGGCATCTGGGCCAGCGCGTGCCTCAGCTGCCACGGCGGCACCGGCTCCGGCGGTCTCGTGCTGTCGTCGAAGTCGGCCTACGCCGACATCGTGGACGTGGCCTCGTCCGACATTCCGACGATGGACCTGATCGAGCCGGGCGATGTTGCGAACAGCTACCTGTTCCACAAGGTCTCCGGCACGCACAGCAAGGCCGGCGGTGCCGGCAGCACCATGCCCCTCGGTGGCTCGCTGAGCGCGGCACAGCTCAACGTGATCTCGACCTGGATCAGCGAAGGCGCCCCCAACTAGGGTGCGGCTGGTCGTCACCGGCGCCTCGAGCTTCGTCGGGGCGCACTTCTGCCGGCGTGCGGCACACCGTCACGATGTGGTGGCGGTGTTCCACCGCAGGCCCGTCCACCTGAACCGAGTCACGCCGGTGCGCGTGGACCTGCGCCACCAGCGTGCGCCTGCGCGCCTGCTCGAGCTCGAGCCCGACGCCATCGTGCACGTCGCGGGGCGGGTGATGGGGGCCAGCACACGCCCGAGCGTGCTGGAGGGCAACCGTCGCATGCTCGACACGGTGCTCGCGGTCGAGGTGCCGGTGCTCTACGCCTCCAGCACGGTCGTGCACTGGGAGCGGCCCACGGCCTACGGAGACTGGCGCAAGGAGGACGAGGCGCGGCTCGCTGCGTCCGGCGTTCCCTGGGCCATCGTGCGGCCTTGTGCGCCTTATGGTCCGCCGCTCCACGAGCACCAAGCGGGCCACCAGGAGAGCTTCCAGGCGCTCGCCGACATGGTGCGCGGCTGGCCGGTGGTCCCGCTGCCGGGCTCGGGCCGTGCCCTCCGCCAGCCCGTGCACGTCGAGGACCTGGCCGACGCCATGCTGGCGCTGTTGGAGCGTGGCCTGCCGAACGCGGCGTTCGACGCCGGCGGCGCGGAGTCGATGACCCTCGACGGCGTGGTGGACGTCATCGCGCACGCTGCGCGGACGCGGCCCGTGCGGGTGCACCTCCCGGCGAAGCTCCTGGGGCTCGTCGCGCGCTACGCGCCCGACCTGGACGAGGAGCTGATGTCCACGGCCGACACCGACGATCCGGCGGACCCGGCGGCGCTCGAGGCCGCCACGGGCGTGCGCTTCCGCGGCTTCAGCGAGGGCGTGCGCTGCCTTCTGTGAGAGCCGGCCACTCGTCGGGGTGCCACAGGCAGAGGTAGAAGGCCATCGAGATCGGGGAGAAGGGGCCCACGTTCATCGTGGCCATGATGCCGAGGTGCATGCCGAGCCCGAACACCGCGAAGGGCACCCGGAGGTCCCGGCGGTTCACGAACGCCCGCAGGCGTCCCGGACGCTCGGGGTGGAGCCGCCACAGGTACACCACCAGGAGCAGGGGCGAGCTCAGCTCGAAGAGCCACACCGACACCGTGGCCGCTTGGGTCAGGGGGTAGGCCGGGGCGAGCCAGCTCATGTCGGTCCAGTGCCAGCTGGGCTGCTGGAGGATGTACCAGAGGGCCGAGAAGCCCTCGACGGGGGTCCAGTAGGCGCTCACCTTCTGGGTGCCGGTGGAGGCGTACAAGAGCACCAGCTGCAGGATCGCGAGGTAGCGCGGCCAGCCCGGGATCGGGGTGGGGTCGCTCCACGCCCCGGTGCGGAGCTTGCAGTCCAGCGACCACGTCCGGCTGGCGTCGGCCAGCACGACCAACCAGAGCGCGTTGGGGAGCAGCTCGTCGTAGCTCCCGCCGGTGTGACCGTTCAGGTCCACGAGGGCCTGGAAGCACAGGGTGCCGACGAGCGGCGCGAGCCGGCTGCCGAGCCCCAGGGCGGTGGACACGCCGGCGACCAGTCCGGCGGTCACGAGGCCGTTCACCACGTGGGGCTCCGGGCCGCCGAGCGCCCGCACCAGCCAGCTTCCCCCGCCGAGGTGGCGGTAGCCTCCGTGCTCGATGGGGAGCCAGATCACGCCCACCAGGTCATGGAGCGCGACCGTCCCGATGGAGCCCACCAGGCACAGCCCGATCGCGATGCGGAAGGCAGCCAGGGCGTGCCCCGGCTCGCGGCGGTCGAGCAGGTCGACCCACGCGGTCCAGGCGCTCATCGCCGGGGCTCCAGCATGCGGATCTCGCCCTCGAGCCAGTGGCCCTCGGGCTCGGCTCCGGCCAGCGCCTCGGCAGGCGACAGGGTCTTGTACTTGAAGTAGCGCACGCGGATCCTCGACGCTTCGGGGAAGTCACGCGCGGCCTCGATCGCCAGCCAGTCCGAGAAGAGCCGGAACATGCGGCGGTAGTGCTTCCAGGCGTAGCGGAACACCGCGCTCCGCATCCGATCGTGGTCCAGGTGGTGGCCGAGCCAGTCGTGCTCGGGGTGCCGGGCCACGTACACGGGCTCCCAGCCTTCCCCGCGGTCGATGTCGATGTGCAGGCGCGCCGGGTAGCGGTGAGGCGCCACGAACATGCGCCACGACTGCGTGGTTCCGGCGTAGCGGTAGTAGGGCTGGAACGGTGCCAGCACGGCGTGTCGCAGGTCCATGAAGGCGGTGGCGACCTCCCACAGCCGGTCCTCGAACACCTGGTGGTCCTGGCCGAGCCGGTCCGCCCACGCTGTCAGCTCCGCCTGCACCGTGGGGTCCTTCCAGGCCGATCGGCGCATGCCCCCGCTGGGAGCGGGCAACGCCATCAGCACCACGGCCAGCACGTGGAACGCCACCAGCACCGCGCGGATGTGGGCCCACCTGCTCATGCCGAGAGCCTACCCGCCAACCAGAGCACCCCTCCCACCGCGGCACGGCTCAGCTGGCCGAACCAGCGGGTCAACGCGATGGCGAGCGCCGTGGCCTCGGTCGCGCCGAAGGGGGCCAGGCCGTGCACGAACAAGCTCTCGCGCACCCCCACGCCGTCGATGGTCACGGGCAACACGATGATCACGTCGAGGGTCGGCACGAGGCCGAGGGTGTCGGGGTAGGAGAGCGCCACCCCGTGGACCAGGGCGGCGAACCACACCGCACCGCAGTTGATGGCTGCGAAGGGCAGGGTCCAGATCCAGCTCGCCAAGAGTCGAAGCGGGGGCACGCCGGTGAGGGTGGCCGCGGCGCGTACCACGAAGCCTCGCACCCGACCCGCCAGGCCCGTCGACTCGGGCAGGTGCGCAGCGCGTCGTCCGCCAACCAGGACCGCGAGCACGATGACCATGAAGCCGACCACCGTGACCGCCGCCAGCGGCAGGAAGCCGGGCAGGTGCTCCGGAAGCACCGTGAGGGCCGCCCACGCGACGAGCCCCGCCCACGTGATGAGCTCCAGCACACGGCTGGCGGCGATCAGGCCCAGGGTGCGGTCGGCGCCGCCGTAGAGCGGGGCGAGCGCCACCACGCGCACCGCCTCGGCGCCGCCCGTGGGCAGGACCAGCCCCAGGAAGTTCCCGAGGAGCACCCCTCGGAGGACGCGGAAGGTCGGCGCCGGGGCCAAGGAGGTGAGCCTCAGCACGTAGACCAGGCTGTTGGCCAGCATCAGCGCCACCACGCCCGCGTAGAGCCACCAGGGGGCCCCGAGCAGGGCGTCGACGGCCACCCCGAGATCCACCCGGGAGACCACCCACGCCAGCAGTCCGACGGCGACGAGGGTCCGGAGGGCGAGCGACGAGGGGCGGATGTGCTCCGCTATTCGTCGTGCACGGCCGAGGCCATGCCGGCTCGCGGTACCGTGGCTCCGTGGAGGTTGTGATGACGCTGTGGATCCTGCTGCTGGCTTGCGGTGCTCCGAGCGAAGCCCCCGTGGGAGACCCGCCGGCACCCGCAGCCCCGGCCGTGGAGCCGGCCTCGGCGGCCGAGCCCGCGGCGGCCCCAGCGACTCCTGGCGAGCCCAGCACCGGAGCCAAGTCGGAGCCCGAAGGCGACGCCGTTCCCCCCGCGGAGGCCGTTGCGGAGGAGCCCGCGCCGGCGCCCCGCGCGGCCCACGCCGACGCCTCGCCGGACGAGCAACCCGAGGCGCCCACCGAGCGCGACGGGCCCCGTCCGGAACCCGTCGGCGACGGGGAGCCGGAGGCCGAGGCCGACGCCGAGGCTGACGGCGCCGCAACCGACGAGGCCGACGCGGCGCCAGAACCCTCCGGCCCGGTGACCTACCAGCTCGATCCAGGGTCCTCCCAGCTCGCCGTGGTGGTGCGGAAGGCCGACACCGTGGGTGCGGCGGTCTCCCACGACCACGTGGTCGAAGCCAAGGGGTGGAGCGGCACGGTCACCTGGGACGCGCACGATCTGTCCAGCTGCGCGGTGACGATCAGCGTCCCGGTGGCCAAGCTCGCCAACGACGCGACCGCCCTGCGCGAGGCCTTCGGGCTGGAGGGGTCCCTGGAGCGCGACCAGCGTGCCGACATCCACGACAACATGCTCGCCAAGGATCAGCTCGACGCATCGAACCACGGCACGATCACGTTCACCGCGGACTCCTGCTCGGAGAGCGGCGACCAGGTGCAGGTCAAGGGCCCCCTGACCATCCGCGGCAAGGCCTCCACCGTCACGGCCACCCTGTCCGTCGACGCCACGCCCGAGGGCTTCTCGGCCAGCGGGTCGTTCCGATCCAGCCACACCGCCCACGGCTTCGATCCCTTCTCGGCGCTCTTCGGCGCGCTGAAGAACGAGGACGCCCTGAGCTTCAGCCTGCGCGTCGTCGGCGCGCCGCGATGACCTCCGAGGCCACCACCGCCTTCTGGGTGGCGCTGATGGTGCTGGCGTCGGTGGGGTTCATGGTCCTGCGGAAGCGCCTGTTCGCCTGGTTGGATGGCATCGAGCGTGCCGAGGACGAGCGGGTCCGGGAAGAGGGCGTGCGCGACCGGGGCGTGCGCGGCGAGCGGGGGGTCGCGGAGGAGTGACGCGTCGCACCGCGCTGTTGGCCCTGACCGCGTGGGTCTGGGGCATGGCCACCACGATCGAGCGCCTGCAGGCTCGCTTCCGGCGCATCGACGTGCGCTCGGACCGTGGGGACTCCCTGACCGCCGCGCAGTCCGAGCTGCTCGCCACGGTCGGAGCGGACTGGGCTCGCTATGCCGGTCAGGTGGTCGTGCTCGGTGCCCTGAGCGGCCTGCTGGTCTGGTTCGCAGGGGGCTGGTGGTACCGGAAGCGCCTGACCTTCTGCGGCGCCGAGCCCTCCCCGTCGGAGGCGCGACGCGTCTACCTCGTGACCGGCCTGGTCTGGGCGGTGCCCGTGGTGGTCGCGGCCGCCCTCGGGACCGGCGCGGGGCCCTCCCCGTGGGCTGCGTACGGCCCCGGCCTCGCGGCGGTCGGCGCGGGAGCGCACCTCGCGAGCTTCGTCGTCAGCACTGCGGTCGTCGTCCGCGCCTTTCCGGTGCGCCGGGCTCCCGCGCTCGCCTGGTTCCTGCTGCTGCCCGCGGCGCTCGTGGTCGCGCTGGTCTCGGCCGGGCTCGCCGAGGGCTAACGAGGCGCGACCTCGATGATGTCGATCCGCTCGCTCTTGCCCTTCACCTGCACCTGCCGTTCGTCGACGACGCGGCCGGCGTTCATCACCAGCACCTTGAAGTCCTTCTCGGCGACCAGGTGGCCCGGGGTGGCCTGACCCTCCAGCCGCGCCGCCTTGTTCACGACGTCGCCGATCACGGTGTACTCGAGGCGCACCTGCGAGCCCATGTTTCCCTGGACGAGCAGGCCGGCCGCGAGCCCGACCCGGATCTGGATGGGCTTGGCGCCGCGCAGCTCGAGCATGTGGTTGACCTCCTCCACGGCGCTGAGCATGCCGAGGCCGCACCTCATCGCGCGCATGCGCTGGTCCACCACGCCTTCCCCGGCGCGGCTCACGAAGACGACCATGATGCCGTCGCCCATGCGCTTGTCGATGATGCCGTCGAAGCCGGAGATGACCCGGTCGATGTGGTCGAAGTACAGGTTCAGCTCGCTCACGATGGTCTCTGCGTCCGAAGCCTCGCAGCGCGGCGTGAAGCCCACGATGTCGGCGAAGAGCACGGCGGCGTCGGTGCGCTCCCCCCCGAGGGTCTGCTCCACGCTGGGGTCTTCCAGGATCCGCTCCACCAGGTCGTTCGCGAGGTAGCCCGAGAACTTTCGGTTCGCGAGCAGGGCCTTCTTGAGCTCCTGCCCCTCGTCCCACAGCGTGCTGTACCGCTCGTCGCTGTTGGCCAGCAGGGTGCTGAGCCGCTCCGCGTCCTCGTCGTGCGCCGCGCGGGCCTTGGCGTGGCTGCGCCAGCCCAAGGCCGAGAGCCCGCCGATGGCGCCCAGCGCCGCCAGGGGCACGGCGAGTGGGCCGGTGCCCACGTAGCTTCCGAGCGCGTACCCCAGGAGCCCGAGGAAGATGGTGGCGACGGCCAGTGGCACCAGCTCTCGGAGGCCGCGGCTCCGGAAGCTCACCACGTAGACGCAGGCTTCGGCGGGATGCTCCGGGTGGTGGAGGCACGCCTGTTCGCTCACCTCGGCGCAGGGCATGCCCCAGATGGTGGGGATGGCCTCGAAGATGCCGCGCCGGGCCCAGCACGAGCCGGGGTGTTCGGGCGGATGCCCCTCCTTCGGGCCCACGCGCAGGGTGGCGGAGCCCGGCGACGACGCCACCAGCTCGGCCTGGGTGGTGCGGTTTCCGCGCGCGATGAGCCTGGGGATCTCTTCGTAGAGGCGGCTGGGGGATCCCAGCGCCCGGAGCACGAGCCACACCGGCCCGATGACGTCGCGCCGCATGTTCATGCGGCCTCCGATGTGCCAGTGCTTCCAGACCGGGTGGTCGCGGCCCGGCACGGCGTCCAGCGGGCCGTGCAGACGGGCCGCGACAGCGAGGATCAGGCGCTCCGTGAAGGTGTTCGACACCCAGCGTTCGGTGTCCTGCACGTAGTCGAGGGTGAGGCCCGCGTCGGCGATCACGTCACGGACGAACTCGGGGCCCTCGGTCTCCCGGAAGTGGAGCAACAGGCTGCGCAGGATTCGGTTCGAGACGTGCGGCTGGGTCAGGACCGGATCGAGCGCTTCAGCCATCACAGGCATTGTACCGATCGGCGCGCGGAGCCCCGGTGCCAGCGGTTAGGGTGACGCCGCCTGTTGCGCAGGGTCGTGCTCCGATGCTCTTGTTGTTCGCGTGCAACGCCATGGAGCCTGTCGATTCCAGCGTGGCCGTGGACAGCAGCGAGCCGGTGGACTCCGTCCCGTCCATCGACTCCGGTGAGCCCGCGGCCCCAGAAGGCGCGCTGGTCTTCAGCGGAGACCCCCCGGTCAACGTGGTGGTCGTCACCCTCGACACGTCCCGGTACGACTACTACGGCTACTTCACGGGCGACGCGGAGCACTCGCCCTTCCTCACCGCGCGCATGAACGAGGGCGTGGTGCTGGCCAACCACCGCAGCTGCTCCAACGCCACGCCCGACTCCATCCCCTGCCTGATGCTCGGCGGTCCCGGGCTGGAGCAAGGGTACGTGGCCCGCGTCGAGGGAACCTCGTGGCGCAAGGTGGACGAGGAGCTGGAGCTCGCCCCCGAGATCTTCTCGGCGGCTGGCTACCAGACCATGCTCGCCTCCGCGCACGCCGGCACCTCGCCGGGCTTCGGCACTGCGCAGGGCTTCACCGACGTGTACTTCGAGGACAACACCATCGCCGAGCTCATGGTCGGTGAGGCGCTGGCGATGAGCACGGAGCTGGTGGAGCCCTTCTTCCTGAACGTCCACCTGCTCGACACCCACGCTCCCTACAACCCTCCAGCCGACTACCTGGACGCTCTGGACGACCTGGACGAGCTGCCCTACGACCTCTCGCGCTCGACCGGCACCTCGGCCCTGGCCGCGGAGTGGTCCGGACTGAGCGAGGAGGAACAGGCCCTCGCCCTCGCCCACATCGACGTGCGCTACCGGGCGGCGGTCCGCTACCTGGACGACCAGGTCGGGCGGCTGGTGGTCGGCCTCGAGGAACAGGGCCTCATGGACCGCACCCTGCTGTTGGTCTGGAGCGACCACGGCGAGGAGCTGCTGGAGCGCGAGGAGCTGGGACACGGGTCCACGATGTACGATGCCGCCCAGCGTGCCCTCGCGTTCTTCTGGGCGCCGGGCCTCGAGCACGTGCACTGGACGGGCCCCACCCAGCACGGCGACCTGATGCCCACCGTGATGCAGGCCGTCGGGCTCGAGCCGGCGGCCACCTCGAGCGGTCAGCTCGTGGGCACCCGGTCCGAACAGGACCCGCTCTACGCCTACAAGTACCTGGAGCACCAGTCCACGCTCATGGTCGTGAAGGGCGACCACAAGCTGCACTACGGGTGGGGCGGCACCGCGATGCTCTTCGATGTGGCCTCCGATCCGAACGAGGACATGGATCTGCTGGCGAGCGAGCCCGAGCTGGCCTCGGAGCTCTGGGATCTCCTCGAGCCCCGCGTGCGGGCCATCGAGGCGATGTACCCCGATCCGCCCGCAGGCGACCCGGGTCTCTGAGCGGTCTGGGGTAGCCTGCGCGGGCGTGACCGCAGCCATCACCACCAGCGGCCTCCGGCGCAGCTTCGGCGACGTGGTCGCTCTGGACGGGCTCGACCTCGAGGTTGATCGCGGCGAGGTCTTCGGCCTGCTCGGCCACAACGGTGCGGGCAAGACCACCACGGTGCGGCTGCTGAACGGCCTGCTGTTGCCGGATGACGGCCGTGCCCGCGTCCTGGGGCTCGACCCCTGGAGCGAGGGATCCGCTCTGCGCGCGCGCACCGGCGTGCTCACCGAGGTCGCCGCGCACGACAAGCGCCTGGACGCTCGCGAGACCCTGCGCTTCCATGGGCGGGTGCTCGGGCTCGACCAGCTGCACGAGCGCGTCGAGGCGGAGCTGGAACACTTCGGGATCAGCGCCTTCGCCCACCAGCGGGTCGGTGGCTACAGCAAGGGCATGGCCCAGCGCCTGGCCCTGGCGCGCGCCTTCCTCGGGGAGCCCGAGCTGCTGTTCCTCGACGAGCCCATCGCGGCGCTCGATCCGGTCGCCGCCTCGCAGGTGCACGCGCACATCCGGGCGCATGCGGCCAAGGGCCACACGGTGCTGCTCTGCACACACAACCTCACCGAGGCCGAGAAGCTGTGCGACCGGGTGGCCGTGCTGGAGCGCGGGCGCGTGCGCACCGTGGGCACCCCCAGAGAGCTCGGCGCGACCGGCGGCACCCTGATCGAGGTCGCGGACGGCGCCGCGGCCCTGGACGCCTTGAGGGCGGCCGGCGTGCAGGTTCGACGGCACGAGCCCGCCCGTCGCAGCCTGGACGAGGTGTACCGGCGGCTGCACGAGGACGAGCCGTGAGGCCTCGTCGGGTCTGGGCCCTGGCGGCGCGGGAGCTTTCGGTGCTCACGCGCACGGGCGGCGTGATGGTGCCGCTCATCGCGCTCCCCGGGGTGTTCCTCGCCATCTTTCCGGCGATCGTGGCCTACCTGCCGTCCACCGGGCAGGTGCCCCAGGCCTTGATGACCGAGCTGGTCACCGTCACCGATGCCCTCCCCGAGGCGGTGAAGCAGAGCCTGGCCGGGCGGACCCGGGAACAGCAGTTCGTGGAGCTGATGATCGTGCACTTCATGGCGCCGATCTACCTGATGGTGCCGCTCATCTTCGCGAGCGCCATCGCCGCCGACTCCTACGCCGGGGAGCGGGACCGCCGCACCCTCGAGGCGCGCCTCTACCTGCCGGTGACCGACGGCGAGCTGCTCGCGTCGAAGTTCCTGGCCGCCTGGGTGCCCTCGCTCGTGATCTCGTGGCTCGGTTTCGCGGTGTACACCCTGGTGGTGAACGTGGCCGGCTGGCCCGTGATGCAGGCCTGGTTCTTCCCGACCCCGCCCTGGCTGGTGCTCGCCGGTGTGGTCGCGCCGGGGGCGGCGGCGGTGGGGTTGACCACCGGCATCCTCGTGTCGTCGCGGGTGAGCACGATGCAGGAAGCCAGCCAGCTGTCGAGCCTCGTGGTGGTGCCGCTGGTGGCGCTCGCGGCGCTGCAGGTCAGCGGGCGCGTGGAGCTGAGCCTGGAGCGGGTGAGCGTGATGGCCGCGGTGCTCTGGGCCACCGCCCTGGTGCTGCTCGTCTTCGCGGCCAGGAGCTGCTCGCGCGACGCGCTGCTCTCGCGGCGCTGAGGTGAGCCCCGAGGCCTTCCGGCGCCATCCGCTCGTCCGGCTCGGGGCCCCGCTGCAGGTGCTGGCGTACTGGCTGGTCTGGGGGCTCATCGGGTGGGTCGGGCCCCTCGCGTTCCGGTGGCGACCGGGCGGCTCCGTCGGCGCCACGCCCCGGCGCGGTCCTTTCCTGTTGCTGGCGAACCACACGAGCGTGCTCGACCCGGTGCTCTCGACCTGGTGGACCGGGCGCCGGGTGGCCTACATGTCGCTCGAGACCCTCTTCCAGCACCCGCTGCTCGGCTACTTCCTGCCCCTCGTCGGGTGCTTTCCCAAGGCCTTCGCCCACAAGGATCCGGCGGCCATGGCCACGCTCGCCGCCCGCTACGCGGCCGGGGAGGGGGTGGTGGTCTTTCCAGAGGGCGGTCGGAGCTGGGACGGTCGGCCCGGGGTGGTGCTGCCGGGCATCGGTCGGCTGCTCCAGCGCTTGAAGCCCCGCGTGGTGGTCGTGCGGCTGAAGAACGCCCACCTGGTGCGCCCGCGCTGGGCGCGCACCACCCGCTGGGTGCCGCTGCAGATCGAGGCCCGTCGCCTGGACTACGACCCCGATCGGCCGCCCGAGGTGCTCGCGCAGCAGGTCGCCGACGCGATCCGCATCGACCCCGACGTGCACGCCCCGCGCTTCAGCTTCGGCTGGAACATGGCGCACGGGCTGCCGAGCTACCTCTGGGCCTGTCCGGCGTGCTTCGAGCTGCTGGCGTTGCAGGTCGATCCGAGCGATGGCAACGTGGTGGCGTGCAGCACGTGTGAGGCCACCTGGCGGCTCGACACGTCCAACCGGATGCGCGGCTCGCAGCCGCTCCGCGTGACCGAAGCCCACGACCTCATCGCTGCGCACCACGCCGCGCCGTGGTCGCTCGAGGCCCCCGGACGCCTGCTCCGGATCCATCGGGATGTGCCTCCCGAAGAGGTGGCTGACGGCCCGGCGGGCGTGGGGGTGGACGGGCTGCGCGTCGGTGCCTGGAGGCTCCCCTGGCACGACGTGCAGGTCGTGGCGGTGGCCTTCAACAACGCGCTCACGGTGCGCACCGAAGGGGTGCTCTACGCGGTGGATCTGCCCGACGGCCAGGCGCTCATGTGGGAGCACGTCGCGAAGCTGTGGCTGGTGGCGAGGGAACCCGCCGCGGTAGGGGGCGGGTGATGTCCTCGCCTGTGGTCTCCGCTCCCAAGCCCCGCTGGTCGCCGCACGGCGTGGCACGCCGTGCCGTCGCTCCGCGCCTGGAGCGCGCGGGCATCACGGTCGACGGTCCCAACCCCTGGGACCTCCGGGTGCACGACGAGCGCGTGTGGCTGCGCGTGGCACGCGACGGGGGTCTGGGGCTCGGCGAGTCCTACATGGACGGCTGGTGGGACTGCGCAGCCATCGACCAGCTGCTCGACCGCGTCTTCCGCTCGGGGACCCACACCGACATCGGGCCGCTCACGCGCCTGCTCCGGCCGCTGCGCGCCACGCTGATGAACCTCCAGTCGCCTCGCCGTGCCGCGCAGGTCTGCGAGGCGCACTACGACCTGGGCAACGACCTCTTCACTGCCATGCTGGACCCGGAGATGGTGTACACGTGCGGTCTGTGGCGAGGGGTCGACACGCTGGCCGAGGCTCAGATCGCGAAGCTCGACCTCGTGTGCCGGAAGCTGGGCCTCGAGCCGGGCATGACCCTGCTCGACATCGGCTGCGGCTACGGCTCGCTGATGCGGCACGCGGCGCGTCGCTACGGCGTGACCTGCGTGGGCTACTCGCTCTCGGTGGAGCAGACGGAGCTCGGGCGAGAGCTCTGTGCCGGGCTGCCGATAACCTTCGAGCTTGAGGACTACCGCGCCATCCGGGGGCGCTTCGATCGCGTGGCCTCCATCGGCATGTTCGAAGCGGTGGGCGCCAAGAACCACCGGGCGTTCATGGACGTGGTGGCCCGGAGCCTGACGCCGGATGGCGCGGCCCTCCTCCACACCATGGGTGCCAACGTCACCGGGACCGCGTACCGCTCCTTCGCCGACCGCTACATCTTCCCGAACGGGATGATGCCCAGCCTGGCACAGCTCGGGGCCGCGGCCGAGGGGCGCCTGATCGTGGAGGACCTGCACAACATCGGCGCGGACTACGACCCCACGCTGATGGCGTGGCACGCCAACTTCCAGGCGGCGTGGCCCGGCCTGTCCGAGCGCTATGGTGCGCGCTTCAAGCGCATGTGGGAGTTCTATCTGCTGGCCTTCGCCGCCGGCTTCCGCGCCCGCCAGTGGCAGCTCTGGCAGCTGGTGCTGGCACCCCCGGGCGCCCCCGGCCGGGACCACCGCGGGTGAGGATCGCGGTCGTCGGCGGTGGGGTCGGCGGGTTGTCGGCGGCCTGGTACCTCCAGGAGCGCCACGACGTCACCCTCTTCGAGGCCTCGGACCGCCTGGGCGGGCACGCCAACCCGGTCGCGGTGCCCCACCCCACGCGGGGCTCGGTGCTGGTGGACACGGGCTTCTTGGTCTTCAACCTGCACACCTACCCCCGCTTCCTCGCCTGGCTCGAAGCGCTGGGGCTCGAGGACCATGTCCGCCCGACCGACATGGCGCTGTCGTACGACGACGTCGACCGCGACCTCCGGTGGGCGAGCCCGGACCTGGGCGGCGTGTTCCACCAGCGAAGGAACCTGGTCCGTCCGGCGTTCTGGCGCATGCTCTGGGAGCTCTTCCGCTTCCGACGCGAGGCGCGTGCGGACCTCCATGCGGGCCGCCTGTCCGGTCGCTCCATGGAGATCTACCTCCGGGAGGGCGGCTACTCGGAGTGCTTCGTCCGGGACCTGTTCGTGCCGGCGACCGCGGCCATCTGGTCCCTGCCCACCGAGGCGTGCCTCGCCTTTCCGGCCGAGAGCTACGTGCGCTTCTTCGACAACCACCTGATGCTGCAGGGGGTCCCGGAGAAGCTGTGGCGCACCCTGGCCGGCTCGAGCGCGACCTACCTGGCCGCCTTCCGACGGCAGTTCCGAGGCGAGGTCCGGCTCGCGTGCCCGGTGGTCGGTGTCGGGGCCGGAGGCGTCCGGCTGGCCGAGGGCGCGGAAGCCTTCGAGGCCGTGGTGATGGCCACGCACGCCGACACCAGCCTGGAGCTGCTCACCGACCCGACCCCCGACCAGCGAGCGGTGCTCGCGCCGTGGCGCTTCTCGCCGAGTCCCGCCGTGCTCCACACCGATCCGTCGCTGCTCCCCGCCGACCGCCGGCTCTGGCGGAGCTGGAACCTGCGGATCGAAGGCGAACGGACCACGGTGACCTACCACCTGAACCGCGTGCAGGACCTCGACGGAGCGCCCGACGTGTTCCTGTCCCTCGCCCCCGAGCGGGTCGATGCCTCCCGCGTGATCGCGCGCTTCGACTACCGCCACCCGGTGTTCGAGCAGAGTGCTCTGCTCGCCCGGGAGCGGCTCGCGGGCATCCAGGGAGCGGGGGGGCTCTGGTTCTGTGGCGCCTGGTGCGGCTACGGCTTCCACGAGGACGCGATCGTGGCGGCGCTCGCGGTGGTCGACGGCATCGGCTGAGCGTCTCCTCGGATGCACGCCGTCGGGATGCGGTGGCGCAGCTCGGCGGTGCGGCGCGGCAGCTCGGTCCAGTGCAGGCCGGGGCGGTCGTGGTGCGCGGTGTGGTGGCCCACGTTGAGCAGGAAGCCGTTGGCACGGCCGAGGTGGGTGACCGACGCGTCCATCGGTCCGGTGGCCGGCACCCCGTCGTGCTGCCGGTAGCTGAACCAGAAGATGGCGCAGCGCACCGCGAGCTGGGGCAGCAGCACCAACAACAGGCCCCGCACGGGGTTGGCGACCAGCGCCGCAACGGTCACCGACCACAGCACCGCCTGGTGAGCCAAGAGCCGCGGGCGGGGGTCCCGCCGACCCGAGCCTGCCAGCTCCGAGCCGATGCGCCAGGCGTCGAGCAAGGTCGCGCTGGAGCCGAGCACCGCGAAGATCGGGCGTTGGAGGCGCCCGGGCCCCGTGAAGCGCCCGTTCGCGGCGGGATCCCGCGCGGGCGTGAGGTAGTGCCGGTGGTGGCCGTGCACGTGCTGCAGCTCCCAGCCGGGGGTGGTGAAGCCGCTCATCAGCGCCAACACGAGGTCGAAGAGCGTGTTGCCGACGGTGCCCCGGAAGACCGGCAGGTGGGCCTGGTTGTGCTGGACCACCACCACCTGGGCGCGGGCCAGGTACGACACGAGCGCCAGAGGCACGACGACGGCGACGGGGAGCGCGAGGGCGAACGGCAGCGCGGCGGCCAACAAGCCGACCAGCACGAGCGCGGTCGGTCGGAGGTCGGCCGGGTGGGCGAGCACGGGGCAGGATACCCCCTCGGCATGTGGCTCCTGATCGCTTGCACCACCTCCACCTCCGCGGAGGTCCCGGCCGACGTGAAGCCCCTCACGCCGCCTCACGCCAGCGGCGACCCCCGCGCGCACGTGGCGCAGGCCTTCGGGCTCCACATGGTCACCGCGGAGCTGACCGACGTCTGGCCGGACCGGCCCTACCACGTGGCCCTGTGGGACGACTCCGCCGACGGCACGCCCGACCGCGCCACCCTCGACGCCGATCGGGATGGGCAGGTCGACCAGCACTGGACCCGGGAGGGCGACGCGTTGATGGTGTCCACGAACGGCGGCGCGCCCGAGGCGTGGACGGGTCCCGTCCCGTCCGGGCTCGAGCTGGGAGGCAGCCGATGATCCGCCGCATCCTGCGCCGGCTGTTGGGCTCGGGCGCCGTGGGGATCACGCCGCGGTCCCCCGAGCGCCCGCCCGTCCCACCCGCACCGGCCCCGGCTACCGTGCCGGACGAGCCCGAAGAGGAACCGATGATCGAGGTCCGAACCGCCGAGCTGTCCACGTGGCGCGACGACGCCCGCCCGCTCGTGTTGCTCGACATCCGCGAGGTGCACGAGATCCGCGGCGGCATCGTGGAGGGTGCCTGGGTGTGCCCGATGAACCTCGTTCCGGACCAGGTCCGAGATCTCCCGCGCGACGCCACGCTGGTCGTGTACTGCGCGGCGGGCGTGCGCTCCTACGGCGTCACCCACTGGCTGCGCGAGCAGGGCTTCGAGGACACCTGGTCGCTCGTCGGAGGCGCAGGTGCCGCGGTGGAGGCCGGCTACGGCTGGGCGCCGCCACCCCCCGAGGCGGTCGAGCGCGCCATGAGGGGCCTGTGGACCCCCTGACCCGTGCGATCACGAGCGCGCACCTGGAAGCGGTGCCGCTCTTCCCGCTTCCGCAGGCGTCGTTCTTCCCCCACACGATGCTGCCGCTGCACGTGTTCGAGCCGCGCTACAAGGCGATGGTCGCCTGGTGCCTCGAGCACCGGTGGCCTCTGGCGGTGGTGGCCATCCGCTCGGGGCACGAGTCCGAGCAGCGCGGAGAGCCACCGCTCACCCTGGTGGGCGGGATCGGCCACATCGTGCACCACGAGCTGCTCGACGACGGCCGCTACCACATGCTGGTGCACGGTCGGGAGCGGGTTCGGCTGCACGAGATCGTGTCGGACCGGGCCCACCCCTGGCGCCTGGCGGAAGCAGAGCTGATGCCCGACGAGGGGGCCGCGGGGGCGGGTGACGTGGTGGCCCTGCAGGCCTGCCTGCGGGCCCTCGCCCAGAAGTGGCCGAAGGGGGCACCCCTGCTGTCCAACCTGCTGGAGCACGCCCCCGATGCCGCCGCGCTCGCCAACGGCGCCGGCGCGTTCCTGCTGCCCGACCACGTGGCGCGCCAGGAGCACCTGGAGGAGCGCGACGTGGCGCAGCGGCTGCAGACCGTGCTGGAGCGGGTCACCACGATGCTGGCCCAACTCGAGGAAGGAGAGCTGCACTGAGCCGTGCCCTCGGCTCGCTGGAGCGCATCTGGTTGGCGGCGCGGGCGATGGATCCGTCCTTCACGCTCCAGCTGTCGCTGGAGCTCGACAGGGCGCTTCCCCTCGAGACCCTGCGGGACGCCGTCGAGGCCCTGGCCGGCCACAACCCTCTGACCACCTGTCGGCTTCGAGGCGTGCTCGGCTGGAGCCGCTGGCAGCCCGGGTCGGGACGGCCGCGGGTCGGGTGCGTGGACGGCGTGGCCTGGGACGGCCGGTCCCTGGCGGGGGCCGCCTTCCTCGAAGCCCCCCTCGAGGCGCCCGTCGAGGTGCTGGTGGTGGAGGGCCAGGTGCCCCGGCTCCTGGTGCGCTGTGACCACGCCCTGGTCGACGGCGTCGGCATCCTCGGCCTGGTCCGGGACCTCTTCGACGTGCTCAACGGGCGCCGTCCCAGCGCGCTCCCGCTGGGCCCGGCCGACCACGGCCTGGTCGGCGACCACCGCGCCGAGCCCGCCGCACCCGTCGACGTGGGCTCCCCGCTGGGTCCGGCCCGGTCAGACGCCGTGCAGCGCGTCTGGGCTGCGGCGAGGACCGCACCTCACGACCGCTTGATGGCCCGCCTGGTGCGAGCCACCTTCCGGGGCAGCCGTCGCTACACCGACCGACCGATCCGGGTGGACGTGCCGGTGGACCTTCGGCGCCACGGGGTAGCGGGTTCGGGCAACCTCACCGGCCTGGTGCAGCTCACCCTCGACCAGGAGCCGACCCTCGACCAGGTGCACGAGCGCCTCGGCCGCGCGCTGGAGGCACGCCGGGAGCTCGACGCCGTGGTCCGCATGCGGGGCGCGCGGTGGCTTCCCGTGAGCTGGTTGGCGGGGCTCGGCCGGGCGGGTGCGCGGCGCAGCCTGGCGTCGGACGCCTGGCAGTCGAGCGTCACCCTGAGCCACCTGGGTCGGCACGACCTGGCCGACTTCGGCGGCCCTGAGCTCGCGCTTCGGCGCGTGGTGCCGGTGGCCCCCGCGAGCCGGGGCCTGCCCCTGAACCTCACCTTCCTCGCCGACCGGGATGGCGTCGAGCTGTCGGCGTCGAGCCCGGCCGCCGTGGGCGGTGGAGGGCGGCTCGAGGAGCTTCTCGGGGCCGTGGTGTGCTCCTTGCGTTAGCCGCACTACCGTGGCCACACTCCACCGCCCCCGGCTGCGTCCGGTCGCCGCCCAGCTGATCGACCTGGTGCTCGAGCAGGGCCCGGTGGGGGGTGGGGTGCCGCTGGCGCTGGTGGTCCAGATGTTCGGCTTCCGGCTGAGTCCCGACGTGCTCGGCTACCTGGAGAGCCGCGGCGACATCGCCTTCGCGCCGGTGGACGGGCGCTCGGGCACGGCGAGCAACCACGGCGACCCCCGGAGCTTCGACACCCCGGCGGTGAAGCTCGTGCTGCCGCAGCTCCTGCAGGGCCGCTTCGAGATCGACGCCGACCGCCTGCTGCTCCGCTTCGACGCCGCCACGTCGGTGCAGCTCAGGAAGGCCTTCCTCGGCGCTCGCATCGCGGCCCTCCACCTCACGCGCGAGCGTGGGCGGCTGGAGGTCCACGGCCCACTGCCCGACTTCCAGTTCACCTGGTAGCGCCGATGGTCCGTGTCGAGCACCAGGGGCCGGTCACCACGGTGATCCTGAGCCGCCCGGAGGTGCGCAACGCCATCGACCGCTCCACGGCCGAGGCGCTCGCTGCGGCCTTCCGAGCCTTCGACGCCGACGACGGCGCGCACGTCGCGGTGTTGTGGGGCGAGGGCGGGCACTTCAGCGCTGGCGCCGACCTCAAGGCCATCGCGTCGGGCACGCCGAACCGCGTGGCGCCCGACGGCGACGGGCCCCTGGGGCCCACCCGGATGCGCCTGCAGAAGCCCGTCATCGCGGCGATCGCGGGCTACGCCGTGGCGGGCGGCCTCGAGCTCGCCTGCTGGTGCGACCTGCGCGTGGTGGAGCGGTCCGCGGTGTTCGGCGTGTTCTGCCGTCGGTGGGGGGTGCCCCTCGTCGACGGCGGCACCGTGCGCCTCCCGCGCCTCATCGGTGCCGGGCGTGCCCTCGACCTGGTGCTCACCGGCCGACCGGTGCACGCCGACGAGGCGCTGGCCATCGGGCTGGCCACCGAGCTCGTGGGCGACGGCACGTCTCGCCAGGCGGCGGAGGTGCTGGCGGCGCGCATCGCCGCGTTCCCCCAGGCGTGCCTCCGAGGCGACCGCGCGGCCTTGCTCGAGGGTCTGGATCTCAGCCACGACGAGGCCCTGGCGTGCGAGCTGGAGCACGGCCTCCGGTCGCTCGCCGCGGGCGCGGTGGACGGCGCAACCCGCTTCGCCGGAGGCTCCGGTCGCGGCGGGACCTTCGACTGACACCCATGGCATCATGTGGGCGAGGTGCAGCATGATGACGACGCTCCTGGCCCTGGTGGCGTGCGAGCCGGCCGACGAGGCAGATGCCTTCTCCAACCCGGGCTCCGACGAGATCGCGCAGATCAACTTCGAGGCCCGAGGCCTCGGTGGCATCGCCGCCTACGGCTCGGACGACGAGAGCTCGGTCACCAGCTTCGAGGTGTCGATCGACCGCGTGGACGTGGGGCGTTCCGTCGATGGTGTGTACGAGTGGGAGTCGGTCTACGAGGAGCCCACGGACCGCTGGGTGATCGACCCGGTGGCCGGCACCGGTGACGACCTGAGGGTCTCGGTGAGCCACGGCACCTTCGACGCCCTGCTCGTGCGCATCGACACGGCGGTGTTCACCCGTGACGGCTGCTCGGAGGTCGAGCTGGGCGGCGACGAGGAGGACGCCTGGGCCACGATGGTGCTGGTCCCGAGGGAGCTCGCGCTGAACCGCGGGCAGATCCTCGACGGCTACGGCACGGTGCTCGAAGAGCCCAAGGTCGCGCCCGACACCTTCAACGAGGAAGCCACCACGGGAGTCTTCGGCGTGATGGCGGAGTCCATCGAGGTCGCAGAGGGCTCGATCACCGGTGTCGAGCTGGGCTTCGCCTCCAGCCTGGAGCTCCTGGACGCCACCGACTGCGACATCGCGCCCGAGCCGCTGTGGGTGTTGGGGGACCCGGGCACCGACTGGGGCCTGTGTCTGCACGACGACGACATCACGGCCAGCGCGTTCTGGGGCGCCGGCTTCCACGAGACCAAGGAGCTGATGTCGGTCTGCGAGACCGAGCTCGAGGGCACGTGGACCGGGGGCGACGACCTGCCGGGCGGGCTGCCCAGCGGCGCCCTCACCGCCGAAGGCTTCTGCCACAGCACCTGGTCGTCGGGGGCGAGCTCCACGAGCTTCTACCTGGGCGAGTGGGGCGGCGACGAGGCGAAGGAGGCCTGCGAGAGTGGCTTCCTCGACGTGGTCAACGGCACGGAGTGGTTCCCGATGTGAGGGTCGGGCGGTTCAGCAGCTCGACACCACCAGCGTCGCGACCTCGGCCACCCGCTCGCCGGGCGCGGCCGCGCTCGAGAGCAAGAGCGTGTACGCGCTGGCGCTGTAGTGGTCGGTCGCGTCCAGCAAGAGGTCGGTGCGGCCGTCGCCGTCGAGGTCCCCGGCCCAGACCAGCGACGGGGCGGTGAGGTCGGGCGCGTCCAGGCTCAGCAGCTCCTGGGACGGTGCGCCCCCCGGAAGCCCCTGCAACACCACCCGCAGGTCTTCGAGCGCGGGGGGAAGGCCCGGCAGCACGGGCTCCTTCGCCGTGCCGTAGACCACCAGGAGCTCGTCGCTGAGCCCGACCACCGCCCCGGGGACCAGGGGCGTGACCTCGGACGACGCCATCGCCACGGGCCCTTCCACCAGGCCGGGCACCCCGCGGACGAGGAAGAGCGGCTGGCGGGGGCCTTCGGCCAGGATCTCGCTGCCGCTGGCCTCCCAGTCGTCGTCGAGCAGCGGGTCGAAGATGGGCTTCACCTCGAGCCGTGTGGTCTCGATGGAGAAGCCGCTGTCCGTGGCGTACACCCCGTACCAGACCTCGCCGTCGCGGGCCTCGGCTTCGCCGGCGTGGAAGAAGCCCGGCATGACCAGCTGGGCCGCGGTCGCGGTGGCGAGGAGCGTGAAGAGCATGGGACCTCCTGGCACCGCGTCGGGGGGTGCCGCACCAGGTGGTGTCGCAAGGTCCGTGCCAGCCACCGTGGCTGCCACGTGTCGCTGCAATCCACGATCCGTAGATCCCGCGCTACCCGATGCGATCGATCAGCGCGTCGTAGTGCTGGACGGCGTCGTGAGCCCCGGCGCGCTCCGCGATGGCCCGGGCGCGCTGGAGGTGCGGCAGGGCGGCGCTCGGCTGACCGAGGTTCAGGTGCGCGTGGGCCACGGCTCCCCGGGCGTTGGCCTCGTCGGGTCCGCCGTCGAGGTGCGGGAGCACCTCCTCCAGGACCTCCACCGCCTGCTGCCACTGGCCCTGGTCGACCAGGCCGACCCCGCGGGCGAGGCGGCTCGTCACGGGGGGGGCCGCGGAGAGCCGGAGGAGCTCGTCGAAGTGGCTGATGGCGCCGGCGTCGTTGAGCTTGAGCGCCAGGCCGCGACCGCGCGCCGCGTGCTCGCCGACCGCTTCGTGGTCTCCCACCGCGAGGGCGGCCTGCGCCGAGAGGCTGCGCACGCTGGCCTCGAAGGGCTCGGCGCCCGCTTCAGCGGCGCCGGCGAGCAGCGCGTCGAGGAGCGAGATCGCGGAGCGCAGGTGGCCCTCTTCCAGCAGGGCCTTCGCCTCGTTCAGCGCGGCCTGGGCGCCCTGGCTGGCTCGGGTGGTGGCGAGGAGTGCGCGGAACTGCCCGACCGCTTCGTCGTCGCCGACCTCGGTGGCCAGCTCGAGTGCCCGCTCGGCGAGGGGAGCCGCCTCTTCGTGGCGCTCGAGGTCGATCAGCGCGCGGACCTGCACCACCCGGGCGGCGGCCTCCAGGTCGCGGGCGTTCTCCTCCTTCGCGCGCACGAGCAGGCCCTGCACCAGGGAGAGCGCCTGCAGGGGCTCGCCCCCCTCGAGCAGCTCTTGAGCCTGGTGCAGCTGCACGTCGACCACGAACGCGTCGCTCGCGCCGCTCGCCAACAGCTCCAGCGCCGGCGCCGCCTGGCGGGTCATCGGGTGGTCGGTGCCCAGGTGTTCTCGCAGGGCCTCGAGCGCGCTGCCCGCGGTCGCCGCGGTGTCGTCGTGACGCACCGCAGCCTGCACGAAGGCCAGCTGGGCCAGGGCCTGCGCACCCAGCTCGCCACCCCGCTCCTTGGAGAGTGCCACCGCACGGGTGGCGTGGGGCAGGGCCTCGTCGTGCCGGCCCAGGGCCTGCAGGGCGCCGGCGAGGTTGGCGAGGGTGGGGGCCAGGCGCTCGTCGTCGGGGCCGGCCTCGGCCTCCCAGACCTCGAGGGCGCTGCACAGCTTGGCCACGGCCTCCTCGAAGCGTTCCTGCTTGCTCAGCTGGACGGCTTGGGCGTGGAGCTCGAGGGCTTGCTCGGACATGGGGATCCTAGGGGTAGTCGAGGAAGAAGGGGTGGTCGTCCACGTGCTGCCGGGCCCGGCAGTGGGAGAGCCAGATGCCGTAGGCCCCCGGGTCGCGTCGCAGCTGCTGCTCGGCGACCTCGAGGAAGCGTGCCTGAAGGGCGCGGTGGTCCGTGTCCCAGATCGGCTCGCCGACCTCGCACACGTTCGGACCGTCGGCCGGGCAGTGGTTGAACACCGGGAGGATCGCGGCACCCGTGCGGGCAGCCAGGCGCGAGGCTCCGGGGTTCAACAACGCGCGTCGCCCGAGCCAGGTGCACTCCTCCCACTTGTTGCCGATCCGACCGTCGAAGGCGATGCCCACCAGCTCGTTGCGGCCGAGGCGGCGGTACAGCTCCCGAGCGGACTCGTTGAGCGTGAGGAAGCTGGCCGGGAGCCGGTCTTCGTTCTCCTCGCGCACCTGGCGCACCTGCTCGCGCAGCCGGTTGTGCCCGAACACCTCCGGGTGGTCGGCCGCCACGCCCTCGGGCGCCAGGCCGCGCGCCGCGTACTGCGTGTAGCGGTACCCGGAGAACGCCAGGGCGGCGATCATCACCATCACGTTCCCGGCGTGCGGGTAGCAGATCACCGCGCCCTTCCCACGCTCCAGGGCGGCGTCGATGTGGTGCTTTCCGTCGATCACCATGTAGTGCTTCCACGTGTCCACATCGAGCTTGCCCAGCAAGAGCTCCTCGAAGTGCACGCGGAAGGCGATGCGGTAGGCCTCTTCGATCAGCCGCTCGGGGTCCTGCTCCGGAAAGCACCGCCGCAGCTCGTCGGCCATCTCGGCGCGCTGCCCGCGTGCGAACGCGTGTTGCAGGCGCCAGAGGGGGTAGAGCCGGCGCAGCTGGGAGGGTCGGTCGGCATGGAGCACGCCGCGGAAGGGGACCCAGAAGGCCCAGCGGGCGAGATCGGCGGGGGTGACGCGCATGGTGGCGCGTCTAACGCGAATTGGCGCTCAGTCCGCGCCCTGCGACCCGGTGTGCCCGGCGAACCAGGCGGCCGCCGCGATGGTGGGGAGATCGATCCACATCCACACCGGGCCGTCGAGGGCCACCTGGTTGTAGGCGGCCCCGAACAGCGTGTAGGCACCGAGGATGCCGGCGAGCAGGTACGGGCGCGAGGTGCCGAGCGTTGCCGCGAACCACCCGCCGATCCCGCCTGGCCAGCGTGGGCGGCGATCACCACCACGACCAGCCTGCGCGGCGCACGGTCCTGTCGACGACCTGTTGGCGCGCTGCTGCGGTCGCCGCTCAGTCGCGCGCGGTCTCGAAGGCCGCCTTGAGGGCCTGGTAGAGCCGCTTGTAGGCACGGCGCGCCGCGGGGCTTCCGCCGCGCGCCTGCCGGGTGAGCGTGCGGATCTGCTGACGGTCCCCGTCGGGGTGCTCGTCGAGGAAGCGCTGGAGCGCCTCGTCCCCTCCCGCGAGCAGATCCCGTCGCCACCGCTCCAGCCGGCTGTCGGCCGCCTGGGTGTCGTCGTCGAGGAGCTGGCGCAGCGCGTCGAGGTCGACGGTGCGGAGCACGCCCTGCACCCGCAGCATCTGGCGCCGTCGGCCGGACTTGGGGCCCTGCCGCTCGAGCACGGCGAGCTCGGCGATCAGGTCCTCGGGCACGCCCAGCTTGACCCGCTTCGGTGGGGTGATGGCCAGCAGACGCCGGATCATGGCGTCGAGCGCCTTCTTCTCGGCGCGGTTCTCCGTCTGGTCACGGCGTTGGGCAGGCTGCGGGGCGTCCCCGTCCTGGTCGTCCCGCACCCACTGGTGGTCGCTGCGCTTCCGTCCCATCAGCCCGCGGCGGCTTCGAGCGCGCGTCGGACCTCGACCCGCACCATCTTCTTGCGCCAGGTGCTGGACCACGTGTGCGTGGCGAGCGGGAAGGCCTGCTTGTAGGCCACCTCGGCCGCCTCGCGCCAGTCGCTGGTGGCCAGCAGCGCCGACACGTCGTCGATCTCGACCGGCTTGGGTCCGACCGCGCTCACCACGATGCGGCCCCCCGACGGCTTCCCGCCCGAGAGATCGACGCGCGTCGCCGTGAGGAGCAACGGGTAGTCGATGGCGCCTCGAGCGCGCAGCTTCCGGTAGCCGACCCAGGCGTCTGGTGGCGCGGGCAGCAGCACCCGCGTGAGCAGCTCGTCGCGCTCGAGGCGCAGCCAGGTGCGGCCGTCGACGTCGTAGAGCTCGGAGAGCGCGATCTGGCGGGTGCCGCGCACGCTGACCACCTCGACGCGGGCGTCGAAGAGCTGGAGCACGGGCACGGTGTCGGCCGAGTGGGCGGCGTAGCAGCCGTCCCCGCGCGGTGCGACGTGGCAGACGTCGCCCACGCACTTCAGGCAGCCGCCCAGCGAGCCGCGCCAGAAGTCCGACTGGTTGTACCAGAGGCAGCGGGTGTCGAGGCAGATGTTGCCGCCGAGGGTGCCCATGGCCTGGAGGGTCGGCGTGGCCACGGTGGCCGCGGCCTCGGCCAGAGCCGGGTAGTGCGCCCTCACCCGCGGATCGCGCTGCAGCTCGCGCAGCGTGACCCCCGCGCCGATCGACAGGCCGCCGCCTTCCGCGCGGATCTCGGCCAAGCCCGCGATGCGGCGCGTGGACACCAGCGTGGGGTCCGCGAAGAGGCCGTACTTCATCGAGGGCAAGAGATCGGTG
>Ga0114932_10001753_pt1 | contig 24142 bp, 21 predicted proteins | sample 2SBtaG_2_FD_87286 | JGI IMG/M metagenome (GOLD analysis project Ga0114932, IMG submission 87286) | Deep subsurface microbial communities from Kolumbo volcano to uncover new lineages of life (NeLLi) - 2SBTROV12_ACTIVE470 metaG | ecosystem: Environmental > Aquatic > Marine > Volcanic ...
CTGTGCTTTGTATTTCGAGTTGTATTAAGGCCCAATCATTGCAAACCCTGGAAGCAGGGCGGGTAGGGCTTCCCAACGGATGGAGCCTTACGCCGGCAGGTAAAAGCCTGCCTGTGGGCGACCTGCCGTTGAACATCGCTGTAAGCGCATCGAAAAAATTAATGGCAATAACCAATAACGGACAAAGCACCCAGACTTTGCAGTTGATCGATGTGCAGCAAGGTAAAGTGCTGGACAATATCACGGTACCCAAATTGTGGGTGGGTTTGAAATTCAGCGCTGATGAAAAATGCTTATATGCATCCGGCGGTAACGATAACTGGATACTGAAATATGCCATCCGCCAACAAAAACTGGTGTTGCAAGACAGTATCATCCTGGGCGCTAAATGGCCCAATAAAATATCACCTGCCGGCATCGATATCGATGACCAATTGCTTTATGTCGTAACCAAAGATAACAACTCGCTGTATGTGATCGATCTTCAATCGAAGAAAGTCATACAAGAGTTGAAGCTTCCCGGAGAAGCCTATACCTGTTTGTTATCACACGATAAAACCAAGCTCTATATTTCCTGCTGGGGTTGTGGCAAATTACTGACCTATCATACCGGCTCTCGTCAATTGATTGCAGCAATCAATGTGGGCAGTAACCCGAACGATATCTGTCTTTCCAAAAACGACAAGTACCTCTATGTAGCCAACGCCAACGACAACAGCGTATCAGTAATCGATACCAGGAACCACAAAATATTGGAAACGCTGAATGCCGCTTTATACCCCGATGCGCCCAACGGTTCTACTACCAATGGAGTAGCGTTGAGTCCGGATGAAAAAACATTGTACATCGCCAATGCAGACAATAACTGTTTGTCTGTTTTCGATGTATCAACGCCCGGTAGCAGTCATTCAAAAGGTTTTATACCGGTGGGCTGGTATCCTTCCTGTGTAAGAACCATTGGCAAAAATATATGGGTTGCGAACGGAAAAGGATTCACTTCCATGGCCAATCCGTATGGTCCCAACCCGGTGAACAAAAAAGTGCATTTAAGTTTTCAAAAAGGTGATCCCAATAAACCGGCAGAAGTACAATACATCGGCGGGCTCTTCAAAGGAACCCTCAGCATTATTCCGGTTCCCGATGCAAAACAGTTGAGCATTTACTCACAGGTGGTATATCGCAATACACCTTATACCAAAGAAAAGGAAAAGATAAGCGAAGGCGTGGAAGGCAACCCCATACCCAGAAGAGTAGGAGATGCGTCGCCTATTAAATATGTGTTCTACATCATCAAAGAAAACAGGACTTACGACCAGGTATTGGGCGATATGCCGGAAGGCAATGGCGATACCAGTCTTTGTTTGTTTGGAGAAAAAGTAACGCCCAACCTGCATGCATTGTCAAGGGAATTTGTATTGCTCGATAATTTTTATGTTGATGGTGAAGTGAGTGCCGATGGTCATAACTGGAGCATGGGTGCTTATGCTACCGATTACCTGGAAAAAACATGGGTAACCAGTTATGGCGGCAGAGGCGGTGATTACGATGCGGAAGGCAACAGGGCCATTGCCAATAACAAAAAAGGATTTATCTGGGATCATTGCAAAAGAGCGGGCGTAAGCTATCGCACCTACGGTGAATTTGCAGATGATTACAAGCCCAATATACCGGTGTTGAAAGATCATTTCTGTCCGTATTATACCAGTTGGGACCAGCGCGTACGTGATACCACACGGGTAGGTCAGTGGAAAAGGGAATTCGATTCGCTGGTGGCCAACCATGCGCTGCCACAGCTAAGCACGCTTCGCATCATCAATGACCATACAGAAGGATTGAGCAAAGGACGACCTACGCCTTTTGCCCATGTTGCCGATAACGACCTGGCCATAGGTATGTTCATCGAGTACCTCAGCAAAAGCCCCGTGTGGAAAGAGTCCGCCGTTTTTGTTCTGGAAGACGATGCTCAAGATGGCCCCGATCATGTGGATGCACACAGAAGTACTGCCTATGTGATGGGCGGATTTGTAAAAAGACATTTTGTAGATCATACCATGTATTCCACTTCTTCGATGCTGCGCACCATTGAACTGATTTTAGGTATTCCGCCCATGAGCCAGTACGATGCTGCCGCAACACCTATGTGGCGTTGTTTCTCGGCAACGCCCGATCTCACACCTTTCGCAGCAAAACCCTTGCAGACAGATATCAATAAAAAAAACGAAGTGGTCAATGCATGGCAGAAGAAAAGCGAGACTTTTGATTTCACCAAAGAAGACCGGGCGCCCGACAGGGAGTTCACAGAAGTGATCTGGAAAGCAGTGAAAGGAGAACATGCTATTGTGCCGGCACCAAGAAGGGCTTCATTCTTCAAGCCGAATCCCCGGGCGGTAGACAATGATTAGATCCAACGGGGAGGTTGAGTAGGAGCGGTATCATTATTATCCGCAGCAGATTGGTGAATTGCATTCACCTGCCCATCAATGCGGGCGTCTTTATCAATAACAAGCGGAGACGCGCTGATGTTGCCGATGATGTTAGCACTGTTCATCATCTTCGCTTCCCCGCTGATCATAATTTCTCCCTGGATCTGTCCGTACACAACCAGTCGCGCTGCATGCACATTTCCAACAATGGATCCTGTATTTCCCAGGTAAACCAGTGCACCGGCTTTCACTTCGCCATAGATAGTTCCATACACATACAATGGAACAGATACATCAATGCCACCATGCACCACGGCGCCTTTGGGAATACAACAGATCCCATTTTTACGTATCAAAGAAAGGAGCTTCAGCACATGTTAAGCTTTAAAGTCGAGGTTCGTTACGTTTTCTGAAAAGAAAGACAACGCAGAAAATGCATTTCCAAGGTCAATGCCTGCACAACGGTTGGGATAATTATCCGACAACCGCAATGAATTATACAGGTAACCAACACTGGCAACCCGTTCCGGTTGTGGCACTACTTCAATGGGCATGAGGTCTTTGAATTCATCTTCAACAAGCTGAACCAGTTCTGCGTAATGAGCGCCGCCGCCCAATATGTATATTTTTTCGCAGAGCTCCAGGTCGCGGTCGGTGAAATAAGCCCGCATGGAAGGAGATACCACTTTTTGATAGTATTGCTGCAGCAGTTCTTTACGTGTTTCGGTAATATCAACCCGCCTACGGTTGGCAAAGATGGACCCTTTCATAAACACATCATCCAACTGGTGCTCATTTTTGAGTTCGAGGTAATACTTCTTATTCAACTCCTGCGTAAGGTTGTGAATGGCATAACGTAAGCCATGCGTACTGAAAGCAGTTCGGTGGACGAGGCTGGCGTCTGAAACCATAATACCTTCCAACGTTCCAAAACCAAAACTGAGTACCATGAAATTTTGCGGAACAGGATTGGTTACGATGTGCTTCAATCCTATGATACCGCCCACGATCTCCGGGATGACTTCAAACTTCTCAATATCAAACACCTCCCGCTTCACTTGTCCCTTTACGTTGAAAGTTTGCGAATCATACTCTACCATGAAATGCCTTTTAGAAAGGTATTGCTCGGCCATCTGCTTGAATGCATGGTAGGTGGAAAACGGGAAGCCGATGGTAACCGTTATGGGTTGCTGTAACCGTGGCGCAAGATTAACCAGGGCAGCGCGGAAGAGAATGTCGAAATCTTCTTCCGCCGGCGTGGCATTCGTAACGCGCGAAGGGTTAATGCCATTGTGCCTGGCGAGATTGCCTACCATATACCAGGCATTGTCTTTTTTTACTTTGATACCGTTCAGCAGGTCTTTGGCGGTATTTTCCATATTACCGAATGCGGTCTCAAAAACACTAGGGAAGTGCAGTGTAACGACGTTCATGGACAAAATAGTTAGGTTCCCAGCAATTTACTAAGTTTCGCTGCATTTCCCATAGTCCGGATAGACTTAATAGAAAGTTATTAATGAAAAAGGGTTAGGTTTGGCGCATGAAGTATTCGCAACAGGCAGGGCTGGTAGCTGCTGTTTTATTGATCGTCGTGTGTTTTTTCCCCTGGACCTATATTGCCAGCCGGCAAATTACCATTACAGGTTTATCTGCTGTAGGCACCAATTTCGGTAAACCCGGACTGTTCAATATTGTCATATCGGCAATCGCTGCGTTCCTGTTTGTAATACCCCGTTTATGGGCCAAACGAACCAATGTGTTTGTCTGCGCCATCAACCTGGCCTGGTCTATCCGTAATTACATTATTCTGTCAACCTGCCTGCTGGGTGAGTGCCCTGAAAAGAGAGCGGGATTATATTTATTGGTGGTGCTGGCCATTGCCACGCAATTAATGGCTCTTTTTCCAAAGCTAGAAGTAAAACAACAGTGAGTTGTGATGATCAGCGATGGAGTATCACTTGCCTGATGGCATTCGCTACTTTCTCTGCCCAAACAGCGTGTTCTTTTGCTGAATAATGCAACTGGTCCGCGGCCAATAAACTGGTGTCGCTTTTTGCTTTTCTGCTGCCGGCAGTAATGTCAATATACTGTACATGGAATTGCGCCGCCGCTTTTGTGCATACAGCATTGAAATGATCAATCTCTGTCGAGATCAGCTCCCTGTCACGGTTTGATGCAAAAGGCGTAACGCCCCAATCGGGAATAGATAGCAGTATTACACGTTCATCGTGGCCGCCGGTCAGGTGTTTCGCTTTTTTCAGCAGGAAGCCCAGGTCGTTTTCAAAATCTTCGGCGGGAAGTCCGCGGTACTGGTTATTGACGCCTATGAGCAGGCTAACAAAATCATATTGCTCGAGCAGCTTTGTATGCAAGATGTGTTCGGCCAGTTCTCCGCTGGTCCATCCGGTTTGGGCTATTATTTCAGGTGCACTGAAATGCAAGCCGGCCTTGCGCAACAACTGCACTGCCTGGTAAGGAAATGATTCATGCAGAGGAACCGATTCGCCAATGGTGTAAGAATCGCCGAGTGCCAGGTAAGAGAAATGATGCTTGGTCATAGCAGCAGCATTGTGTGAACTAAAGATACGCTTAAAATTGAATTTTGTCGATCGGCGCAGATTGATAACCAACTGATAGCGACGTTGCAGAAAATAGTCAATTAAAATGATCTCTTAAGATCGTGTAAAAGCGGTACACGTCTTCAAAGCTGCAATACAATGGCGCAGGCGCTACGCGTATAACGCCTGGTTCGCGGTAATCTACCGTAATGCCGTTGTCGATCATACGCTGGTGAATTTCTTTTCCCTTCTCCCTGAAAAAGAGAGACAGTTGTGCTCCGCGGCTGTTGACATCTGCAGGAGTGAGTATCTCAAAATTCAGTTGGGGTAATTGATGCAGGAGGTATTCGAGGTAAGCAGTGAGGCGGATGCTTTTGGTACGTAACCGGTCCATTCCCGCTTCGTCAAACAATTCCAACGAAGCTTTCAGTGCAACCGTATTGAATACCTGCGCCGTGCTGATATTCCATCCGCCTGCATCCTGCTTGGGTATGAAACCTTTTTCCATTTTGAAGCGTGTCTTTTCATCATTTCCCCACCAACCACCCAAACGGGGTGTATGGATATTTTGTGCGTGTTTTTCATGGATATAAGCGCCGCCTACTGCACCCGGACCTGCATTGAGATACTTATAACTGCACCACACTGCAAAATCAACGCCCCATGTGTGTAATTGCATAGGCACATTGCCTGCTACGTGTGCCAGGTCGAAGCCCGCAACAGCACCGGCAGCGTGTGCGGCGGCGGTAATGGCGGGCAGATCGAGTAACTGACCGGTATAATAATGGATGCCGCCAAAGAGTACCATCGCCAGTTCGGCGCCAGTGTTGTGGATGGTCTGAACAATATCATCAGTGCGCAATGTTTTTTCGCCTTCCCTCGGATTGATTTCAATGATCGCATCAGTAGGATCAAGATTGAAATGACGCACCAATGTTTCTATTGCGTATTGATCGGATGGAAAAGCGCCTGCTTCCATGATGATCTTGTACCTTCTTGCAGTAGGGCGGTAAAAACTCAGCATCAATAAATGCAGATTAACAGTGAGCGTATTCATGACAGTCACTTCGTTTTCATGACAACCCATCAGTCTTGCCAGTGAAGATTGCACATAATGCTGGTAATACAACCAGGGATTGGGACCGCTGAAATAGCCGCCCACAGCCATTTTCCGCCAGGTGTCCAGTTCGGTCTGCATAGCTGCTGCTACATTTTTGGGTTGCAAACCCAATGAATTACCGCAGAAATAAATCACGTCCCTGTCCTGGTGCCGGGGAAAATGAAATGCCTGTTTGAAATGTTGTAAAGGATCCTTCTGGTCAGACTGGCGGGCGAATTCCGGGGTGAGGTCGAAAGTATCGGGCATACCATTGCGCGTTTCAACGAAAATAAACCATTACTGACAGGATTGGGTATACAAGGAGTTGGTTTTTTACTTAATATTATCGTTCGGAAATTCCCCCAACCCCCCAATGCTATGAGAAAAATAAACCTGGCAATATGCTTTGCCTTGTTATGTTTTGCTGTTGATACTTATGCGCAATCAACAGAAATCCCCATTTTTCAATCAGGTACCGAAGGATATAAAAGCTTTCGCATACCGGCCATCGTTCGTTTGAAGGATGGAATATTGCTTGCTTTCTGCGAAGGAAGGATCAATAACGCAGCAGACTACGGCAATGTAGATGTCGTAATGAAAAGAAGCACCGATGATGGCAAAAGCTGGTCGCCACTCAGTATCATTGCAGACAACGGATCTTTCCAGATAGGCGGCCCGGCGCCGGTAGTAGATATGAGTGATCCGGTTTATCCTAATGGCAGGGTCTTTCTTTTTATGAACACCGGCAATGCCAGTGAAAAAGAAATCAAAGAAGGCAAGGGGATCAAACAATGCATTTATAAAACATCGGTCGATGATGGACTTACCTGGTCAAGGCCGGTGAAGATCACTGCACAGGTGCACAGGCCCAACAAGCCGGATGTAGATACGGCATATCACTTTAAAGAAGACTGGCGTTATTATGCCAATACACCCGGACATGCCATGCAGTTTACAGAAGGACCTTACAAAGGGCGCATCTTTGTCCCGGCCAATCATACTGCGGGTTCGCCAGGCAAAGACGGTAACGAATACTTTGCGCACGGTTACTATACAGATGATCACGGCAAAACTTTTCAATTGGGTAACAGCCTGCGGTTGCCTGGCAGCAATGAATCGATGGCAGCAGAACTGGCCGGAGGAAAATTGATGATGAACAGCCGCAACCAAAAAGGAGATGTTCGCGAACGGATTGTTTCTGTCAGCAGTGATGGGGGTGCTTCCTGGGATACCACGTATTTCGATCCCAACCTGCCCGATCCTGTTTGTGAAGCGAGCCTGCTCAACATCGGCAGGTATAAAGGAAAAAATGTGCTGGCATTCTGCAATCCGGCTGATACCAAAGAAAGAAATAACCTGGTACTGCGCATCAGTTATGACGAAGGGCATAGCTGGGCTAAAAGTTTCCTGGTAGACAAAAAAGAGGATGCCCCTCATGATGCTTATACAGCTTATTCAGACCTGGTAAAACTCAACAGGAATGAAGTAGGGGTGATGTATGAGAAGAACAATTACCGCAGCATTGTTTTCAAAGTGATCAATTGGAAGTAAGGAAATTATTCCATTGAAACGAATTCCTTTTCGGTTTTCGCAATCACAAGCGTAGCCACTCCGTTTCCAATGATATTGGTGATGGCCCTGGCCTCGCTCATAAACTTGTCGATACCCAATAAAAAAGCCAACCCTTCTAATGGTATCCGGTGAACAGCCGTTAAGGTAGATGCAAGCACAATAAAACCACTGCCGGTAACGCCGGCCGCGCCTTTGGAAGTCAGCATCAGCAATAATAATATCATGATTAATTCAGTGGTACTGAGGTGCACATTATACAACTGCGCCAAAAAAATAACAGACATGGACAGGTAAATGGAAGTGCCATCGAGGTTGAAGGAATAGCCTGTTGGTATCACCAATCCTACTACAGGCTTGCTGCATCCCATATCTTCCAGTTTACGCATGATGGAAGGCAACGCAGCTTCGGAAGATGAAGTGCCCAACACGAGCAATAATTCTTCTTTGATGGACGAAAGGAATGACCAGATATTGAATTTAAAATAACGCATGATGCCGCCCAATACCAATGCTACAAACAAAAACATGGTCAGGTAAACACAAGCCATCAGTTTCATGAGGGGCAGCAATGTGCTCAAACCAAATTTACCAATGGTAAATGCCATACCTCCGAAAGCGCCGAGTGGCGCGAGGTACATGACATATTTGAGGGCGCCGAAAACGTATCGCGATAAGGTTTGAAACAATCGGAGAGCGGCAGACCGGTATCGCGAATAATTGAGTACAATACCCGTAACAATGGCTGCCAGCAGAACTTGTAAAGTGATGTTCGACTGAAAAAAGCCGATCCAACTGAAATGGGAAGATCTGGCGCCGGTATATTTGGAAGCATCCTGCAGGGGTAACCCTGTTTTATCGAGCAATCCCGGTTTGATCAGGAGCGCTACTGCAATCCCGATGGCCAGGGCTAAGGTAGTTACCACTTCAAAATACACCAGCGATTTGATGCCGATACGCCCTACTTTTTTCAGGCTGCCCATACCACTGATGCCTTGTACAATGGTAAGGAAAATAATGGGTGCGATGAACAATTTGATAATATCGACAAAGGATTTGCCGATAATTTCCATTTTAACTGCGGTAGCAGGGGCATAATGCCCCAGTAATATGCCGGCAATGATGGCAATAAGCACATAAAAGCTCAGGTGTCGGGTAATCTGTTTCCACATTTGCGGTCAAGATAATTTATTTTTGTTAGGTTGCAACCAGAACGCAAACCAATAACGATATGGCTGCCAGAACCGATCTGTTCCAATCGCCCGATTATTACGCGGTAGACGATCTGCTTACCGATGAACACAAACACATACGCGAAGCGGTACGCAATTATGTCAGGAAAGAAATATCTCCCATCATCGAAGAGTATGCCCAGCGCGCAGAATTCCCTTTGCAGATCGTAAAGCAAATGGGGGAGTTGGGCTGTTTCGGTCCAACGATTCCCGTGGAGTATGGCGGCGGCGGATTGGACTATATCAGTTATGGTTTGATGATGCAGGAGCTGGAACGCGGAGACAGCGGTGTGCGGAGTACGGCCAGCGTACAGGGAAGCCTGGTGATGTTCCCGATCTACGCTTATGGCAGTGAGGCACAGAAAAAAAAATACCTGCCCAGGCTGGCCAGCGGAGAATGGCTGGGCTGCTTCGGATTAACAGAGCCCAATCATGGGAGCGACCCCTCCAGCATGGCAACACATTTTAAGGAGGCGGGGGACCATGTTATACTGAATGGCGCCAAAATGTGGATCAGTAACGCGCCTTATGCGCAGGTAGCCGTGGTGTGGGCCAAAAATGAGGTTGGGGAAATACAGGGTGTGATCGTAGAAAGAGGCATGGAAGGGTTTAGCACGCCCACCACGCATGGCAAGTGGAGCCTGCGGGCCAGCGCTACCGGCGAATTGGTGTTTGACCAGGTAAAGGTTCCGAAAGAAAACATATTACCGGGTGCAAAAGGATTGAAAGCGCCGCTCAGTTGCCTCACCAAAGCCCGTTATGGCATTGCATGGGGAGCCTTGGGAGCCGCCATGGATTGTTATGATACCGCATTGCGCTATGGGAAAGAACGGGTGCAGTTCGACAGGCCCATCGCCGGATTCCAGTTACAGCAGAAAAAACTGGCCGAAATGATCACCGAAATTACCAAAGCCCAACTGCTGGTATGGCGCCTTGGTGTATTGATGGATGAAGGAAAAGCCACTCCCCAGCAGGTGAGTATGGCCAAACGTAACAGTTGCGAAATTGCCGCCGATATCGCCCGCGAAGCCCGGCAGGTATTGGGGGGAATGGGCATTACCGGCGAATACAGTATCATGCGGCACATGATGAATATAGAAAGTGTAATCACGTATGAAGGCACGCACGACGTACATTTGCTGATTACCGGTATGGACATCACCGGACTGAACGCATTCAAATAATACGGGTATAATAAATGAACCAATGAAAATATTCTTGCTAGGATTGATGGGTACGGGGAAAACTTACTGGACAAAACGATTGTCGAAGAAACTGAAAGTCGGTGGCTACGACCTTGACCAGATGATAGAGGCACATGAAGAGAAAACCATTTCCGAAATGTTTGCCGAAGAAGGGGAAGATCATTTCCGCAAGACCGAATCGAAAATATTGCGCTGGTTTGGTGAGAAAAAAAGCTTTGTATTGTCTACAGGCGGAGGAACACCCTGCTTCAATGATAATATGGATTGGATGAACAAACAGGGCATAACCATCTGGATCGATGAGCCTGTTGATGTGCTGGTGCAAAGATTGCTACCGGAAAAAACGCATCGCCCATTGATCGCTTCCTTATCTGATAAGGAACTGAGCCGGTTCCTGGAGAATAAACTGGCCGAGCGCAGGTCTTTTTATAACCGTGCAAAAGGTCACCTGCAAGGTTCAGACATATCTGAAGAAGGATTTATTCAAATACTGAGGATCTATGCATAAAGGTTTTCTTACTACTGCGGCCTTGCTGGGTTGCCTGGCCGTAGCATTAGGCGCCTTCGGCGCCCATGCGTTAAAAGCAATAGTAACAGAACAAATGCTCAATGCGTATGAAACGGGTGTACGCTACCAGTTTTATCATGTTTTTGCTTTGGCACTGACAGCGCTGTGTATCAAACAAAACCCGCAACCTCACTTCCATACCGCGGGCCGTTTATTCATAACAGGTATCATTCTCTTCAGCGGATCACTGTATGTTATGACCTGGCTCGATGCCGCAGGAATAACAGGAATGAAATGGATAGGGGCGATAACACCTCTCGGCGGACTCGCATTCGTCGCCGCCTGGATTTTCCTGGCGCTGGGCTTTCAAAAAGCGCATAAAGTGGAAAACTGAAAACCGGTTCACCAGTTTTGCACATAAGGCTGTATCCGTTTCGGGGCTTTGGCCGTTAGCTTATATTTGTTTTCATGGCAAACCGTTTAAAAAAGAAAACGCCATCACCGCCCAGCCCGGAGCAACTAACTCCAGATAAGGAAACACAGGTAACTGTTACCGAAGTGGTGAAAGATGAACGTACTGCCAAGATCATTGGAGCGGTGAGCCTCTTGCTTACAGTCTTTCTTTTCGTAGCATTCACTTCCTATCTTTTCACCTGGCAGGAAGACCAGGATAAAGTATACCGTTTCGGTATTAAAATTTTTGCTACGGATGATGTGCACGTCAGCAACCTCTTGGGTGTACTAGGGGCTTATGTAGCGCACCTGCTTTTTTACAAAGGATTCGGACTGGCATCCTATCTCTTTTGTACTTTCTTCTTTGTGTTGGGTGTTAATCTCCTGTTCGGAAAAAAAATATTCAACCTGGTACGCAACCTCAAATATGTACTCGCAGGTTTACTGGTATTGAGTATGGGCTTTGCATTTGTAGCGAGAAACAGCAGCTTCTCCTGGGGAGGCGCTGTGGGAGAATTAATGAATGAATGGTTTATCAAATGGATAGGTAATGTAGGTACAGGTTTTTTGCTGCTGTTGGCCTTATTCAGCTATTTTATCTGGCGGTTCAATCCAACTTTCCGTATTCCCGAATGGAAACGCAAACCGGCTGCCACCACTGTCGACCCGGATATTCATGCAGGTGAAACAGCCGGTGAAGCAATGTTTTTAAAAGAATGGAATGATGAAGAAGATCATACAGGCGAAGAATCGCCGTTGAGCAATAACCGGTTGAAAGCAGAAGGGAAGAGCGTTGTAGTGATCATGCCGCAGGAAAGCCACAACCCGATGAACGAATTTGAAGTGTTGGAAAAAGAAGGTTTGGTAGATATGCCGGAGGAAGCGGCAGTGCCAATGGAGGAAGAGGAGTATGAGGAGGAAGCATCGGAAGAAGAAGTCTATGAAGAGGAAGAAGAAACCGAAGACGATGGATTAGAATTGGAGATCAAAGAAACCCCCGAAGCATCCGGAGAGACGATCAGTGAAACGCCGGGCAAACTGGGCACGAAATACGACGCCACCTTTGATCTGAAAGGGTATAAATTTCCTTCACTTGAATTGTTGGAAACACATGGCAGTGAAAAGATCGTACACGACCCCGCAGAGTTGGAAACCAATAAGAACCAGATCATCGCTACACTCAAGAATTACGATATCGCTATCCAACGCATAGCAGCTACAGTAGGCCCTACCGTTACTTTGTATGAGATCGTTCCGGCTCCCGGCGTACGCATCAGCCGGATCAAGAACCTGGAAGATGACATTGCATTGAGTCTTGCTGCACTGGGTATCCGCATCATCGCACCCATACCGGGTAAAGGAACCATCGGTATTGAAGTACCCAATGTTCGCAAAACGGTGGTCAGCATGAAGACATTACTGGCCAGTGATAAGTTCCAGTCCAGCTCATTTTCACTGCCCATTGCCATCGGTAAAAAGATCGACAATGATCTCTTCATCGTAGACCTGGCCAGTATGCCCCACCTGCTCATGGCTGGTGCAACGGGACAAGGTAAATCGGTTGGTCTCAATGCCATACTGGTTTCATTGCTCTATAAGAAACATCCTTCACAATTGAAGTTCGTGCTGGTAGACCCCAAGAAAGTGGAGTTGAGCCTGTACAGGACCATTGAGAAACATTTCCTGGCCAAATTGCCCGGAGAAGACGAATCCATTATCACAGATACCAAGAAAGTGATCAATACCCTCAATGCACTTTGCATTGAAATGGATAACCGTTACGATCTGTTGAAAGAAGCAGGCTGCCGGAACATCAGGGAGTACAACGATAAATTCCAGGCCCGCCGGCTTAATCCCGAAAAAGGCCATCAGTATTTACCTTTCATTGTGTTGGTAGTGGATGAGTTTGCCGATCTGATCATGACGGCTGGCAAGGAAGTAGAAATGCCGATCGCTCGCCTGGCGCAGTTGGCGCGTGCAGTAGGGATACACCTGATCATCGCCACGCAAAGACCTTCCGTGAATATTATTACGGGTACTATCAAGGCCAACTTCCCCGCGCGAATTGCTTTTAAAGTATCGAGCAAAATCGATAGCCGTACGATCCTCGATGCAGGAGGTGCTGAGCAATTGATTGGTAAAGGTGATATGCTGGTCAGCTACAACGGAGAGATCACACGTTTGCAATGCGCGTTCGTTGATACGCCTGAGGTAGAGCATATTTGTGAGTTCATTGGAGAACAAAAAGGGTATCCACATGCTTTCCTGTTACCAGAATATATTGATGAAAAAGACCTGGAAGGCAAAGACTTTGATGTCAACGACCGCGACCCGCTGTTCGAAGATGCAGCGCGGCTGATTGTGCAAAACCAGGTAGGATCTACTTCGCTCATACAACGCCGCATGAAACTGGGCTATAACCGGGCCGGCCGGCTCATGGACCAGTTGGAGGCCGCCGGTGTGGTAGGCCCCAACCAGGGAAGCAAAGCCCGCGAAGTATTGTTCAAAACCGATGTGGAATTGCAGGAATTCCTTGATTCATTGATATAAGCCCTTTTCACTGACAATCATCCACTGTTCACCGATTGATGTAAACTTCTTTTTGCCCAAACCATCCTTGCAATGGGGAAATTGTATATTTGCGCCCATTAATTGAAGCATAGCATGAAGAAATATTGTCTTTTCCTGTTGAGTTTGGTATTTGTTATCAGCCAGTCATTTGCACAGAACGACCCCGCCGCTAAAAAAGTACTCGATGCTGTCAGCGCCAAAGTGAGGAGCCTGAAAAGCATTGTTACTACTTTTTCTATACGCCAGTTAACCAGTAAAGGAAAAGATAATGGTACCAAAACAGGACAAATTTCTGTAAAGGGACAAAAATACCTGCTCAGGCAAGGAAGGATGGAAGTGATCTGCGATGGCGCCAAAACATATAACTATGATGGTAATAAGACCGTTACAGTAGCCGCAGCAGAGGAACCCGGACAAACACTGACCCCTCAGAAAATATTATCCGGCGCTTACGATAAAGATTTTTCATACAAACTGCTGCCTGCTCAGGGCAATTTTCATGTTATTGAATTGCGGCCCCTCGATGCCAGGAAAAACTTCCAGAAAGTAACCGTATATGTGGACAAAGCAAAGAGCCTCATTACCAAAGCAGTGATCCTGGATAAAAGTAATAATACCTTACAAGTGAGCTTCACCAAGATCAACACTTCAGCTAACCTGGCCGATAACCTCTTTGTTTTCAATAAGGGCAAATATCCCAAAGACGTAGAGATACTGGACTAAAGTAAACGATTACGGATGAAAAAATGGTTGTTCTGTGCTATGACACTTGTGGGTGCTCAAGTGCACGCCCAATATACTGTTCGATTAATTGTCAATACCGTTGCCACCCGCCAGCAGGAGGATATTTATATCGCGGGTAATTTCAACGCATGGAATCCCAAGGATGAAAACTATAAGTTGAAACCTTATGCTGGTGGTAGAAAGAGCATTGTTATGAAAGATGTTGCTGCCGGTACTTATGCATTCAAGTGCACCCGCGGCAGTTTCGATAAAGTAGAATGCGCAGCCGACGGACGCGATATCAGCGACAGGATTGTGGAGGTCAATAATGACGTGACGCTGGAAATTACCGTTGCCGGATGGAAAGATGATTACCCGGAAAGACCCAAACCATTCACGGCGAGTCCGCAGGTGCGCATACTCGACACCGCTTTCAGCATGCCGCAGTTGGATAGAAAAAGACGTGTTTGGGTATACCTGCCCAAAGGCTACGCGACTGCTGCTAAAACTTACCCCGTGCTTTATATGCAGGACGGACAAAACCTGTTCAATGAACAAACGGCCGCTTTTGGTGAATGGGGCGTAGATGAATGTCTCGACACTTTGCAGCAACAGTTAGGAAAAGAGTGTATTGTAGTAGGCATTGATCATGGCGGCACGAAACGCATGACCGAATACAATCCCTACGACAATGATAAGTTCGGAACGGGGGAGGGTAAGCGCTATGTAGATTTTCTTGCGTATACATTGAAGCCTTATATCGACAGCAAATACAGAACCCAGAAAGCATCTGAACATAATTTTATAGCTGGCAGCAGCATGGGTGGATTGATCAGCCTGTATGCGGTGATGCAGTATCCATCGGTATTTGGGGGCGCCGGCGTATTCTCACCTGCTTTATGGACCGCTCCGGCCATCTATAGCGATTTGGAAAATTTCAGCACACCCACCATGCCTAAATTCTATTTTTATGCAGGTGCCAAAGAAAGTACTACCATGGTCAGCGATATGCAGAAAGCATCGGATATACTTCAGAAAAAACAGCGTTATGTTATTCGAAATGTAGTGAACCCGCTTGGACAGCATAATGAAAAATACTGGAGACAAGAGTTTGCGGCGTTTTACGTCTGGCTCGTGAAGGAGAATTTCTGATTTCAGATTTGATTGTACGATTTGTTCAGCTTAAATCAGAAATGATCAAATCAGAAATCAGACATAATAAGTTACTCCCTCAATCGCCAACTGTGTATTCGGAAATGCCTGTATGGTTTCTTCTAAAAACGTTTCCAGGGTTTCATATTTACTGCTGAAATGACCAATCAGCAGCTTGCTTGCATTGGCCTTTTGGGCAATGGCTGCGGCCTGCAGGGTAGTAGAGTGGTAACGTGCAGCCGCCCTTTCTTCCAGGTCTTTCAGGTAAGTAGTCTCGTGGTAAAGCAGGCTTACATCTTTTGTTTTATCGGCAATCGATTCATCGTAAATGGTATCTGCGCAGAATGCATAACTTTTTGGAGGAATACCCGGCCGGGTTACCCATTCATTTTTGATGATCTCTCCTGATCTCGTTTCATAATCGAGCCCTTCTTTCAGCCTTTCATAATACGCAGCGGGAATTTGATAAGCCGTTATTTTATCCTTATCGATCTTGCGCGGTTTCTTTTTCTCGCGTATGATAAAACCCCAACAAGGTATACGATGACGGGTAGCAAAACAGGAAACTGAAAATTTGGGATGATCGATCAGCACTCCTTCTTTTTCCAGCGGATGAAAATGCAGCGTGAAAGGCAATGCGGTAGAAGCCGCTTCCAATTGCAGATGGATGATGTCTTTCAGGGGAGGGGGCGCATAAACGTGCAGGTCCTGCTCCCTGCCCAGCAAGCCCATACTGGTGATGAGCCCGAGCAGGCCAAAATAATGGTCGCCATGCAGGTGTGAAATGAATATATGGTTGATTTTGCCCCGCTTGACCTTATACCTGGCCAACTGCATTTGGGTACCTTCGCCGCAGTCAATCAGGAACAATTGCTCGTTCAATGTTACCACCTGTGCGGTAGGGTGCCTTTCATAGGCTGGTAGAGCCGAATTATTGCCTAATATGGTAACGCCAAACATAAGGAATGGTCTGAAAATGAATTAAATAGAATGATATAGCAGGTTACAAATAAACAATTTTCCTTTTGTATCTAAAAATACTGCCATAAATTCTCCATTTTGCATTATTCTTCCTAACTTTGCCGCCGATAAAAAAAGAAAAGAAACCATTCGGAGTCTTATTTAAACATTTTGAGATGCCTTATTTAACCAAAGAAAAAAAAGCAAGCATTTTTGCTGAGTACGGTGGAAAAGCAACCAATACAGGTTCTATTGAAGGACAGGTGGCTTTGCTGACCGAACGAATCACTGAAATTTCCAATCATCTGCAAGCTAACAAAAAAGACCATTCCACACAACGTGGCCTGATGCAAATGGTAGGTCAGCGTAAGCGGTTGCTTGGATACATGCAAAAGCACAACCTGCAGGGTTACCGTGCGCTCATCGAGAAATTAGGTCTGAGAAAATAATTTTTCAGTCATGATAAATCGGCTATTCCCAACTGGTCTTTAAAGCGGTTGGGAATAGTTATTTTTATCGGTCTCCCGTTGATAAGACTTCATTCCTTAACAAAACACCATTATGTTATCACAACCAATCAGTGTGCGTTTCGACCTGGGAGGCAACCGCGAGGTGCTCATCGAAACCGGCAAACTGGCCCGCCAGGCCGACGGTGCTGTAACCGTTCGCCAGGGCAATTGTATCATCCTGGCTACTGTTGTAGCCAACAAGGAGCCCAGAGAAGGGCAAGACTTCTTCCCCCTGAGTGTTGATTACCAGGAAAAATTTGCTTCAGCCGGCCGTATACCGGGCTCTTTCTTCAAACGTGAAGCCAGACTGAACGATTACGAAATATTGACCAGCCGCCTGATAGACCGCGCGCTGCGTCCGCTTTTCCCCGAAGATTATTTTTGCGATGTACAGGTACTCGTGACCCTGGTGTCCAGCGATCCTGAGATTATGCCCGATTCATTGGCCTGCTTGGCTGCATCAGCAGCATTAGCCGTTTCAGATATTCCCATCAAAGAGATCATCAGTGAAGTGCGTATCAGCCGCCTTAACGGAGAATTTATTGTGAACCCCACCCGCAGTCAGTTGGAGCAGTCAGACCTGGAATTTGTGATCGCTGCCACTGAAAAGAACCTGATGATGGTGGAAGGAGAAGCCAAAGAATGTTCTGAGGCCGACCTGGTAAAAGCGCTGGAACTGGCGCACGATGCCATCCGCGTACACATCAAAGCACAGGAAGAACTGAAAGCGAAAAAAGGTATTACTTCCAAGCGCGATTATACAAAGCCCGAAGAAGACGAGGCTTTGAAAGAAAAAGTGACCGCCTTCGCCAAAGAAAAAGTATACCAGATATCCCGCAAAGGTTCCAGCAAGCACGAGCGTACAGATGCTTATGCGCTGGTGAAAGAAGAATTGCTGGCCAGCCTGGGTGAGGAAGTTACCGACCTGCAAAAGAAACTGGCCAAGAAATATTACGAAGACCTGAAGTGGGAAGTGGTTCGTAACATGATCCTCGATGACCGCATCAGGCTCGACGGACGACAGCTCGACCAAGTACGACCCCTGGCCATGGAAGTAGACACGCTGCCCACACCGCACGGCTCTTCTTTATTCACAAGGGGTGAAACGCAATCACTTACAACAGTTACTTTCGGTACCGCTTTGGACGATCTGCTTGTAGAAAGCGCTGCTAAATCGGTAGATTCCAAGTTCTACCTGCACTATAATTTTCCGCCCTTCAGCACAGGGGAAGTGAAAATGATGCGCGGACAAAGCCGCCGCGAAGTGGGCCACGGTAACCTGGCCATGCGCTCGCTGAAGCAAATGATACCTACCGGTGATTATGCTTACACCGTACGCGTGGTGAGCGATATCCTCGAAAGCAATGGTTCTTCCTCTATGGCTACTGTTTGTGCCGGTTCACTGGCGCTGATGGATGCCGGCGTACCTGTTCCCAAGCACGTGAGCGGGGTAGCCATGGGATTGATCACACGCAACGATGGCAAATACGCTATCCTTACCGATATCCTGGGTGATGAAGATCACCTGGGTGATATGGACTTCAAAGTAACCGGTACGCGCGATGGTATCTGCGGCGTACAGATGGACATCAAAGTAGATGGCCTGAGCATGGAAGTAATGCGCGAAGCGCTGGAGCAGGCCCGCAAAGGCCGCCTTCACATCCTTGAGGCGATGTACGATTGTATTCCTGCTGCAAGACCCGATGTGAAACCACACGCACCGCGTATGGTGAAACTGGTTATCGATAAAGAATTCATCGGCGCTGTAATCGGACCCGGTGGTAAAGTGATACAGGAAATCCAGCGCGAAACAGGTACTACCATCAATATTGAAGAAGTGGGTAATACCGGTGAAGTGAGCATTTTCTCTCCGGAGAAGAGCGGGCTGGACAAAGCAGTAGCCTGGGTGAAAGGTATCACTGCCGTACCAGAGGTAGGCGATGTGTACGAAGGACCTGTAAAAGGCATCAAGGAATTCGGCGCTTTCGTGGAATTCATGCCCGGCAAACAAGGACTGCTGCACATCAGCGAGATCAGCTGGAAGCGCCTTGAAAGCATGGACGGACTGTTTAAGGAAGGCGATATGGTGAAAGTGAAGCTGGTAGGATTGGATCCTAAAACAGGAAAATTCAAGCTCAGCCGCAAAGTACTAATGCCCAAACCTGAAGGCAGACCCGAGGGAAAACCCCAGGGAGAAGCCAAAGCAGGAGAACAATAAGATAATTAAAAATTAAAAAGTTGAAAGTCAAAAGTTACTGGTTCGCTGGCTACTTTTGACTTTTCCATTTTTATTGGAACATGACATCGCAATACCAATGCATTTCGATTCCTGTAACAGATGAGTCAGCCAGGGCGCAAATTATTGCCGAGTTGGCCGCGGCAGGTTATGATGGGTTTGAGGAGTTGGAAGGATCGCTGCAGGCTTATGTACCAGGCGAAATATTTGATGCAGATACGCTCCATGAAATATTGGGTAAGCATAATCTAACATATTCAAAATCGACCATTGAAAAACAAAATTGGAATGCGGTATGGGAATCCAATTTTGAGCCGGTTCAGGTAGAAGATTTTGTAGGGGTGAGGGCGGCTTTTCACCCGCCTTTTACAGGTGTGCAGCATGAAATTGTTATTACCCCCAAAATGAGTTTTGGAACCGGGCACCATGCCACTACTTACCTGGTTATGCAACTGATGCGTGACATTGGTTTTGAGGCTAAAACAGTGTTTGATTTTGGTACGGGCACGGGTATATTGGCGATACTGGCGGCTAAGCTGGGAGCCAAAGCCATACTGGCAGTGGATAACGACGACTGGTGCATAGAAAATGCACTGGAGAACACTTCAGTTAATGGTGCACAAAATATTGTAATAGAGAAAGTTAATGATGCAAGACTAAACCAAAAGTTTGATGTTGTTATCGCTAACATCAATAAAAACATCATCCTGGATAACCTGCCATATTTAGCGGATGACCTGGAATCGGGAGGAGATGTATTACTGAGTGGATTGTTAAAAGAAGATGAAGCTGATATAAGGGAAGCTTGCGGTAAAATGGGATGGGTGCATCAAAATACCCTGGAACGTAAGGGGTGGATAGCTTGCCGGTTTCGGCAATAATTATCCCCTAACGGCTTGTTAACTTATTATTATCTTCATTTAAGCTATATTTGTTTCCCCAAACTTCAACCGCCCCTGATGAACGAATTGTTGCTCATTGTATTAGCTTATTTGATTGGTTCAATACCAACGGCCGTATGGGTAAGCAGGTACTTCTTCGACATTGATATCCGCGACTATGGCAGCGGTAATGCCGGCGCCACCAATACCTTTCGTGTACTCGGCTCCAAATGGGGCAGCTTTGTAATGGTCATCGACATCATCAAAGGCGTGGTTGCCACTTCCCTGTATATTGTATTGCCTTATTACATGGCTGACGAATGGGCCCGCACCAATCTTATGATCGGACTGGGACTCTCTGCCGTGATAGGACATATTTTCCCTATCTGGGCTGGTTTCAGAGGCGGCAAAGGAGTTGCTACTTTATTGGGTATGGCTGTGGCCATCCAACCCCTGGTTGCGATTTGCTGTATCGGTGTTTTTCTTCTTGTTTTATACCTCACACGTTTTGTATCGCTCAGCTCTATACTGGCAGGTATTTCTTTCATGGTGTTCATCCTTTTTATCTTCAATGAAAAGGAACCCCTTTACCGCATTTTTGCCGTATTGGTGGCATTGATGGTGGTGCTCACCCACCAGAAAAACATAGGCCGCATACTCAAAGGAACAGAAAGCAAAGTGCCCATCCTCAAGTACCGCGATCGCCGCAAACAACGGAGAAACGCTGAATAGCCGTTAACCATTTTATTCCTGTTATCTCTTTTTCCCGCTGCAGATTTTTTGGCACGGTTCTTATCTTTGTATTGTATAAACCATTACTATGAAGAAACAAATCAAATTATTGGCAGGCATAAGCGTACTCGTTGCCTTTTCTTCCTGCACACGCAATGCGATCACAGGCCGAAGCCAATTGAACCTTGTACCGGAATCTGAAGTGCAATCGATGGCTTTCAGTCAGTATAAAGAATTCCTTTCCACCAATAAAGTAATATCACCTGCGGGCAATAGAGATGCTGAAATGGTAAAACATGTAGGTAACCGGCTGATCAGCGCCATTACCAACTATTATACTGAAAAGGGAATGAGCAATGAGCTGAGCGGCTATAATTGGGAGATCAACCTGGTGAACGACAAACAGGTGAATGCCTGGTGCATGCCCGGTGGAAAAATTGTGGTGTACAGCGGGCTGCTCGCTTATACCAGAAACGAAGATGCATTGGCCATAGTAATGGGGCATGAGATTACCCACGCACTGGCCAAACACGGTAACGAAAGGATGAGCCAGGGATTGTTACAACAAATGGGAGGCGTGGCGCTGTCTGTAGCCACGGCAAATAAACCTGCAGAAACGCAAAGCTTGTTCCAAACCGCTTACGGAGTAGGTACCAATATCGGCGTCATGCTGCCGTTCAGCCGCAAGAACGAATTTGAAGCCGATAAATTCGGGTTGATGTTTGCGGCTCTGGCCGGCTACAACCCACGGGAAGCTATTCCTTTCTGGAAACGGATGGCCGATGCCAGTGCTGGTAATAAGCCGCCCGAATTCCTCAGTACGCACCCCAGCGACGAGGCACGAATTGAAAGATTACAGGCTATGATGGACGAAACCGTTAAAAATTATTACCATCCGTCTGGCAAGACTATGAATAAAAATTAATATATAATAGGCGAAAAACCGAGAAAATACGTTAAAAAACGCGGCAAATAGGCAAATTTGCTGCGTTTTTCTTTGCATACCCGGTAACATTTTTTTAACTTTGCACTCCATATTACATTCCCCTGAAATCTATTTTAGGCATGTCAAATCAGAGTTTGTTTGAAAAGCTGCAGTTAAAAGATGAGAAGACCCTTTTGATTCAAGGTCTGCCTTCTTCCATCGAAAAACAGTTTACCAAGTTGTCTTATGCCAAGAATGTCACGCCTTTATTGAAGACCAAGAAGGTAGATTTTGTACTGCTTTTTGTACTCAGCCAGTGCCAGTTGAATAATGTGCTTAAGGATATATTCCCGGCGTTGCATGATGACAGCAAATTGTGGGTGGCTTATCCCAAGACCACCAGCAAGATCGTTAGTGACCTCAACCGCGATTGCAGTTGGGAATTGCTCACGCAAAGCGAATATGAGTCGGTACGGCAGGTAGCGCTCGATCATGTATGGAGCGCCATCCGGTTCAAGAAGACCGATAAAATACCCAACCGCAGCCGCGCATTTGCCGAAATGAAAAACGAGCCGGCCAACGGCATCGATTTTGAAAAAAGGCTCGTGGTTCCGCCCGTTGAGCTTGATAAATTGTTCGCCCGTCACAGTGATGCCCGCGAATTCTTTTCTTCACTCTCCTTCACCAACCAAAAAGAATACGTGAGTTGGATAGAAGGCGCTAAAAAAGAAGAAACCCGGAAAAGAAGGTTAGAGACTGCTTTAGAAAAACTCCTCGCAGGGAAGAAGAACCCTTCGGAAAAATAAGTTATTTCAAAATCACTGTTCCGATTTTTTTCGTCAGTTCGGTTTCAATTGCTTTCAGGTGCTTATGCACTTCCAGTAAGCGTTTGAAATCATCAAAGCCGGCTGTCTCCATATCGCGCTGGTTTTCTTCGAACATTTTTTTAATCTTGCGCAGCTTGAAATAATTCACGCTCATCAGTACATCCTGGTGCGCCGTGTCGCGATTGAGGATGTTCATGCCTTCCATCACTTCATCCCATTTTTGGCTCAGTTCGTAAGGGGGCAAAGTAATACCTGTTACCAACTGTCGTATGGTTTCATCATCGTGGTAAAGCAGTGTTTTTGGATTGGGCTCCAGTCCCTGGTAATATTGCGATTTATAGGTTTCGTATAATTTTTCCAGTTGCGGTGTTTCGATATGGAATTGTTCCAGTTCTTCAAAAATGTACTCGGCTACAGCGCGTGTTTCATCCCATGAACGAAGACCATATTCTAGCAATACCCGCAGAACATTCCGCTCATGTGCTTCGTCTTGTAAAAAGAGCAGCTGTGCTTCATCGGGTACATGTTCTGGTTGTTGGCCGGTTGATTCAAATGCCTGTTGCCTGTTGGTTTCGAAGGGCAGTTGTTTTTCTTCCTTGGCCAGGCGCTCGCGCTTGTATTTGTTTACCAGGGTGGTCAGGCCATTCTCATCAATACGTAAGATGCCGGCGCACTGGCGTATATAATCCTGCTGCTTGGTAAAATCTTCCACCCGGTTGATCCGGCTCAGGGTTTCGGCTACCTGGTTTACCACATTGCTTTTCTTCGTTACATCGCCACCCGCTTCCCGCAACATGACTTCGAGCTGAAAAATGATGAAGTCCTTTTTAGCCGCTGCTACGAATTCGTTGAAAGCTTTTGCGCCTACTTTATTTACATAGCTGTCGGGGTCTTCATTATCCGGTATCAGTACCAGGCGTACATCGAGACCTTCTTCCAGGGCCATATCGAGCCCCCGCAATGCAGCTTTCACACCGGCATTATCGCCATCATAAATAATGGTAAGATTGTTCGTGTATTTTTTGATCAGCCGTAGTTGATCGGTTGTAAGCGAAGTACCGCCACTGGCCACTACGTTCTCAATACCCGCCTGGTGCAGGCTGATGACATCGGTATAGCCTTCCACCAACAAACATTCGTCGGCTTTATCGATGGCCATCCGCGCAAAATAAGAGCCGTAGAGGATCTTGCTTTTTACATACAGCTCATTTTCCGGCGTGTTGATGTACTTCGGTGCGTGGTCGTTCTTACCAATGATACGGGCGCCGAAGCCGATGATCTTGCCGGAGATATTATGGATGGGGAAGATGATGCGGCCGCGATAGTTATCTACCAGCTCGTTGTTGTTGCGAACCGAGACCAGTCCGGTTTTAGGTAGTAATTCCGCGTTGAACTGGTTGGCCAGCAAAGCTTTGGTAAGCGTATCTTTTGTATCGGGATTATAACCCAACTGGAATTTATCGATCACGGTATCCCGGAAGCCGCGCTCACGGAGATAAGAAAGTGCGATGGCTTTACCATTATCGGTATGCAGGAGTTGCTCGGTAAAGAATTTCTGCGCAAAATTATTGATCACGTA